>Ga0210407_10000100_pt1 | contig 111757 bp, 90 predicted proteins | sample IncBWC27MmetaG_FD_150860 | JGI IMG/M metagenome (GOLD analysis project Ga0210407, IMG submission 150860) | Forest soil microbial communities from Barre Woods Harvard Forest LTER site, Petersham, Massachusetts, United States - Inc-BW-C-27-M | ecosystem: Environmental > Terrestrial > Soil >...
TGAGGCGGTTCGCCCGCGGCGATCACGCGCACTCCAGAAACAGCTTCCGCGATTGCGCGGGTACGGTCCGTCGAGGCGTCATCCACCAGCGTGATCGCGAAGCGAATTCCCTGCTGGCCGGCCAGCGATTCCAGGCAGCGGCCGACGCAGGCCTGCTCGTTGCGGGCAGGCACGATGATCTGCACATCTGGAGCTGGCTGGACGGCTTCCATGGTTCTCAGTTTATTATACGAGTGTGAAGCGTCTCAGCATTGCTCTTGCTCTGTGCGGCTTGCTCGCCGGCTGCGACCGCGGTTCGCATCCCCGGATGATCGGCTCTCCAGCGCCGGATTTCACGATCCGGGACTCCGACCGCGCAGTATCGCTCCATCAGTTTCGCGGAAAGCCGGTCGTGCTCAACTTCTGGGCCAGTTGGTGTGAGCCATGTATCGAGGAAACGCCGTCTCTCATCCAGATGCAAAAGCTGATGGGCACAAAGGTGGTGCTGCTGGGAGTGGACATCCGGGACACCGATGAGGGATATCACAAGTTTCTGGTGAAGTACCACGTTGATTTCCTGACGGTCCGCGATGCTCAGGACAAGAGCGCGGACCTCTACGGCACGACCGGACAGCCGGAATCTTTCATCATAGATTCTTCGGGAATCCTCCGCCGCAAACTCGTAGGCCCAGTAGACTGGACGAGCCCGGAAATGCTTGAGTACCTGAAGACGCTCTAGGGCGCCAACGCAGCGCCTGGTTCTTCGCCAGACTCTAAGAGTAAGTCAGTGCGCCGTCATTTCCTTCGGGTGCAGCGCCAGCACCGGGCGCCTCGCAGTCCGCAGGAGTGATCTGCGCTTCAAGAAACTCCAGGAAGTCACGCGGAAATGAACCACTTGCGTAGTAGGCCGCTCGATCATCCCTGGAAAACGGTCCTTTGCGGTTGGTACGCCATTTGCGCCACTCCATGAACACCTCGAAGACTTTGCCTGTGCCCTGATGCAGGTCCACCAGCAGCCGCCTCATGACCCTGATGCCGTTGAGCAGGAAATCGCGCAGCTCTTTGACGAACTCCTGGTCGAGGTGCGGCGTGGGAACGGAATAGAAATTGGGGAAAATGTCCTGATGCTCAGCAATCATCGTCCGTTCTTCGGGCCCCTGGTCCCAGCCCCGGTATGCCATATCCGAATCCTCACCTTCCAGATACAGGTTCTCTTTGTGCTGCTGATGGATCGGCGTCCCCGCCAGCGGAGCCAGAATGACAAGCTGAGGATCGGCGTGATCGTACTGAAGCGAGTCCAGGAAGAAACCAACGGTGGAGCGGAGGTCCTCCCTGGTTTCCTCTGGGAAGCCAACGATCAATGACACGGCAGTCTTGATTTTTGCTTTGTCGCAGGCACGGACGCGCGCCACGGAGTCCGTGAGGTCCAGGCGCTTGTCAATAATCTTTTGCATGCGAGCGGATCCAGTCTCAATGCCGAAGAAGACTCCGCGACAGCCGGCGCTCGCCATCAATTCGATCAGTTCCTCGTCAATGCAGTCGGTCCGCGCGCTGCAGCCCCAGTAGAATTTGTCGGGCGAGGCCAGCAACGCTTCGCAGAAGGCGGCCACGCGCTTGCGGTCCACCGTGAACATATCGTGCACGAGTTCAAAAGTGTCAATTCCGTAAGTCGCTTTCACTCTGCGCATGTCCTCAAGCATGCGTGCCGGGCTCTTCAGCCGGAAGCGGCGGCGGAAGAAATCGTTGGTAGAGCAGAAAGTGCAGGCGAACGGACACCCGCGCCCCAACTCGAGCGGCATGAAACGGCAAGTTTCCATGTCCGGCAGGAGATGAAACGCAGGAAACGGCAGGCTGTCCAGGTCGGTAATTCCCGCGGCATCAGGATTGCGCAGAATCTTCCCGCCGCGGCGAAAGGTCAAACCAGGGACCTCGTCCAGCGGACCGCCCTGATCTATAGCTTGCAGAAGTTGCGGAAGCGTCTGTTCCGCCTCGCCCCGCAGCACCAGATCAATCCGTGGATACGCTTGCAACGTGGCGACATCCACCGCGGAAGCCTGTGGTCCGCCGAAAGCAACAACCGACTCCGGCAATCGCCGTTTGACCTCACACGCAATGCGGAGCGTTAGAGGATAGCTGCTGCAGACACTGCCGAAGCCTACGAAATCAAATTGATGCTCGGGAAAATAAGACGCAGCGAAGCGGCTGAAGTCGTTTTCGTTCTGTCCATTCATGTGGCGGAAGTTGTAATACAAGCGGTTGAGGTCCACAACTTCCGGACGCAAACCGCGCTCTTCCAGAACGGCCGCGAGACTGAGCACGCCGAGCGGGGCATGCTCCGCAATGGTCCGAAGCGCGTTGGCTTCGTCCATGGAGCGGTCATCGAATTCGTTGGCTGTGGGAACGCCGACCAGGCAAACTCTCATGGCACACTACCAAACGCACACGCGTTGACAACAAACACAGCGGGCAAGCACAACGCCCAGCGCGTGACGCTGTTAATCGTTTGGCTTGTTCCGTGCAGCCGCGGCACGCGGCGTCTCGTCAGCATCTTCGCCCATGGTCCGAATCAGGCGGACCTCAAACGCCGTTTGCAGAGCGGTCACCTGTTCCGCGGTCAGCCTCAATCCCCGCACGCTTTCGACGGCTGCCGGAATGTCAGACGCTACGTCACGGGCTAGAGCGACTGCCCAGGCTTTTTCTCTTCCATAAGGCATAACGGCCTCCTTCCTTGACGAACAGTTGCAAGTTTCTCAGCCTTTGTTTGCGGTTCGCGTGGCAATCGAGGCGGGTGTCTCGTCCGCGTCTTCGCCCATGCTTTGAATCAACCGGTTCTCAAAAGCGAGCCGCAACTCGGCGATCTGCCGGTTGGTCAGCTTCAACTCCGGAACATCACGCACGGCCTCCGGCAACTCGGACGCCAGTTGGCGCGCAAAGGCCACGGCCCATTCTTTCTCTCGCATCATGATTTTTTCCTCCAGCCAGATATTGTGAGAGAGGAAAACAGTATATGCCCGAATCACCTGTCAACGCGTGCTTTTCTTGGCGGGAAGAAACTTCTTATTGATCTTGGCCACCACCACGTAGTTCGGGTCGACCATTTCGTTCAGATGGATCTCGGCGACTTTAGAAAGCAGTTCATACGCGTCGAGTTCGGACAGACCGTAGTCCGTGTGGATCCATCCAACCAGCTCAGTGAATGCGATCCGCAGAGCGTCATCCAGAGGACGGTAGGCACCTACCGTCATGATGTAGTCATCGTTCTCAAATCGCGGCCAGTTGATCTTTCGGCCTTTGATCACGTGGAGCTGGACCCGGCTGCGCAACGGCACCTCAATCGCGGTTCCTGCAACTTCGCCGTCGCCCATCGCGGCATGGCCGTCGCCCAGGAACAGCATCGCGCCAGGAGCATTTACCGGGAAGTAGACCGTGTTGCCCACGCTGGCTTCAGGAGAATCCATATTGCCGCCAAAGGCTTCCGGCACGATGGAACTGCGGGCCTCACCTCCGGCCGGCGCCACTCCAATGCAGCCAAAAAAGGGATGCAGGGGGATCTTCACGGTGAATTTGGAATCGAGAGCTTGAAAAGTGGCCGTGTTCGTCACGTGATCAATGGGATAGAACCATATCTTTTCCGGGATCGGCGGATTGATCATGGGCGTGTAATTTGTGGAGTTGATCGCGCCAAATCCCGGGGCCAGCGCGCCGATGCCCTGGTCGCCGTCCACTTGAATGTCCAGAATCTTCACCGCCAGCGTGTCTCCCGGCTCGGCGCCCTCAATATAGAAAGGTCCGGTGAGAGGATTGTCTCCAGGAGCCATGCTGAGCGTATCTCCCGGCTTCTTAATGGCGTTACCGAAGCAGTCCACCGTATTGGTTTCAAGAATGTCACCAGACTTCAGCCGCGCGACCGGAGTGTACGACGCGGAATAGGTGTACTTGAGATCGTTGGGCTTGGGCGAATAGCGGACAACTCTTCCCTGCTCTTGCGCGCAGGCAAGCGTCGAAAGAAAAACCACGGCGACAGCGGTTCTCATGCGGGTATTCCTCGCGCAGGATTATAGAACAGTAGAAAAGGTGCAATCAGGCCGGCGAGGCGCCAGCAGGTCGTTGAAACGCCTGCCTCGCCGTGACAAGGAAATACATCAATACCAGGAGCAGGACCATACCGCCCACGGCGCCGATAATCATAAATGGCGTCAGATCGAATTGTATGGGGTAAGCCTCTTGCCAGCTTTTCATCCAAGGGAACATGGACTGCTGAAATTCAAGGATTTTCCCCATTCGTCCCTTGGCGCCCGGGGCCAGAAAGAAGACCCCACTGTTGAGAGCGGAGTAGATGCAATATCCAATTCCTACGAGCCGTGCGGCCGGTTTCAGGCGCAGCAATCCTATTCCAACGTAAACCAGCACCGCAGTCACCGCCAGCATATACACGACCGCCTGCCAGCCGGTCAGCAGGAGTGTAAAGAACGCCGCAGGAGCACGCAGCACAAGAGTCAGCGGAACAAACAAGGAAGCGATCAGCAAGTACCAGCCGATGATCGTGATACTCACGGGCCGCACCGGACCGCTCGGCGTTGACCGCGCAGCGCCTGGAAGCGACTGTGGAAGAGGCGGAGGTTGTGTGGCGTCGGCAGCCTGATACTGAATAGCCGCGGGAAACAAGGCCTGCGGCGACACGAACTGCGCCTTTACTTTTGCGCGATTGAAGAACACAAGCCACCAGATGCCGACGCCGACTTGCGCAAGGGCGAATGCCACCATAACGATACGGACCACGGTCATCACGGACTGGCCCACATCGTCGTTAGGCATGTTAGGCATTGGCATCACCGCGAAAATCAATGAGCTCATCACACCAAATACGCCGAACACGATCAGCAGGGCCGAGAACACAATGATCGAGATGCGTGCCCAGTTCTTAAGCCGAAGCAATCCAATGCCGGTGAAAATTCCCCACACAGCGGGCAGGATGTAGAACAAGGGCACTATCAACATGATCGCCTTGAAAAACACAGGTGGAATCGGGACTTCCGTCTGTGGCGTCGCGGAAGAAGAGAAAGCCATGGCCATACCCACCGCCACGAGAATCCCCATCGCCAATGCCAGGGCGGAACCCAGGAGCGACAAAACAGCGATTACCGTCACACCAACGGAACGATTCATGCCTGAGCCCTCACTGCGCGGGTGCAGTTCCCGAGCTTCGAGGATTATAGAAAACCTTGATCGCTGCTGGCTACCGCTTTGCTTTAGCGCATCAACGTGTGATACAAAATAACTCACGCCTATGAGCATTCTGTAGCCAACCCGCTCGCGTTGCTGACCGGCATCCATGCCGGTGATGCCATCCCACTCGCAATCTGTTTCTGCTTGCCTGTTTTCCAGACCGGCAAGTGCTTCATGGAGAGACGCTTGAGTTCCCTTACACAAACACCCTCGCAGTCCAGAGCCTCCAGTTGGATTGCGCTGATCAAAGAGGCTGTGCGCGGCTCGCGGCAGGACTTTACTGCCATTTCGATTGACCGCGCGATCATTCTCCTGGCCGTTCCGATGGTCCTGGAGATGGCCATGGAATCGCTTTTCGGAATCGTGGACATCTTTTTTGTCGCCCATCTTGGCGCGGATGCCACGGCGACCGTCGGCATCACGGAAGGCATGCTGGTGATCGTGATGGCCTTCGCCGTGGGCCTGAGCATGGGCGCGACGGCAGTGGTCGCCCGCCGCACCGGAGAGCATGACAAAGACGGCGCAGCGCAGGCCGCGGTGCAGGCGATCCTTCTCGGATTGCTGACGTCAGTTGTGGTCTTTTCCTTCTGTCTGCCTTTTGCGCCCAAGCTGCTGGCACTCATGGGAGCAGGGCCGGCGATCCTTCACGTCGGATCAACCTATAGCCGGATCATGATGAGCGCGTCCGGAACCATCCTGATGCTGTTCCTGATCAATGGCATTTTCCGTGGCGCTGGCGACGCAGCGGTGGCGATGCGCGTGCTTTGGGTGGCGAACGTCATTAACATCTGCCTCGATCCTTGTCTCATCCTCGGACTGGGGCCGTTCCCGAAATTGGGTGTGACAGGCGCGGCGGTCTCAACCACCATCGGACGCAGCGTTGGCTTCCTCTTCCAGCTTTATCTGCTGTGGAGAGGCACGGAACGCATGGCGATCGCGCGCCGGCACCTGCGTCTGCAATTTGCGGTGATGCGCAACATCATAAAAGTCGCAGGCAACGGCGTGTTCCAGTTTCTGATTGCTACCGCAAGCTGGGTGCTGATGGTGCGCCTGGTACAGTCCTTCGGCAGCGCCGCAACGGCGGGCTATACCGTGGCCATTCGCATCGTGATCTTTTCGATTCTCCCTTCCTGGGGGCTGAGCACGGCTGCCGCGACCCTGGTGGGACAGAACCTGGGCGCCAAACAACCCGATCGCGCTGAGCAATCCGTCTGGCGCGCCGGTTTCTTTAACATGATCTTCCTGGGCGGACTCTCTCTGGTCTTCCTGGCTTTTGCCCCGCAGCTGGTGGGAATCTTCAGCCATGATCCCGTGGTGGTCCGCTACGGTGCCAACTGTCTGCGAATCATCAGCCTGTGTTACGGACTTTATGCGTACGGACTGATTGTGGTGCAGGCCTTCAACGGCGCCGGAGATACTTTCACGCCGTCGATGATCAATCTGTTCTGTTACTGGGTAGTGCAGCTCCCGCTGGCATTTCTCCTTGGGCGCCGCATGGGCCTTGGACCCAATGGCATCTATTTTGCAGTTCTTGTGACGGAGACTCTACTGGCGCTCATCTCCATTTACGTCTTCCGGTTGGGAAGATGGAAACGTACGGTAGTGTGATAAGCCGAATTACCCGCGGTCATTTTCGACCGGCGATGGTCGCAACCGCCGCCAGGCAAGCCTGTTTAAGTTTTTGTGATTGCTCGGCGCTCATGCCGGCGAACTCGAACCCGTGACGGAACCCGTGGACAAAGCGAATCACGGCCGTCAGCCTCAGGTCTCCCGCTTCGGTATTAAATTCGAGCAACACGTTATCGCCTCGCTCCAGGGAGCCCGAAATTACCGCACCCAGTCCAGATTCGCTGATGTCGCAGACGCGCGCGTATAAGGTGGTCTCCTTCCCGCGCACCTTCGCCGTAACTTTGAGCCGCTGGTCAAAGATATGACGCGGGGACCGGCGGCGCTCCTTCCTTCCAGCTTGCTCTTCGGGAGAAGCCGGCTTGAGTACCTCCAGGGTGGCGAGCATGCCGATCTGTGCAGCCATTTGCCGGCGCAGACGCGAGATCAGGACCTGCTGGTAAATGGCAAAAATGTCGAAGACCAGAACTAACGCAAACAATCCGCGGACAGAAAGGCTCAATTGTTCCTGGTTTAAGCCGTCTTTTCCCAACCCCGGAAGAGAAAGAGAAAGAGAAACCACTCCCAGAGTCAACAAGAGCATAATCAACAGTGCCGCTGCCCATCGCCACCACTCCCGGCGTTCCAGCCGTTCCATGCCTGCCTGGAGCTCTTGTATGCTTGCGGAGTTGTTCTCTTTTGCTAGGGGCATGGTCCTCCTGCAGAGCGGTCTCGACTTACCACTTTAATTCAGCCAGATTGTCTCATTATCAAGGTTAAATTACGCAAAACAGTTACCTAATTGTGTACCACGTGAGTGCCATTCTAGCCTCGGAGCGCTCCGTTCAAAGGGTTCTCTCGCCGAGCTTGGAGATCTAAAGACGGACTCGTCGCAGCCGAAGGGCATTTGCGATCACCGACACGGAACTAAAGCTCATGGCCGCTGCCCCAAACACCGGTTGTAGCAGCAGTCCAAAGAACGGATATAGAACACCCGCGGCAATCGGCACGCCCAGCAGGTTGTAGATAAACGCAAAGAACAGATTCTGCCGGATATTGCGCATAGTGGCGCGGCTCAGGTTGCGCGCGCGGACGATGGCCCGAAGGTCGCCTTTTACCAGCGTAATGTCACCGCTCTCCATCGCAACGTCTGTGCCAGTGCCCATCGCTATGCCGACATTGGCCTGGGCCAGCGCCGGCGCATCGTTGACGCCATCGCCGGCCATTGCCACGATGCGGCCCTGCGCCTGCAGTTTCTTGATGACTTCCAGTTTTTGCTGCGGCAGGACTTCGGCTTCAAACTCGTCTATGCCTAACTCGCCGGCGATTGCCCGCGCTGTAATTCTGCTGTCGCCCGTAAGCATGACCAGACGCAGCCCGCTCAAACGCAGAGCGTGAACAGCTTCCGGGGAAGACGACTTAATAGGATCAGCAACTGCAAGGAGCCCGGCAGGCTTGTTGTCCACGGCCACCAGCATCACGGTTTGTCCCAGAGCGCGTAACTCGTCCGCACGCTGAATGAGATTTCCTGCTTCTATCTGCCTGGCGGCAAACAGCGCTGGATTACCGACTGCGACGTCGTGTCCGTTAATTCGTCCTACAACTCCCTTCCCTGTGATGGATTGGAAATTCAAAACGTCTGCTGGCGGCAAGCCTCGCGCTTCGGCCTCTCTCACGATGGCGGTCGCCAGGGGATGTTCGCTCGAACGCTCGAGAGCGGCGACCAGTTGCAGCAAGTCATTCTCGGCCAGATCGCCGGTAGCGATCACCTGCATCAACCTCGGCTTGCCTTCCGTAAGCGTTCCGGTCTTGTCCATGACCAGGGTGTCCACTTTTTCCATCATCTCGATGGCTGCCGCATTTTTCACCAGTACGCCGGCGCTGGCGCCGCGTCCCGTGCCTACCATGATGGCCATGGGAGTCGCCAGCCCCAGCGCGCACGGGCACGCGATGATCAGCACTGCCACGGCGTTTACCACAGCGTGGGCCAGGCGCGGGTCCGGTCCCCAGAGGCCCCAGACGACGAGTGTCACGATGGCCACCAGGACCACAGCGGGAACGAAGTATCCCGAGACCTTGTCCGCGAGCGATTGGATCGGAGCGCGGCTGCGCTGGGCTTCCGCCACCATGCGCACAATCTGCGCCAGTAACGTCTGCGAGCCAAGCTTTTCGGCGCGCATTACAAATCCACCCGTCTGATTGATCGTTCCGCCGATCACTTTGTCCCCCGGTGCTCTTTCCACGGGGATCGATTCGCCGGTGACCATGGATTCGTCTACCGCGCTGCTGCCCTCCTCTACGGTCCCATCCACGGGAATACGGTCTCCCGGGCGCACGCGCAAACGGTCGCCGGCGATGATGCTGTCCAGAGGGATCTCCGCATCGGACCCGTCCGGTTGCACGCGTCGCGCCGTCTTGGGACTGAGGTCCAGAAGAGCGCGGATCGCGCCGCTGGTTTGCCGCCGCGCTCGCAGTTCCAGGACCTGGCCGAGCAGTACGAGCGTGACAATGACTGCGCTTGTCTCAAAGTAAACTTCCGGATGACCGCTGGGTCCGCGAAACGCTGGAGGGAATATCCCGGGAGCAACCGTGGCGACCACGCTATAGGCATACGCCGTACCGGTGCCCATGGCGATCAACGTGAACATATTGAGAGAGCGATTCACGATGGAAGCCCAACCGCGCTGGAAGAAGGGCCATCCGCCCCAGAGAACCGCGGGTGTGGCCAGCGCAAGTTGCAGCCAATCGGGCCAGTTCCTGGGCAGATCATTGGCCATCACGGAGATCGCCAGCAAAGGAGCGCTGAGCGCAACGCCCACCCAGAAACGCCGCTGCATGGAACGCAACTCCGAATCGTCCTGATCGCCCACACTTGCCGCAATGCGCGGCTCCAACGTCATGCCGCAAATCGGGCAGTTCCCCGGGGCATTACGCACGATCTCCGGATGCATCGGGCAGGTGTATTCCACGGCTTCCGGTTCCAGCGCCATTCCGCATTTCGGACACGGGCCAGCTTTGTGCTCCCGGACTTCGGGGTCCATGGGACAAACATAGGTGACGCTAGCGCTCGAAACCTCTGGCCGGGGCGCCACAGTTCCGATCTTGACGACCTGTGGCTCCGCCGGCTGCGTTACCGCCAGATACTTCTCCGGCTCTGCGTTGAAGCGCTCTACACATCGCGGACCGCAGAAGAAATATGTTTTTCCTCGGTGCTCCGCAGAACCGCGCGCCTTCCTGGGGTCCACAGACATGCCGCACACGGGATCGACGACGGTGTTCGGTGTCGGCGGTAACACGGCGTCTTTTTGTTCGTGATCAGCCATGAGTTCTGACTCGGCCCAGATTGGACTATATTAGATGGTTCCACGATTCACATCCCTGCGAGGAAGCGAATGACCCTGCTCGACGTGGTTTTCAGGTACGGAACGCCCCCGGGCGAAAAAGAGGTAATGGCTCTAAACAATGCCTGGGAAGTCTATGGCGTACGCAAGATCAAGTTTGACGAGAAGGAACACACCATCCGTGTAGAGTACGACGCCACCCGCCTCAATGACCAGGAGATCGCGGGCATCCTTCGCCGGGCCGGGCTGGACTTGCGGGAAAGAGTGCAGCTCGTCTAGCTGCTCTCTGAATTAGAGTCCTGCAAAATGCATCGAGGCACTCTCCCGAGACCTCTGGCCGTGGATCCCGTTGAAAGCGCCCCGATGCGCGCCACTTCGTCTGGCCCTCATGTTGCACCTGCCATGCCAATCGTCACTTGATGAAAACAAAAGGGTTGGCCTTTGCGATCGCGTCATTAGAGTGTAGTAATTCCATCGCACCGGAAGATTTTCTTCGGATCGAGGCCTGCACAGCTTTGGTTCTATCCTTCCAAAACACCACCGAGGACCTCGGGGTCCTCGGTGGGTGGGGATGCTGAACCTTTGGCAATAGCTCGATTACTGGACCATGGTGCTCACACGCGGAGCGGCTGCACGCGCGCTGGTGGCCACGAGCTTACGCAATTCGAGGACTGCCTGTTTGTGGATCTGGCTGATCCTCGCTTCGCCTACTCCCAGACGCAGGCCAATTTCCTTAAGTCCCTTTTCTTTGAAGTAATGGAGTTCCAGAACTTCACGTTGGCGGGACTTCAAACGGCCGACAAACGACCGCAGATGTTTGAAGTCTTCGCGCTTGCTGCAAATCTCATATGGGTTCTCGTCTTTTGAGGGAAGCCGGCTGATCTCGTCGGCGACGTCGTCGTGTTGTTCCCAGCATTGTGCCGAGGTCTGTTTCCCGGATTCCAGGCGGTGCAAGGTGCGCCCGTATTCCTCCAGGCCCATGCCCACGGCTTCGGCGATCTGCTCGCGGCTCGGCTCTTGTCCGGAAACGGCGCGCAGACGCGACTTTACGTCTTCAACCTGGCGCGCGGTCCTGCGGTCCTGGCGTGAGCAGGTGTCCCTTTTGCGCAACTCATCCAGGATCGCGCCGGTAATGCGCGCATTGGCGTAGCTGGAGAAATCCACTTTGCGCGATGCGTCATAACGGCGTGATGCTTCCAGCAATCCGATCATGCCGGACTGGACCAGGTCGTCCACGTCCACGTGGGCCGGAAGACGGCGCTTGATTCTTCTGGCGATGGCCTGCACCATGTTGAAGTAGTTCTGCACGACCAGTTGCGAAACTGCCGGGTTCACTGCGTTAGTTGACATTGCGTTTGTCCTCGCTGCCCATGACTAGTGCATCTGCACTGCCAATACTCCAGTACTGCTAAGTGATTCATAATCAATACCGCAGTACTCAGTGAGCTCTGCGCACTTGTTCGGATTCTAGAAACCAGACTTCTTCGTCTGGACATTAGCGAAACCCAAGCAATCACTTTGACCGGCGTAATGCGCGTATGGCCAACCGGTGGAACGTGCGGTGTTGCCGGCAATCGCCCAAAGAAATCTTTGCTGGAGCGAAAGTTTCCGGAAGATTGGCCGATGTATTGGCCAGCGGACAAAAAGGACGCAGCCAAATATGGACCATCTACTCGTCGTTCCACTCAAGCCGGGAGTACCGCAGACCTTCGTGGACTCTCTTCAGAAGGCGGGCTGGCGGGTCACGGTGACCCCAGACCTGATTCGCGCGAAACAACTGTTGCAGAAGGGTGATGTCGCCGGCCTGATGATGGAGTTCAGCCCCGCCGCTCCCGATCCGGACCGGCTTAAAGTTCTCCGGTTTGTCCACGAGTTCTGCCCCGGCACCATGGTGATCATGTTGCACGCGGGAGCGTCCGACAACGCGGGCATGTTCGCCAGCCGGCTGGTAAAGACGCTGGATACCATGGACGACGATCGCGCCAATGCGAAGGCGCACGCTGCTTTTGAATTCTTCCACCTCAGTCCGGCGCAGAAGCGCATCACGCAACTGGTCGCCCAGGCGTATCCCAACCGCGAGATAGCGCGCAAGCTCAAGATCAAGGAACAATCGGTGCGCAATGAGATCTCCCGCATCTTCAAGAAGGTGGGTGTCTGGAACCGGGTTGAATTGGCACTGCTCATGCAAAATGGTCCCGCGCAGGTCCACGCAGCGCCTGGTTCACCGGAAGGTGCGGCCATCCAGCGTCCCTGGACTGCGGACCTGAAGCCTCCGATTGAAAAACTGGAAATTCCCCGCAACGTGACGATGTAGCCTGCGCGGCTAATGTGCTGTTTCCTTCGCCAGAAGACCGTAGACTTTGATCTTCTGATACAGGGTACTCCGCGGAATACCCAGGCGCACCGCGGCCTGCGCCACTCTTCCTGCTTCTTCTTCCAATGTGCGGGCAATCAGCTGGCGTTCCAGTTCCGCCAGTGTGAGACCTGGCCCAGTCATGGATGCAGCGGGCGACTGGCCTCGTTGTGCCAGACCCAGGTCTTCGGCCTTGATGACGCCGTCATCGCAGGTAAGCGCTACGCGCTCCAGCACGTTCCGCAGTTCCCGGATGTTGCCGGGCCAGGGGTACAACTTCAAGGTATTTTCGGCGCCGCGACTCAGTTTCTGCTGGTCCCGCGCCAGGTCTTTCGACAGGTTGGACAAGAGCGAATTGGCAATCACGGGAATGTCTTCCGGTCTTTCCCGCAACGGAGGGATCCGCAGCTGAAACGTACTAAGCCGGAAATAAAGGTCTTCGCGGAATTTCATTTCCCGCACCGACTGCATCAGGTTCCGGTTCGTCGCGGCTATCACCTGGATATCGGCGACACGTTCGCGCACGTCGCCCAGTCTGCGGAACCGGCTGTCTTCCAGGATCTTCAGCAGCTTGGGCTGCACCATCAGGTCCATTTCGCCCAGTTCATCCAGGAACAGGATGCCGCGATGGGCCACCTCCACCAGCCCCTGCTTGCTGTTGGCTGCGCCGGTAAACGCACCTTTTTCATAGCCAAACAACTCTGATTCCAGCAGCTCTTTGGACAGGCCGGCGCAATTCACGTCAACCAGCGCTTCGTCCGCGCGCGGGCCGTTTTTGTGGAGCCACCGGGACAGCACTCCTTTTCCCGTACCGGTCTCTCCCTGAAGCAATATGGGACGTTCGGTGTGGACGATCTTGCGCGCTTCCTCCGCCAACCCCTGGATCAAACTGCTGGTGCCTTCAAACGGGTCTTTTTCGTAACGCGGCGCCACACGCTTGCGCGCGAGCTGCTTGCGCTGGATCTGCTGCTTTTCGAGACACCCTCTTACATAGGACACCAGGACCGAGAGCTGCACCGGTTTGGTCACGAATTGCTCCGCGCCTTCCTTGATCGCCCGCACCGCCAGATCGATGGTGCCGTATCCTGTCAACACAATGGACTTGGTCCCCACGTTCATGTTCTTGATGCTGGTAAGAAACTCGATGGCATCGCCATCCGGCAGTTGATAGTCAATGATCACGATGTCCGGCACTTCTTTCTCGAGGGCCGCATATGCCGTCTTCAGGCTCTGTGCCTGCTCCACCAGAAAGCCATTCAGTTGCAGATACTCCGCGACCGCGGCGATCAGCCCGCGATCATCATCGATAAGAAGTATCTTGGCTTTGTTCACAAATGGCCTCTCTGTGTGCGCATCACATTGCGGCTCGAATCCGGCGGGGGCAGGTGTACCGAGGCAGGGAGATGCCAGCTGCGCACATTACAGCTGTCATTCGCAGTCTAGCCCTGTTCCACTCGCAGTGGTAGTACCAAAACGCTCTAATCCGACTCAGCCTTTGCATTCTTGAAAAGTCTTAATCCGCTGGCGACAACCTGCTGAATTTCACACGAAAGGCAGGACAAACAGGAGACTGCACTACGGGGAAACAATCAGTTTTTCCATGCGCTCCAGCGCCGGTTCGATTTCCTGTGGCTTGCTCAGTACCCCCGCGAACAAGTCTCCGGTCCGTTCAAACCTCCGCAGCACGTTGCCAATCTGAAATTGCGCCGGCGTGAGTCCGGGACGCACTTCATCCCATGCCAGCGGCGTGGCCACCGGCGCTCCCGCATACGCGCGCAGCACGTAAGGCGCCGAGATGGTTTTGCCGCTCGAGTTTTGCAGGTAATCGAAATACACCTTGCCTTTCTGCCGCGCAGCCACGGTTCGCGGCGTGGTAAAGAGCTCCGGCCGTTCCGCACCCACCCAGCGCGCCAGAATTTCCGCGAAGGAACGCGTCTGGCTGTAGCTGTAGCGGGTTTGGACAGGAACATAGATATGCATGCCGTCGCCGCCGGTCGTTTTGGGATAGCCTTGCAGTCCGACCAGGTCCAGCTTGTGCCGCACCAGCTGCGCCGCTTCAACGATCCGGTCATAGCCGCAGTGGTAGGGATCAAGATCAATGAGAATGAAGTCGGGGTTCTCGAGCGATCCGACGCGGCTCATCCAGGGATTCTGGTCAATGCAGCCAAGGTTCGCCAGATACAGCAGCGCGGCCTTGTCGTCGCAGACGACAAACCGCGTGGCGTCTTTTTCTTCGCCAATCAGCTCCGTATGCAGCCAATCGGGAAAACTCGTGGCGGCTTCTTTCTGGAAAAAATAATCGGCGTCTATCCCGTTGGGATAGCGTTTCAACGACAGCGGTCTTCCCTGCAGATGCGGTACCAGCAGATCAGCCACGGCGGCATAGAAATTGATGACATCGCGCTTCGTATAGCTGTCCGCGGGATAAAAGATCTTGTTCAGGTTCGTGAACTTCAGCCGCTTCCCTGCTACATCCAGCAAGATTTCATTCGTGTCCGCCGCCAGAAGCGCAGCGGTCGGGGCCGTTGTAGCCGCTGCGGCGGTCTGCTCGGCGGTTTCCCGTACACATTCCTGCGGCGTGCAATCAAACCGCAGTCCAAGAAAAACCGGAGCACGCAGCCGGTTGTCGGCCGTCCAGGAATCGAATTTGACGGTGCACACCAGTTCCGGCTTCACCCATGTGACGGCGCCGACTTCCTTCGGGACATCGGAGAGCGTTGCGCGTTCGGTAATCAAGGGCTGTAACTTCTCAAAAACGTCTTTCAGCGACGCCTGGGTAAATCCCGAGCCGACGTTCCCGCAATAAACCAGACGATTGTCGTCATAGTAGCCAAGCGCCAGCGCGCCGAAGTAATCGCGCTCGCCCTCGATGAATCCGCAGATAACAAAGTCTGCCTGGTTGGTGACCTTGATCTTCACCCAGTTCGGACTGCGCCTGGACTCATACGCGCTGCCGGCATTCTTGGCGACAATTCCTTCCAGGCCTTTGTCTTTCACTACCTGCAACAGCTCGGCGGCTTTGCCGGTGAAATGCTCCGAGTAGCGCACTGTTTCACTCGGCTGCAGAATCTGGGCCAGGAGCTGCCGCCGGTCCAGCAGCGCCGCGCGGCGCAGATCGAACCCGTCGAGGTAAAGCAGATCGAAAGCAAAGAAGCTGAGCGTTTGCGGCTTTTCTTTCAATGCCGCTGACTTCGAAAATCCCATACGGTTCTGCAAGAGCTGGAAGCTGGGAATTCCGTTCGCGTCGAGCGCCACGACCTCGCCGTCAATGATTGCGCTCTTGGCCTTCACGCACTCCAGCAACGCGCCGGCCACCTCGGCAAACTGTTTTTCCATCGGATTCCCGCGACGCGAAACCATGCGTATAGTTCCCTCGTTCATAAAACACAATGCGCGATAGCCGTCCCATTTCACTTCGTAAATCCACTCCGTTCCCGATGGCACCGACGTCGACAGCGTTGCCAGCATTGGCGTCAGGGATGTCGGCATGGGAACTTCAACCGCGCCTTCCACGCCGGAAGGCCCGGTGGGAATATGCAGCACGCTCCGGATATCGCTCTCCGGGTCCCAGCCATCGCGCACCGCGAAGTCTTTCTTCTTGATCAGCAGCCAGTCTTTGCCTTTGCTGCGGTTCGTTCTGACCAGCGCGAACTCTCCCAGCAACTTCTGTCCGTGGAATCGCAACTTCAGGTCGCCGGCCTCCCACTGCTGCGCGGGCGGCTTTTCGCCTACCCATTCGTATGCGCCCCGGTCCCAGAGAATGACCTGTCCGGCGCCGTAATTCCCGCTGGGAATCGTGCCTTCAAAGCTGCCGTAGTCCATGGGATGGTCTTCGACCAGGACGGCCAGCCGTTTGATCGCCGGGTCAAGAGTGGGCCCCTGGGGAAGCGCCCACGACTTCAAAACTCCGTCCATTTCCAATCTCAAGTCATAGTGGAGACGTCGTGCGCTATGTCGTTGAATAAAAAAGCGGTTCCCTTCTCCAGCTTCCACCCTGGCTGGAGGCTCGGGAGTGCGGGAGAAAACCCTTTTTCGCCGGTATTCTTCTAGTGACATAGGCAAGAAAGATGATTGTAATGCACTGTTTTTTGTGCTAAAAACGCAGTCTCGACTGATTTCTCAGCCCAGAATCGGCCGAATCGTAGTTCCAGGCACGAACCGGAGAAGAACCCAATGGCCAGCACAGTTTGGAAGGGACACCTCACGTTTGGATTGCTTTCACTCCCCGTGAAATTGTACAGCGCAGCCCGCGGCGAATCGGTCAGCTTCAACCAGTTGCACAAAACGGACCATTCGCGGGTCCGGCAGGTGCTTTACTGCCAGTCGGAAGACAAGCCCATCCAGCGCAGCGAGATCGTCAAAGGCTACGAGTACGAAAAAGACAAATACGTAGTCGTGGACGACGAGGACATCAAGAAAGTCGCTCCCCGCACGGCCAAAACCATGGAGATACAGGAGTTCGTGAAGTCGGATGAAGTTGATCCCATCTTCTTTGAGAGCTCCTACTACCTGGCGCCCGACGAGGCCGGCGAAAAGCCGTACGCCCTGCTGTTCGAAGCCTTGCGCAAAACCGGCTGCGTAGGCGTGGCCAAGATCGCCATGCACAACCGCGAACACATCGTAATTCTTCGCCCCGGGCCCCAGGGACTCATGCTGCACACCATGTACTATCGCGATGAAATCCGCCAGGTGGACGAATTCCGCACCGACCTGAGCCTGGTCAAGGAAAAAGAACTGGCGCTGGCCCAGACCCTGATCGAATCCCTTCTAGCGACCTTCGAACCGGAAAAATACAAGGACGAATACCGCGAGAACCTGATGGCCATGATCGAAGCCAAAGTCCAGGGCAAGCAGATCGTGGAAACCGCCGCGCCCCAGCACCGGGCCCAGGTCATCGACATCATGGAAGCCCTCAAAATGAGTCTGGCAGAAGCCAAAAAACCGGTAGCTTCGGTCAAGACCGGTACAACAGGCGCCGCCGTAGAGATCGAAGACGCCCCAGCCAAACCGGGAAAAAGCCGCAGAAGCGCCGGAGACTGAGCGGGATCGCCGTGATCGCCGTCATCGCGCGTGATCGCCGTGATCGGAAAACCAAAGCTGCTTTTCCTCCCAGCTCCCAATATCTAAAGAGCTCAGCGGATTCTGCTTCTCCGATGACGGCGATGACGGCGATGAACCGATCACGGCGATTTTCCTGCCGCTTCCCTGCTAACAGGGAAAAAAACAGGGGAGAACGCGAGCGCTTGGACACTCCAGACATGCAAAACCTCGATTCCACGGGCCTTTCGTGAACCTTTTTCCCGGACGGAGTCAATTCGTAACAGGGGAGTAACAGGAGAGTAACAGGGGAGGAACAGGGGACATCGCCAGACCACGGACCAACCCTTTACCACAGAGGTCACAGAGAACGCGGAGGTCATAGATCCCACAGCGGGATCGCCGTGATCGCCGTCATCGCACGTGATCGCCGTGATCGGAGACCCCAAACCCTGCTCGCCAAGAACGAGTACCTGCCCGATCCTCCTCTGTGTTCCTCTGTGTCCTCAGTGGTAAAAGGCTGTTGGTTTTCTCCGGCCATTTGCCATTTGCTGATTGCTTAATTTTTCAAAGATCTTCTACTACTGGCGACCGCCTGGGCAGTCGTCTGTTTCTTGTCCGGCTAACTGCTAACTGCTTCAAAAGTTCGCGGATGGTACCGCAGATCTGAAAAAAGTCAATAGGAAAGATTTACACTGTCAAACCACTTTTAAAATGTCCCCATTCCGCTGTGGGTAGCGCACAACGGCAGCCCAAGCCCGGAACGCGGGCGCAATGATTGAGCTCACCGCGTTAGCCGTGGGAAGCGGTCAGGTTTGTATCAGGGCATCGGCTTTTAAAGTGTGCCCGATGCTCCTGTTTCTTTATCTGGGCCGTTGTTGGACAATTCTTACTGCAGGCATTGTGATCGGAGTACGAGATGGCTAAACAGGACTCACGGATTGAGGAGTACCGACGTGCTCAAAGGTCAGCGTTTGTGGGGGTACTAGCCTTGTCGGTTCGTAACCAGTTGGGACGCGACCAGGCCGTTACACTGGAGTTATCACCGGAAGACGCATCGGAATCAGTTGTGCTGACATTTTTCAATGTTCGGCAATTGCGGTTTGCCGATCTTCATCCGGGCAGCACGTGTTACCTCTCAATTGAACCAATGGGTTCTGCCCAGTGGGAAGGAGTTTCCTACCGAGTCCACAACATCGAACAGGATCTCACGCTAAGTTTCTACTGCGCGGATTTCGAGATCAAGCGCATGAATGCCGCCCGAATCTGAGCACAACTTCTCGCAAACTTCTCAGGGAGGAAACACGATGACACCAGCCGAACGCGAAGTCGCATTGAAGGGGCTTGATGACAGCCGGGAACGCCTGCTCCGCGCCATGCGAGGGCTTTCCCATGACCAGTTCCGTTACCGGACGGCGCCGGAGCGGTGGTCGGTGGCGGAGTGCGTCGAGCACATCATCCTGGTCGAGACGTTCCTGCTTGGCAGACTGCAAGCTCTCTTGCAACAGGCCCCCGATTCGGCGAAGCACAGCACATGGGAGGGCCGGGATGGGGCTTTGATGAAGAAGGTTGCGGAGGACCGCGGGACCCGTATTCAGGCGCCGGAGATCTTTCGCCCCACCGGCCGATGGCCGACGGAGAAGCTGGCGCCGGAATTCGAAGGCGCCCGGGCGCTCAGCCGGAACTTCGCCGCGTCCGTGCAGGGGGACTTGCGATGCCGCTTCTTTCCCCATCCCTTGTTCGGCGACCTCGACTGCTACCAATGGATTCTGCTGCTCGCGTCGCATTGCGACCGTCACCGCGCGCAGGGCCAGGAAGTGATGGCTTCGCCTGGGTTTCCGCGCCGGGCAACCCCAAACCTTTGAATCGCCGTGATCGGGTGATCGCCGTCATCGCCGTGATCGGAGAGGCAGAATCCTTTAGGTCTTGCGGATTGTGGTTCTTTCGCGAAGCAGACTTTGGTTTGTCCGATCACGGCGATCACGCGCGATGACGGCGATCACGGCGATCACGCGCTCCTCTGTGTTTCAAAGGTTTTGCCTTCTCGTTTTTCAATTTCGGCGATTTTGGCAATCGTCAATTTTGGCTATCTTCTTGACTGCCGAGAGTATAATCTCGGTCAAATGGGAGTTTCAGGAGGAGGGGTCATGCGCCATATCAAGATTCTGGGTTTGATTGCGGCCATCTCGACTGTGCTGGTCTTTACGTCAGGAGCGCAGAAGACATCCACCACGCAACGGCAATTTCCCCTGCCCCAGCAGAGACCCGCGCCCGAGCGGCAGGTGCCTCCGGCGCAGGCGATGGAACGGAACAAAGTTCCGGTTCGCCAGCTGTTCGAAGAAATGTTTACCCGAGGACGCTATGATCTGGAAGACCAGGTCTTTGACCGCAGCTGCAGGGTCAACTTCGGCGGCCGCCAGGTCGCGTTGCAGGAGGCGGTAGCGGAAGGTAAAGGATGGCGCTCCGCCGCTCCCGATCTGGTGATGTCGGTCGACAACATAACCGCCAGCGGCGACACGGTCACCGTGTTCTGGTCGGCAAGAGGCACCCACACCGGCCAGGGCCACGGGTTGAAACCGACGGGAAAACGGTTTTCCATGCGCAGCAGAAGCACGTTCATCCTGAAGAACGGCAAGATTATCGAAGCGCGCAACGAGGAATACCGGCCGGAGCTTTTCCGCCAGCTGGGCGTTACCAAGACCCAGGCCCTCATGTTCTTTGCCACCGAGCGGTTGCTGGCGGCAGCGGCGCCGATCATCCCGGACAGTTTCTACGCTGTACTGCGATAGACCAGACACGGAATGCGGCAGAGATGTGGCCGCGAATGAACGCGAAATACGCGAATTCAAAAATCAAGATTTCGCCGTAGAGCTATTTTGCGCGCTCAGCATGCCACAGCATGAACTCAGGTGAATTCGTGTTGCTTCGCGTCCCTTCGCGGCCAGTTATTTTCCCGCTGTTCTAAGGCCCAAGATACTGAACGTGAACGTACGTGCCCAGTCTGGGGTTGTAGGCCAGATACCAGCCGGGATCGTCCGGGTCGTCGTAGAGCACGAGGTCATCGTTGTCCCATAACCAGCCATTGGTATAACCAATGTCGTAGGGAGCAACGCTGAAGAAGAAGCCGCCGAACCCGAAACGCTCGGGACCTCCTCCGCCCAGCCGCCATATATGGCGAGCGCCTACTTCGTCGGGAAAGCGACCGTGTTCCCACGGGTGATCAAGGTGGTAGTGCGGATCATTTCGTCCTGTACTGTGCCCTACCCATTGATCGTTGGCGGCGTGAACGTGGGGCGCGGGCGGATGTCCCGGTTTGTCGTCGAACTTGCGGGTGTCCGGGGCGGGCCTTTGCGCGTCATGTTGTGCCGGACGCGGTTGCGGCGCGGAGCGTGGAGATGGAGCTGGACCGCGAGCTGGAATATGTCCGTTGCCGACCTCGGCCCGGCTTCCGCCACCGCGTTGCCCTCCGCCGTGTCCCCCTTTCTGCGCATACATCACATAGACTGAAATCGCCAGTAATGCTATGACTAGCCCAATGGTTTTCTTCATGAGCAGCCTCCGGGCGTAGTCTACAGACTGGCCGTGCGACAGACGAGATTGTCTTGTAAAGAGTTGTGAAGCGGTGGCAGGACTACAAGCAACCGAGCAGTGAGGTAACTGGGAATGGCGTTGACACCACATTGTAAAGAGACAATTCGGGCACGCGCAAACTGTGATCCAGCTTTCCGCAAGGCCCTTCTCCACGAGGCCGTCGAACACTTCGTCGCTGGCGACGTGGAAAGCGGCAAGATAATCCTGCGGGACTTCATCAGTGCCACGATTAGGTTTAATAAATGACATAACAAGTTTCTCCCGGAGTACACGCTTGAAACGAATTATCTTTCTGGTGTTTGCCTTTTGGTCGCGGTGGCTGAAGGACTGGCTTGGAGAGTCACTCACGACAAGCCAATGAAGCCGGACAGCTGGTCTCAAAAAAAGGCCCCGACCGAAGTCGGGGCCTGAGAATCGAAACGCTACTGAATCAGAACGTGAATTTCAGCCGCATTCTCATGGTGCGTGCTACGGAGTTTGTTCGGGTGAAATCCAGGAACTGGCCGATCGTTGACCCGTTCACAGTACGTGGAGCGACAAAGGTCCCTAGATTATTCGTATTGAACGCGTTGAACATGTCGACGCGATATTCAAGGTTGGTTTTTTCGGTGAACCGGAATTGCTTGGCTACCGACAGATCGAGATTGTCGAGTCCTGGCGCAAACAGCGTGTTACGTCCAACGGTGCGTGCATTGGGGACCCCGCTGCCCTCGATGAAGTGGACGGTACTCGGGTCAATACAGGGTACGCCGGTCGCATCAGGGTTTCCGAAACCAGTGGCGCACGAGGGCTTTTTGATGGCCCGGGTGTTCAACGGCGCATTGATGTTGCTTATATCAGGACGCTCCGCTGAAGCCTGTCCAAAGCCACCGCGATCTGGACCGTTGATGACGGTATAGGGAAACCCGGTCTGCCAGTGCGCAACCCCGGAGACATTCCAGCCACCCAGGATTTCACCCAATAACATGTTCTTCGGACCTGGCAGGCTCCAAAAAAAGCCCAACGCGCCTACATGACGGCGATCGAAATCGGAATTGCCGTAGTCGAGACGCGGGCTGAAGCCGAGCACTTGCGGGGCCGATTCGAAGGAATTGGGCGTCGAATCGAACCCGAAGACGTCACTAATGTTGTCGAGATAGTGGGCATAGGTATAGGACCCCTGGAATTGCACCTGTCCAATGGGCGTTGCTTTGAAGCTCCGGCGAAGATCAATCTGCAAGGCTTCATAGTTGGAATTTGCCGAGGCCGCTCGCACCGTGCGCTGGCCAACTTCAGGATGGAAGCGCACTCCCGGAGCGACAAACGGATTCAGGTCGAGCGATTGATACAAATGGTGGGACACCGAGCCAACATAAGAGGTGCCCCAGAAGAGGCCATAGGGCAACTCGCGTTCAAACCCCAGAGACCAGCGGTCGGTCTGCGGATTGGGAAAGCTGCCCAGGAAAAGGTTGCTTTGTGCTGACTGCGCCGTCGCCGGGGTCGCCTGAATTCCGGCAAACAGCGTGCTGAAATTGGCCGCTCCGCGTCCTCCCCCGGTTGAGTTGACAACGCCACCCAGGGTATTAGGAGAGGAACCGGCAATATTGGACAGCAGATTGTTGAATGAACTGTCGTAGCTGGTTTGGAAGCCTCCGCGCCAGACCATTTTTTCGCCGCCCATCATCCGGTTGACCCAGTTCGCCGCCTTCGGGCTCCAGGCGAAACCGACGCTGGGCCCTAAATTCAACTTGTATGGCGGCACTTTGCGGGGAGCCGCAAAATTGACGGGGTCGTAGTTTGTGAATGCTGCGACGGTAAACGTATTTTCCGGCGCACCGTAATACTCATAGCGCAGACCGATATTGAGAGTCAGGTTGCTCGTTACCTTCCAGGAATCCTGCCCAAAGTAGGACTGACGGAAGAGGTCAGGATGATAGATGGAACTGCCGAATTGGCGGTTCAGAGTGCCACCGCTGCCTCCGAAGTCATCCAGGAAATTGGAAAACGCGGTCACGCCGGCGCTGGCCGAGTAACTGAATGATCCCCTTTCGTTAAAAGGGGGATGCTGACGCGCGAGTTGCCGCAGGAAGTCAGCGCCGAAACGGAAGGTGTGCTTGCCGCGCACCACCGTAACGGTGTCCTGGTACTGCCAGTTATTGGCGAACCGGAATTGCGGTATGTTCGTCGCCAGCCCGAAACCGCTGATTCCGGAGATCAGGTAGGCCGGCTCCGTTTGATGAAACGAATCGGTGCCGAGTCCGGGAAAATTAAATCCGATGCGCCCGTAGTTGAACCGAAACTCGTTTGTACTTCTGGAATTGATCACATACGTGTCCACAAACGAACCCGTAAGGGTAAGACCTGTAAAACCGTTGTCGAACCCTGGCAGGACGCCTGCCTGTAGACTAGGGCTCGACGTCGAGCTGTCATAAAGCCAGCGGAAACTCATGGTCTGCTTGTCAGAAGCCATGTGATCAATTTTGATCAGGTGGTTGTTGTCGAGTTGGGCGAAGGATTCGTTGCGCAGGGCAGAAGCGACGTTAAGTTTCACTCCGGTCCGTGCAGATCCGTTGCACGTTCCCGCAGCGCTCGGGGCGTCCAAAGGAATTGTTCCCGCTGCGACGTTGGGATCGCCGCGAAATGAGCCCAGCGCCTTCAGGTAAAGCGCAGCATTGGGACACTGCGGTGCGAGAGCTTGCAGCGTCACCACGCCAGCGTCCGTAGGTACCACGAGCGCATTTGCCGAACTCGTTTTGCCATATAGCCGGTCCCACTGCGCTGCCGCGAAGAAAAACGTTTTTTGCCTGCCGTTGTACAGTTTGGGAATTACGACCGGTCCTCCGATGGTGAAATCCGGAATGTTCCGAACCTGGCGCGGAGCGTCCGTCAATCCCTGGACACGTTGTAAGTGGTTCAAAGCTGCGAATGCACTGCCTGTATAAACGTAGGCGGCACTGCCGTGCAATTCGCTGGTCCCTGATTTGGTGACTTGATTGATTATCGCGCCGCCTGCCCTGCCGTATTCCGCGCTGAAGTCGGCAGTCTGCACGCTGATCTCCTGCACCGCGTCAGGATTCGAGATGGTAAAAGCCGGTCCGGTGACGGAAATATCGTTGTTCTCGACTCCGTCGATCATGAAGTTGTTGCCGCGAGGACGCTGGCCATTCACGATGAAATTCAGAGTGCCGTTCTGGTTGATTGAGTTCCCGCTCGCCAGGGAAACGCCAGGGGCGAGTTGTGTCAAGGTGAGGCTGTCCCCGCCGAGCACGGGGAGGTTCTGGATCGTGAGCGCGGAAAAATTGTCTCCCCGCACTTGTTGCGTGGTATCCAGGCCGATCTCAATGCCGCTTGCCTCCACGGTCAGAACTTCTTTGGTGGTCCCCGGTTTCAGTGAAAAATCAACATTGCTTGCACGCGACGCCTGAATGTCAACGCCGGTCTTGTCCTCGGGCCCAAAGCCTGCCCCTTGTACCGATACGGTGTAAGTTCCCAAATCCACGGCATCGAAACGATAAATGCCGCTGGAGTTCGTTGTGGTCTCGCGCGAGACACCTGTCTCTTTGTGAGTGATTTTTACGGTTGCGCTCGAAACGACGGCTCCGGTACTGTCAGTAACCGTGCCGGTGAGCGTACCGCGACTGGTTTGAGCAAGCGCTGCTGAGAACAGCGCAAATAAAAACAAAGACACTACGAGAGTTCTGAGTCGCATAACTTCAAATCCTCTGGTTTTTGGTTGTTGGGAAGGCCTGAATTGCGCGCCACTACTCTGGCATTCCCGCGGAATCGCGGGATGATCTGGTAAGTTGAGACTGCAGAATGACCTCAACGGCGAGCACCTCTGGGCCTTCGATTAACATTTCTTTACGCACGCGCGCTTCCAAAATAGTAAGTCCCTGCCTTTCAATCTCTTACAAGAAATGTAGGGCTGAAAATATATGAAAATTAAGACACGCGGGAAGCGTCTGCTTCCTAATTTGGAATCGGTGCGGTCGTCGTTGCCCGGATCGATGTTTGGACCTCGTCGAAAGAGGAAAGATTCGGGATGTAGAGACGTGGCATGCCACGTCTAACTCGCAGCCCGTGAAGAATGGTCGGGCAAGAGTTTGAATAGTGCCGCAGCCGTCAATATTGGGGAGAAACCGTGGTCGCAAAGACTGTGGCAGCTTGCAAACGTTATCGAGAACGCCCACGGTTAGACGCGGCCGTGCCGCGTCTCTACGCGGCGATTTTCAGCGACGCCGCAATTCTGGCGATTCTACCGTGGTATCGGCGCACCGCCGTTATACTGCTTCCTTATGCAGATCATCTTCGGAATCCATGCGGTCGAAGAATCGTTGGCGGCCCGGGGACGCCGTTTTGAGTATGTGGCCGTCGCGCCGGGCCGGGGCGACGCGCGAATTCAGAAGATTGTCCAGCTTTGCCGTTCCGCCGGAGTACCGCTCCGCACCGTGCCCCGCGACCAGTTGACCCGCCTGGCCAAGACGGTCTCGCATCAGGGCGTGGTGGCAGTGACCGGTGAGAAGCAGTACGGCGACCTCGACGATCTGCTGGCGCTTAAGCGGGGACAGCATGTCTTCGTGGTTGTTCTGGATGGCATTGAAGATCCGCACAACCTCGGCGCCATCGTGCGCACGGCGGAGGGAGCGGGCGCTGACGGAGTTGTGCTGCCCGAGCGGCGGGCCGTGGGAGTCACGGCGACGGTGGTCAAGGCCTCGGCCGGCGCGTCGGAATATCTGCCCATCGCCAAGGTGACGAACATCAGCCGGGCCATTGACGACCTGAAGTCCCGCAACGTCTGGACGGTGGGGCTGGACGAACGCGGCGACAAGCTCTATGACCAGATTGACTACAAAATGGATTGCGCGCTGGTGCTGGGCGCCGAAGGCCACGGCCTGCACGAGCAGGTCCGAAAGAAATGCGATTTCCTGGTTTCCATCCCCATGCTGGGCAAAGTGCCGTCGTTGAATGTGTCGGTGGCGGCGGCGATTGTGATGTATGAGGTGGCGCGGCAGAGGCGGACGGAGCAATTAGCAAATAGCAAATAGCAAGGCGAGGAAGAGAGCAATTAGCAAATAGCAATTGGCAATTAGCCAATTGTGGTGGTACGGCGTGCCAATCCGCTCCCTGGCCCCGCGAACGACCGCTTCGCGCCGCCGGTCAGTAAGTGAAATAAATTTGTTTTGTCATCCCGAGCGTAGCGAGGGATCTGCTGTTTCGCCGCGACAGAGGAAAGCAGATTGCTCCCCTTCGCCAAGCTCAGGGTCGGAATGACAAGGGGTCTTGATTTGGCTAATTGCCAATTGCTATTTGCTAATTGCTCTTTTCCTCGCCTTGATCACCACCGCCAGCTCGTCATTGCGGGGATTGGCAAACCGCAACAGGACTCTTCCTTCCGAATCGAGCGAAACCACGGCTGGAGTGTTGACTGACGTCAGCATCCATCCTGGCGGCAGAGCCACAAAGTTCAGCGGACGGCCGAGGGTTCGCGTCCAGACCAGTTCGCCATCTTTTACGACATAACCGACCGGATCTGTGTAGGTTTCTTCCACTCGCACTCGCGTGGACTGGCCTTCGCCGACCGGGTGTTCGAGTTCTCCTTGCACCACCACCGAATCGGGGGCTGCTGGTTCCGGATAGTATCCGAGCGCGTTGACGTCTTTTCCAGCAACGGCGTACGTCTTGAGCTGCTTGCCGGTATCGAGGTCGGTCATTTTGGCGTCGGGCGAGACCACGCTTCCCTTTCGCACAAAGCTGTGCACGGACTTCTGTCCAAGCCGGGTCACGGTGAGATCATGGGAGAAGCGGAACTGATGCGTTGCCGGATCAAGCAGCCAGTAGGTGATTTCGCGGTCTTGCTCGGCGCGATGAAATGATTCGGTCTGCGCGGCCAGCGCCATCGGAGCCAGCGCCAGCAGGACAGCCAACACTTTCTTCATGGGAGCCTCCGCGCGATGATTTTCACCGGCAACTGATCGTCGCGGTCGTTGACGAAGCTCACATGGATACGGCCGTCGGCGCCGGTGGAAACAATCGCCGGTGAAGCGCAACCGACGAGTTCCCATCCCGCGGGCAATACGACGACGTTGCGCTTAATGCCCAGCGGCCGGTCAAACACCAGCAAGCCGTCTTTCACGTAATAAGAAGGAGCGTCGGTGTATGTCTTGAAGATGCGAATGCGCGTCTCTCCGCCTTTGGGGACGGGAGCGGGCAGGTAGACCTTGATGAATTGCGCGTCGTCGGAAGTTTGCGGCGGAACAAGACCGGTTGTCTTGGCGTCTTTTCCGCTGACCAGTTCAAACTTCAGGTCCTTGCCGGTGTCCCGCGCGATCACGCGTTCTTTAGAAGCCGTGGACCCGGGGCGCACCGGATTGAAAAAGAATTGCGCGCCTTCGCGAGTCGCCGTCACGTCATAGGTGATGGCGAACTGGTGCGTTTCCGGCGGCAGTAATTCGTACAGAGTGAACTCATCGGCAGCAGAAGCCGCAGCGCACCACAGCAGCAGTATTGCCAGAATTCTCATTTCACAAATCCAATCCTCCGCAGCAGGTCCTGGAAACGCGGTTCGGAACGCAGACCGTCAAGCGCCGGAAGAACGTTGAGCCAGGTCAAACCGTCGGCGCGTTCTTCGTAGGCTTTTTCGAGCCAGGTCAGGGCTTTGGTTTTCTTGCCCAGGCCTGCGTACAACAATCCAAAGTATGTGGCGGGCACGTAGCGTTTCTCGCCGGCGGCTTCCAGCGCGCGGATGGTTTCTTCCGTCTGGTCTTTTCGGCCTTTGACCGCGCTGACCAGGCCCCAGGCGGTATCCATCAATGGGATTTCTCCGGCCGCCGCGGCCCCCGGCTTGGACCTGGCAATCGCCGCCTGCGCGTCCGCGTCCAGGGACGACGCGCGTCCCAGAACATAATGCAGCATGAAATAGTCCGGACTCAGTTCCATGGCTTTTCCGAACGCCGCGGCCGCCTGGTCGTAGTCGCGCCCCAGGTAGTGCGCGGCAGCCCGTGTAGCGTGCACCGCGACCAGCCGCTCAGGGTCGGTCTCCTGCGCGGTGACCATGGCCTGCTCGATGGCGGCAAACGCTTCTTTGCGCCGGCCCAACGCCAGCAGCAACCACGAATACCAGAGATGAGCGAGATAGTAGTTGGCGTCGCACGCCAGCGCCTGCTTGTAGCTTGCTTCCGCGCCTGTCCAGTCCCAATGGTAGTGATGGAGCACCAGGGCCAGCGCGGTGTGGGCTTCCGTCAGCGAGCTATCGAGTTCGAGGGCGCGTCGGGCCGCGGCCTCCGCTCCGGGCATGGTCTGGCGCGGTGGCAGCAAATCAAACGGCGCGATGGCCAGCAGTCCGCGAGCGTACGCCAGGCCGGCGTGCGACGGCGCATGTTTTGGATCCTCATGGATGGCCTGCTCAAACTCCGCAATGCTGCTTTTGATGCTCGCGGGCGTCAGGCCTTGCAGGTGATGGCGCGCCTTCAGGTAGCTCTCATACGCAACCGGGTTGACTTGGCGGCTGCCGCCTTGCAGGTCGGTGAGGCGACCCTGCTCGGACCGCGTGACGGCAAGATTGATCTCGCTGGCAAACGCCTGGGCAATGTCCGCTTGCACCGTCAGGATGTCACTGAGGTCTCTTTCGTAGGTTTCCGCCCAGAGGTGCGTGTGCTCTTCCAGATCAATAACCTGGGCCGTGATGCGCACGCGGTTCCCTGCCCGGCGCACCCGGCCTTCAAGGACGTAGTCCACGTTAAGGTCCTTCTTTAACTGTGCGAGCGACTCCGCGGTAGGGTTGTAGTGTGCCGCCGTCCCGCGGGCAATCACGGCAAGGCGCGATGGCTGAAGGCGCGTAAGCTGTGCGGTCATCTCTTCCGTCAGACCGTCGCTGAAATACTTGTCTTGATCATGATCGCCAAGATTGCTGAATGGAAGCACGGCCAGCTTGACCTTGGGCTGGTCAGCCTCTTGTGCCTGGGAAGCGGAGCCGGCCCCGGATTGCTGCCGGCTGCTGAACCATGCGGCAATCTCCGCCGGGTAGGCGTACACCGATCCCAGCTTGTCATGCTGGTGCCGGTAGACGGGAAGGCCTTCTTTCTTTTCCCAGCGCTGGACCGTGCGGACGTCCCGCCGTAGGTACGAGGCGATCTCTTTCCATGAATCCAGACGGTCGATTGGATTGGAAGTCGTCATGCGTCGCTCTGACGGGAAGACCGCTTTGAGCGCCTTCCATCATACCTCAGGGATTCGGGGCAACTCTTCCCCTGTGCGACGCCAAAAAGATCAGGCCGCATCGAGCGATGCGGCCTGACCATCAAAAACAAATACTCAGACTAAGCGTTGGCGACGTGCTGTTCGGCTTCGGTTTCTTCCACGACTTTTCCGTCGAACAGATAGATCGTCCGCTCGGCGTGCTTGGCAAAACGCGTATCGTGGGTGACCATGCAGATGGTGGCGCCTTCGCGATGCAGCGACTGCAGCAGTTCCATCACGGCGTCGCCGTTGCGGGAATCCAGGTTTCCGGTAGGCTCGTCCGCCAGCAGGATGGACGGCGATCCGGCCAGAGCGCGGGCCACGGCAACACGCTGCTGTTGACCGCCGGAAAGCTGTGACGGGTAGTGCCGCATGCGGTGGGCCATCCCGACTTTTTCCAGGGCTTCCTGTACGCGCTTCTTCCGTTCCGGCGATGACATGGAGCGGTAGGTCAGCGGCAGCTCGACGTTTTCATAAACGGTGAGATCGCCGATCAGGTTGAAACTTTGAAAGATGAAGCCGATTTCCTGGTTGCGGATCCGGGCCCGCTCGGAAAAATCCAGGCCCTGGACCGCCTTGGTGTTGAGGACGAAGGAGCCGTCGGTGGGCGAATCCAGCAGGCCTATGATGGAGAGCAGAGTTGACTTGCCGCATCCGGAAGGCCCGGCGATGGAAACATACTCGCCTTTGTTAATGTCCAGATGGATGCCGGAGAGCGCGTGTGTCTCCACTTCATCGGTGTAGAAAACCTTGGTGACATTCTCCAGCTTGATCAGAGTTTGTCCAGTCATCGCAGTGTGTTCTCCTGTCTCCTGAAAGATTTCTGCAACTGCCTGCTACTGCCTGTTAATTGAGCTTGATGCGGTCGACATTGTCATAGCGCGACATGTCGGAGAGTATGACCTGGTCGCCTTCCTGCAGTCCGCGGACGATCTCCACGCTGTTGACCGACATGCGCCCCAATTCCACCGGGACGCGGACTGCCGTAGTGCCGTCCGCCAGGACCTTGAACATTACCACGGTGCTCTTTTCCTGGCCGAAAGCCGGCCGCCCAACGAAGAGCACGTTCTCCAGGCGTTCCAGAGTGATGGTGCCGTCCACGCTCAAGTCTGGCACCGAACCCTTCGGCAACTGGCCTTCCAGTTGTATGTCCACAACCACCGTGCCGTTGATCACGGAAGGATCTCTGCGGATGACCTTACCTTTGATGATGCCGTTATGCGTATCAACCTCGGCGATCTGGCCGATGGTTACGTCCTTCACCTGGGTCTCAGGGATTTTCAGCTCGGCCTTCAAGTGGTCGGGGTCAACCACCTTGGCCAGGATGGTTCCCTGGACGACGCGCTGGCCCACGGTGACCGGCACTTCCTGCAAAACTCCGTTGATGCCGGCGCGGACCTTCAGGGAGTCCTTGTTTCTGTTCTTAAGCTTGGCCAACGCGTGCTTCTGATCGATATTCGCCTGCTGGACGGCAAGCTGCGTGGTGATGGCCGCCGTATTGTCCTTGATCCGTTCCTGCTCGATCCCGAGGCGTGTGGCCATTTCACGCTCTTTCGCCAGAGAAGTCTTCAAAGTAGCTTCGGAAAGGACGCCGATCTTCACCAGTTCCCTGTTGTTGTCCGCGTCCCGTTTGGCGTTTTCATAATCGGCTTCGACGGTGGCCGCTCCGGCCTGCAATGTTTTGAGATCGCTGTTCACCTTGACCCGGGTGTTCTGGTAATCGGCCTCAGCCGACTTGACTTGCAGATCGGCGTCCATGGCTTCCTGATCAACCTGAGGATTGGAAAGTTCCATAATGACTGTGTCGGCCTTTACCACGGTCCCCGGCAATTCCAGAATCCGCTCCACTCGAACGTCTGTCTCCGCGGGTATTAGACGGATGTCCGCGGGAATTGGCACCAATGTCCCGATCCCGTGTACTTGCCGGAGCATGGGACCTCGCTTGACTGTATCGGGCCAGACGGTACCTCGCTCCACGCTGGGCGCGGCCTGGGGAAGCCGAAACAAGGCAACCGTCCCACCCGCCAGCACTATCACTCCCGCCGCAGCGATCACCATCTGCTTAATGCGGCGCTTTCTCTTCACCGATTCATCGCGCACAATATCCATAGCGGTTTCTTAAGTGCACCTGTCATGCCAAAAGGCGACGTACCTGCAAGCTGTTGATTTCTAAGAAGAACAGCGGCCTCAAGGGAGAGATTCGCCGACGGCGACTGTCCATTCCTGAAAAAATCTGTGCGAAATCGGACACTTGTTCCGGCCTGCAGATCAAGTGCATTATAACCCCGGATTTCCTTGTATATGGCCTCTCTTTCGGCACCACTGGCTGCGCAACAAGCCGTTAGACTGGCAAAAGAGAATCTGGTTTTGCGGCGATTCTTTTTTACTGATCAAGCAGTGATATCCTTCAATCCTGATGCCATCGCCGAAAAACTCCGGTACCGACCTCTGCTCCCTGGAACTGAGCGAAATCAGCGCGCGCATTCAAAAGAAGGACCTTTCTCCGGTCGAAATCACCAAGGCGTATCTCGAACGCATTGAACGGCTCAATCCGCTGGTGAATGCGTTCATCACGGTCACCGCGGAAGCGGCACTCGAGGAAGCCAAAGCCGCGGAAGCGGAGATTGCCCGCGGGGCGTGGCGTGGACCGCTTCACGGAGTCCCGCTCGCGGTGAAAGACCTGGTCGAAACCGCGCGAATTCCGACTACGGCGGCCAGCGCCGTGCTCAAGAACTACGTTCCGACGGAAGACGCGGAAATCGTCAAGAGGCTCAAAGCGGTGGGCGCGGTTTTACTCGGCAAGCTCAACCTGCACGAGTTTGCTTACGGCGGCAGCGGAATCATTGGCCACTTTGGCGCCGCGCACAATCCCTGGAACACCGCACATATCACCGGCGGCTCGTCTTCGGGTTCCGCAGCGGCCGTGGCGGCCGGACTGTGCGCCGGAGCGATCGGAACGGACACCGCCGGGTCCATACGCCTTCCCGCGGCGTGCTGCGGTATCGCCGGCCTCACGCCGACCTACGGATTGGTCAGCGCACGCGGCATAATTCCGCTTTCATGGTCGATGGACCATGTTGGTCCGATGACCCGCACCGCGGCCGACGCCGCCCTGCTGCTGCAGGCCATCGCCAGCTACGACGCGCAGGACATCGGCTCCCGTAAATTCCCTCCCGTGTACTATCCCTCAGCGCTGGAAGAAAAGACGTCATCGTTGCGGCTGGGAGTACCCGCTGATTTCTGGCGGGACCTTGACAGCGAAGTCGAGCACCATGCGAAGCAGGCGCTGAGTGCTGTCAGTAAAATCACCGCGGGCACAAAAGAAGTCGACATGCCCGTGGAAACGGATTTCACCGTTGTGCGCTGTGAGCCATTCGTCTATCACCAGCGCTACTTGCCGGCCCACGAAGCCGATTACCAGCCGGAGACCCTGCGACGCATCCGCGCCGGTGCCGACGTCACAGCCGCGCAATACGTGGAAAAGCATCGCGACTTGTTGCGGTTACGCCGCGGGTCCCTGCGGTTCTTCGAAGAAGTTGACCTCATTGTTACTCCGTCGTGTCCGGTGCTGCCGCCTTCGTTTAAGGAACTTGAGGCGGCGCCCAAAGACCTGCGCAGCAAGGAGCTGATGATGTTGCGGAACACGCGGCCCTTCAACGTCTTTGGCCTGCCGGCTATTTCGGTCCCCTGCGGCTTCTCAAAATCCGGTCTGCCGATTGGCCTGCAGATCACCGGCGCGCCGGGCGCGGAAGGCGTGGTCCTCTCCCTGGCCCACGCTTATCAGCGCGAGACGGACTGGCACAAGAAGCGACCGAAAGTCGGCAACTAGGTGGTCGCTCACGACCCTGCTTCGTCTCCAAATACGGAACCAAAAAAGATGGAGCGCCGGCGGCCGGCCATTTCGTCCAGTGCTCGCTGCATCTGCGTGCTCACTTCCAGGCTGATTGCCTTGACCACGGCAGCGTCTTGATCAGCCTCGGGCGGATATTGTTTCTCGACGTGAATCGGCGACAGAAAACGCATGTGCCATTTCGCCGGCAGGGGCACGGGCAACAGCGGAAAAGTTGAGATGGGAATGCAGGGCCAGTCTGAATAGCGCGTCCAGCGCCGCGACTTGATGGTGGCGAAGATGGGAAACGTCTCCGCGCTCCCCATGGTGACGAACGGAATAATAGGAGTACGGTGGCGCAACGCGGTCTTCACGAAAGCGTCCCGGCCGAACCGGCGCAGCTTATAGGCGTTGCGGCAAACGGCGAACGCGCCCGCAACACCTTCCGGAAAGACCCCCAGCAATCCGTCGCTTTCCAGAACACGGTCGGCGCTTTCCTGGCAGGCCGGCACCGCGCCGAGTTTGGCCACGAAATCGGCTATGAACGGGAATTTGAATAATCCGGGATGCGCGAGGAAACGAATATACCGTTCCGTCTTCTGCGCCACCAGATGCACCGCCATTACGCCGTCCCACGGCATGAAACCGCGGTGCGTTCCCACCAACACCGCCCGTCCCTGGGCCGGGACATGGTCCAGTCCTTTCACTTCAATCCGCCAATAGTGGTCGCACAGGAATTTGAACAGCGTACGGCTGAAAGAATTGATGTAATCGTTGTCCATTCCGAACTCGTCGAACGCCGGCTCGGGCGTTGGTTCGAGCGTTGATGAGGGGCTTCGCAATTCCCGGAGCGTGGCCAGACTTGATTTGCGCGGCAGGAATCCAAGGTCCTGCTTGATCTTTGTGTTCGAAACCGTCCAGGAGTAACGGAGATACTCCAGCGCGTCCGCGGGCACGGCCAGCCGCTGCAGCGTTCGCGGAAAGCCTATGCGGCGGCCTCCGGCGAGACAAATCGCGGCCCGCAGCGGGACCACGCCGTCTGGTGCGACGTTGAATGCGCCGTTCACATTGTTTTCGACGGCACAGCAGATTGCCTCCGCCAGGTCGGAAACACTAAGAAGTTGCACAACGGGATCGCACCCGGCCAGAGTCAGGGTGGCGCGCGCCACCAGGCGCCGGCCAAGCACAGACTGTGACGGCACAACAGTCGTGGGCCGCAAGATGACCAGAGGAATGTGTCCCTGCAAGTACCGCCGGGCTATGTCTTCCAGCGCTTTCCACTGGCTTGCGACACGATTGCCTCCAGTGCGGACGCCATACCCTTCCGGAACCAGGGTCTTTCTTCCCGGGCCTGTTCCATAAACCAGCGCGCTCGAGAGTAGAACAATTTTCCCGGCACGATGGCGGGCGCATTGCGCCAGGACCCGCTCCGCTTCCGATAAGTCCGGCGTCATCCCATGCCGGTCGGCGAAAGACGGTAGATAGACGTGCGTTGCGTTTGCTTCCAACGTCTCGGCAGAAGCGAAAGCCTGGGGATCGACAAGATCGTACTGATTAGTGGTCTTCAGACGGCGAAGAACGGGCAGAAGCGCCGGCGCCAGCGCAAGCGCATGATCGCTCCGCGAGATCAGGACTACTCTGGCCATGGTGTGCGGCTCCAATCATAGCCCAGGCGATTCAAAAATCACCCGCCCTGTGGTATTACCACAGAACATGTGTTACACTCCTGTGCTTGTAACACAGGAGACCATCTTGGCTGAATCCAAACTTGATCTACTGCAGGGCACTCTGGACCTTATGGCCCTGCAAACACTCGCGGTCATGGGACCGCTCCACGGCTACGGCATTGCGCGACGCATTGAGCAGGTGAGCGGCGATAGAGTGCTGCTGAACCAGGGAACGATCTACGCGTCGCTGGTGCGGCTGCAGCAGCGAGGATGGATTTCCGCCGAGTGGGGAACATCCTCCAACAATCGCAAGGCCAAGTTTTATTCCATTACAAAAAAGGGACGCAAACGTCTGGCTGAGGACGCCGTCTATTGGCAAAGGCTCTCCGGCGTGATGGGCCGGGTCCTCGGAATGCAGGGAGAAGGTGAGAACTCATGATTCACTGGTTGCGGCACTCTTTCGAACGTCTGCGCTCCGTCTTTCAGCGCGCCGAGCTGGACCAGGAGTTGGATACTGAACTCGCTGCTCACCTGGAGCTGGCCATCGAAGAGAATCTCCAGCGCGGGATGTCATCCGAGGAAGCTCGCCGTCGGGCCCTGATTTCCCTCGGTGGAACCGAGCAGGCTAAAGAACACCACCGGGAAGCCCGCGGGCTCCCGGCGGTGGACACTTTTTTCCAGGACGTGCGTTACGCAGCGCGCGGGACCGTGAAGACTCCGGGCTTCACGGTCGCTGCTGTTCTCACATTAGGACTGGGAATCGCAGCGAATGCCACAATGTTCAGCATGGTGAGCGGGTTCCTGTTACGGCGCCCGCCAGGTCGCGATCCTGAGCGTGTCGTGGTCGTCACTTCCGTGAGCCCGGCGCAGGGCTTCCAGCCAGATGCAAATGCTGTCTCCGCGCCTAATTACCTGGCGTGGCGCGCAGCCGGCAACATTTTCGAGAATATGGCGGCCACCGATAACTACCGGGCCGTGAGCCTGACCTCGCAGGGCCAGACCACGTCGGTGCCCTCAGAAGCGGTGACTCCCGAATACTTCACTGTGCTTGGAGTGTCGCCGCATCTCGGACGTATCTTTGCGGAAGGCGATGACCAGCCTGGGCGCGACCACGTCGTCATCCTTAGCCACGAGTTGTGGGACCGGGAGTTCGGCTCCGACTCTTCGCTTATCGGACGCAGTGTCCGGTTGAACCGGGAAGACTACACGGTGATCGGCGTAATGCCGGCGAATTTCCAGATGCTGGGTTTCACGCCGCAACTATGGACTCCCCTGGTGGTGACCGCCGCCGATCAAACCGCCGCGGCGCGCAGGAATCGTTCGCTCTACGTGTTCGCTCGCTTGAAGCCCGGTGTCACTCTCGCGCAGGCCCGCGCTGAAATGAAGACCCTGGGGCGCCGTGCCGAGGAAGATTTCCCCGACACTGAAAAAGGTTGGGGCGTTGCGGCCCGCACCCTGCCCGACTTCCTGGTCTACCTCTTCGGCATTCGCAGCGCCCTGGTGGTGATGATGACGGTGGTGGGTTTTGTACTCCTGATTGCCTGCGCCAATGTCGCCGGGCTGCTGTTGGCGCGCGCCGGGACACGCGGGAAAGAGCTGGCGATACGCATGTCCCTGGGAGCCAGTCGTTTGCGTATTGTCCGCCAATTGTTGACCGAAGGCCTGATCATCGCGCTTCTCGGCGGCGGCGCTGGTCTGTTGCTGGCCTATTGGGGCGTTAAGTTCGTCCGCGCCAACATGGCCTTCAATGAGGCGGCAAGCGCCGTTCCCTTGAGTCTCGACTGGAACGTTTTGCTCTTTGCCCTGGGCGTGTCGATGCTTTCCGCGATTCTGTGCAGCCTCGCGCCCGCGCTCACCGCTTCGCGGACCGATATCAATTCAAATCTCAAGGACCAGAGTCGCGCCGCCTCCGCTGGACGGTCGCAGAGCCGCCTTCGTACCGTTCTGGTCACCGCGGAGATCGCCATGGCCTTGTTTCTCCTGATCGGGACCGGGCTGCTGATCCGCGGAGTTTTTCTTATCCAGCATCAGGCCCTGGGTTTTCAGGCGGAACATCAGATCACCGCCGGCGTGACTCTCGACAGCGCCCGCTATAAGGACCCGGTCCAGCAGACACTTTTCGTTAAGGACCTGCTGCCTCGCCTGCGGCAGCTTCCCGGCGTCGGCGCGGTCGCCGCTGTTTCCGAGTTGCCCGCAACCGGAGCCGGCCACGTCACTCTCCTTATCCAGGGCCAGCCCGAATTGCCGGCCGACCAGCGTCCCCGGACTGTCGACGTTATCGTCACCGACGATTACTTCCGGACAGCAGGCATTCCGCTGCTGCGCGGCCGCGCCTTTACCGGACTGGATAACGCCGCCGCTCCGCGCGTGGCCGTTGTCAATCAGGAGTTTGTACGGCGTTATCTGAAAGACCAGGACCCGCTCGGGAAACAAGTCCGCCTTGACTTGAGCGGCTCCACTCCGGCCTGGAGCGAGATTGTGGGAGTTGTGGGTAACGTGAAGTTCTATTCCGAAACCACTCGCTACGACCCCGAGCTCTACGAGCCTTTCCTTCAGCGACCCGTGTCGTCCTTCTCTCTCATGGTCCGCACAAGCTCCGATCCGAACGGCCTCGCCTCGGACCTCCGCAAAACTGTCGCGCAAGCCGACCTGGAGCTTCCGCTGGCCCATGTCATGAGCATGTCTACGATCATCGAGCGGCAGAAAGGCGGCGATTTATTGTTCATGCAGATGCTGGCGGCCCTTGCCTTGCTCGCGCTGACGCTGGCGGCCATCGGAATCTATGGCCTGATTTCTTATTCCGTGGGACAGCGCACACACGAAATTGCCATCCGTATGGCCCTGGGCGCCACCGGCGGAGACGTACGCCGCATGGTCTTGTCGCAAGGCGTGAAGATGGTTTCGATCGGAGCAGCCATTGGATTGGTGGTAGCGCTGCCATTGCCCAGGGTTTTCGCAGCCGTATTCAGCGACATTGACACGAGTGATCCGCGGACGTACGTCATCGTACTGGTCGCGATCTTCCTGGTGGCGCTGCTGGCGACGTATGTCCCCGCGCGGCGGGCCTCGGCCCTCGATCCAATCAGGGCCCTGCACAGCGAGTGACGGTCTTGATCAACGCGCAGCGCCGTCGTTGGACAGCTGCGGAGGTAAATTGCTCGATCTTAGTCGCGTCCCTCTGTGGTCCGATGGATGAGGACAACGGTAGCGTCATCGTCGAGCATTTGGCCGCCACTGTAGCGGATTACGTCCTCGGTAAGAGTGCGCACACACGGAGAGACCGCACGGAGTGCGGAGCCAAGACGGCCGACGCCGTACTCGTTGCCTGCCGCATCGGTGGTTTCTACGATTCCGTCCGTATACAGGAGGACACTGGTGCCGCGGTCCATCTCAATATGACTTTCGGAGTAATCAGAATCGCAAATCCCAAGAGGCAACCCTGAATCCGTGTTGACCAGGGAACAATCATCGCTCCGGTGGACCATGGGCGGCGGGTGTCCAGCGCTGGCGAAGCTCAGGGAGTGACGCTCGGCATCGAGCACTGCGTAGATCAACGTGACGAAACGTCCCGGCGGAAAATCGTCACGAAGCGACGCATTCACCCGGCGGAGCACATCTGCCGGAGGTATACCGGTTGCGCTATTGCGGCGAACAATCGATCGGGTGGCCGACATCAACAGCGCAGCCGCCATTCCCTTGCCGCAAACATCGCCCAGCACTATACCCACCCGGTGCTCATCGAGAGGCACGTAATCGTACCAGTCGCCGCCTACGGCGCGGACCTGGAGGCATTGTCCTTCCACGCTGTAACCAGGCAGCGACGGATGCGACGGCGGCAGAAGCGCAGACTGAATCACGCGCGCTTCGTCCTGCTCGCGAAGGGCGCGCTCTTTTTGCAGTCGTTCGGCGAGGAAGAGCCTGGCGTTTTCGATGGCGCTCGCGATGCTATCGGCGAACGCGGTCAGCAGCTGAAGTTGTTCCGGCGAGAATCCGTCCACCCGGGGACTCTGCGCGTCCATCACGCCGACCAGCCGTCCTTTGCACAGCAACGGGATGGCGACTTCGGAGAGAGTGGACGATTCGCAGTGGAAGTAAAACTCATTCTTCCGGACATCGGGTGCGTACATCGGCTCGCCGGTCACGGAAACATGCCCCACCATGCCCTCTTTGCCCCGCTTGAAGCGGTCTCCCTTATTGACATGGTCGAAGCCATGGAGGGCGATGATTTCGAGTTCGTCGCCAGCCTCATTGAGCAGTAACAGACACGTGCGGTTGCACCCGAAAGCGTCCGCCAAATCGGCGACGATCTCGGTCAAAAGTTGATCAAGATCGAGGGTGGAGTTGATCTTGCGGACAGCTTCCTGCAGGAGCATGAGCTGGCGCAGCCGCTGCTCGAGTTCGAAGACCGTGGATGTTCCCCGCTCCGACATTTAGAGATTCATGTGTTCTGTCGCCAGGCAAGGCGGAGGAAAAGGCGGGCCTGGCCCATCTTCCAGACTCCCCGGTTCCCCGCTACGCTGGCAGAGCGGATACCAGTATAGCGGGCAACGGGTCGGGAAGTCCTTCGTGAACGCTGGCATTTCTTCGAGAATTCCTTACGGATTTCCCAAGCCGGTGGTCGCCGATGGCGGACCGGCGTTTTTTATAGGTCCGGCCGAGTCAGTCTCGACGCAACCGGGCATTTGCTGTTCTTCAAACGCCGGACCCTGCTTATCGCCTGCATCAATACCCACCACTGAAACTGCCGCACTAGAGCACGAGGCGGTCCCATACGCCGCCATACCTGATCCCACGAACCATTTCTCTCTCATAAATACTCCCTGGGAATCCGAGGTTGATCTGACGCAGAGTGCAATTTTGCACATCCAGCCTGATACAGAGTTGCTAGGCTGCTTGCAACCAGAAGTTTGATTTGTTGGGTTGGGGGAGACGAACACCTTTATGCCGATACACAGGCAGCCGCAACCAGGTTTTGCGTTGCGCTAAGTGGCGCAGAAAGCTCTTTTTCGCATCGTTGATTCAGGTAGACCGTTGATTCAGGACCAGGAATTCAGGACCAGGACTCAAAAGGAGGTCCGAATGAAGACCGAGCGTAGTGCCTTCTACATATTCCTTCTCGTGCTGCTTTGGCCCGCAGCCAGTTATGCTATTCCGGCCTTTTCGCGCCAATACCAGACTGGGTGCGCCACCTGCCACTCGGACTTTCCCAAGCTGAATGATTTTGGAAAGGCTTTTAAGGATGCCGGCTTCAAATTTCCCGCGGACGACGAGACCTTTCTAAAGACGCCGCCGATCATGCTGGGGGCGCCGGCCCAGAAGGAGTCGTTCCCGCGTTCGATCTGGCCGGGAACCATTCCGGGCAGCATCCCCATCGGTTTGCGGATGAACACATTTTTCCAGAGAACCAGCGCCAATCGCGGCAATTTTAATGCGCTTCTGCCTCCGGGCACTCCGGGGCCGTTTATTCCCAAGGCCGACTTCAGCACGGGATTCTTCAGCATCTTTACCGCCGGCAATTTCGGCAGTGATATCGCCTTCTGGGTGGATGACGATATCAGCGTCGCCGGCCAAAACGCCAACGGAGGCCTGGGTGACGCCTACTTGCGATTTGTGAACCTGGGCCGCGTCGTCAAGTTGCCCAAGGACGCGCTGCATATGCGCGTGGGACGCTTTGAACTGGATCTTCCTTTTACCCAGGCGCGCAGCTTCAATCTCAGTCCCTATGATATCTATTCGCAATCCAATATCGGTGCGGTCACTACGGGTTTCCCGCAGCAAAATGTGAACAACCTGTTCACCGTAGCCAATGGCGCCAATGGAGTTGAGTTCAGTGGCGGCCATTCCTACGGCGGCTATCACTACTCGATTGCCATCGTGGACCAGAACACTAGTGGCGTTTCGCAAGGGTCCAACACCAGCCCGTTTGTTCCGTCTCCTACGGGCGGCTCGAATGGAGGCGTGGGGTTTGCTTCGGACTCTAATTTCAAGGACCTCTACGGGCGTTTCTCCTACCGGTTCAATCTGGAAAGGGACGATGCCAGCCGGAATGCCGTGCAGGCTGCGGGAGCTTCCGGCCCGCGCGACCACACTTACCTGAATCTGGGGGCGTTTTCTCTCTACGGACGCTCGGCGCAGCATTTCAGCGGCTCCGACCTTGGAGGCACGCCGGTGGTGCTTCTGGTCCAGGAACCTTTCTACCGCTTGGGCGGCGACTTCAGTTTCAACTACCGCACCTTCAATATCTACGGGCTGTTCATGTATGGTCATGACACCAACCAGCTGCCGGTGGACATTACCGGCACGCTCGTACCGCTGCCGATCTCCGGTAGCTCACCTCTTCCTGTCGGTTTCGTCCACGGCGCGCCGGCAACCTTCGCCGGCGGGTTCGTACAGGCAGACTATCTGGTGCTTCCGTGGGTGATGGCCATCATGCGCTGGGACGCGGTGAACTCCGGCGCCGATCGCATCAACGGCCTGGCGCAAAGTACGTCTACACCTTTCGTCCTGCCGTTCCGGTCCACCCGCAACCGCGTCACTCCGGGCGTGCAGTTCCTGATCCACGCCAACGTCAAGGCGTCGTTCGAATACCAGTTCCGGCCTAAGCAATTCGCGACGGTGATTACCAATCCGATTACCGGATTGCCAGTGGCCGTTGAACCGTTCCGCACCAATACGGCCGTGGCCGCGGTGGAATGGATTTTTTAATCACTTGAGAAAAGAGGAAATCGTGAAGCTTAAATATTTAGTCTGTCTGCTCGTGGTCATGTTTGTAAGTACGCACTTGTTACTGGCAGGAAGCGTCAGCGGAAAAGTATCGGGCGGCGCCGGCAGCGTCGTCTGGGTGGATGATCCTTCCGCCAAAGTGGAAGCGTTGGCCAAGCCCGTGATCCTGGACCAAAAAGGCCTGCTGTTTGTACCCCACGTCGTGGTGGTGCCGGTGGGATCAACGGTCGAGTTCCTGAACAGCGACAGCGTCGCGCACAACGTGTTCTGGATCTCCATCAGCGGCAACAAAAAGCTGGGACACAACCTGGGCACCTGGCCCAAGGGAGAAAAGCGCAGCTTCAAGTTTGACAACGCCGGCGTGGTTCCCCTGTTGTGCAACGTACATCCGGACATGTCGGCATACATCGTGGTGGTGTCGACTTCGCACTACGCCACGACAGACGCCAACGGCGAATACACCATCCAGAACGTTCCTGACGGCGCACATAACGTGACGGCCTGGCACGAAGGCGCGAAGCAGCAGTCCAAGCCGGTCACGGTCTCGGGCGCAACCAAGGCTGACTTCACGTTGTCGAAATAACAATCGTCCTGAGCGGTCGAGGAAGATATGGCAGGAGAAAAGCCAAAAGTCGAACGGCCCAATGAAGCCCCAGTCCTGGACCGCCGGCAGTTCTTCGTTAAATTGGGAGCTGGTTCCCTGGCGGTGGCCGGGCTGGGCGGCTGTGTGTTCGGCGTGCAATATCTGGCCCCCAGCGTTCTCTACGAGCCTTCTCCCATTGTGAACGTCGGCAAGCCGGAGCGTTACTCCATCGATTCGGTGACGTTGGATCCGGCCCTGGGCATTTTTGTAGTGCGGCTACAGGAGGGCTTTTATGCGTTGAGTGCGGTTTGCACCCACCTGGGCTGTTTGTCTATCTGGAAGCCGGAGGCCGGCGTAATTGCCTGTCCCTGCCACGGAAGCTCCTTCCAACGCGATGGAACCGTCATTGCCGGGCCCGCGCCCCGGCCTTTGCCGTGGTTAAAGATGTGGACCACCGACGATGGCAGCCTGATGGTTGACCGCGCAACCGTCGTGCCGCCACAAACCGAATACGTGCGGGCATAACGCACGGACATAAGTCATGGAGAAGCCAGTGAACTCATCCGCAGAACGCGCATTTAGAAATCCCATCCATGTTCTGGCCCGCTGGCGCGACGAATTCAAGGAGATCTTTGCTGCCAGGGTGCACGAGTCCCAGCTGGGATTTCGCGTCACCTGGTACCTGGGAGCGCTGACCCTGGGTACTTTCACCATTCAATTGATCACCGGCATCCTGCTCATGCTGTACTACCACCCTTCAATACCGCAGGGTTACGCCGACATGAAAGACCTGCAATTTGTGGTGTCGTCGGGCGTGTTGCTGCGCAACCTGCATCGCTGGTCGGCGCACACCATGGTGTTTCTGGTCTTTGCCCACATGGCCAAGGTGTTCTATCGCGGCGCGTACCGTCCGCCGCGGGAACTGAACTGGGTGGTGGGCGTATGCCTGCTGCTGCTCACGGTCTTGCTCAGTTATACCGGCTACCTTCTGCCGTGGGACCAGTTGTCTTACTGGGGGACCACCGTTGGGTCCAACATCATGTCTTCCATCCCGTTCGTGGGAGACAAGCTGCGCTTCATTCTGCTGGGAGGCCACGGCGTGAACGCCAATGCCTTGCTGCGTTTCTACGTGCTCCACGCGGTGATCCTGCCGCTGGTCGTCATCTCGCTGATTGCCGTCCATCTGTGGCGGCTGCATAAGGATGGCGGAATGCACAACGCGCCTCCGGAGAAACCATGAACGCCGCCGGCAAAACGGCCCCTGACGCGGATAACCAGCTCCCTGCTCAAGGGCCGACGCTTCCCTACTGGGAACTGTTGTTTCGCGAAGTGATTGCCATCGAGGTGCTGGCGGTGGTGCTGGTGTGGATTGCGCTGCGCTGGAACGCGCCGCTGGAACTGCTGGCCGACCCCACGCACACTCCGAACCCGGCCAAAGCGCCCTGGTATTTCACCGGGCTGCAGGAGCTTCTGCATTACTTTCCGCCGTTTGTTGCCGGAATCATTCTTCCCGGACTCATTGTTCTCGCGTTGGTCGTCATTCCCTTTTTCCACGTCAACATCAAGGGCGAAAGCCTGTGGCATCACAGCAAACAGGGGCGGCTGACGGTCCTCGGGTTGATCGTCGCCGGTCTCACGGTGCTGCTGATTCGGTATAAGGCCTGGGACGCGCTGGCGCCAGTCTGGGTAACAGCCGTCTGCATGGTCCTTGCCGCCGCCAGCTCACACCGGCAGGGCAAAGGGTTTCGCGCCTGGCTGGGCTCCAAGCCGCTGTCTTTCTGGATCATGACGTGGTTCCTGATGGAAGCCATCACTCTGACTGCAGTCGGCACATTTTTCCGCGGCCCGGGCTGGTCCTGGGTTTTGCCGTGGGGTAACGGATAAACAGCTAACTTGTGAGCTTCCAGAACCAACTCGACTGGGTGCGGCGGACGTTCTTTGGCGATCCCGCCCGGCGGTTTGCCTGGACCAGCGTGATTCTCACCATCTCCCTGGCCATCGCTCCCACCAAAGAGTTCTTTACCGACTGGCGGCATTACCAGCGTGAGTTCGTGAAGTTGGTTCGCGGCCGCACTGATGGCGCCGCGATCGAGCATCGCATGGAAAGCGGCATTCACCAGATCTGGATCCCTGAGCAAAATGTTGTGGACCGCTGCGGCACCTGCCATGTGGCGTTGAAAGAGCCTGGCCTCACAGACGTGCGGATGCAGCCCTTCCGCCCGCATCCTTCCATCCCGCATTCGCTTACGGAGTTTGGCTGCGTTGTCTGCCATCGCGGACAGGGCGCGGCCACCACCGTTGAGGAAGCCCACCGTAGCACCAAAGCCTGGGACCAGCCAATTCTTCCGGCGAAATATCTGGAGTCATCCTGCGGGCAATGTCATCTCGGCGCGCTGGAAGGAACGCCAAAGCTCAATCTCGGCCGCCAACTTCTGGCGCGCTACGGATGCGCGCGCTGCCACTCCATCACCCAGCCCGATGGCGCCGCGCTGGCGGCTACCGACGATTCGCCGCCGCTGGGACACATCGCCGAAAAAACCAGCCGTGAATGGCTCTTTGCCTGGATCAAGAACCCGCAGGCCTACGCGGCTTCCGCGACCATGCCGAACTTCCAGTTCACAGACCAGCAGGCCTCGGACATCGCTTCTTTTCTAATCGCGCAAAGCACGCCTTCGGGAAGCGCACCGCCACAGGTCTCCACTCAGGCTGTATCAGCGACACCCGCGGCACCCGCCGGACAGGAGGGCGCCAGTCTCTATGGCACGACATTCTGTTCCTCGTGCCATGCCATTCAGAACGCGGCGGGAAACACCGTGGGCGGCGACCTGGGGCCTGAGCTCACCCGGATTGGCAGCAAGGTGAATCCTGATTGGCTCCGCCGCTGGCTCAAGGACCCGCAAGCTTACGATCCGCGAACGCAGATGCCGCATTATCGCTTCGACGAAAAGCAGATTGCCGTTCTCTCAGGATTCCTGCTGAACAGGAAAGATGATGACCTGCTCGCCAGCGTGCACCTGCCCGCGTCCGACGCCGCGAGCGCTGCCCGCGGACAAAAGCTGGTGGCGGAAAACGGTTGCGCGGCCTGCCATCAGATCAACGGGATCAGTCCGCCGCAGAATTTTGCGCCGGACCTCTCCCGCGTCGGCAGCAAGCCTATGTCGCAAATCTCTTTCGGGCCGGGATCTCCGGAGACTCTGCCGGATTTCATCTCGACGAAAATCCATGACCCGCGGGCTTACGGCGTGGGCTTGAAGATGCCGAAGTACACGCTTACCAACGCGCAGATTGAAGCTCTTACGGTCTCTCTGCTGGCGCAGACCGACCGCGCCGCTACCCTGCCGACAGGACTGGTCCTCTCTTCAACTCATCCCTCTGACTATCAACCGGGCGGAGATGCGGGGAGGCTGATGACCGATCTGCGATGCCTGAGCTGCCACGCCATCAACGGCCACGGCGGCGATATGGCGCCCGATCTCACCTGGGAAGGCAGCGCCGTACAGCGCCCGTGGCTGGACGAATTCATGCGCAACCCCAACACGCTCCGCCCGGCGCTGATCCGCAGAATGCCCAGGTTCAACCTGAGTCCCGCAGAGATCAAGACTCTTTCCGATTACATGATGTCCGCCTACCAGGCGCCGGGTTTTGATTCGCAGGCTTTCGATGTTCATGCCTTGAACGCCGGCGCCGCAACCCGCGGAAAAGATTTGTTCTATGGCAAGCACGCGTGCCAGTCCTGCCACATTGCCGACTACAAGAAAGATAAGGGTTACGTGGGTCCGCCTCTGGCCGGAGCGGGCAATCGCCGGCCTGCTGTCTGGACTTACAAATGGTTGAAGAATCCTCAAGCCGTGATCCATGGCACGCTCATGCCCAATCCCAATCTCACCGATGATGAAGCGCGAGACTTGACTGCATTCCTCATGACTCTTAAGGCCAAGGAAAATGGGGGCGCCAAATGAAAAGCCGGACGGCGCAGCGCTTCCTCGGCTTCCTTGTGCTGCTGCAGTTTGCTGCGTGTGCCCGCCATCCGGCGGCCAACCAGCTAGCGCCTAAAAACTACGGATCACAGATCGTGGAAGTCAGCGGCGGCAAACAGACGGCCGAAGTCGGCGACGAACTCCCGCAACCGGTCGTAGTGCAGATCAACGGCGCTGATGGCAATCCGGTCGCGGGCGCTCTGGTTTCTTTCCGGGGTGAAGGCGTGCAGTTCAATCCCGCACAGACCCTTACCGACTCCAGCGGCCAGGCAACAACTTCCGCGCAGTTGGGATTTGTCTCTGGCGACTATCAGGTCATCGCCGAGAGCCCCAAACAGAGCGGAGGCAGCGCAACGCTGGGCCTGCGCGAAATCGCGCTGGGATACGAAGCGAGACTGGGCCGGGCGGTCAATGAGAAGCACTGCATCCGTTGCCATGACCCTGAGTCCACGCCCGAGCGGGTTTCGAACTTTGACAATCTCTCGCCCGCGCCGCACCAGTTTTCCGACGGCGCGACGTACAACCGCATTTCCGATGCCGACCTGCTCAACATCATCACCCGCGGCGGAAAGGCCGCGGGCAAGTCGCCGCAAACGCCGGCCTATGGCACAACGCTGAAGCCTGCAGAAATCAAAGCAGTGCTTGCCTACATCCGCGCCATCGCCGATCCCCCTTATGAAGTGTCAGGAGTTAAAAATGCGAAATAGTCGATTTATTCGTGCACTCACTGTCGTATTTATCGCAGCGTTTGCTTCGGGAGTTTCCTGCAGCGCACAGGTGCGCTCCGTTTCCCGGATCCGGGACCCACAGTCCCAGCTCCTGCAGCAGCAATATGCAGTGCAATTGCAGGCGATCAGTTCCGAGGCCGCGACGCTCCGTTTCCCCTATCCGTTCTATTTCAGCGATACGCTCGACGTTGATGAGGCCCGGCAGAAACAGTTGCCGTCCGGTTCTATTCATTTCGATAATTTCCACGGCGAGAGAGTGCTAGCCATCACCGGAAACTACTTTGTCTCGTATTCCGGCACACTGCTCACCGCCAACCTGCGCGCGCGCAAAACGTTTCAGGACGTCGTCCTGCCGCTGTTGCGGATCGCCGTCGCGCACACCAACCGCAGCGTGCCTATAGGCGCCTATGCCTTCGAGATCGCCCACCACGTGCGCACCAACGTTATGAAAGTGAGCACGGAGGGTCCCGAGAACCTGATGTTGCTGATACCGCGCACCATGGCGGAAAAGATCGTCAAAACAAAGAATGCCGAGGCCAAGAATAGCGACCTGGAAACACAGCAAAGCGCGCTGCTCGAGAGTGAGGTCTTCCTGAACGGCGAGCCATTCACCCTGTGGCTGACCGGCGACGACGCTCCCACCGACGTCAACGAACACTATCTCGCCCGCCGCCAGACCGGCGCGGCATTAGCACTGAATGCAAGGCAAAATGAAGCCGCAAGACAGGCCGAGCCCGGGACCATGGTCAATCCCAGCCTCCTTCCGGAATCGCCACTGCTCACCCAGATCAGGGACCGCGCGAAAATTCCGCCGAACCTCTCATCGGCGCGCATGGAAAGCCTGGAAGTCACCTACGGCCCAGTAGTACAACGGCTCTCTGCCGACTTGAAGGAGCAGGCCCGCTTTGTCCCCTACGCTCCGCCGGCGTTCATCGGGTTCCGCGACGGCGCGTATCTGGAACTCAACCTAAGTACGGAACTGGAACAGGGCGCAGGTTCGTCCGGGGGGTCTTCTGGAAGTTCTTTGTATGATTCGTCCCAGTACCGCAGCGCGGCCCTGGCCTTCGACCAGCACATCGCCCACCTGCTGCGGCCGGTGTCCAAATACTTCCCCGAAAACCCGCAGTTTGAAGGCATAGACTTCAGCACCACCGTCCGCCAGGGAGCGCAGTCCACGCCGGTGTCCGTGGAATTCGTTGCGCCGTTTTCGGCATTGACATGTTATGAGAAGTACGACTGCACCGGACAGGAACTGATCAACCGCAGCGTCGTGTTAATCAACGGCGAACGAGTCACGCTGGATCTGCAGCGGGCGGAATCCAGTCTCAGCGCGCGTGTGCCGTAATTAAGGCTTAGCAAGTCGAGATAAATAAATTGTACAAGAACGAGGAAACGGGATTTGGTTCCCTCGCGACCGATCCCTCGGCATGTAAGTGATTGAGAAGGTTGGTTGCGGGGGGTGGATTTGAACCACCGACCTTTGGGTTATGAGTTCAACCCGGAGCATGTTTTTAACAACTTACAAGCGCACGGATGACACCTAAGCACCTGTAAGTTCCAGCAAGAAATGCAGGATAGTCCCTCATTTAGTCCCTCGTTTTTTTCCTGCCTTGTTGGGTTGAGTACCCAACGATCCACCGGCTTTTTCGTATGCGGCCCGCATCGCATTTACCATCTTTTCGAATTCCTCAAACGAGTGCCGCTTCAAAAAGGCGGTCTGAGCCGCACTCAGCGTGAAGGTCATGGTGGCCACTAGCCAACCTAGGACGTCCACAGGACGAATCGGCTGAAGCCCTTCACCAGTCTTCGCTCTATCGGCACGATGTACGATCTCATGTCGCCTCTGCATCATCCCATCGAGCATGCTTAGTATTTTGTCGGTTACAGGCAATTCTGGAAGAGAGTTCGGACTTGTATCGGTCCCATCAGGCAACTTCAAGCCTATGCTCCTCAAGAACGACATGATCTCGGACACGCTGTTGAACGTTGATCGCTCCATATGTGCTGACACAGACTCACTAATCACGTCATTGATCGTCTTGCCTCGGTGCCGGGCTAGCTTCCCCAGAAAGAACTTCTCTGCGCGCCCTGTGTGCTCAACGCCCGCAAGTGGCACGTTGTCCAAAGCTTTTTCGTCGGCCGTTGGCAGGAATGCCAATGCAAGTGCACGCATGAAGTCCTCGAAATACGCATGATTCAGAACGACAACGGCCCGAAGGATCTCACTTGCCGTCTCGCCATCAGCTTCTTCGGACGCCTGCACAAGCTTCATCCCTCTGTTCAGACACTCCATGGTCAGATGAACGTAGGGCTTGAAGTCTTTCTCCGCACCTCGCTCAAGGTACTTTCTCATGAATTCTTCAGCGGTGTTCTTGTCTGGCATGACTTGAATTGTAAGCTGGAAGCGCTCACTCCGGCTTGCCAACAACACAATGGACGACACAAGTTGATTTGTAGAGATTCACTACTCATGTGCACACAAATTGCCTGAGTCCACGAGAATCAGGTATATCCTGAATGGCAGCTACTCTCAAAATGCCTGACTATGCTCACCACGACAATCGAAGTTCGTTGCAATTCGCGTCCGACACGACTCGCCTTTATCGTGCCTTCGCCTGACCACGAGCAACTCCTATCTGTGATAGCGCGGGCGACAGGCATGTGGGGCGGCGTGTTCAATCCCATAGTTGTCCTCGATGGTTCGAAACGCGAAGTACGCGGTGCCCACGAGGAGCACTCAAGTGGATCATACCTGGAAGAGCAGGCTGGCATTCTGAAGGCGTTTGATCCCGACCTGCTCGCCAACTTTTCGGCGGACTCTCTTCCCAAGGAACTCCGAGAATTTCAGCACCGCACATTCCCTTCTGAGCGCCTGGACTGGAAGCCAAAGCCCGACCAGGCGTTTTCCTACTTCGTTGACGTGTGGCCTATTCTCAATGAGCTATGGGAGAAAGAGTTCAAGTTCAGCGCGAAACCTCCTTTCAAGTTCCGCTTTTTCGAAAAGAACGATGCGAAGAAATCATTACTGCTCGCCGCCTGGTACGGCCTTTACTCAAACGAAGACAGCTACGAATCTCTAAAAAAGTCCTTCAGCGCCGAAGCGATCACCTACGACGCCAATTTTAAATCGACGCTCAAGGCCGGGGCGTTTTATACACCTCTCGCCGTGACGACGTACAAGTGCAACCAGAGGCGGCAGATTGTCCGCTCACATGCTTTCTTCCTCTTGAATCCTGATAATCCGTTCGATGTGGTGGACTTTTGGAACCTGCGTGCAGCTGGTGTTGTACTGTTTCCTTTGACACTGCAAGACTACGAGGAGTTTGAGCAACCCGTCCGCGACTTCGGCGCGCTGTCTACCTATCCCATCAATGAAACAGTTATGAACCGCGTCGTGCTTATGAAGGCGCGGAGCATCTCGGACGATGAACTGGCGACGGTCGCCGATTGGATGCAGAAGCTCGGCTTTTCCTTCAGCAGAATGGGCTGGGTATCTCGTTACCACATGAATCACTATGCGGTCGCGAACGAGATCGATATCGAACCGATCAGGGCCTATGAAGCATCGGCTGTGGGTGTCTTGGACAGTGGCTATGGCGTCATACAGGGACCGGTTCCGGAGTTCATGCGTAGCGCCCGCCACGGTCACCGGTGGTCGATGGATATTTCATTCGTTAGCGTCCGGGACCCAAACGCATGCTATCGGCTCCCTTGGCTGAACTCGGGCTGCGATAGCCTAGTGTCACACACAATAGGAAAAGGATACGAGATCGACAGCGCCCACGTCTCCCGCGGCGGTATCGTCACGCGCCAGGCGGGGACAGCCGGCGCAGTGCGGATGTCACCGATTACCGCGATCGATGCGGTGAAGGCCTTCCTGAAAGGAAAGGAAATAGAGCACCTGACAACGAGCGCACCCGGGCTCGTGCTCGAGCGCATCATCGAAATGTTTAAGGGACTACCCGATTGCGGCCTCTTTCAGAATGCGGCGATAAGACAATTGCTGGACGACTTGTCGCCTGGCGGTTGGCGTATTGCCACTGAGGTTCGGGCCAAGATTAACAAATCCCTCCAGGGGTTGCAGATTTATGGTCAATCCGCGACAAAGGATCAAATTGCGCAGAGGGTAAACACGATCTTGGATCGGGCCGTTGAAGCCAAGGTGCTTCGGATTGGTCTTGTTTTCCAATGTTCTCGCTGTAAGCGATACCACTGGTACGCGACTACGGAATTCGACGAATGTTTTAACTGCAAGTCCTGCTTTGCTCGCGAGGTCACGCCGCGATTGGATGCGACGAAGTGGCACTACGCATCGGACGGATTCTTTCGCACATCGAACAAGCTCGACGGCAATATCACGATCTTGCTAACGCTCAACTTTTTCAATCAAATTTTCGATTACGGCATGCAGTTCGCACCTTCCTTTGACTACACGATCGAGGGAGAGCAGCACGAGATGGATTTCGCAATCATGAGCGACGGCGGCATACTCAGCCGCGAGGTCGATGTGATTTTCGGCGAGTCCAAGTCAGGTGGCGCGCTAAAGGAGGAGGAACGTAAAAAGCTGAAATCATTCGGTGAGAAAACGGGCTCTTATCTCTGTTTCTGCACGATGGCTGACGACTTTGACGAGGCCGATAAGGACTTCTTCCGCAACTTGGTCGAAGCGAATGTAAGCATCATCATGCTTACAAGGTTCTTCCTGGACATGGATTCCTTCGAGTTCATGGATTATCGGCACCATAATGATCCTGGCAGGAGCATGACGAAGGCCGATTGGCTGATGCGGATGACGATTGTGCGTGTGCTTGGCAACGACTTCGCGAAAAAACACAATATTTGGGTATAACCCTACAGTGAATCTCGAAGCCACTCAAGGTGGCCGGTCCGTTCGCATCATCGCAAACCCACTGTTTGTGGCAGATTAGGCGAGGCCACCTTCGCTTCCGAACAGAATCATGGAATACGCCGGGATCAGCTATGTCCAGCACTACCCACCGCTGGCCGAACGACTAACATTTTGGTGCGACGTAAACATCGTCCTGGTCGCAGCTGCGTTGACACCGCAATTTAGGAATGGGCGTGGCCCTGAACCGCCGTCTGTGCTCCCATGCCTTGTCCATGAATCGGTTAATTTCTGGTAACAACTCGGACCGATGATTCACACGCGATCCTTGAGTTAAATTTGCGATCAAGTTCGCCAGACGAGCGAAAGCGTGTTGACGAGGGGACGGCCCTCGATCAGCAAAGTACCTAAATTCCCGGCTCAAGATTACGTGAGCATTCTTGTACCCGGTTTTCTTCTCGCCTACATCTCTTCTTTGATCTGTAGCCGTTCCGTGAAACTTCGCGCCTTTCCTATGGCGTAGACTGTCTCCGTCCCGTTCATAGATGCAGTCGGGACGCTCCTGATATCGGTGGGTTGAGTAGTACTTGCCGCTGGGAATGTTCCGCGTGACCTCCGCAATGTAAATTAGGCGGTTGTCTCGGTACCTTCCTTTGGGGCGCCAGCCTCGGACATCATTTGCGGCGAAGGCCATTATGATATCGCCCCGCTTCGCTTTCCGCCTGATCGCTGGTTTGCATATCGCGAGTGTGAGGAGGTCGTCGCGTACACAAGGCGCGCCACCATCGTCAACCGTCATTTTGTAGATATAAATCCGAGCCATTGTGAACCCTCTGGTCCCCTCGCTTGGTAGTGCGAGTACCCTCTCTCTAGTCAGTCGGCCTGGGCTTTGGCAGTGTCGGCACGTTCTGTGCAGAGTTGCTTGCGGTGAACGTCCGCAAGCATCTGCTTTATGCGCTTGGACTCGTTTTCCAGTAGTGCGTTGCACGCTTCAACGGACTGTTGCACTTGGGCGATGATTTTGCCGTCGATGGTGGGAGAGGCTTTGCACTTGGCTCGCCATTGCAAGATTCTTTCCCGCCGCGCTTCGTGGGCTTGTTCATCAGCTCCGCATTTTAGAGCAAGGAAATGTTCCCAATCTGCCTCACGCTTTTCGTCACCGTTGCAGATATTGCAAGCGAGGACGCGATTAGAGATGTGATTGCGACCAATGGAGCGGCTCGCTTCGAGATGGTCAAGGTGCCCGGTACGCCCGGCACGAGCGAGCTGCATGCCACAGTAGGCACATTTGGAGTCAAAGTGCGTCCACAGCACGGCGACTTCCCGCGCCGACGGTTCTTTATCCACGAGCCTCCATAGAGTCTTGCGAACATAGTTCTTGGCCTGCGGTACCGTATGGGACATAGTCAGGCTCCTGCGGCGACTTCTGGGCTGGCTTCTGTGGAGGCCGAGGCGGGATACAACGCAATCACGTTCACTGGGTTCCCCACAGCTCCCCGCATTCTGTCAGCGTTTGCGTTTCGACACAATTCGTTTCAACGTATCTATTGTTTCGTCCAGCTTCCGAACCTTGAGCTGGCCTGTGGCACAATTCTCCAAGAAAACCAGGAGATTGACGCCAGTTCCCACCAGGCTCTTGTACAAAAGCCCTTGTATGCCTGAATCCGCAAGAAATCGGCCCACATCCTGTGAATAGCTGAGATCATCGGCAAGGCTAGCGCTCCTAATGGCTGCCAGCGCCGAATTTCGCGGCTTTCGGACTAGACTAACGACACGCTCTAATTCTACGTCGATCGCAAATACCACCCTAGGGTATTTGTCCAGGGTGATTTGAGATGCGCCCCCTAGCCGTTTCTTGCGGGCAAGCACTTCCGCTGACGCACCTCCGTCGGAGTCCGCGAGATAAACGCCTCTCATGCCGCTTGGTGCGAAACGATTCCCATACAACTCTGTCCCACGACCGCTCAGAACTTGCGAAGGGTCCATGAAGCGACGCTCGACCGAACGAAAGTAAGTACCTGCTGTCGGCTTCAACTTTCCGATCAACTCCTTGAGCGTCGTCTGTTCCGCGACTGTCAGACTCAAAGGGGTTGTCCCTCACGCAACCGTTGGAACTCCACAATCAGATCACGCAGCTTTCCTTCGACGATCAGGTCGACAGGCTTCTTATTCCTGAACGTCGGATTAGGCGTGTTCAGCCAATTTGTCTCTTCTTTGGCAACGACATAGTCGTCCATGAGACCGAGCAGTTCCCAGAGATCCTTTGTCTTCCGCTCCATCTGACTTATGCCAATGTTACTTTCCCAATTCTGGAGGGTGCGAGTCGTCACATTTAGGGCTGAGGACATCTGCTCTTGGGTCAAACCAAGCCTCGCCCGAGCATCAGCCAACTTAGTTCCTCCCTGAGCGTATGACGGGTCAGTTAAGACCGCATCCCAGCCTTTCAATAGTTGCCTAACCTCTCGAGGATTTGAGGCGATTTCTGCATTCTCGCCCAATTCACGTCCGACAGCTACACCGATATTGAACGCCAAGTCCATTCCGTGATGCGCCACGTAAAACAACAAGTGGCGCTTTTCTACCTGCTTGATGTTTCGGAGCGCGGCAGCGAATTGCTCTTTCGGTAGATGATCTCGTATGTAAAAGATGAAAATAGAGAAGTAGCGGGAATGTGCTGATCGGTTACGAGCCGTGTTGAATGTGCGAATTGTGTCGAAGGTCGTTGTCTCGACCGTTGCACCGATTCGTGAGAATATGTCACGCACTTCTGGCAGCACGTCTTTCTCTGCAATTACGAAGTTCTGAGTTGAAGTTGACACAATGTCTCCTCTCGCAAGTATATTACGAATATATTCGTGCTGCACGAAGGACTTCGTAAGTCTGGCCTTGACATATTAACCGCTGTGGTTTAATTTCTAGATATGACAAACGCTGAACAGTTCCTGTTTGCCTGTCCGCATTGCAACAACAAGACGAATGCTGCTCATGTGGCTGCTGCGCTACCAGATGAAATCCTACTTAACGAAGCTGCTCGCCGAAGCGGTCGTCGCCAACGTAAACATGCTGGTCCAGGACGCCCGACCAACGTTCGCTGCCCAGGATGCGATTGCGAAATGAGCAGTGCTGAATTGCGTGACCATCGGGTAGCCTGTGTGCGCGGTAAACTGAAAGAGATTCAACACCTCTCGTTTCCCGTTCGGCTTACTCCGAAAGATCCAGATCCCTATCCAGATTTCTACATCAACCAAATTAACGAGACTGAAGTGGAATTTAGAAAAGGCTCAAATTCTGATCAACTCACTGTCGACTTGCACAAGATCGCCGAAGTCACCGTTGACCGAGAAGGTAGACTCGCCCACATCCGTGTCCTTGGACAGATTATTTGGCAGGAAGATATTAAGCGCTGGCGCTTTGCACCAAGTCAGATCGGTAGGCCGCGATTGGGTCGAGCCATCTGACTGTTTCAAAGGCCCGCTCGTTTTCCGGCGCTTCTTATTGCAGCGTGCCCGGGCCGATTGAGATAATCTTCGCCCGTGAATCCCCTTCATATCAAATGCCTTCGTTTCCACGTCGGCCGGAACCTTCGAGTATTCTTCATGTGCGAGCAGTTTCGAAGCCACAAATCCGGAGGAGGACGTGCCGTGTGGGCTCTCATCAGACAGTGGGCGGGACACGATGCGGCGGTTGCTCAGCGAGAAGCTGAGATTCAGAAGCTTGAGCGCCTAGTGTGGGACGCCATATATTCACTACAGAAAGCAGGACTGGATAGTGAAGCGGCGAGGCTTAGGCGGGCGATTGAGAGGCGGTAAGTGAGACGCCGCTTGTATTTAGGCCAGAATTCTACGAGGAGCACAGCAAGATAAACTGAGAGAGGCCCTAATGCAATTTTAGGGTTGATTTGTTGATTAGCAATCTGATATAACCTGTGTCTTAATGACTGAATACTCTACTCGGCAGGCTGCGGAGAAATTGGGCTTAAGCTTGGTTACGCTCCAACGCTACATAGCGAACGGTACAATTCCTGCTCCGTCGGTCACGAAGGTTGGGGGCGGCAAACTCCGGATCTGGAGTGAGCAGGATATCAAAAATGTTAGGCGGGTCTTGCCATCGTTGAAGAACGGGAGAAAGACCCGATACCACAAACAGGAAAAACAAAGGAAGACCTAACCTTAACCAGCGGCCCATGCCGGGTGCGTGTCGAAGATGCAATAAAATCGTGTGAGTAGGAGAGCAGCAGGATGAAACACGAAGTGATCGCTTCACTTGAGGGTGCTCGAATCGTAATCAGCGATGGCACCTGCCAACTGGACGAATATGATTTTGCGGTCAACCGTTGGAACCCGAAGGAGCAACAGCCTTGGCCATTATCTAAAGAGCAGGCCACGCGATGGCTGCACGGATGGAATCGTGTGGACGGGTTCAAAGCATTCCACCTGCTCGTTCGCCCGCAGCCGGATTAGTACAGATTCGCGGCCAGCCGTTCCTCGCATTCGAGCCTCATTGAGGTGAGGAGAGAAGAAAGCAATGATGTCAGAGACTTTTGATACATGGTTGACTCACGCCAGAGCCGCGTTAGATGCGATCAACATGCCGATGGATAAATGGCAGCAGGCTTGGGCGTTTGATTTTGCTGCCGAGTACAGCGCTGGAACTGATCCGAGACTAGCAGCTGACAAAGCGAATCGTTTCTGGTGGCGCAATCAGAATCTAGCGATTCGACAAGCCTGCACACTGACCTCAGACTGCTGGCTTCCGAGGGATCACCAGGGAAAATGCGAACCGGTTTTGTAGGCGACCCTGCACTAGCGAATACCACTTGAGGAGCGTCTGAAGAGCAATGGAACAGATCGAAACGAAGGAAGACGTAATCAACCAGTTGATGCAATGTCTCACTGAGATAGGCTTGGGGTTTCATCCCGATACAGCGGGCAGCGACTATGTCACACCAGATGGGGCAACGCTGTTTACGGAAGAGCAAGCAAACGAATACGACCTAAAAATTCAGCAATGCTTTGATGTTTGTCACGAGCTCAGCTTAGATTTCTATGAAATGGCGCTGAATTGCTTCCTCCCGGTCCTGACAGAAACCTCCGAAATGTGAATTCCATCCCAAACGTGCGACGAGCACAGCACACTTTTTTAAGCAACTCTTCTCTATCAGAACAGCCTGAATTTCCGGACTCCACCTCAAATACGATAAAATCTGAAGAATCATATTGATACAAAGCCAGAGTGTAAAGAACCTGGTGATTCTCCGTTCCCCCTTCAATTTGAGGTGACGACTATCGTATCTCGATCCATCCCGGTATTAGATGTCTTCGCGGGCCCAGGCGGGCTGGGCGAAGGCTTTCACCGCTTCAAGACATCTGACGGCGTTAATCCTTTCAAAATTGCCCTCTCGATAGAGAAAGACCCATTCGCATATCAGACTCTGAGAATGCGAAGTTTTTTCCGCCAGTTCTCGGCTCAGGACCCGCCAAAAGCGTATTACGCGGCAATCCAAACCGAAACTGCGAACTGGAGTGTCCTGGCAAAAGAATTCCCGAGGGAAATGGCGCGGGTTGATGACGAGGTTTGGAACGCAGAGTTGGGGAGCATATTCACCACTGATCTCAATAATCGAATTGAACCAGCCATTGGCACAGGCAAGAACTGGGTACTAATTGGCGGTCCTCCATGCCAGGCTTACTCACTCGTCGGACGAGCTCGGATGAGCCGAAGACAATGGCATCATGCGCGGGATCCTAGGCACACGTTGTACGTTGAGTATCTCCGAATTCTGGCGACCCACCATCCAGCGATTTTTGTGATGGAGAATGTCAAAGGCATTCTTTCCTCCAGGAAATCGGGACAATTAATTGTCGACAGCATTCTCCGGGACTTAAAGACTCCATGCAAAGCCTCCGGCCGTTGTCGCGACCACGTGTCCTATCGTATTTACGCGGTAGCAAACTATGAGGGCACTCCACTTAATCTGTTTCTGGAGGAACCCGGTTCTTATATAGTGCATGCGGAAAATCACGGGGTGCCGCAAACCAGGCATCGATTCATTGTGCTCGGTGTACGAGAAGACATTACTGCCGTTCCCGAAGTCTTAGCGGAGCAAAGCCCCGTTCCAATGTGGGATGTCATTGAGGACCTGCCGCGTTTACGCAGCCGCTTGTCGCACAACGATTCAGCAGAGGCTTGGGCTGCTGAAATTGCCAAAATGACCGGGACAATCGTTGCAAGTAACGGCTTCGTCTCACCAGATCTTCGCGCCGCCCTCATCAAAGCCACGCTGGCGGTTCGCAAGGAACTGCCCACAGGTGGTCATTTTATGGCTCAACCAGCCGATCCAAACTGGAAGAGACAATGGTTCTACGACCCCCGGTTAGCTGGCGTATTGAATCATTGCAGCCGGTCGCATATCCCCTCTGACCTCTGGCGCTACTTGTACGCCAGCGTGTTTGCGGCGGCTCACGACAGGTCGCCAAAGCTGCGGGAATTTCCGAGGATACTCTGGCCGGCCCACAGGAATCTCAAGAACGTTACGGACAACGGAGATCTGGCATTTGACGATCGATTTCGAGTTCAGGTTAAGTCCCGCCCGGCTACCACGGTAACGTCCCATATTTCGAAAGATGGGCACTACTTTATCCATCCGGATTCTGGTCAGTGCCGAACGCTGACGGTACGTGAAGCGGCTCGATTGCAAACATTCCCTGATAACTACGTGTTCCTGGGTCCCCGAACAGAACAGTATCAGCAAGTAGGTAATGCTGTTCCACCCTTGCTCGCGAGACAAATTGCCTCCATTGTTTATAACCTTTTTGCTTGAGCGATTCGCGCGTAAGTTTATGGGCTATTGATGGACCGCATTACAAGAAAACGACGTAGTTGGAACATGTCTAGGATTCGGGGATCGGACACTACTCCCGAGATCCGGGTTCGTTCAATTCTTCACCGGTTGGGGTACCGCTTCCGCTTGTACAGCAGAATGCTTCCCGGAAAGCCTGACATCGTCTTGCCCAAGTACAAAGCCGTCGTTCTAGTGCACGGCTGCTTTTGGCATCGTCATGGATGTAAGTTGACAGCAACACCGAAAAGCAATAAAAGTTTCTGGCAAGCCAAGTTCAAGCAAAATGTTGCTCGCGATTCCGCTGTGCAGAAACAGCTGCGGGATTATGGTTGGCGTGTGCTAACAATATGGGAATGCAAGGTTAGAGACGAAGCTAAACTTGAAAAGCAGTTGAAGCGATTCCTCGACTGATTCGCCAGAAACTGCTCGCCTTCGTTTCAGTAGTTTCTCATTCGAGAGATTAGGCTGACACGTAGTCAGATTGGCGATGACTTGGTGTCCCCTTTTCCTGGCACTCTAATCAAACAAGTCACACAAAAGCGACAGAGGGTCGCAAATACACAGAAAGTTCGATACACTCTGGTTGCTCGAACGCGGTATTCAAAATCGAGTGGCGTTACGGGACATTCCCAATCAAAGGGCAAAGTGCTGTTCCATGCGGGTCGGCGCCCGCCCTGCTGAGCGCTTCGACGCTCGTACGTCGACACGACGTTGCGGCCATCGAGCCTAGCTCGCAAGAAGACTCAATGCAATTCTCTGAAGCAAACGGACCTTGGCGAGCGATTCCCGGATGGGTTGACTTCCTAATTAAATCCGGTTCAGCTTGGGGTGACACCATACCAAACGGACGCAGAATTGGCCTCATTTCGATGCCCTGCGAATCGGCGGCGGCTGGTCTGGTGGCGCTGGGAGCGATGCGCCACCGGCTCGCAATAGATGGTGCGAATGACTCCCTTTCGCACTTTCGCCGGATAGAGCAACTGGCAACACGTCGCGATGTTGAGACGTTCTTACGTCACGACAGCTACAGAGGGCGCTTTCGCCTCGAAAGCAAGGATCAATCTGGCTTGCTATGGGTTCGGACCGAGACTGTGAGGATGGCGATCCTCCCATCAAACGTCCACGGGTGGACACTTGATGGAGAGGCCCCGGTTCAAGCGTCTCAGGGCGCTGAACTTCCTCACCGCGATTTCTATGAAGAGCTCATGCACGACGCGGGTAAGCCAATCCTCTCGAACTTCGGCCATTCAGATTCAGGGACCTGCCTCGCAGGCCGTGTTGCCGGAGAGTCCGTCTCGAAGAGCCTCTTTGCGGGAGTTCGCTTTCAATGTCGCGATTATGTCGCGGATTTGTCCTGCCTTCTCACGATTCAAGATTGGTCCCCTGGAACAATCTCGCGTGTCGCTTTCTTCAATGCACGGACCGGTCGGCTCGACCGAAACACGGGGTTGACCCGCCTTGTAGTGGCCGATGGCCATTCCGCATTTCTCAAGGTGATCGAAGCTGCGGAGTTTCGAAACAGTAATGTGGTGGGTGTAATTCATCGGGCCGTAGACCGGGATAAACTTGAGGCAATCGGTGTCAAGATTGAAAATCTAGCACAATGGTATGCAGCAGATAATGATATGCAGGAGCGTATCCAGCCAGCGCCGACAGGAATCACGACGTTAGCATTGAGACGGAGATAGAGTTTGGCAGTGACAGCTTCCCAAGTCTTTGATTTTCTCGATCGGCATCCCTCGTGTTCTATCCAGAGGTACGAGATTCACTCGGCTGTTTTCGGCGCTCTCAGAAGGAACATCCGAACAATCGTTGCGAGACTCAACGAAGGGGATGACGACGATTCCAAAGAAGTCGCAGCCAGCCTTAGGATGCGTTTGTCTGAATGGCTGACTGTTCCAGTTTCCTTCGACGGCGCAATGTTGGAATCTGTATATTCTCTTGGAGATGCTAAGGCAGTGGAAGCAAGATGGGGACGGGAGGTCCGCTTGGCGTATGATCTAGCTTGCCTAGCGGCACGCAAAATCCAAGACGCCGAGAATCCCGCACGTACTCAAATCCGCGACATGATTCGGCACCTTCGGTCCGAGGGACGGGAGTGGCGAATTTATTGCCATCCGAGAGCTCGCATTCACTTCGAATCGATCTTCCCGGATGCGCCGCTAGAGGCCGGTGCGTTTCTTCATTCCGTGAGGGACTACAGAGATGTGCAGCCGTTCGATGCCCTGATCAAGGTGGGACCGCTTCGTTCAAGGGGGTGGGGCTCTGCTCCGGACGCTGTTCTGAGCGCCCCTCGTTTTGAGACCTTGGTTCAGATCGTATGGTCTGGCTGCCCCAACGAAGATGACTTCGGCTATGACCCGGTTTCGGAGCGCGTAGGGGCCGAAGCGGCGACAGGTCCGGTTCCAATCGCGGAACAAGGAGTCGTCCATCGCGCTGTAACCTGGATTCAAAACGTCATTCGCGTCGGGGATCCTTCCGATACCATTGGGACTCCGGAGGGGGATGAACTTAGATTCTTTTATGAGTTATCTCGCGCATCGGAGATGCGCCGTGCGACGCTGGTTCAGATAGACGAACAGGACGGAATTCTGTATCCGCCGCACTCACAGGTGGCGACATTTGATGCAGCGCCAAGCATTGATGAGCCGATCAGTTACAGGCTCCCCGGAGAGACACTTACTGAGGGCATGTTCGTGATTTGGCCTCTCTTGGGCGCAGCCGATCTGGGAGCACTGCAAGCCGGCGAGGGACACTACAGCCATATTTGGAAAAAGCGCCTTAGGGAAGAATTCCGATACACACCTAACGACCTGCTGAGGCGATTAAAGGAGGACGGTATAGAGCTCAAGAATCTTCGCTCTTGCGTCCGCCAGTGGTGCCGGCCTGCGTCGACAGTTATCCACGCTCCTCAACAGAGACGACATTTTGAAACCCTTATAAGGGTCCTAGCCATTGACCATGATGCTTCTGGCTCGAGTTCGCGTGCGCTCCGCCGTCCGTGGTGGGAGTATGCGTGGAGCGAGATCGGCCACGCTCGAGGGGAAGCTATTCAGAGCGGCATGCAGGAGCACGAGATCATCGATGAGCAGTTGTTCGCGATCCTTCACGACCGTCTACCTGAAATCCAGCGCAACGCACAAATGCAGGATGTTTTCCAAGTCGAAATACCGTCCGACAAACCACTCAAAGGCGCCGTTCGCTTTTACAGGGTGCTTTCCATCGAGGAGGGTTTTCTTGTTCCAGACACTATCCTCAAGATGATCTGCGACTTGGACACAATTGAGCAATGGCGCGTTTGATACCGTCATTTATGGATGAGCGCACGCCACCCGGCGAGCGAGATGTATTCAATATGCTTGCCGCCGGTCCGGACGACTGGGTCGCGCTGCATTCATTGGATTTGGCACCCTGGAATAGGGGTTTGCGAACTGAGATCGATTTTCTCCTCATTGTTCCTGACACCGGCCTGCTGTGCATCGAGGTGAAATCTTACGCGACAATCTCGTTCGAGAACGATAAGTGGAATCCGCCGGACATAAAGCGGTCGCCATTCAAGCAGGCCTCTGATGGTCGACACACTTTTTATCGGCGCCTGCGTGAAGTAGCGCCGCAATTCCGACGCGTGCCTGCCGTTCACTGTTGTGTATTCCCGAATGCTCGTTTCGATTTGTCACCAAATCTTTCAGTTCAGCCTTGGGAATTGGTGGATGGCCGCACGTTCCGGGGATTCGCTCGGGGAGATGAATTCTGCTCCGACCTTAGGGCCAAGATGCGTCGCAGCATACAAGTAGACGATAACCTTCAACCACTGGCGCAACCGCTGTCTGCTGCCCAAATTGAAACCATTGTTAGCTTTTGTTTCCCCGTTCAGAAACGCAGGCCAGGTCTCCGTGAGGAAATTCAGCGTCACGAGCGGGAAATTGAACACCTTCTTCGTGACCAGCAGAAACCCGTGCTTCAACTCACAGCGTTGAATAATCGTGTCGTCATTGACGGCCCAGCCGGCACAGGAAAAACACTGATTGCCATGGAAGTTGCTCGTCGTGCCGCCGCGGATCGACGCGTAGGGTTGGTGTGCTTCAATCAGCTAATCGGTGACTGGATGAGACGGCAGATGGAACACTCTACTCCAATTCTTCCGAACCTCGTAGTCGGCAGAGCAATTAGAATTATGGCCGAGATGACCGCCATCAGCATTCCTAAGAACCCGCCCACAGAGTACTGGGACCACGATTTACCTGAACAACTTGAGGAACGCCTGACAGACCCTGACTTCAGAGCCGTCTCTTCTTTCGACTATCTCGTTGTTGATGAGGCGCAGGATCTTCTTGCAAGGCCGCGTCTATGGGAGTGTCTGGCCCGATTCTTGGAGGGAGGTGCTGCAGCAGGCTCATTCTGTCTGTTTGGTGACTTCGACAATCAAGTTTTCGGCGGGCAGAGCGCTATGGAGCAGTCTCTCGCTTCAATTCAAGCCTCCGCCAAACCGGCAAACTATCGGCTCTCGGAGAATTGTCGCAACTATAAAATCATCGGAGATTCGGCTGTCCGACTAAGCGGCTTCAACAAGCTTGTATATTCCGGATATATGCGTTCTGGGGGCGGAATTCAGAACTATGATATCTCCTTTTACGAGCACGAGCCGGAGCAACTCGACAAGCTCTCTCAGTGGTTAAGGGAATTTAGGGCCCGCGGCTATAAGTCTTCTGAAATCACGGTTCTTTCATTCCGCAACTCTGATGACTGTGCTGCAGCCCGGCTCGCGGGCGTGGGCTTCAATTTGCGCCCAGCATGGAAGTCGGGTGACAGCACGGGCTATACTTCCGTGCACGCCTTCAAAGGAATGGAAAACAAGGTTGTCATCATTACTGACGTAATTCTCGGTGCGGCGGACTTTCATCGACATCTGTTTTATGCCGGGATGACTAGGGCAAGTGAATTTGTGCGTGTTTTGTGTGACAGAAATTCTCAAAACACTCTGATGAGCTGGCTTACTGGAAAGGCTGTTTGATGACTGAAAGAGCTCGACTCATTGACTGGATTCGTGGAGAACTTGCTGGTCCTTCCCGCCCCATAACGGAACCGGTTGTCATAGATTTTAGTGGCAGCGATTTTCTTGACCCGATTGCTCTGAGGAGCGGACCCTTAGCTTGGAGGCCGCATTCGGACGCCGAGCTACAAGAAGTTTTGTATTTCCAACGCGAGACGCCCCATCGAAAGTATGGTACCGGCCTTTTGCACCCTGGAACGCAAGCGCCGCCTCCACCCCCAGATCAGGCGGCACAAGCCTCCGATACTCTTGGCATCGAGCCCGAAACTGATGACCTTCAAGAAGGCACCGGCGATGAGGCTGATGAGGCTTCCGAACCGGAGGCCGCAGATGGGAACGATCTCCCAGACCCTTCAGATGATTTTGAGGTGACCAGCCCGGACATCCGGCATCCTTCGACCATCGGAATTTCCTTTTGTGTTAGCCTAAGCACGACCGGCCGGATCGTGGTCACGTTGCCGCAAAAGAAGCAACTCTTCTGGCAAGATGACGTAGTCCCTGAATTCCCCCTCAATGGTCGATACGAAAAGTGCACTCGACGTTGGACCGACGACGAGGGGAACCCCAAGGACGCCCCGATGTGGCGCAGGCTGCCCGCCGTTAGCTCAGAGTCAGCGGTAGTCATCAGTCGCGATGATCTCCAGTCAGGTCAAGTATTACGCCGTGATGTCCCCGTGCCCACGGGTTCACCAATTGCACTGCGCCTGGAAATATACCCTCGCCGGGCTCAAAGTACAGGTGATGTTTGGCTGCTGACTGTTGTACTTCGCAACTCAAGTCAACTAACCCAAGGAAGTGACCCTCACGAAGCCACTCTCTACCAAACATGCTTCACGGTGGTATCTGAAGGTGGACACTTCGAAAGATATCCGGAGAGTCAGCGACCATTTGCCCAACTCGATTCCGAAGAGCAGTCTCTAGCTCTTTTGTATAGGGAATCAGCAACATGGGGCATTGGACACGGATGTGCCGCGGGATGGGACTGCGAACCTGGGCAAGAGCCTACGACGTTATACGCCGACGTAATGCCAGCCGTTCAAACGCCGAGTATGACCCCAGATATCACGGACGAAGCGGGTAACCGCATACGTCTCTCAATGAGAGACTTGGCGGCGCTGCCCGATGTTCTTGACACACCGCCATGGCAAAAACTGACGAATGTTGCAGGAGAATACAACAATTGGATTGAAAGAAGGCGAGGCGAAGTAGAGGCTTTACCCACTGACTTGAGGCCCGTCGCCAATCGTCACCTCGCAGCCGCAGCTTCTTGTCTCAACCGTATCAATCGCGGAATTCAGATTCTGCGAACTGACCAGCATGCAAGAAAAGCATTCCGGTTGGCGAACCTCGCGATGCTCCTTCAGCAAATCGCGACCAAACAACTGACGAGACGACCACTTCGCTGGAACCAAGATGCGGGCATCATCGTGCCAACCGGGGCTCACGACTCACCTTGGCGAATCTTTTCCCAAAACCGCGAAAGCTCGGAATTGGGCTATTGGCGTGCGTTTCAGATTGCTTTCCTGCTGATGTCGATTGACGGCGTCAGCAGTGACAATTCGGCCGACCGACAGATTGTTGACCTGATCTGGTTTCCGACCGGCGGCGGCAAGACGGAAGCTTATCTCGCAGTAATGGCGTTTTATATGTTCCATCAACGACTGCTGATGGAACATGAAACATCAGCGCCCGCGCGCGATGGTACGAATGCGTTAATGCGCTACACGCTGAGGATGCTCACTACGCAGCAGTTCCAGCGGGCGGCCAGCCTCATCTGCGCGATGGAGTTCCTTCGTCGCGATCCGGCCCTGCACAGTATCGCCGGCGTACCTGGAATGCGGTTTTCTCTTGGCCTATGGATAGGGGGCAGCGCTTCACCAAACAAGATCGCGCAAGCGAAAACCGAAATGAGTGCCTTCCGGTCGGACCCGGCCTCCGGAAATCCCCTGGTGTTAACCGAGTGTCCGTGGTGTAGGGCCGAGATCGGCAGGTACGATGGCCCTCGGCCACGGACGATACCGCAAAATCGATGGAAAGCTCTATGTGTCAAAGGGGTCCACGACCATCCCACCGAAGGCCCGCTTTTGCTTTGCCCCGATGGTGCGTGCGCCTTCGGTTCGGAACAGTGGCAGCGATGGTTGCCGGTTGAAGTTATTGACGAACGGATTTACCGAAACCCGCCCTCATTGGTTATCGCCACGGCAGACAAATTTGCAATGATCGCCTACAGGCCGGAGGCTGGTGCATTGTTCGGTCGCCGCATTATTGAGGGGGAGGCCCATCAGCCTCACGTTCCGCCCGGATTGATCGTTCAAGATGAACTCCACCTAATTTCGGGACCCTTGGGAACAATGTACGGTCTGTATGAAGGCATCTTCGAGCGTCTGTGCTCCCGCTTGGTTAATGGCACTTGGATTAAACCCAAACTGATCGCATCCACCGCAACTATTCGCGGTGCTGCAGATCAAGTAAAGGCACTCTACGCCCGGCCGCTAACACAACTGTTTCCGAGTCCTGGCTTGCTCATGGGCGATTCGTTTTTTGGTGCCTACGCGCGCGGAGATGATGGAAGGCTTCTGCCAGGTCGGCTGTATCTGGGAATCCACGGGAATGACTATGGATCGGTTCTCACGGCTCAGGTACGCGCCTTCTCATCGGCGCTGTTCCGTCCACAATCGTTCATGCCGAATCGTCGCGATGCATGGTGGTCGCTATTGGTGTTCTACAACAGCCTCCGGGAGCTCGGCGGGGCGAAAACGCTGTTTGATTCAGATATTCGTTCCAGGTTGAAGTTTATTTTCAGCAGAGAGAACTTCACTCCGCATGATCGCCGGAACCTGAGAATCGTTGAAGAACTGACAAGCCGGCTGTCGCAACCGGAAATCGTAGGCATGATGGATCGCCTATCCACTAGATATACTGAGGCAGACAACAAAGCTCTTGACGTATGTCTCGCGTCCAACATTATCGAAGTTGGAGTCGATATCGAGCGATTGTCTCTCATGGGTGTAGTAGGTCAGCCCAAAACCACAGCACAGTACATTCAGGTGACGGGTCGTGTGGGGCGTCTTTGGAATGAACGACCCGGATTGATTCTGACAATTTATAACCCATCAAAGAGTCGTGATCGCTCTCATTTTGAGCAGTTTCATAGCTATCATCGACGGCTTTATGAACGTGTTGAGCCCACTTCAGCTACGCCGTTCGCCCTGTCCGCGATTCGGCGCGCTCTTCCGGGCGCACTCATCGCATGGGCTCGACAGTACAGCGACGCTTCAGTGCAGAACTATTCGGCCTATGAAGATGCGGTCAGGAGCGGGTGTGACTTACTGCGAGATCGCTGCGTTTCCGTGCAGCTACCACAAGACCAGGCGAGATCGTTACAAGAACTGGAGGCAGTGCGTCAGGAGTTGGAATCGAAGTGGGAACAACGTCCTCTTGAATGGGAAGTCTTTCCTCCGTTAACAACAGGGGAATACCTGATGCTTTGGCCGGGGCAATTTGCGACCATCATCCAGAAACAGCGAGGAGTGGCAGTCCCAACAAGCATGCGCCAGGTTGACGGCAACGCTGAACTGACGATCACGCAAGGATACTAGTTGGGACGACTGATCGCTACATATGGCAAACAAACCAATTCGGCTCGGCCAAGTCATTGCACCATTCGGCCCGGGGAGCATCTACACGGATCGGCGTGGTACTCCGCACGTAGTGTGTGGCCTTGATCACTGGTTCAAGCGCTGGGACCAGACACGCGGACTGATGCCGTGTCAAGATCGCTCTGAATTTGAGCGGTTTGAACCACGCCTAGCCTCATTGCTGGACGTAGGCAGATTCTGTGCGCCACCAGATTTCCGGATAGCGCGTGCCGGACAAGTGTCACCTCCCAACGCCCAGCTCTATCTGCCGGCTCTGCGTTTTCCACGCTGGTACCGCAACACGAGAACCGGCGAAATGCGCAGATTTAATCTCAGCACCCAGCGCCTTGACGCGGCACCAGACGGTGGAAGATGGAAGCCGGTCCGTTTTATTTCAGTCTGTGCAGCGGGGCACCTCTGCGAATTCCCATGGAAGGAGTGGATAGGTTGTCAGTGTGCCGGGGACGAAGGTCTGAGGCTTACAGATCGCGGCGGATCGGAACTCACCAGTATCCGAATTGAATGTCTTACATGCCCGGACGGCTCGTCTGGCCGAAGGGGAAAGACGCTTGCTGGCACCACTATGAAGCCCGATGAGGAATCAGGGCAACGGAGTTCTTTCCAAACTGCAGGCATTAATTGTCCGGGTGATCGGCCGTGGTTGGGCGAAGGTGCGAATGAAGCTTGCACCCGCCCGCTAGTTGGCGCACTCATCAATCAAACTAATATTTACTTTCCGAAGACAATATCCGCAATTCTTCTTCCGGATCTGCAAGAGCAGGACGACGAGGTGACCCAAATCAGGAATGAAATCGAGGAAGACCCTGGAACATGCGGGATTGCAAAAACCCTTTGGAACATGAACAACCGGCAAGGTGCAGTCGCTTTGGTGCAAGTATCACTCCGGGGCCGTGGCCTGGAGAGGGACGAGGGCCAAGTCGACCAAGCCTTGGAGAGCCTTCTCGGGGCAACTGCGACATTCACATCAAATGGAGCTTTGCCCGCTGCACCTGAGTCAGAAATGCTTGCCTTCCGAAGGGCTGAATTCGATGTTATCAGGGCAGAGGTCAATGATCCGACCAAGATTCCTAACCTGAGAGTGATTCCAGCGGACGTTCCCAACGACCTTACAGGCTGGTTGAGCAAAGTGAACCTCGTAGAACGTCTCCGCGAAACAAGAGTCTTCTATGGTTTTGATCGCCTAGAGCCGAGTCGTCAGCTTTTGGCAGGTATGCCCGTTTCTGCAATGGTGCAGCTCTTCCGTACTCCTCCAGATCAGGCGCAGGACCGGTGGTTGCCAGCTATAGAGGTCTTCGGGGAAGGCATTTACCTCGAACTGGACGAACATCGTCTCAATCAGTGGCAGAACACCAACGCAAACTGGCTGCGCACTCGGCTAAGCGATCAGTTTGTGCTGCGCCTCGCGGACGTGTTCCAGACTCTTCCTCCGCTTGCCGCTGCAAACCGCTTATGGGCCGCCCGCTATCTCCTTGTCCACAGCTTTGCCCACGTGCTGATTAATCAGTTCGTCTTCGAATGCGGATACAGCACTGCATCATTGCGCGAGCGTCTGTATATATCCGCTGATACGAACGCGCCTATGGCTGGAATTCTCATATACACTGCGGCTGGTGATTCAGAGGGAACGCTGGGAGGACTCGTTCGCCTCGGCAGACCGGACCGTCTTGGGCCAGTCGTGCACCGCGCTCTAAATCGCGCGTCGTGGTGTTCCGCTGATCCGGTGTGTTCAGAAAATCTCGGAGGCCAAGGATCGCGTCTGGCTAACCTTGCCGCTTGTCATGCGTGCATTCTTTTGCCTGAGACTTCGTGTGAGACGATCAATCAGGGGCTTGATCGCGCCATGATTGTGGGAACGCCCGACAACCGTCAACCCGGTTGGATGTCCGAGCTTCTTGAACACGTATACGCCCTAGAGTAGTGATTCTTCTTGATTATTGTTGGCAGGCACAGCATCGTTCCGCCAAAACTCATGGTCCTTCTCTTCCCGTGCAGGCCTATGTCTTTGAAAAATAAATTCGCGCAATTGAGCCTCTTGTCAGGTCCGCGATCCTTTTGGTGACCGCTCCAAGTCACGGGGCCGGATCGTCTGCGTCCGCTGGACAAGATCTAGCAATTTACTTGTTCTTGTCTTTCTCATGATCTCGAGTGTTACTGAGACCAGGGCAGATGTCTGAATACCCACCGGCCAGCTCCGTCGCTCCGCGCGTTCTTGCCCCGCGAACTAGTCCGGATGATTCAGCGAGGGCTCAACGTCCCTTCAGTCTAGCGCCAATTTCTTGCCAAGCACGATTTAGCAATCAACACGAATCCTTCGTCAGCCGACGCTGTTTCTGATTCGACTGAAACCAAGAACCTCGTCGTGAGCTACGCGTCTTTCGTCCACTCCGCTGCGCTCGGGTGGGCGCCGTTCGGCCACGGCTCGGACGGTGGCGAGGTCTAAGCGCCGCTTTCGCGCCAAAACAAAAACCAACCGCATTTTGGCACTCACCGCGCCGACGCTCGCGCCCTGCCACCCTTCGCTACGCTGCGTTTTGTCCCCGTGTCCGCCGGTAACTGTTTTTGTCTCGCTGCCGCTCAAGTGAAAGACAAAAACAGCTTACCCGGCGGAACAGGGGATTAAAAATGTTATTGAAGGATACAAACAGAAGCAAAAACAATCAGGAACTCGTTAACGCCAGCATTGACGCACTCGTCAAGGCTTTGGAATCGGGACACAGTGCGGCTCTCTCTTCCTACCTTACGGCAATGGCGCAATTTCACAACTACAGTTTCCAGAACATTCTTCTCATTGCCAGCCAGCGCCCGACGGCTACCAGAGTCGCGGGGATTCGCTCATGGAACGAGTTGGGCCGGAGAGTCAGACGCGGGGAAAAAGGAATCATGATCTTTGCCCCGATGATTGGCTTCAAGCGCAACGCAAGCGAAGGCGACCAAAGCCAGAGCGATGCAAAGACCGACAAGCCCGAGCCGCGTTTAGTGGGTTTTCGTGCCGTGTATGTGTTCGATGTTGGCCAGACCGAAGGCGCAGAACTGCCGGAACTCACCAGCACCTTTACGGGTGAAGTTGGGGACAAACTGGACAAGTTGGCCGAGTTTACGACTGGCCAGGGAATCAAGCTGGAATACTCGGACAAGATCGCTCCCGCGAGGGGCATGTCTTACGGCGGTTTGATTCGCATTCTTCCAGACATGGAACCGTCCGAAACGCTTGCGACGTTCGTGCACGAACTGGCGCATGAGATGTTGCACAAAGCTGAACGCCGCACTCTGACAACCAAAGCAGTGCGGGAAACAGAAGCCGAAGCCGTGGCCTTTGTGGTCTGCCATGCTCTGGGACTTGAAACCGGAACGGGTTCGAGCGATTACATCCAGCTTTACCACGGTGACGCCAACCTGTTGAAAGAGAGCTTGGAAGTAGTACAGCGCACCGCTTCTGTCATCCTTGGGGCACTCAGCCCCGAGGATGCACAGAACGGAAAGGCGGTGCAGTAATGAACCGCGTAACAGTTCTTTCCGCTGTGCAACAAGTCCGCAGGATGCGCGGAGGGTCACAGTCTCATCTTATGAGGGCTTCCGACGGTCATTACTACATCACGAAGTTTAGAAACAATCCGCAGCATGTCCGGGTCCTGGCCAATGAGTTTTTGGCCAGCCGACTCGGCTTACGCCTTGGTTTGCCCATGCCTGAAGTTGCTGTGATTGAGGTATCCGATTGGTTGGTGAACAATACGCCGGAGTTGCGTGTCGAAACCGCTGGATATGTGATTCCATGCAGCAGCGGATTACAACTGGCATCGCGGTATGTTGGCAATCCTGAGACCGACATGGTTCTTGACTATCTGCCGGAATCTCTCATCGTTTCGAGAACCCGCAATTTGCAGGACTTCGCCCGTGTGTTGGTTCTGGACAAATGGGCGGGAAATGCTGACGGCCGTCAGGCCGTGTTCACCAAGCCAGCCACGGCGCGGAAGTACACCGCAACATTCATTGACCAGGGATATTGTTTCAATTGCTCGGAATGGAACTTCCCTGACTCCGCATTGCGGGGTGTCTATGGTCGCAACTGCGTCTATCAACAGGTGACGGGCTGGGAGTCTTTCGAACCCGTACTAAGCCGGGCAGAACAGATCGACAGCGCAGACATCTGGAGTCTCACTGAGGGAATGCCGGAAGAATGGTGGTCCCACCATGGCCCCTTCGAAGACCTTGCACGTTTGGTGGAGAGCCTTGGTCAGCGCCGCTCTTCCATCCGCGACCTCATCACTGCGTTCCGGAACTCGTCCCGCAATCCGTTCCCCTACTGGGCCGGCAATTAGCCGGCCCCAAATCCACTGCAACCAACCCATGAGCGCCGAGTCCCCGGCGCTCTTGCTGTTTCTTTGCGCCTGTGCAAAAACTTTCCGAGAGGCGCTCACGCCGCGCCTCTCGTGCTCTCCTGGCGGTCCTCTCAAAGCAGTTAACACATCGCCACGACACCCCGCCCGGTAGTTGTCTGAAAAGCGCGTTGAGTCCTAACAGCGAGCGCTTGCTTTCCGGTGCCGTCCCGCCGTATCGTGAACGCATGGCATCGAACTTCTGGCTTGCTCGTCATCGGATAACTAACAATGAATCCGAGGAGAACCGCAGAGCTGCAGGCCAATACGTACTCCGCGTAAGAGCTAGGCTTCCCAGAAGAGATACATACTCTCGCTTAACTGTTCACTGTAGTGAAACGCGGAAGTTCCGGTAGTGCTTTTGCATCCACCTCGTGGGAGACCCACCCTGGCAACGCAGGTCCAAGAGCTCCCGCAACTGCTCGTCGCAGAGCGTTAGGATCACCTTTCGGCCATCGTTAAACACCGTCATAATCTTCTTTACGATCGAATCTTTCGGGGGACGACGCGTCACGATCACTCCCAAGCCCCCGATGCGAACACCGAGGTATGTCGCCGTCTGATTGATCGCGTCCGTGTCGAGTTCTTCCGTGTTCTTCGTTTCGAACATCAAGATGATTCCATATTCGTTTCGGACATATTCCCAGAAGCTCTCGTCAGAATCGTTCGTAAAGATTATGTCCCGGCGCTCGGTGCCCTCGATCGTTTTAACCTCCGGTTGGCCATCGATAAGCTCGGGATTAAACAGGAAGTTCAATATTTCCAGAGCGAGGTGTTGATACCGCTCAGCTTCGGACCGGCCTATCGCGATTGCAGCTAGCCGTTCCTTTAGTCGGTCGGATTCTCGGCAAAGATCTTCATCTATGTAATCGAGCGTCGGGCGGGCATTGCCGCTTTGCGCTTCACGAGCTTTAACGTAACGGTCGACGAGCGAAATGTCCCGCCTCGTAACCGTTACCACATCGGTCTTCGCCTGGGCGCTGGACTTCTTAATCTGGTCGCGGCGCGCCTTGAGATAGACATTGAACTCGCTCCGCACGAAGTCGTCATAATTGATCCACGGCAACACCCGCACGATTCGCCTTGGTACAAACAGTATCGGCGCTCCGTTGATTGGGCTGATCGGCAAATCTTCAAAAGAGTCTTCCCACTCGTTAGAAAGGTGATTGAAGATGTGTGAAACGGGAACGTTTTTCGCCATCTCAACGTCCCAGATGCGACACTGCCGCTGCGTATATTCGATGAGGAATCGTTTCAGAACATTCGCGGTGATATCACTTACGCGATCAGGTCCGATGCCCGCTGAAAGCAGCTGCATCTCCTCCACGTGCCGCACACCGCGTTGCTGCAAAGCAGGGGAGGCCTCTAGCGTATCAACGATTAAGCCGGCGAGGTAACTGCCAACACCCGAGCCTCGTTTCCCACCTTGCGTGTATCCGAGGCCGATCGCCGACACTTCGGGGAAATCAAAGAGCCGACGTGCCTCATCAGTACCTCCTTCACGAATCGCCGCGACGCCTGCATTAAACGTCGCGATTAATAGCTTGTGGAGCTTTCGGTATTCGCTGTCGCGGCTCTTGAACAGTAGGAACGGATCGAATTCGAGAGGGAGATCAATGCCGATCCTTGGAATGACGAAGTCGACTTGGTACTGAGAAAGGTGAGGCAACAACGGTGCTCGTGGGTCCAAAATGCTCATTCGTCGCCCTCAGCCTCCTCCGATTCGTCGTCCTCGTGCCCTCCGTCGTCAGTTGCCTCGTGATCTGATTCTACGAAATACGCACTGATGTCCAGTGCGTCGAGGCGGTCCAGATCGAATTGCTCGTTGTCTTCCTCGTCCGTGGTAATCCAGCTTGGATCCGGGGTATCATCAAGCCGTTCTTCGAGATCATTTATTGAAACGGCGTACTCTATATTCTCCATCGCACACTCTAAGCCAGCTTGAACCGTGGTCGCTTCGTGTTGCTTTTGTTGAATCACCTTCAACCCCGCATCGAAATCCCCACCGTGACGGACGAGGACTTCTTCGACGGTCTTTGCGACCAATAGCACTTCCGGGTAGCTGGGAGGGTTCCCCGCAGAAATAAACGGTTTGACACGGTCGAGGTAGACATCACCTTCAATGAGCTTCTTGGCATCGGCGACCGCGTCGTTAATCTGTGTCACCATTAACTCGGCTACCGGAATCAAGCTCATGGCCTTGCCCTTGGCGATATTGTTCATCTCGGAATAGAAGGTCCGTAGATGGCTCAGCAAGGCCTTACGTTGTTTGTTCCTCTTGCGTGCTTCATCTGCTGCTTCATCTAGCTTTTCGATGGCGGCCCGGACGAGGTTAAGCTGTTTGGTGCGAACGGCGAGTTCCTTCTTATTTTCTTTTTCCTTTTCAGCTTTCGAGTTTGCGTCCTGTTCACCGGCGCTTACCGACTCATTCTCCATAAATGTTGCATCTCCGAGATTAGTCCGTTCTTTCAAACATCATAAGCCTCTCTCACTTAGGTCGATCCATGCAAATGAATTGTTTGTAGATCGTGCCTACTTGAGAATCACGCCGTAGACAAGTCGCGATGATGAGTACACCGCGCGATGGCACTGATAGACAACGTTCTGGTTGCACCAGGCGAGGGCAGCGAGATCATTGGTAAACAGGGCGACTCGGACATTCTTCTGTTGGGTCCGATACAACTCAAGCACTCTCGACGGCGGCTCGTACCCGCTCATTCGTTTTCGTGCCAAGGGACATCGTGGATGTCGGCATGAACTCTAATCGGAGAGCTGAACCGATTGAAGCAGTGTCGTCGCATCCTGAAGAGATTTAGCGATCTCGTCATAGACACGGTCGAGCGCAAGTCCCCAGCCGGTTTTAAATTTGTCGGGTTCAATATCGAATACCTTCAGATTCGACGCCTGCGCCGTTGGATCACCAACCGACAACTTATGTGCGTCGGCCAGACGAAGGCCGTTCAAAGCAAAAATTGGCTTGTAGAAGTCGAGACGGGCATCTTTGTCCCAGTTCTTGACGACCTCTTCTGCGTCGCCAATGAGGCCCCAGTGCTCTTTCTCGGCAATCGTTGCCAGTTGGCAAAGAAAGGCTGAGAGCTTGAGCCCTTCTTCCGTGATCTGATCTTTGGGTATACCGAGTCTGCGCAGCAGAGATCTCAAGGGGCCCGATTTCAATCCCTCGAACACGGCAAAGATATCCTTGCAGCGTGCCAGGAATTGCTGATAAGTCATCGTTAGAGGTACGACATTGCCGAGCCGGCCCAGCTCCGGAAAAGTCCACCAACCCTTGTAGTTGATCTCGGACTCAGATAGGCCACCAATCTCGTCGGCCGTGGCTGACAGCCCAGCGCCATCGCATATTTCTTCGATGGCCTTCATATACGTAAGGTAGCCGTTGATGACTTCACGGGCTCGAATACCGATGTTCCGTTTTTCAGCGTCACTTTTGGGCACCGTTACGGAGCTTTCCTTGACCGCGTACTCGCAATAGTGTTTGATCACGAAGAACTGCGCGCCTTCATACAGCTTTCGTAGTTCGAGTGCGATGTGGTTTCGGCCAACCCGTCTGCAATATCCCACCGCCCACCACGTACCATTTCCGACCATGCCGGTTTCGGGGTGGATGTCAAACTCCGGACGATTTTCGTAGGCGACGAGAACTTCGTCCCGGACGTATGCCTCTTCCATTACGCCGAACCCACTCATAATCCCGGACCCTATGATGGGGCCGTGATGATCCGGCCATTCGAGGTTCTGGTCCGAATCGAGTGCCTTCCCCGGTTTCATGACAAGCCGTGTACACCAGGTGTCTGAGTATTGATCGCCCTGTTTGAGATGCTCGACGCGCTTCAGCCAGACCTGCCGGCCTTTGAGCTCGGCGCTGAGTCCCTCTTGCTTACCCACCACCGAGTCGAACGCTGGATCACCGGTTGAGTATCGTGCTTCCCACTGGGTAGCGAGAGCAACGCATTCATTGGCGAGCAGGTAATCCTCCAGATATTCGCGCAGAATTTCAACGCGAGCCGTGGTCACGAACTCAGGTAACTTGTAAACCGCCAGCGGACTCACCCGGACGACCTCGAATGTAGGAATCGAGAGATCGTCCCAGGCAACGGTCAGGTCTGGAAGAACTCGCGGGGAAAGTCCGTAATGCTGCAAAAGACCGGCGAACGGCAGCAGAATATGTCGATCGTGTACCTGCCATGATTCGACCAGCGACTGATACCGTCTGTGATCAGGGCGGCGCGACTCGACCCAGAATGCCGCCGATGGGTTACCACCAGCAGGATCGTTGACGAGCTGTCCCTTGAGATGGCTGATCCCGTGGCCGATTCCGCCTGGGCGGGCCAGGCATTCATCTGCCTCGTCCGCCGGTACCATGGCGGTATAGAGAAGCCTCGTGCCGGGGAAATTGTTTGCGGGCTCGCTGCTGATCTCACCGACGGTGACATACTGCGACGAATCGCTCAGGTATGGCTTTGTCAGATGAGCCAGCGAGGCCGGCCAGAAGTTATCGTCGATCTGGGCCATTAACTTAACTGTAGATGGTAAGCGACGGCGCACTCAAGCGAAAACCGGCGGATGAGATTTTGGGCTGGTCTCTTGGCTTGGCGAAGACCGGAGAATAGAGGGGACGGCGCCGGATTTTGCGCTGCCTTCGGCAGCGGGTGTGGCAAGTGACACGCCACCCCTGGCAGGGTGCTGCACAGCAACTTGGGTTGCTGTGCGGTTCCTACTGAAAACAAAGCAGATGATGATCCCATGTTGCTGTGCGGAAACCTGAATTCACGTCCCTAAAATACCGTCCAGCAAACCCTCAAAAATCGCCAATGACGGAGCTTTGAATTGTTAGCCGCGTCGTGAACAGGATGGCGTCGACGTACTCTCTGTAGCCTTCTCGATTGAAAGCCCGGATGCCAGCTTACCGAGCTTACGAGGCAACCTGATCACAGATCGTGATCTTTCAGATCGCGCATTGGTCGCCCAGATCAATAGACCTTAGGGGTTAAGTTGCAATGGTAGCTTTGGAATTGTCGGATTTTGCCAGTCCCCGAAACTCTTCTCCATATGCTGCATAAAATCGCCCACAACAGTTACCAAGGTAAAAGCCTGATCGTCATCAAACTGTTTGAATCTGTGGACGGCAGGATTTCGGTAAGCCCGAACAAAAGCGCGTAGGTCAGTCACCAAAGCATTGTAAAACTCTTCGACCTCAACCGTGCAGACGCCGGTCTTGACCAGCGTTTGAATAGATTGTTGTATTTCGGTGGCAAGCGCACCAATGGTACGGGACTCGGTTTTGATACTCAGGGACTTAGCTGCTATTTTGGCACCGAAGTCAATAACTCTGGTAAGGTGCAAAACACAAGCGGTCGGTTCGCCTAATCCGAGACAACGTCTGGCAGTGTGAAATTCGCGTACGGCTTCTTCGGCACCAGTAATAGCCGTGGCTTTGCTGATCATGCGTTTGCTGTTTGGGCGAGGAACTTTGAAAAAGCGTGCTCGGTTGGGAGGTATGCCTAGGAATTCTCTCTCCTCGAGCTCTTGACACAACAGAGGGAGGATCGGCTTAACGAGGGATATAAAGATCATGGGAGGGCATTGCTTCTGCGTGCAGGCATCGAGAACGATGCGAACTTGCTTAGCGGTTCGGTGCAAACCTGCGTCGACGCAGGGCTTTTCTATACTCTTTAGGAAACCGGCATATTGATTATATTTTTGAGGTCTGATTAGCTGGTCTCGCGTAACGTCCTGGCTGATGGCTGCAAGTCGTGCGAAAAGGTGAGCGGGAAAAACGGGAAGCATCTAGGAGCTGAGTGTGCCACGATCGCGCAAAGAACGCAACTCAACGTCCACCACGCTCGGGTACTATCCCAACGCTGTTGGGACAGTAGCGAAAGTTCCTTGCGGTACACGGATTCGACGACTGCCGCACGGTTGAGGCGCTGATTGGCACGTACGGCCCAGCGGCTGGATGCTAAAAGGAGGATGAAATGGCGGCTCCTGCTAAGAGCCTGGTTCCGATGGCTCCGACGGCCCAGAATTGGTACGAAACCGAGTGCAACACTGCGGACCTGATTCAAACTCTTGCACAAACCCAAAGTGAGCCATTGTCCCCCAGGCAAATATGGAACCTGCTGAGGTTGACCTGGATAACGCGAGCGGATGAACACTGGGGAGTGATAAAGATCCCTGTTCTGGCGGATTGGTACAACCGCAAGTCGCCGTCGACTTTGAATGACCTCGAAGCGAGCCTCAAGGTCCTGAACCTGCCGCAATCTGTGTTCGAAGCAGCGAAGCGGGAAACGGGGTTCGTGAATTACCGCCCAGTATGGCGCAACTCCTCATTAAACTGGTGTAAGGCGAATCGAAATGGCTTGAACGATGTCATCGCATCTGCACGGGCGTTGGGCGCGAATGACCAGGACCGTGTGGCTTTGGCGGGGAAAATCAGGTCTCTGCCGCGAGTCCCTACGCCTACTGGACGTGGAGGGACCGGAGATCCGGCGAATCTCCTTACTCCGCTCATTGCTTGCCTGGACCCGAAACGACGGTTCCCGGTGGTGAATGGCCGAGACGCCGTGAACGACCTGCTGCACACACTGCGACTTGATCACAGCAATCTCGAAGATCAGGTAAAAGGGCTGGTCGGTCTGATTGGGCAGTTCGGCACTTCAGATGCGTTCATGATCGATGTTCTTGCTTCAGAGATTGCGAAATTCGGAGTTGCGGCGCCGACACCCACCCCGAACCCAGTACCGCCAAACACAGTTGTGTCGGGATCGAAACCTCTACCGGAATACGATGAAGCCGAGCGTATCGCCGTCATAAGCAGCAAAACGATCCATTATCGTGACCGACACGACAGGATGACGAACGCGCTGAGATTGATCCTGCCTGCCCAGCGTATTGTAGCCGGCACAGCTCCGAATTGCAGGTTCGACATAAATGTAATCGGCTACGATGGCAAACGCGATCTGTTAATCGAAGCGAAGCCAGACCCCGACAGCGGCTCCATCAGGATTGCAGTTGGGCAACTCTTGGATTACCGGCGGTTCCTCCCTCACCGCGCAGGCACTGATCTGGCGTTTCTCACGATTACGCGGCCTGACCAGTCATACGTCGAATTCTTGCAGGATCTCCAGATCACCGTCCTTTGGTTTCAAGATGAGAGTTGTACGAAGCTCTGCGGCGAGGGAAAGGCCTGGGATGCAGTGAAGAACCTGATGTAAAACCTCATCAAATTCTACGAGGGATTTCGCAACAGAGCACGGCGATGGTCGTTGTAGTGGCTTGAGCGAGGCCAGAGCAACACAACAGTCCTCCAGTGATTATCGATAGTGCTCGCGGCATTCTCCTGAATCCTCCTGTTTACGGGTCGCAAAGGCTGCGTTCCCAGGGTTGACAAGAAATCAGAAATGTACCACTATTGAGTGTATGTCATACATCTGTAGACGAGTATGGCAAAGGAGGCGTCATGCCAGATCAGCCCCAAACACAGACCTTGTCTCTTCGCATAAGCGAAGCCCTGCGCAAGCGGCTGGAGCAAATCAGAGAACTCGCCGCTTTGCGAAAGGGTGAGGCTGTGTCCACTTCCGAAATCGCTAAACAGTTACTTGAATCCTCTCCCACCGACCGCATGGAATTGGCCGAACTGCTCCAAGAGCCAACCGACTCCCTCTTGCAGATTCGAAAGAAATGCCAGGGACAACAGCCAATCTCTCGGGCCGAATGGACGGCTCTGGCGTACTACGCCCAACAAGGTGCGGAGGCTTTTGGCAAGAATCCGATTTCGCGCGAGTCGTGCATCGCACTTTTGGAATCGTTTCAAGCAGTCCATAGGTTGAGGAAGAAGGCCAACCCGGAAACGGACGGATATTATCTCGGCAACCTGCCGAGCGAATTCCGCGCTGAAGAGAAGAAAAATGCAGCCAGCCACGATGTCGTGCGGCACACGGTCGCAGAGACATTGCGGGCTCTCGCCGATCCTTCCACCAACTGGACGCCCACCTTCGCCGCGCGCAATCTCTTTGGGTTTTTGGAAGACGAGGAAATTGCAGGAACCGACGCTCTAAATCACGCGCTGCGTCCTTACTGGCAGCCCCTTTGGAAACTCGCGGCGCGAGGCCACTACTTTCTTCACCGCGAGCCGATCCGCGACAAGACCAGAAGGAAGGATTTCATCGTCCAGCCAGCGATCCCCAACGTCACCGAAGCCAAATACACGCTTTCCTTTGCGCGCGTCGAAGGCAATGAGTTGCATCTTCTGCTGAGTTTTCCCGGACCGCGCGGGACGATGTATCCGATGGGGCCGTATCCGGTCATTTCCGAATTTCGCGCGATGTTGACTGGCTTAACTACGAAGGCGCGATCCTGGGACGGACAACGCTTTCTTGCATATGTTACGGACCGAGACGACGACAACGAGTTTTGGTTTCGCGCTCACGAGAACGGCATCACCTTCGGTTTCTCCGAAGAGGAGTGGAATGCAGTGAGAAAACTCTTCCGCCGCGCTTGGGAGATGCCAGAGATTCAGGCGATATGGGACACCCTAACCATGGAATACGGTGAACTGTGACAACAAACGGGCAACCATTCCGCACGAAATCGCTCACTGCCAAAGTGACGGAGGACGAATATGCGCGCCTTCAGGAGTTGGCGACAGGTGCCGGCCAGAGCATGGGCGAGTGGGCGCGCACAGTATTGCTAGCCCAAGTGAATTCCAGCCAAACGATCATCCTGGCTGAAATTCTGGCGTTGCGAAACATCATGGTGAACTTAGCCCATGCACAAAGCGACGGCGAAAAATTGACTGTGAAAGACATCGAGGACCTGATGGCCGAAGCCGACGCGATCAAGAGGCAAACAGCGATCGAGAAGCTTTCAGCAGGAAGCAGTAAACGAGGCAGCAATGAGTTACCAAGGACCGAATGAAGAGAACATCCGCTGGCCCAGTGACAAGGCGGCGTGGACCTGGAGCGCTTTCTTTTTAGCTGTGGTGGCGGTTTGTATCGCCGCGTTTGTTGAGTACCAACAATTCACACCGTTACAGCAGTGGTGGTTTCCCCACTACCTCAAGGCGTATTTCATGACAACCATGGGGCAAGAAGGCGGCATGTATCGCCTTCTCGAAGGAGTTCGGCGCGACGGCAGCGTCGTGCTGATGCTGAATAGCGATTGCGTCGTGCCGGGCGACACGAGAGTACCGGGCCGAAGGCCGATTCCCTTGGTCTTATCCGAGTTCGGAGCACAGCGCGGGTATGTGGGCCTACGGCTCGGGCGTCCGAGTGACGACGATAACGAGAAGCTGAAGACTGCTCTCAGTCAGCACTTGTACGACGATCAAACACTCAAAGACATGGCTAGACCGCCGCTCTTGTGGGGTTTGACAGCATTGGTGATAGGGCTGGCGATAGCCATTCCAAAAGACGCTAAGCGCGCACGAGTCCGCCAGCGCGGGCAGCGGCTGCGTGGGCCAGAGCGGGTTACGGTGCAAGAGTTCAATCGCCTCAACCGCTCCGATGGCATCGGCTTTCTTACGGACGAGCACACCCTGATCGGCAAGTTGTTAGGCCGACGCGGACATGTGTTGCACGTGCCATTCGACCGTGAATCCGAACACTTCATGATGGTCGGAGACAGCGGAGGAGGAAAATCATCCCTTATCCGGCAAATGCTGATGCAGATCGAGCAGCGCGGCGAGATTGCCATTGTCAACGATCCTGCGCGGGAGTACATCACGCAATTCTATGATCCGAACCGAGGCGACTTAATACTGAATCCGTTGGACGCGAGGACCCCGTATTGGAATCCTAGCGACGAAGTGAGGCATCCTGCCGAAGCCAATGCAATTGCCGAGTCTCTCTTCCCGGAGGAACCGGGGGAGAAGAAGTTTTTTATCAATGGACCGCGTGATGTCTTTTCCCATCTGCTTCTGATGAAAGCGACACCGGAGGAGATCATCTGGTGTCTCTCGCATGAAGAGGAGATCAAGCGGATAGTGAAAGGTACATTGCTCGAACAAGTTCTGCACCCGACTGCCGACAACCAGCGCGCGGGGGTGCTTGGTTCCTTGAACCTCGTCGTGGCCGCCCTGAAGCTGCTACCACGCAAGGAAGATGCTCATTCGATATGGACGGCAACGGACTGGAGCGAGAAACGCCAAGGGTGGATTTTCCTTACCAGCACGCCGGAGACGCGAAAAGCGTTGCTGCCGTTGATGAGCTTATGGCTGGACATCCTAGTATTGCGGCTGATTCACCAAGGCAAGAAAGGGCAACGCCGGGTCTGGTTCATGTTGGATGAGTTGGCAACGTTGCAGCATCTTCCACAGTTGCACACCGCTATCACCCAGAACCGCAAATCAAACAACCCTGTCGTGCTTGGGTTTCACGGTCGCAGCCAGATAGAACGCCGCTATGGGTTGGACGCGAAAGCAATGATGTCATCACCCGCCACGAAGTTTTATTTACGCACCAGTGAGCCGGACAGCGCTGAATGGATCAGCGCCGCGATTGGCGACATCGTGATGGCGAGATTGCGCGAGAACCGAACACGCGGACAGTTCCCCCAAGAGCGCGAGTCCATCAGTCAGCAGGTAGACCGCAGCATGGAACGGTTGGTGCTGCCTTCAGAGATTGGCGGGCTGGACGACCGGCACGGATATGTCAAAGGCCGAAATCTAGTTGTACGGATCAGCTTTCCGTATATCGAGCTTCCGCAGCGGCAACCCGACTTGATTCTGCGCCCGCTGAATATCGAGCCTCAGGGAAAACTCGCGCTTCGCACCGCAGGGCCGTTGCCGTCCTCAACTCAGGAAGCGACTCCAGCGACACCGCCCACTTCCGGAAACAGCGGAGTTTCGCCGCAGCAGAAACCGAAGGTGCACGAGATACGAACCGCAGAACAGCAATCAGCACCGCATGACCCGCGAGAACAACAGCTGAAGCAAAAAAGACGCTTCCGTAACTTCTCTGGATAACGCTGTGTGAGTGAATTCAGATGTTGACCATTTCCAAGCCGCTCAGCTCCGGCCAGGCGCAGGCATACCACCGAGAAGAGTTTGCCAACGCTCAGGAGAATTACTACACGAAATCCGATCAAGTGCGTGGCGAGTGGCACGGCAAACTTGCTCAAGAGTGGGGCCTTCAGGGAGAAGTAAGCCAGGAACACTTCGGACGATTGGCAGACGGTCAAGACCCGTTCACTGGCACGCAGCTCGTACAGTTCCGCGCACGCCAGGAATACGAAAATGAGAATGGCGAGCGGGTCCGCACCATGGAACATCGAGCCGGTTGGGATGCCACTTTCTCAGCACCAAAGAGCGTGAGCCTGACAGCTCTGGTAGGCGCAGATGAGCGTGTTCGTGCAGCGCACCGCGAAAGCGTGACCGCTGCTCTTGATGAACTGGAAAGATACGTGCAGGCACGCATCGGCGGCAACCATACGCCAGAGACCACCGGCAGATGGATCGCAGCCAGGTTCGAACACGACTCAAGCCGCCCGGTTGATGGTTACGCCGCCCCGCAACTCCACACACATGTTGTTTTCTTCAACCTCACCGAACGAGCGAATGGCGACACGCGGGCCCTGCAACCGCAGGAACTCTTTCGTTCGCAGCAGTACGCCACTGCCGTATACCGATCAGAACTTGCACTGCGGCTGAAGCACCTCGGTTATGAGATCGAGCAGAGCGCGCACGGAGCGCCCGAGATCAAAGGCTATACGCAGGATTATCTTGACGCCAGCAGTCCACGCCGCCAGCAAATCAAAGAGCACCTAGCCGAACAAGGCATGAGCGGAGCGGAGGCGGCGCAGATCGCGGCCCATCGCACCCGTGAAGCGAAATTGAACATCACGCACGAGGACATGCAGCACCGTCATCAACAGATGGCTGAGGAATACGGCAATCAGCCGGAACGAATTGTGCGTGAAGCCCAGGCCCGCGTCCAACAGATCGAGCAGCCGAACGAAGATCGCGTGCAAAGAGTTGCACAGCAGTCGGTTGACTATTCGATTGAGAAGAACTTTGAACGCGAAGCAGTGTCCGATGAGCGCGACCTGATGCGGGATGCCCTGAAGCGTTCCATGGGAGATGCACCGGCTCAGAACATCCGCCGGGAATTTGAGCGAGAAGTGGAACACAACAGGCTCATGCAGACGGCGCAGGAGCGAGGGCCAAGCCGTTCGTTTACTACTGACGAAATGGTTGGATTGGAGCGGAAGAATATCCGGCTCATGCGCACCGGACAAGACCAGTATCCCGCTGTGGTGAGCTTTGATACGCGCATGAAGATTCGGGAAGAGTGCTCGCACTTGAGCAACGGCCAGCGCACAGCGATTGGGGAGGTCCTCAGCAGCCGCGATCAAATCACCGCGCTTGAAGGTACAGCCGGAGCGGGAAAGACTACATCGCTCGCGGCAATTCGGGACGCCGCCGAGCGCGAAGGCTACCGCGTCGAAGGGTTTGCGCCCACATCCGGCGCGGCCCACAAACTTCAAGAATCTGGCATTCAAGCCAGCACCTTGCAGCGCCATCTTGCGCGAGGCCAGCAGGCCGGAGAGGCAGAGAAACATTTATACGTGCTGGACGAATCGAGTCTCGCCAGCACCCGGCAGATAAATGAATTCTTGAGCCGCTTGGGAGAGCAAGACCGCGTGCTACTGGTAGGCGATGTGCGCCAGCATGAGGCCGTGGAAGCCGGAAGACCTTACCACCAGTTGCAGGAAGCAGGAATGCGTACGGCCCACCTGGACGAGATCGTGCGCCAGAAAGACCCGGCGCTCAAAGAAGCCGTGGAGCAGCTCGCCCGCGGCGAGGTAAGAGAAGCAGTCCACAATCTCGACCGTCAAGGCCGAGTGCAGGAGATCGAGAACCGTGACGACCGACTTCAGGAGATGGCGCTAGAGTACGCCCGCCAGCCGGAACGTACTCTAGTCATATCACCTGACAATGACTCTCGGCGCGAACTGAATTCGCTGATTCATCGGGCCATGCAGGAAAACGGCCAAGTACAGCGGGCGGAACACGCCGTGCGTGTACTGGAGGCGCGCCAGGACCTGACCGGAGCAGACCGGGCTTGGGCTGAGCAATATCAGCCCGGCGACGTGTTGCGCTACTCCCGAGGCAGCAAGTTGCTTGGAATCGAGGCGGGCGAATACGCCACGGTAACGCATACAGAAGGCAAGCAAAATTTGCTGACAGCCCAGCGGCAGGACGGCGAGCAGGTAACCTACGACCCGCGCCGGCTCCAAGGAGTTTCTGTTTACCGCGAAGCCGAGCGTGAATTTGCCGAAGGCGACCGAATACAGTTCACGGCACCTTCCAAAGAGCTGCAAGTTGCCAACCGAGAACTGGGGACAATTGTGCGTCTCGGCGACGATGACCAGATTGGGATAAAGACTGACTCCGGGAAGTTGGTTGAATTTGAAGCAACCGAGCACCCGCATCTGGACTATGGATACGCAATGACCAGCCACAGCAGCCAGGGTCAAACTGCCGACCGCGTCTTGATCCATGTGGACACGGAAGAAGGGTCTCAATTGGTGAACAGCCGTATGGCTTATGTCGCGATTTCGCGCGGGCGCCACGATGCGCAAATCTATACGGACAACAAGGCAGAGCTTGCCGACCAGTTGGGCCGCGATCACTCCCACAGCACCGCCATTGGCCCAGCTCAAGATCACCACCAAGGGCACCAGGAAGCGGCAGGCCCATCTGTCGGCCACGATGCCGGACAAGAAAGCGCCGCGCATTCGCATGGGCATGGCCAGGGAGCAGCTCAGGGTGAGTCAATGGGGGAGTGACAACGAGTTTTTAAATGGAGCAGACCGTGAATGCAACAGAAGACAAAGAACCATTTGTGACGCCTGAGGAAGCGGCCAAGTTTCTTCGCATCAGCCCGGTGACGATAAAGAAGATGGCTCGGGAGGGGCATCTCCCCGCACATCCTATAGGGAACGGGCTTCGCAAGCGCTGGCGCTTTCGCATTTCTGAGCTGGCATCACACATGAGTTCTCGTGTAAATTCAGAATCGTCATCCGTGCGCGCTTTAAGGAGGAAAGCTTCTTGAAACGCACACAGCAAGACACTGGAACGATTAGTCGAAAGAAGAGGAGCAAGGGGCCGGACATATGGGTCTGGCGCGTGTACCTCAAGGATGAGCTGGGAATTGTCCATAAGAAAAGCTTCATCCTTGGAACTGTGCAGGAGTGGCCCACGGAAGCGCATGCTTGGAAGGGTTCCTCCGAAAAGCGCCAGGCGCTTCTGGGCGAGACATTCGGCAAGCTGGTTGAGCGCTATAAGCGCGAGGCCCTTTCCGAGCGGTACTCGACTAGAAGCTCGTATCTGTCCCGACTGAAAATGTACATTCTGCCGAAATGGCAGGATGTGCTGATTGGAGAGGTGAAGCCCTATGATGCCGAACAATGGCTCAAGGACATTCCACGGTCTCCCAAAACCAAATCTCACATCAGGGGCATCATGCACTTGCTTTTCGAACACGCAATGAAGTGGGAAATGCTCGGCTGCCAGCGCAATCCGATGGAGCTTGTCAAGATAAAAGGAGTGACCAAGCGAACTCGGAAAAGGCTGATTATCACAGTCGAGCAGTTTCACTCTTTGCTGCCCCTGCTGCCGTCCCACGTTCGAATGATGGTCGTCCTGGCGATGTGCACAGGTATGCGAATAAGTGAGATCCTGGCGCTTCGCTGGATTGACATTGATTTTGAACAGAAACTTCTCACTATTCGCCGCTCAATCGTGAGCAAGTACGTTGCCGACGCCACGAAGAGCGACGAATCAGCCGATGACATTCCCTTGGACCACAGCTTCATCGGGGAACTGCGGCACTGGAAATCGCAGTGTCTCCAGGTTCCGGAGGGATGGTTATTCGCCAACATCGACACCAAGCGACCCTTTCACGCAAGCCCGCTGCAACAGGACCACATTCGTCCCGCAGGAAGGAAGGTAGGCATCATGGGTTTGGGCTGGCACACTTTTCGCCACAGTTACCGAACCATGATTGACGATCTAGGTACTCCAGTCGGCGTCCAGCAAAGACTGATGCGCCACGCTGACATCCGCACCACGATGAACGTTTACGGCTCGGCGTTTGAGGAGACCAAGAGGCGGGTAAATGCGCGAATTGCGGAGATGGTCTTGCCGCCCGCCAGCGACCGAGTACAGTAAAAAACGAGGGACTGTAAATTAGACCCTCGTTTTCTGTAAGTGGTTGCGGGGGGTGGATTTGAACCACCGACCTTTGGGTTATGAGCCCAACGAGCTACCAGACTGCTCCACCCCGCAGATTGATATTAACAGTGTGGTTGGAAGCGGTCAACGCGGGGTTGCGGTGAAGCGGCAAACCTTTAGAATTACGCGATGCCTCTTCCCGGCGTTTTATCTGGAATTCGTGTGATTGATTTCGGCCGCTATATTGCCGGCCCCTATTGCGGCATGTTGTTGGCGGACATGGGCGCCGACGTTATCCGCGTTGACCGCCGGCAAGGGAGTGAAGACCGTTACCTCGCTCCCATCACCACGAGCGGTGAGGGCGGCGGTTTTCTCTCCCTCAATCGCAACAAACGGAGCTTGACGCTGGATACCTCGCAACCCGGCTCCGCTGAGATTATTCGGAAGCTGGCGAAGAGCGCGGACGTGGTCATCGCGAACCTGCCCATCGACGTGCTCAAGAAGATGGGCCTGGATTACGACACTTTGCGCGCCGTCCGGCCGGACATCATCTACGCGCGCATTTCTACTTTTGGTCCTGACGGCCCCTACGCCAATCGCGTTGGCTTTGACACTGTTGCCCAGGCGATGTGCGGCGCGATGAGTCTCACCGGCTTCCCTGGTCCTCCGGTGCGGGCCATTGTCCCATTTGCGGACTACGGCACGGCTTTGCACACCGCATTCGGAGTGATGGTGGCCCTCTACCATCGCGCGCAAACCGGCGAGGGGCAAATCGTGGACGGATCGTTGCTCGCGACCAGCGTCACATTTGTGCAGGGCCTGCTGGCGGAAAGACACGTGCTGGGGGTGAAGCGCCATCAGACCGGCAACGCCGGTTTCTACGCTGCTCCAGCGGACACGTATCGGAGCAGGGACGGCTGGATTGTCGTCTCCGTAATCGGACCGGAAATGTTTGCCCGCTGGGCGCGCCTGATGGGTCATGAGGAGTTCATTACCGACCCGCGTTTTGCCGACGATCTTCAGCGGGCGAACAATCGCGGCGCAATCACCGAAGCCATGAATGCGTGGCTCGCGACACGAAGCACCGCGGAAGCGGTCACGGAGTTGGAACGGGCACGGATTCCCGTGGGGCCGGTCCTGGAACTTGACCAGGTGCTGGATGATCCGCAGGTCAAAGCGCGCGAGCTATTGAAGTACGTTGAGTACCCGGGCGCGCCCAAAGCTGTTCCCCTCGCTGACACGGCGGTGCGGCTTTCGAAAACCCCTGGGAAGATCGCGCGGCGGGCCCCCACACTGGGAGAGCACACGTCTGAAGTCCTGCGGGAACTTGGCTATTCTGAAGAGGAAGTAGCAGCGTTGCGCGATGCTGCGGTGGTGTAATCACGGAAACGTGCGGCTCCTGACAATGGCATTAGAGAACTACGAGTGTTACGGAAGGTCCTGTTGGCCCGGTTTCGCGTTGACTCTTGCTGCAAACAGGGCTAGAGTCGAAATAGGGAGCAATACTAGTCTGGTCTCTTCCCTCTTGAAGAGGCGGTTGCTTCCGCGCCGGTTTTCTTTTCTTCGTGAAATGAGGAACAATGCGTTCTAATCTGATTTACTCCGCGAACAAGCAACTCAGCAACCGGTTCTTATTGTGCCGCATGACGGCCGTGGCTGCCAGGCGCATGCACCGCGAACGCTGGCATTTTTCGGAAAGCATCAACCAGGCACTCACGCACATCGCCACCATGGAGAGTTTCGTTCCGGCCCCCGCCACCAAACTCCCGGTGGCCGACCGCGAAATTTCATTGGACATTCCCGCCGAACGTGATACTATAGAAGTGCGTTAGAAATTGATTTGTTGACTCTTCAGCACGAGCTACAGCAAGTTTGCCCCTGCCGATCAATCGATATTTCAATCCAGCGTCAAATCAAAAAGAAAAGTAGGATAAAGATACAAATGGAACAAGGAACAGTTAAGTGGTTCAACGCCGCTAAGGGCTTCGGCTTTATTGCGCGCCAAAATGGGGAAGACGTATTCGTACACTTCTCCGCGATTCAGTCGGATGGATACCGCAGCCTGCAAGAGGGCCAGGCGGTTGAATTCACAGTCACCAAAGGACAAAAAGGCTGGCAAGCCGAGAACGTTCGCGCTCTCTAAGTCCCCCGGGCTTTAAAAAAAGGCGGCTTCGTGCCGCCTTTTTCATTTGCTCCCCTTCCAGCGCCCCAGCGTCTACGAGAACTGGCTGCGAAATACCGATTTGACATGGTCCAGCCGTTCCCCCAGTTCCCTGCTCTCTTCGTGCATTCCAAGTTGGTTGGCCAGGGAGATAGCGTCATAAAAGGCGTCCTTGGCGCTGGCATAAAGGCCCGTCAAGCCCAGATGCGTTTCGTACATCTGGTCATAGTATTTTTCTGCCAGGGCCTTCAGCCTCCGCAACTGGTCCAGGCTTAGCTCGCGATCGGAGCGCTTCACCGGCGTCTCTCCCGGGTCGAATTTCATCGGCATCGTGGTCATGATTGCTCTTCCGTCGGTCGCCTTGACGCCGCGGAACGCGCTGTCAAGGCCGGCGGGTGTACTGGCCTGCGGAAGGATAAAGAAATCCGGGTAATGTGGCGGGCGCAGCAGCGATGGCCAGTCTTCGTCGGCCAGCCACGGAGTAGCAACCGGAAACGCGCAACACTCCGCTCCCGCCGACAGAAACAGAGCCATCAGCATACGGGCGATCTGCATCGCGGAATGGGTCTCGCGCGACTGCTGAAGGAAAGAGTCGTCGCGTTCGTGCAACAGGAGCGTTGCTCCTTTCGGTCCCGCCAGCCGGAATTGCAGCTGAAATGCTTCTTCGCCGGAGAGCGCCACCACCATGCCGTCCCAGGAAGCGGCTGCAACCGCAACGTGCGCGCCCGTAGGATCGTTCATCCGATCTCCCCACTTCCACCAGCGGTCCTCGCTGATGTAATGCAGGCGCACCACATTCAAACCGGCGCGCATGCCGAAGCCGCGGTCGAGCATGGCATGCATGGCAGAGACAACAACCTGCTCGGGCGACTGACCAAGCCCCCAGAAAACGGCTGTCCGATGATGCGCGCTCGAGAGCACCGGCTCGATGGCATCAAGGGGCACGATCGGGACAACAGTTCCAGCCTGGGTGAAAAAGCGGACCGCCGCTCCCAGCGTCTGGCCGTCGTCACTGCGAATAACGCGGTCTACGGTCCCTTCCGTGTGCGCAGGAAGCTCGGCCTCAGGCAGTTCGCGCGTGAGCCGGACCGTCTCGTCCTTATAGATCAAAGAATCTCCTGATGGATTGGGAAGATTATCGCAGATGTTCCGGCAGTCCGTTCCGTGTTAGATTCTCTGCTGCGAGGAATCTTATGAAAACGCAGAATCGCAGGACCGCAATTCTAATGATCGCAACGCTGACGGCCGCGTTTACGGTTGTCCACGCTCAAAATGCTCCGGCTCCGGCCGTGAACAACGCTCTTCAGGCGGATATCAAGGAAGTTGACAGCATTGAGCATATCGTCGGTGCAGTCTATGACTGCATTTCCGGACCTCCGGGCCCGCGTAATTGGGACCGCTTTCGCTCGCTTTACTACCCTGGCGCAAGGATGATTCCCAGCTTCCGAGATGCCAAGGGCGCCATCGCGGCGCGTAGCAGCACGGTGGACGAGTATGCTGAGCGGGCCGGCGCATACTTCGCGAAAGAAGGCTTTTATGAAAGCCCACTGGCCAACCGCATTGAAACCTGGGACCACATAGCCCACGTCTGGAGCACCTACGAATCACGTCATGCCAAGGGCGATAAGCCCTTTGCCCGCGGCATCAATAGCTTTCAATTGATGTATGACGGCACGCGCTGGTGGATCTTGACCGTATATTGGGAAGGCGAGGACGCCGGGCATCCTCTTTCGGACAAATATCTGAAGTAGCGGTCATGCAACATTCGTTCCCAGGCGGGGTTCAATTATCTGTCACAATGGGCGAAGGAGTGGTGTGCCTATGCCGAAAAGAGTCCTTGCTCTCCTGGTCACGCTGTTTGCCAGCATCACTGTTTTTCCTGCCAACGCAGCGGGCAAGAAACCGCAACCACCGCCGGCTTTGTCTGACCATGACCGGGCCTTTCATGCTCTCCAGCGGCTGACCTTCGGGCCGCGACCCGGAGATCTTGAAAAAGTCCTCGCCATGGGCGTGGACAAGTGGATTGAGCAGCAGCTCAACCCTGCGCAGGTCCCCAATTCCACCCTTGACGGCAAGCTTGCGCCTTACCGGACGTTGCGTATGCAGCCGCGCGAACTGGCCCAGGCCTTTCCCACGGGCCAGATGATTCGCGAAGCCGCTGAAGGCAAGCGCCAGCTTCCGTCTGATCCCGTGCAATATGGTGTATGGGAATATCTGGTAGAAAATTACAAAGCCCAGCAGAAAATCAATGCCGCGATTGCCGGCGAGGCGGCCGCGCCGGTGGTCCCCGACCCAACGCAGAAAACTCCGGAACAAGAAGGCAAGGACACGGCCCGGCACATCGCGGAGATGCTGCTCTCTCTGCCGAAAGCCAATCGCATGATCGCACTGATGAAGCTGCCGGTGAGCGACCGTAAGGCCATGCTGCAGTATGCGCCCGGAGATCTCAGAGACAAGCTGATGGTCGATTTTTCTCCGGCCGCGCGCGAAGCTTACTTCGCCATGAACGGCCCCACCGGAGTTGTGGTTGCCGAGCTCCAACAGGCCAAAATCCAGCGGGTGGTTTACAGCGAGCGCCAGCTGGAAGAAGTGATGACAGATTTCTGGTTCAACCACTTCAATGTCTTCATTTATAAAGACCAGGACCAGTATTTTGTCACCAGTTATGAGCGGGACGTCATCCGCCCCAACGCGCTGGGAAAATTTCGCGATCTCCTGACCGCCGTGGCCAAGAGCCCGGCCATGCTCTATTACCTCGACAACTGGCTCAGTATGGGGCCGCAGTCGCAGGCTTCGGGATATAAGCCCGGCAAACCACCCGACCCCAGTGCCGTCTTCAAAGGCTTGAACGAGAACTACGGGCGCGAATTGATGGAACTGCATACCCTGGGCGTGGACGGAGGCTACACGCAGGCGGACGTGACCCAGGTGGCCCGCGTCTTCACCGGCTGGACGATCCAGCCCATGGACCAGGGCTGGGGCTTTGCGTTTGATCCCAAGAAGCATGAGCCTGGGCCGAAAACGATCTTGAACAGGACCATCACGGAAGACGGCATAAACGAGGGCCTGCACGTGCTGGACCTTCTCAGCAAGAGTCCGGCAACCGCCAGATTCATTTCCACCAAGCTGGCGCGCAGGTTCGTTGCGGACGATCCGCCTCCCGCTCTGGTGGACGCGATGGCGCAAACCTTCCTGAGCAGCGACGGAGATATAAAAGAAGTGCTCCGCACCATGGTGAATTCTAAACAGTTCTGGTCTCCCGCGGTGTATCGCAAGAAATACAAGACGCCGCTGGAGTTTGTGGCGTCCGCTGTGCGGGCCACCGGAACGCAAGTCCAGAACCCCATGCCGATCGTCCAGGCGCTCAACAAAATGGGGATGCCGCAGTACCAGATGCAGCCTCCGACCGGCTACTCCACCAATGGCAAGACCTGGATGAATTCCGATGCCCTGCTGGAACGCCTGAACTTTTCCGTTTCCCTGACCAACGGGAACCTGGGCGGAGTAAACTTTGACGCCTTGCGCGTGCTCGCGCTGGGACTGCTTGCGCGATCGCCCAAAGAAGAGGTGGTCCACGTGAACACCGCGGGAGGAACCGATGCCGCCGTAGCGCTGGTGGAAGATGCGCTCATCGCCGGCGGGCTCTCCAGGAACAGTGACCAGGACATCCGTAAATCGCTCGATGATCCGCAGATCGGAAGCCATCTCCTGGATGATCCCGCGAAGCCATTGGCTACGATTATTGGGCTGACTCTGGGGTCGCCGGAATTTCAGGTGCGGTAAGGAGTCAGTGTTTCGCTCCATAGTAAAATTGACCGCCTATGGCCATTACTCTTGAGGCACTCCGCACGCATCTCAATTACACCGCCTGGGCCAGTGGCAAGCTGGTGCAGGCGGCGAGCGCGCTAAGCCCGGAAGAACTGGTCCGGGACTTTCACACATCGGACCGCAGCGTTTTGGGCACGCTCGTGCACGTATACGCCGCCGACCGCGCTTGGTTTGGACGTGTCCAGGGGACCGCGCCCGCGCAGTTCCTCGATCCAGACAAGGACATGCATCTCTCCGTCCTGCAAACCGACTGGCCGCCGCTTTATGCGCAATGGAAGCAATGGGCCGCTGGCCTTACGGATGAATCCCTTCCGGCTAGAGCCGCGTACAAAGATTTGAAGGGCAATTCCCATGAGACCCCGTTGTGGCAGATCGCTTTGCATTTGGTCAATCACGGCACCCACCATCGCGGGCAGGTATCGGGCTTTCTGCGGAGCATGGGCCACACTCCGCCCCAATTGGATTTGATTGCCTACTACCGCCAGCTTTCGTAAATATTCTTTTCGGATCGTGCTCCGCAGATCGGAAGAGTCATGCGGTAGAATTCTCGGTTGCATCGAGGAAGAATATTGTTTATGAAAACCTTTCTTGGCTGCAGTGTTGGAGTCTCTGCAACCCTTCTTTTGGTCTTGACGCTGGTTTCCCGCACGACGGGTGCGCAATCCCAGCAAACATCTCCTTCGAGTCCCCCGACAGATTCGACTGCGACCCCGGATCATGCGGTCAATTTGATTTTCACAGTTGCCAGCCATGGAGCCTTCGTGAAGGATTTGAAGAGAGAACAGTTCACGGTTTTGGACAACAAGCGCCCTCCAAAAAAGCTGCTGGCATTTGAGGCGGAGACTGCTCTTCCTCTGCGGTTGGGGTTGCTCATGGATGCCAGCAACTCCGTCCGGAACCACTTTGTTGGGCAACAGCAGGCGGCGGTGAAATTTCTGGAGCAAAGTATCCGTTCTGACAAGGACCAGGCTTTCGTCGTGGCATTTAACGAACGGGCCGCCATTGCACAGGACTATACGAACGACGCCAGCCAACTGGCCAAGGGAGTTATGGCAATCCGGCCCGGAGGAGGTACCGCCCTTTGGGACGCCCTTTATTATGTTTCCCGAGAGAGGCTGATGCCCGGACCGCGCGACAAAACGTTCGTTCGAAGAGTGATAATCGTGGTCTCGGACGGGGACGACAATCAAAGCCACTTTACCCGGAAAGAGGCCACTGAGATGCTGCAACGCGCCGGCGTCATCGTTTACGCGATTAGCACCAATCAGGGCAAGGTCGATGACCGCGGTGATTCCGATTTGAAGGCTTTGGCTGACGCAACGGGAGGACGCGCTTTCTTGTTTGACGATACGCGTAACATTGCCGACGCGCTCCGGAAAGTCGCAGAGGAGTTGCAGAGCCAATACTGCATCACGTATGAACCGGACGCACCGGATGCCAATGGCCAATTTCGATCCGTTCAGATTGCCGTTGATGATAAAAAACTCAAGGTCCGAGCCCAGAAGGGGTATTTCCCACGCCAGTAGAGACCAGTTTCTGACCACCGGCACAATCCGTTCAAACCAAACCCGGCACCAGGATGTCGGGCTTGGTTTCTGCGAGTTCGACCCTGCCGCCAGCTCCTATTTCTTTTCCATCACCAACAGCGTAAACGAACCTGGCTTCATCTGGCGGCGGGGCCGGGTCTGCCCTTCGGCGGGAGGCTGTTCCTCAATCTCGGCTGCCACCAAGTAGACTTCATGGTTGCTGGGATTCACCGCCATGGTACGCGCGCTGCGCTGGGTGGCCGCATTGTCGACTACTGTGAATTTGTCCGGCGAGTCTTCGTGCACGACAGTCAGCGTTCCATCACCATTGGAACTGAAGGCCAGCTGGGTCTCCGGGTCAAATCCGTTCGCGTCGACGCCCTCGCCGATGGGCACCGTTGCAACCACCTTTCCGGTGTCAGCATTCATGACCGCCATGACCTTATTGTGGCAGCCAGCGAAGAGTCTGCGGTGCTTTTGATCCATGGCCAGGCCGGAAGGCTCCTCGCAACCCGTGAGCGGCCAGGTGTTCACGACTTTTGCTTTAGCGGCGTCAATGCTTTCCACTTCGTTCTTGTCTTCGATGTTGACGTAAACCATTCCTTTGCCGTCTTCCGCGGTGAACTCCGGTTTGCCATCGAGCGGGATGGTGCCGACGACGGTGCCGTTGGTTGCGTCAATCACGGTGGCATTGCTGCTTCTGCCATTGAACGTGAAGACGCGCTTGGTGGCCGAATCATAAAGAATAGCATCCGGACCAACATTGCCTTCCGGCAGCTTGATCCTGGACGTTTCCTGCAAGGTCTTCAAATCGAAAACGGTGACCGTATTGTCGCGGCCATTGCTTGTAAAGCCTTTGCCCAGACCGTGGGCCAGAGCGATGCCGTGAACGCCTGCCGTGTTGGGAATCTCGGCGACAACAGTCCCCTTCTCCGTGTCCACCACCTGGACCCTGGTGCCGCGTGAAATGAAGAGCCGCTTCCCGGCTGCGTCATAGGTCAAATAGTCCCAGCCGCCGTCGCCGCCGATGGTGAATTTCTGTTTGAGTTTGTACTGGATGGGAAAAGCAGCCTGGACGGAACATACAACCGCCAGAGCTACCAGCAGAGAAAAATAAAATCGTTTTCGCATTGGAGTCTCCTGAGTGTGGACCAGCGCCTTATTGTAATTCTTGCGGGTGGTTTTTGCCGCCTGCCCAAAAAATACCGCCCGCATGTTTCGTGAACGGAATTTAACGCGGCGTACATGGCTGTGAAGGTGTCGGCAACAGGGTCCCATCGGGGAAACTGAAAGCGCCTTCCATGGCCTCGGACATCTGATTGCGGGCGAACCACTGCAGCAGGGCCTGGCTTTGTGGATGGTAGGTAAAGCCGTCAATCGTAACCGGAAAACCGGAATTGGCAAACACCGCGACCGGGTCGCCCGTTTCCAGATTGTCCTGGCAGCCACCGGCGCCGTTGGGAAAGGCCCAGGGCGGGACGACGTTAGAGCCGAAAGGATTATTCATCCACTCGGAAATCTCATGGCTCAGAGGAGTGACGTCCGCCAGCGTGCCTCCGAAAATGCCGTCATCGATCCAACTGGCCCAGATAAACGTTTGCAGCAGCACCGTATTCTCGCGCTGGCCGCCATCGAACGCGGTATGGAAGCCCAGAACGCAGCAGCCGGAGATGCTCGCGCCCGGCGACAAGAACACGTCGGTAGTCAGCGCGATTGGCAGCGCCTCCACGTCCAGGTCTTCTGTCTGGATAATGGTGTTGAGTTGGGAAACAAAAAAACCGGTGTCCACGATGGCAAAGACGCGTCCACTGGGAACGCGGTAGAGACTGGCCGCGCCCCGGGGAACATCTATCACCACCGGCTTGAGCATTTGCGGCGGCGTGAGCATCGTGTGCCAATTGGGGTCCATGGAGTGAAAGAACTGGGCCCGTTGTGCGGCGTCGGCAAATTGCGTGAACCCGCTGGGGTATGAGGCCGCGCGGAAGTTGGGTGAGTTCAGGGCCAGTGGCAGTACGGTGTTCACGTCCAGCACGATAGGGTTGCCGCCGACGTCGGCGAAGCCTTCAAAGAACATGGAGACGGGAATGACTTGCGTTTTTACCTCCGTGGTCCCGCCCTCCTTTGGCGCTTTGCCTACCAGCGTGAGAGGAAAGGGCCGGCCGTCGAAAGTCAACGTGCTGGAAAAGACCGGTACGGAGTGCACACGGCCTTGCTGGATGGCGGTGCGTGCGCTGACTGAAGTCTTGGCGCCGGTTTCAAAACGCTGCCCTACACCATGGCTGGGCAGGAACTGATACTGGACTTCCACCGGTGGCCGCAAGCCAGAGGAAAGGCCATCAGTCTGCACGCTGCTCGCCTGCGCGCGCGCGTTCGACTGCGCCAGTACGGGCAATGCCGTCAGCAGGAACGCCGCAAACAAATAACGAAGGTGGATGTTGCCATGGGACATGTCAAACGAGAATCGTAGTCGAGAAGGCCCGCCATAAACAATAGACAAGGTGATTACCGGCGATTACTTATGTGCCGCCATCACCGGTCTTTAGCGTGCAACTGAACCGCAGCCATATGCGCCATTTCGAGGCTTGCCTTGTCTGGCTAATGGACCAGAGTATTGCGTCTTCGACCACTTCCTCGGAAAACACCACCTTGAGTGAGGTCCCTGGATCCAGCAAGGGCCTGACCAAAACGGTCGCCGTATTGGCATCCAAGGGGATGAGAAGCTCTTTTTCCAGGAAAGGCATGCGCGTGGCGGTAAGCCCGCGAACAATCACGTCCATTCCGGCCGATGGAACGTAAATCCCGTTGTCAGCGGTCCGTGAGCCGGCTTCGGCGCCAGGGGTTGGCGCTTGATCCTTTGCCATATTGCACACCGCCGCAGCCAGATTCGCAGACTGTCGCGCCGCGGGAAGTGTGCCTAGCTTATATCCCCGGTTGGCATTTGTCAGTAAAAATGCCCTTCATTTGGCTGCTGCCAGGCTTTTCTCTCCCAGCAGGAACACGCGCACGAACATGACCGTGGCATAGAACTGAAAGTCCTGATTGCGCTTCTTGGCGTAACCGTGGCCTTCGTCGTTCGCCATGAGAAACCATGTGGGGACGCCGGAGTCCTTCAGCTTGTCCAGAATCTGGCGTGATTCCGTCCAGGGAACGCGCGGGTCGTTCTTGCCGACTACCGCGAACAGCGGTTTACGGATCTTCTCCGCGTTGTTGAGCGGCGCGATCTTCTCCATGTATTCGCGCATCCTGGGATCACGTTCGTCTCCATACTCCACCCGGCGCAAATCGCGGCGGTAGGCTTCCGTGTGTTCCAGCAGAGAAACCAGGTTGGTGATGCCGACCACCGGCAGCGAACAGCATATCTTGTCGCTATAAAACGCTGCTACGGCGTAGGTCATGTGTCCACCGTAACTTCCACCTGTGATCATGATCTTGTCAGCGTCCAGGCTGGGATCCTGCTTGATCCAGTCGAGTAGCGCGCCGATGTCCTTGTAGGTATCGTCGCGATGAAACCCGTTGTCCAGCTTGAGGAAGGTCTTGCCGTAGCCGGTTGAACCGCGAACATTGGGAAAAACGATGGCCACTCCCAATTCGTTGATGTAGTAGCTGTTTCTCGCCAGAAAACCGGGCCGTGACTGCCCTTCCGGTCCGCCGTGGATGTTCACCATCACCGGACGTTTGCCCGGAAATTTTTGTGGATCAGGTTTGTAGAGAAATCCGGAGATGGTTTTTCCATCAAACGTTTGCCATTTGACCAGCTCGGGATCGCGAAAGTTCGCGGCGTTAAGTCCTCCGGTCTCGCTGTGCGTCCAGCGGTCCAGCTTGCCAGTGATGGCATCCACGGAATAAACGTCAGAGGGAGACTTGGCTGATGCCAGAGTGAATCCGACATCTCGGCTGTTCTTATTAAATCTCAGACCGCTGATGACTCCTGGGGAAAGACCCGCTACAGCGTGGTATTTGCGGGAAGCCGTATCGAGCAGATATAGCTTGCCAATACCGTCCTCATCGGTGACAAATGCGACGGTCTTACCGTCATTGCTCAGATCAAATTCCTCAACGTCCCACTTGATGTCCGTGGTCAAATAGTTCGGTTGCATGGTGGCGAGATCGAGGTAGGTAAGGCGATGAAACTCGGAATCGCGGTCCGTAGCGACGTAGAGGCCTTTACCGTCTTTGCTGAAGCGCGCTGCTCCATAGGCGATCTCCTCCGCGCCGCCTTTGGGAGTAAGCAGCTTCTTTTCCCCACCGGCCACATCCACCAGCCAGAGGTAGCTCTGGTTGGCTGAGATTTCTTCCAGCAGCAGAATCTTCTTGTTGTCGGGAGACCAATCCAGAGCAACCCAACCGCCGCCCGCCAGCTGCAACAACATGCGGTCCGACGAAGGATTCGTAGCGTCCATCAGCCAGAGGTCCGTGTCTTTGCCCGTACGCCGCGTCGAACTGTACACAAAGCGATTATCGTTGTGGGCAAAGCGCGCGCCCAGGTTCCGCGATTTGCCGTCGGTCAGCAGCGTAATGTCGCCGCTCGAGAGATCATACCGGTAATACTGGAACCACTCGCCTCCACCAACGTCTTTGCTGAAGATGAAATAGCTTCCTTCGCCGGGACCGTACGCGGCCGCGGTCACGCGGTCCGGAAAGAACGTAAGCTGCGTGCGCGCGCCCTCGGGCATCTTCAAAACGTGCACCTGCGGCACGTCGGCGAAACGCGTTCCGATCAGCATCTCGCGTTTCGTCGGATGCCAGTCATAAAGCGACGCCGAGCGAAAGTCTCCATACCGCTCTGCTTTCTCCGCAATCGAAACGGGTATCGGAGGTATGTTCTCCAGCACCAGGTTATCGCCGGGATGGACAAACCCAGGCTGATTGCCGGCACTTTGAGAAGTCGCCGGCAGACTCATCAACAATAGAATGACTGAAAACAGGACACGCTTCATGAAACAGCCTCCAAAGAGCAACGCAGGAGACTAATGCGGCAGCCCGCAGCCGTCAAGACGCGCAGCTTACTTTGACAGCCGGTTTCAGCGGCTGGTAGTATCGAATACAGTTCTAGCACGAAGAATCCCACCGTGTTTTCAGCGTCCCCGTCGTCTAGCCCGGCCTAGGACATCGCCCTTTCACGGCGGTAACACGGGTTCAAATCCCGTCGGGGACGCCAACTAATCAATGAGATAGCGGCATCCTGGGCGTAATTCCCACAACACTCCACAACAATGGTTAAATTCATGCTTGTATCTCTCCGTTTACTTCGCGGTTACACTCTTCATAACGTCTCGGTATTTCCCTGCGCGTTGCGAGAAATCCTTTAGACTAAGCCCGTAGCGGCAAATCCTATGTGTCCGTTAGCCGTCGCGTCTGCAAACCAACAAGCTCCCGCGCCAATGTGCACAGTAAGAAATCTGTCTGTTGCCTTCAATAGCGGCAAGCAGTCGCAGTTCCGCGACGTTCTGAAAGGAGTTAACTTCGACCTTTTCCCAGGGGAAGTTACCGGGTTGCTGGGCGAGTCCGGCTCGGGAAAGAGCACACTGGCGCTTACCATGTTGCGCACTCTGCCCGCTGGCGCTCGCGTTCGCGGTTCAATCACATTTGAAGGCCGGGATTTATTGCGATTGGGCGAGCGGGAAATGCGCCAAGTCCGGGGCGCCAGAATGGCAATAGTTTTTCAGGATCCTGGGCTGGCACTGAATCCCGTCATGCCAGTGGGGATCCAGATAATCGAGGTGTTGCGTGCTCATCACAAGTGGAAGCCGCAACGCCTTCGCGACGAAACCAAATCCTTGCTGGACCAGGTTGGTCTCGACGACATCAGCCGGATTTTCAAGTCCTATCCGCACGAACTGAGTGGCGGACAGGCGCAGCGGGTCTTGATTGCTCAAGCCCTGGCCTGTCGTCCGGCAATGTTGATTGCCGATGAGCCTACCGCCTCCCTCGACTCCACCATTCAGGCAGAGATTCTTGCACTCCTGGAGAAGCTCCGCCGGGAGTACAACATGGCGATGCTGTTCATTACTCACAATCCCGCTCTGCTCCTGACCATTGCCCAGCGCGTAATGGTGATGCACGAAGGAGAGATCGTTGAACAGGGAGCGACCGCCGCCGTTTTCAGTCAGCCTGGCGATGCATTTACTAAGTCCCTGGTTTCAGCCATGGAGCAGCGCGTCCTTGCCGCGGCCTGGAGCGCCTGACGTATGGCGGCCTTCCCCGTGAACGCAGACTACACCGAATCATACCGGGAACCATTGCTTCGTGTGCAGGGATTAAACAAGAGATACGCGCGCTCCGGTTTTTGGAGCAAGACAAAACCGGTGCAAGCTTTGAGTGATGTCAGCCTGGAAATTCAGTCAGGCAGCACGACTGCCATTGTCGGCGAATCAGGGTCGGGAAAAACGACTCTGGCCATGTGTATGGCGCAGCTTGAAACGCCAGATTCCGGCGACATCTGGTTGAAGTCACAGCGGCTGACCGGACTTGCCGCTGCCGATCTGCTGCCCATCCGCCAAAAAGTCCAGCTCATTTTTCAGAGTTCAGCATCGGCCCTGAACCCAAGACTCAGCGCAATCGAAATCGTCGCCGAACCCCTGGACATTCTGGGCATGGTCCGCCGTGAGCGACGGCGGGAACTCGCGTTGGAGTATATGCAGTTGACCGGACTAACGGCTGACCTCGCCGGGCATTCGCCCTTGACGTTGAGCGGAGGTCAGCGGCAGCGGCTGGCCATCGCCCGCGCGCTCACGCTGAAGCCAGAACTCCTGATCTTTGACGAATCATTCTCTGGTCTGGACCTCATACTCGAGGCCCAAATACTTGAGCTATTGCGCACGTTGAAAACTTCATGTGGATTCACCTACCTGGTGATCACCCACGATCTCTCTTTGGTCGCGGGCCTCGCAGATTATGTCGCAGTCATGCAGTCAGGCAAGATCGTCGAGCAGGGCCTCGCAAGCCGGGTCTTCCTGCATGCGCAACACCCGCACACGCTGGCGCTTCTCGCGGCCATGCCCAGGTGGACCATCGGGAGCAACGCAGGGAGCGGTGCATGAGGTTCTTGCTGGCCCGTTTGACTCGTTCTGTCTTTTTGTTGGCCGGAGTTTCGGTGCTGTCGTTCTTGCTCATGCAACTCGCGCCCGGTGACTTCTTCGAAGAGATCAAACTCAATCCGCAGATATCGCCGCAGACGATTGCCGCCTTACGGTCGCAGTTTGGCCTCGACCGTCCTCTTCCTGTCCGCTACGGTTTGTGGCTGCAATCCGCGGCTCGTGGTGACTTCGGATACTCCTTCGCTTACAACAGCCCGGTCGCGCCCCTGTTAAAAACGCGCGTGCGCAACACCGCGTTCCTCGCGGGAGTTGCCACCGCAATTGCCTGGGTGTTGGCCCTTGGCATTGGACTATGGAGCGCGGTACGCGCCGGGCATTGGGACGACCGATTCTGCACAGGAGCGATGTCCATTTCGATGGCCGTGCCGGACGTTCTGGTCGCGCTCGCGCTGCTGCTCCTGGCGACGCGCACCGGAGTTTTCCCAGTCGGCGGAATGGTCTCCACAGATTTCGACGACTTCACCTTTTTGCAAAAAGCCAAAGACATAGGTGCGCATTTGGCTCTTCCAGTATTTGCGTTGGTTTTCGGATTGGCGCCAACTCTGGCTCGGCATGTTCGTTCTTCCGTGGCGCAAGCGCTGACTGCCCCGTGCGTGCAGGCCGCGCGTGCCCACGGGATCGCGCCAGCCCGGATCCTGTTCCGCCACGTTTTGCCGGTAGCAGCCAATCCACTTATTTCGCTGTTCGGCATCTCTCTCGCGACTCTACTGAGCGTCTCCCTGTTGATCGAAGTCATTATGAGTTGGCCAGGCTTAGGCCCATTTTTTCTGGAGGCGATCCTGGCCCGTGATGTGTACGTGGTGATTGGAACCGTACTGCTGTCAACCGTTTTTCTGGTCGCCGGAAATCTTATTGCTGATGGGCTCCTGTTCGCGGCGGATCCGAGGATTCGCAAATCGTGAACCTGAATGTTCAACTCCGGACTGGCTTGGCGGTATTGGCCGTTCTGCACCTCATGCTGCTTTTCCCAGGGTTTGTCGCGCCTTACGATCCAATGGAGCAGGATCGCACCATGTCATTTGCTTCACCTACAGTAGTTCATCTCCGCGATCAGAATGGAAGCTGGCATATGCGGCCGTTCATCTATGCCGTGGCCGTCAATCAAGACGGCAGTTACACCGAAGATACGCGGCAGAAGCATTTCTTTCGCGCCTTCCCGTCGGGCGCACCCTACAAGCTTTTTGGCTTGTTCCACTGCACCGTTCACCTCTTTGGCGTTGACGGTGGACGGGCAATACTGATGGGGACAGACCGTTATGGCCGGGACCAGTTCTCGCGTCTGATTTACGGAGGTCAGGTGTCTCTGTTCGCGGGACTTCTGGCAGCTTTGCTCTCGCTCTTTCTGGGCGCCTTCGTGGGCGCGGTCTCAGGTTTTTATGGCCGATGGATCGATGATGGCCTGATGCGACTCGCGGAACTGTTTCTCGCGCTGCCCTGGTTGTATCTTTTGTTCGCGGTAAGGGCCTTTCTTCCACTCTCCGTGCCTCCTGCTTCGACGTTCTTCCTGGTTGTGCTGATTATCGGCCTGGTGGGCTGGGTGCGTCCCGCCCGTCTGGTGCGGGGAGTGGTCTTGAGCGCTAAAGAGCAAAAATACGTTCTTGCGGCACGAGGCTTCGGCGCTTCCGACCTTCACCTGTTGCGACGACACATCCTGCCCCACACCTATAGTGTCCTGCTGACTCAGGCAACTCTGTTGGTCCCGCAATTCGTTTTGGCGGAAGTGACGTTGTCGTTTCTGGGTCTTGGGGTTGCAGAGCCGATTCCCAGTTGGGGAAACATGCTTTCCAGCTTGCAGCAGTACCACGTCATGATCTCTTACTGGTGGATGTTCCTGCCCGGTATTGCGCTCGGTGTGCTGTTTCTTAACTACTTCACTGTTGCGGACGCGCTGCAAACGAAAGTACAATCAGCCTCAACGTGAAACCTTTCTGATGCTGCCAGGAACTGCATTGAATAGCCGATACCGCGGTCTTTTGCGGTCTTTACGGCCTTGGCGGAACCTGATTTGCCTTGCGCTGTTGCCGGCAGCAACCGCGGCGGTCGCTCAGGTCCCTCAACCGATCACGCGCGCAGAAGATCTTCTGGTGACAAGCAACGCCCCCGGAAAGTACGGCGGCCGCATCGCGGTTGCCTTGCGGGCAGAGCCAAAGTCCCTCAATCCCGTCACCTCTCTGGACCAGCCTTCGCGCGAGGTCATTGGCAGGATGATGGCTGACCTGCTCCACATCAACGCGGTCTCGCAGCAGGCCGAATCAGCGCTCGCAAAATCGTGGAGGGTCTCCAAAGACGGCTTGCTCTACACTCTCACTCTTCGCCGTGGATTGCGCTTTTCGGACGGCCAGCCAATGAATGCGGACGACGTGCTGTTCACCTTCCAGGTCCTGCTGGATGAAAAGATCAACTCGCCGCAACGCGATCTTTTGACCATCGGCGGCAAGCCAATCTCCGTACGAAGAGTAGACGACGTGACAGTCGTATTCGAATTGGCCCGCCCCTATGCAGCGGCAGAGCGCCTCTTCGACAGTATGGAGATCCTGCCCCGCCATCTGCTTCAGGACTCTTATCGTCAGGGAGATCTGGCGCGGGCCTGGAGTCTGACTACGCCACCTGAGCAGATTGCCGGCATGGGACCCTTCCGACTCAAGGAATATGTGCCGGGCCAGAAGTTAGTGCTCGAGCGCAATCCGTACTATTGGAAAGTCGATCGCAATCATCAGAGGCTTCCTTATTTAGATGAACTGGTCTTCCTTTTTGTACCCAGCGAAGACGCCCAAGTGCTTCGCTTTGAGGCGGGCGAGACCGATGTGATCCAGCGGCTCAGTGCCGACAATTACTCAGCGCTCGAAAAAGACGCCGCATCCCGCAGCTTCCGTCTGTTCGATCTCGGTCCCAGTCTCGATTACAACTTCTTGTTATTCAATCTGAACTCTTCAGTTCCAAAAGAAGCTGCGGACATTGCCCGTCACCAGGATTGGTTTCGTAACGCGAATTTCCGGCAGGCGGTTTCCGCGGGAGTTGATCGTGACGCGATTGTCCGGCTGGTTTATCACAGCCGCGGCACTGCGCTATGGAGTTCCGTCACGCCGGCCAACAAACTGTGGCTGGATGCATCGCTGCCACACCCCGCACGCTCGGTTGAGCGCGCGAAGCAACTCCTGCGCGACGGTGGCTTCTCATGGAATGCCGCGGGCACATTGGTGGATAAATCGGGTACCCCGGTGGAGTTTTCCATTCTTACCAGCGCCTCCAGCGCTCAGCGCGGCCAGATGGCTACTTTGATTCAGGACGACCTCAGACAACTTGGCATGAAAGTGCAGGCCGTGCCGCTGGAATTCAAAAGCATGCTCGACCGCGTTTTCCAGACCCATAATTACGACACAGCCATCATGGGCCTCGGCGGCGGAGACATTGACCCGAACTCGCAGATCAATGTGTGGATGTCCAATGGCGGCAGCCATTTGTGGAATTTGGGAAGGAGCACACCGGCGACGGATTGGGAAGCCCAGATCGACACCTTGATGAACCAGCAGCTCTCGACGCTGGACTACAAGAGACGCAAGCAACTATACAATCGGGTGCAGGAGATCGCTGCGCAACAGCTCCCGTTCATTGACCTCGCCAGTCCAAATGTTCTCGTTGGCGCGAAAGAAAGAGTTGGGAACTTTCAGCCCGCGATTCTCGACCATTACACGCTGTGGAATGTTGAACAGCTCTACATTAAATAGGCGTGGAGTAGACTTATCGAAGTGTCTAGCGGCTCGAAGCCGGCCCCCCTTAGCTCCTGGGATGACGACCGCCTGGTGCGGTCCTGTCTCAAAGGAGATGAGGACGCATGGGAAGCGTTGATCGACCGCTACAAACATTTGATTTTCTCGATCCCGATCAAGTATGGATTCAGCTCCGACGACGCTGCCGATATTTTTCAATCGGTCTGCCTCGATTTCCTGCGCGAACTACCGCGCTTACGCGATGTCAGGGCCCTGCCGAAATGGCTGATTCAGGTGACCGCTCATGCGTGCATGCGCAGCCGAGCGCGGCAGCAGCCAGAGGAGCCTGCCGAAGAGATGGAAACGCTCCCGGATACGCGGCAAATGATGCCCGAGGACCGACTGCATGAGATCCACCAGGAACAGGCCTTGCGAAATGCTTTAGCCAGGCTCTCGCCCCGTTGTCAGAAACTTGTTCGCATGTTGTTTTATGAGAATCCTTCCCTGCCTTACACAGAAATTGCTTCCCGGCTGGGTTTAGCTGTGGGCTCGATTGGCTTTATTCGCGGCCGATGTCTAGGAAAGTTGAGGCAGGCCCTGGATCTAGCGGGCTTCCAATGAGCGCCAACTCGGGCGCGTCAAAACAGCCGGTTCTTGCGGATGAGGAAATTCTGGCCCACTGCGCCGCGTTGACCGCCGCCGAAACCCGCCGGGCGTTCCTGACAGCGCACCCGGAGCTTGTCACGGCTGAGACGGTCCTGCGGATCAGAGATCTCGTTCTCAGGCAACTGCGGAGCGATCCCGCACGCGCTTTGTCTCTCGCTGAGATTTGCCTGATGATCGCCGAAAGTTTAAACGACCCCGCGTCCCTCGCTCACGGCCTGCGCGCCAAGGCCAACGCACAATACGGAGTGGGAGAGCACGGACTCGCGATCCAATTCCACCAACGTGCCGCTGATCTGTATCGTTCTCTCGGAGACCAGGATGAAGTGGCGCGCACATTAAGCGCTTCGATCCAGCCCCACCTGCTTCTGGGCCAATACGACCAGGCATTCGCCGCTGCTGCAGAAGCGCGGCGAATTTTCGAGTCCACCGGAAATCGCCGGCGTATCGCCCGGCTCGATATCAACGTCGGCAACATCTACCATCGTCAGGACCGCTTTACAGAAGCGCTGGCGTGCTACCAGCGGGCCCATGAAGAATTTCTTTTGCACTCCGATCTCGAAGCAACCGCTGCGATCCTCAGCAACATTGCAACCTGCCAGATTACGCTCAATCAGTTTGCTCCAGCCCTCGCCACGTACGAGCGGGCACGCGAATTCTGCGAGCAGAACAACATGCCCGTCCTGGTTGGGCAAGCCGACTACAACATCGCCTGGCTTTATTATCTGCGTGGCAATTACGGTCGCGCCATCCAGATGCTGCGCAACACGCGCGAGACGTGCCGCAAGAATGACGACAAATACCATTTCGCGTTATGCCATATGGACCTCTCCGAGATTTATCTTGACTTGAACCTGAGTCAGGAAGCCGCGGAGACGGCGCGCGAAGGCGCTGAACTGTTTCAATCGCTGGGAATGGGTTACGAACATGCCAAGTGCACGGCCAATCTTGCCACCGCGATGGGACAGCAAAGCCAGGTATTCCTGGCACTCGAGCTGTTTTCAAAAGCGCGCGAAATGTTTGTGCGCGAACAGAATTCGTCCTGGTCCTCATTGATTGATCTCTATCAGGCGGTGCTCCTCTGTGAGGAAGGAAGACTCTTTGAGGCGCGGCGCCTGTGCCTTTCCGCACTCAAGTTTTTCGATTCTTCAACGCTCAAGGGGAAGGCAATTCTTTGCTATCTGCTTATGGCGCGACTGCACGCCCGTAACGGTGAATGGCAGGAGGCGATCCAGCAGTGCTCCCGCGCGCTAGAGAAACTCGCCGGCTTCGATTCTCCGATGTTGAGCTATCAGGCCACCTTGCAAATGGGCGAACTGCTGGCCATGACTCATCGGCGAAAAGAAGCGTATGCCCTGCTCGAGAACGCACGGCAACATTTGGAGAGCTTGCGTGGAAGTATGTCCGCGCAGGAATTAAAAATCGCGTTCATGAAGAACCGGCTGGTCGTTTACGAACGCCTGGTGGAGCTTTGCCTCGCCGGCGAAGACTCGCTGGAACAGGCATTCCACTACGTTGAGCAGTCGAAGTCCCGAGCGCTCATCGAGCTGATATTTCAGTCCGCTCCTGTCCTGCCGCCTCGTGAGGCCGGGCAGAGCCCGTTGGCCCAAAATGTACGCGAGCTGCGCGAAGAGCTCAATTGGTACTACCACCGCATTGAACAAGAGCAGTTGCGCGAGGAAGATCGCTCCCTGGAACGCATCCTGGAATTGCAACAACAGCTCCGTCAGCGGGAAGACCAATTCATCCGCATTCTGCGCGAACTTCCTTCTGATGAAGCTGAAGCCGAGTCCCTCCAGGCTCCCCGCTCGCTGGAACTTGCGGAAATTCGCGCGTCGCTTCCCGCAGAGGCGGTCATTCTCGAATACTTTCAATTAGACGAAAAAGTGTACGCCGCCGTGGTCAGCCGCTCGCAGTTGGAGATAGTCCCAGTCACTCTAACGTCACGCATTGCCAATTTGCTGCGGCTGCTGCAGTTCCAAATGTCGAAGTTCCATTTAGGGCAGGAGTACGCCGAGCGCTTCGCCCAGCAGCTGCTGTGCGCTACCCAGGCCCATTTGAAGGAACTCTACGACGAGCTTATCGTTCCCATACGCCGGCATATCCAGGGCACTCACCTCATCGTGGTGCCGCACGGATTGCTGCACTATCTTCCCTTTCATGCGTTTTATGATGGCCAGCGTTATCTCGATCAGAGCTTTACGGTGTCGTACGCACCCAGCTCCAGCATATTCGCGCTTTGCGATCGCAAGACGGTGAATACTACCGGCTCCTCGCTGGTGCTGGGGGTAGCCGACGCAAGCGCACCCCACATCACGGAAGAAGCCACGGCGGTGGCGAAATCGCTTGCCCCGGCGCAACTCTTTCTTGACGAGGCGGCGAGCCTCAGCCAGCTTCGCAAAAGCGGAGCAGATGCCCAGTTCATCCACATCGCCTCGCACGGGTTCTTTCGCCAGGACAATCCACTCTTCTCCGGCATTCGCCTGGGTGACTCTTATTTGAGTCTCTACGACCTGTATCATCTCAAGCTGCCGGCTGAGCTGATTACCCTGAGCGGGTGCGCGACCGGGCTGACCGCGGTGGCCGCCGGCGATGAATTGCTGGGGCTGACTCGAGGTCTATTGCAGGCTGGGGCCAAATCATTACTGCTGAGTTTGTGGAATGTGCACGATCGTTCGACCACCGAGCTGATGAAATCCTTCTATGCCCGCTTCCGCGCAGGAAGCAGTAAAGTTCAGTCCCTTCACGGGGCCATGTCCGAGCTTAGGGAGGCCTATCCTCACCCTTATTATTGGGCGCCATTCAGGTTGATCGGGGGGCTGTGACCGCAAATGAGGGCTTCGCCGGGGTTAAAAAAATACTTATAATTGCTTATATCAAATCGGGCCGAAGGCGCCCTTTATTGGCAGAACCTAGACAGTTACCGCCATAAGAGCCGTGGGGGCAAGTTCTTAGAGGCCGGAGAGAGAAATGCGCCACCTCACAATCGAGCAATGGGCTGACTTGGCCAGGAATGTGGCGCCGCCTGAAGATGTAGGGAAGATGCAGGAGCATCTTGGTGAATGTGCCAAGTGCGTTCAGACATTGGCGATCATGAAGGGCATTGCCACAGTCGCGGCAAGAGAAGGTGCGTACGAGCCGCCGGCGGGCGCGGTGCGCATGAGCAAATCGCTTATGGCTTCGCGAGAGTCCGGAACGGTGAAAACGCGGGTTATTGAAATGTGGCCGCCGGTTTTCGACAGTTTCCTGCAACCAGCAATGGCTGGTGTACGCTCGGCGGCGCTGACCGCGTCACGCCAGCTTCTGTATCGCAAAGGAGATTGCTGCGTTGATATCCGATTGGATCGTGCGATAGGCACTAACGAGATATCCCTTATCGGCCAGGTTCTGGATAGCGGCCAACAGGGACGCGGTGCCGGCGCAATCCCAGTCGAACTGATGCGCGGCGAGGAAATCATAGCCGGCACGACAACCAACGATTTTGGGGAATTTCAGTTTTCGTTCCCCCCGGCCCAAGACCTTAGAATATGCAGTAATGTACCTGGTCGATGTGTTTTCAGCATCAAGATTCCCTCTCTTGACGCAATCGCTGAGCGCGGACTTGCTGTAACCGATTGATTGCAAGAGCTTTAACAGCTGCTTGCTGTTGGCGGCAAGTAATCTGGCCCGGTGAAGTTAGACGGATCAAGAATCCCCCTCTTGAGACGAGCTCGGGTAACTTTGTGGAAATGATTCGATTGGCAAGAATCTTGGAAGCTGCTTGCTCATGTTACTAAAGTACTCTGGCCGCTTGTACCCGGTACATGGTCCAATCCAGGTCTTTGGTGACAGCCAGGCGCTTCGATGGAATGAAGGAGTCTCCCGGTGAAACGCTTAACTTGGTTACTGACGCTTGCTTTCGCGATTGGCTTTGCGAGCCAGTCCGCATCCGCCCAGTTACTCTCGCTCAATCTCGGCGGGACAAGCGGTTCAAGCGGTACACGTCTTATTGTCCGCGATACACTTGGCTTGTCCGGGCTTAACCTCACCTGTCTGCTGGCGGGCTGTCAAGTCCAGCAATCACTCGGGGACCCCGATGGGCAGTTATTTCTGGTCACGCTGCCATCCGTCCTGAATCCCGCGACAGCGATCCTCCAATTGCTTTTGCAACCGGGAATAGCTGGTGTAGAGATTGATCAGCCGGTAAGCGTGCAGGGCTCTACGGCAGGCACAGCCCCTTATTATCTCAGCGACAAAATGCCGGTGAACTATTACGGCACGACCGTGTGGAACGGGTATCTGACTCAGCCCGCCGTACAGCTCATTAGAAGCGGTGCCGTTCATTCCACCCTGCAATCCACGGGGGCCGGAGTCACGGTGGCCGTAATCGATACTGGCGTGGATACCACCAGCACCGTCCTGGCGCCGTTCCTGGTGAAGGGATACGACTTTACGCGAAACAAAGCCGGCGGCTCTGAGAGCGGTGATGTAACCCAGTCAACCGTTGCAGTACTCGACGGCGGTTACGTGGGCGTGGTGAACCAGTCTACGGTCGCGGTGCTCGACCAATCCACGGTTGCGGTCCTGGATCAAACCCAATACGCCGCGTTCGGTCATGGCACGATGACGTCCGGTATTGTGCACCTGGTCGCGCCTCAATCCAGGATCATGCCCTTGAAGGCTTTCGGTGCGAATGGCACCGGCTACGCATCGGACGTCTTACGGGCCATCTACTATGCCGTAAACAATGGCGCCCACGTGCTGAACATGAGCTTCGATTTCACCTCTTACTCGCCCGAATTGCAGCGTGCAGTGAATTACGCCACCGGGCGCGGCGCGGTATGTGTGGCGTCGGCGGGAAACGATGGACAACAGCGGACGGTATACCCCGCAGCGCTGCCCAACGTGATTGATGTTGCGTCCACGTCGAACAACGACACGCAATCGTCCTTCACAAACTACGGCGCTCCGCCGGTGTTGCTGGGAGCTCCGGGAGAAGGCATCATGACCACGTATCCGTTCCAAACCTATGCGGCCGGATGGGGAACTTCATTCAGCGCTCCTCTGGTCTCCGGCACCGTGGCAGTGATGGTGGGACAGCGCTCACCCAGCACGCTGCAGCTATCCGGACTGACTCTCCTTAGCAGCGCGACCACGAACAGCCCGACCATGGAATTCCAGATGGCCCAGGCCCTTAAGTACGCTCAGGCGATTAACGCTCCAGAGATCGCGGACCGCCGCCTGGACGCTTATCAGGCTGTTCGAACCTGGCAGATCAGTCTGGGACTGCAGTAGGGAATAGAGGGCTGACATGTTTCAGGAGCTCACAAGCCGGGGGTACGACTGCAGTTTCATTCCAGACAGCTTCCAGATCAAGCAACTGGAAGAACGAATGCAGTCCACTCGCACTGCAACCATCTGTGCCCTCAGCCAGCTGCTTGATCTCAAGGACCTAAACACCGGGATGCACAGCACACGGCTGGCAGAGTGGGCGGTACGTGTCGGCGAGGCCCTGGGACTACAGGATTCCTGTCTGCGCGACGTCGAGGCTGCTGCCGTCCTTCACGACATCGGAAAAATCGGTGTGCCGGATGCCATCTTGAACAAACCTGGAAAGCTTACGGACGAAGAAAGAGTCATCATTAACAAGCACCCGGAGTACGGCTGGGCCATCCAGCGCCTGATTCCTGGTCTGGAACAAGTCAGCCTTTTCACATTGCATCACCACGAGAATTTTGACGGCACCGGTTATCCGGGCAAGTTGCGCGGCATGGAAATTCCAATTGGCTCGCGTATCGTCTCGGTCATCGACGCCTTCGATGCGATGCTCTCGAACCGCCCGTACCGCAAAGGACTGCCGGTAGAAGAAGCAGTGCGCAGGCTCATAAAAGACAGCACTACCCAGTTTGATCCGGACGTGGTGCAGCCATTCGTCAGAATCGCAGCTGCAGAGGTCTCCACTGTCTTTGCCGCAACCGGCA
>Ga0210407_10000102_pt1 | contig 110883 bp, 102 predicted proteins | sample IncBWC27MmetaG_FD_150860 | JGI IMG/M metagenome (GOLD analysis project Ga0210407, IMG submission 150860) | Forest soil microbial communities from Barre Woods Harvard Forest LTER site, Petersham, Massachusetts, United States - Inc-BW-C-27-M | ecosystem: Environmental > Terrestrial > Soil >...
GGCCCACGCGCAGCGGCAGCGGAGCAGGTCCCTCCGCCGCCAACCCCGCGGCGTTCGGGATGGTGTCTCGTGGGGGTGGACGTATCGCGGGATGGAGATTGCAGTGAGACAACCTGGGAAGCCTGGAAACAGGTCCCCGGGGCACCTTTGGTTTCCCTACACGAGGAAATTTGTCTTCGTGACGAACGTAAATCTCTGCTATTGTTAGCCAAACATCGGAGGCAAAGGCAATGATTTTCCGCATTCCGGCTGTAATGTTTCTCGCTGTTGTGACCACGAACACGATTGGATTGCTGGGCTCCGGCGGACCCCGGGGCGACGAAACCCGGGATGAGGCCATACATGTCCGCGACTCCTTCCGCCTTCCGAGCTTAGGCTTTGTGGCTCCGGCATCGGGCTTTGTGACTCCGGCGTCGAGCGCGCCTGCCGCGGAAGACTGGAGTGAATTCAGTTACCCGGAACGAGGATTTGCGGCCCGGTTCCCGATCCCTCCGAAGGCCGAGCACCAGGTCCTGGGTGAGGCGGACAATCAATACTCGCAATACCTTTTCGTCGCCGACCAGGGAAGCCACGCGTATCTGCTTGCCGTGTTTGAATACAAGCCTGGAGTCGTCCCCAGTGCGCCGGATGATGCCTATTTCGCCCGTTTGATCAACGCCTACGCGAGCGGCAGCAACAGTACGCTGCGGAAGAAGTATTCCAAGACCATCGCCGGACACGTCGGCGTCGAAGCAATCGCCGACGATGCGAACGGAGAGCATACGCACCTGCTTGGAGTGATTGCCGTTGGCGACCGTGTCTATCTCGCGGCCTCGATCGGACCCCACGGCCATGAGGCCAGCCCTGAAGCCGCTCGGTTCCGCGACTCTTTTCGCCTGTTGTAACGCTCCAAAGGAACGCGGGTCACTCAGAGGCACTGTTTGCTCTGCGTGTGCGCGGCCTTAGAGCGCGTATTTCCTGATGAATCACATTTTTCACGGCCTTGAAAACGCCGTTCTTGCACCGTTTCGTGCTGCAGCGGGAAGAAAGTTGCCAGGTTTACCAAACCAGCTTTACCAAACACTGATACGTTTTTGCGGTTCCAGACACTTCTATACAGGCCCAATAATTCAAGTTCCTCGGAAGAGGACACAAATTCACGCATGACGCCGGGAGCACGTCTGCCGGCGCGAGGAGAAGGTGCTGTGCGAAGAGAACGGAATAGGAAGATCACTTCCCTGCTGGGAATTGCCCTGGTTGCGGTGGCGGCTTGTGCGGCGAGTGCCAACGCGCAATGGACACCGCTCAATAATGCCTTTCCCGGCCATCCCGGGACTTGCCTGTTGCTCACCGACGGAACGGTGATGTGCCAGGAGTACCAGAGCCAGCATTGGCACAAGCTGACTCCCGACAATACGGGCAGCTACAAAAACGGCAGCTGGACGAACCTGCAAGACGCGCCCAACGGCACCGACAACAGCGGCGCGGGCGGGACCAGCTATACCGGCGCGTACTCGCCGCGCTATTACGCTTCCGCCGTATTGCCGGACGGCCGTGTGGTGGTCATTGGCGGCGAAGACAATTCCAACGGACAAGTGTGGACGAACATGGGGTTCATGTACGATCCGACGACGGACAAGTGGTCGGCGCAACTGACGGAGCCTTTCGGCACCGGCAACGTCGGCGACACGCAGTCGGTGATTCTGGCCAACGGAACCATGCTGATTGCCGACATCAGCAACGGCAACGTCGCCTCGTTCAATCCTTCCACTCGGACCTTCACCGCGCTCAATCCTACCGGGAAAAACGACCGCAACGACGAAGAAGGCTGGAATATTCTTCCTGACGGCAGGGTCCTCACGGTGGATTCTGGAACCGCCAACACCTCCGAGATTTACGACCCGGTGGCCAACACCTGGGGCAACTCCGCCAACACTCTGGTCGCGCTGACCGATTTGGGCGGCAACTGCAACAGCCAGGAAGTTGGGCCGGCGGTAGCGCGTCCTGACGGGACCATCGTCAACTTCACCGGCAATCCCGCGGGGCAGAACGCCGTGTACAACATCAGTACCAACACCTGGTCGCATACGGCGGCCATGGATTTCCCAGTCCTGTCCGGGGCGCAATTTGGCGCCGCCGATGCTCCCGCGTCCTTGTTGCCGAATGGCAACGTGCTGGTCATGTCCAGCCCCGTCACTTGCAACCAGACCAAGCCGGGGCCGCCGCCGGTTTACAGCATCTTCAATACGCCTGTCCACTTTTTCGAATGGGACGGCACGAACCTGAACCAAGTCGGCGACCCACCGAATGCCAGCGCGCTGATTTCCTATCAGGGGACTCTGCTGCTGCTGCCTACGGGCGAGGTGCTCTTGATGGCCTACGACCAGTCAAGCACGGATGTGGTCCAGCTCTATTCCAACGGCGGATCGCCCCAGGACGCCTGGAGGCCGGTGATTACTTCCGCGCCCACGGTGGTGGGCCCTGGCGATACCTATGTTATTTCCGGCCAGCAATTCAACGGCTTCTCGCAGGGCGCCGCCTACGGGGACGACTATCAGATGGCGACGAACTATCCTCTGGTGCGCATCACCAACACCGCCAGCGGGCACGTTTTTTATGCGCGGACCCATGATCACAGCAACATGGGGATCGAAGCCGTGGGCAGCACCGACGTCCGGTCCACGAATTTCGACGCGCCCTCGGGCCTGGAGCTGGGCGCCAGCACGCTGGTAGTAGTCACCAACAGCATTCCTTCGCAGCCGTTCAGCATCACCGTGGAGCCGGCGACCTCGCTGGCCATTACCGGCGCAACCACCTCCGAGTTCGATGATCCGGCCACGGTGCAGGCGCAGCTCACCAGCGGGGGAAGTCCGGTCGCGGGCAAGACGGTGAACTTTGCGGTGGGCAGTGCGGGTTGCTCGGGCGTGACCAACGCCAGCGGCTTCGCCAGCTGTCCGCTCATCCCCAACCAGCCGGCGGGTACGTACACTTTGACGGCGACCTTCGTGGCGGATGCGTCATTTGCCGGAAGCTCCGCATCGGCTACGTTCACAGTCACCAAAGAGGAAACGGCCCTGGCCTTCACCGCCGCCAGCGCCACCGCCGCCGACTTTAATGACCCGGCCACCTTCCAGGTGCTGCTCACCGCCGACGCAGGAGTGGACCCGGTCGCAGGCCGCGCAGTCGCGATTCACCTGGGTGCTCTCTCGTGCGCGGCGACCACCAATGCCGGCGGACTCGCTTCCTGCACGATCACGCCCAACCAGCCCGCGGGCCCCGTCGCGTTGACGGCCAGCTTCGGCGGAGATGGCTTCTATCAGGGAAGCTCTGCCCCAACCACATTCACCGTCACTCTGGAACAAACCACGCTGAAGTTTACCGCGGCCAGTCCCACGGTGATTGCCAACGGCCATCCTGCCACCTTCTCGGCAGTGCTCAAAGAAGATGGCATCACTCCGATCGCTGGACGAAGCGTGACCATTACCCTGGGGGTGCAATCCTGCACCGGCACGACCGACGCAACCGGCACGGCCAGTTGCACGATTGTGGTCAGCCAGCCGCTGGGTCCGGGTTCGGTGGCCGCCAACTTCGCGGGCGACGCGTTCTATCTGCCATCGTCTGATTCAGAGTCGGTGATCGTCTTCGCCTTCCTCGACCATGGTTCCATGATCGTTGGCGATCTCGACGCCGGCATCGGCAACGGTGTGGAGTTCTGGGGCGCGCAGTGGGCAAAGGACAACTCGCTGAGCGGCGGTGCGGCGCCGAGGGCCTTCAAGGGTTTCGCCGAAACCTCTCCGCAGAGCTGCGGTGGCGGCTGGACCAGCAGTCCGGGCAACAGCTCCGGGCCGCCGGCGACCCTGCCTTCCTACATGGGAGTAATCGCTTCCAGTTCGATCGGCAAGTCTGGCGACACGATCTCCGGTGACGTCCCGATGATCATAGTCGTCAAAACCAACCCCGGGTATGGACCGTCGCCCGGTCACGCTGGAACGGGGACCGTAGTCGCCGTTTTCTGTCACTAGGCGATTCTCGATCGGCGCCGTAAACGCCGAGGGGGCGGGTCGACCGCTCCCTCATTTTTTTTCAGCTACGTAATTCGACACAGGCCCTAGTCGTTATCGGGATGTCTGTGGCGCCAGTTCCAATAACGCTGCTGTTCGCGGCGGTGCCGCGCGACATATTCACGATGTCGTCTGTGATTCTCCGCTTCCCACCGCGCGTACGAGCGGGATTCATGTTCATTCCACTCATGGTAGTCATGGTGCTTGCGGTCGTAATATCTGTGGACCTTATGGTCCCGGTCATCGTCGTCGCCGGACCTGCCGTTGAGAGGAGTGGCCCCGAGAGCCACTGGGCCGGCCATGGCCGCCAGCAAAATAAGCGAACTGAAATATCTGCCTGCTCGCATGTCATCCTTCTTTCTTCGTTTAGAGCGAAAGCTTTCTTGGAGCGAAAGACTGCGTGCTCCTTTCTAACCTTATATGGAGGTCCAGGCGATGTCTGAGCATAAGAGACCACTTGGTTCGCGGAACCGCCGGGAACCACTCCCGGAACCAGTGCAGCGTGTTGGAATACAGCCTTACACCGTATAATCTTTAACCAGGAGTCGTTAATCAGGAGACAAGTGGCGAAAATGGCCGGCGAATCCAACCCCAACCCTGCAACCACGCAAGCTTCACCCCAGCAAGCTCCACCCCAGGCCAATGCGCGCTTTACCGGCGGCTGGCGGGCCCTTCGTTCCTGGGTAAGGGACCTGCTGCTTTGCGTGCTGACTACGTTTTTTATCATCCTGTTTGTCTACCAGCCGGTGAAAGTGGAAGGCGGCAGCATGGAGCCGGGCCTGGAAGACCAGGAGCGCATCTTCATCAACAAGTTTGTGTACCGCCTGGAGAACATCGACCGCGGCGATATCGTGGTGTTCCTGTATCCGCGGGACCAGCGCAAGAGTTTTATCAAGCGGGTGATCGGGCTGCCCGGCGACCGCATCCGCATTTATCGCGGACGCATCTTCCGCAACGGTGAAGCGGTGCCGGAACCCTATGTTCCCGAGGAGTACGCCGACAATCGTTCTTATCCGGAGACCGTGGTCCCGGCCAACAGCTATTTTGTGCTGGGAGACCACCGCAACAGCTCCAATGACAGCCGCGAGTTTGGTCCGATCCAGCGCGACTACATCTACGGAAAGGCTGTGTTTGGCTACTGGCCCATGGACAAACTGGGGCTGCTGCACTGAACTTCTTTCTTGAGGATCCATTTCTAAGGAAGGGCAAAATGTTTTCACGTCTGCTGGTCCCCGTAATACGAAGAGCCGCGCGCAAGCGGCTGGGCAGGGACATTGCTCCGCTCAATACGCTGGCCACGCATCCTGACCTGCTGGTGGCTTTTGCGCGGTTCGGTCAGGCCGAGCAAAAGACCAGACTAGTACCCAGGAAGCTGAAAGTCCTGGCGCAAGTCCGCGCGGCCAAACTGGTGGAATGCCCGTTTTGAATTGACATCAATTCTGCCGGCGGCAGAATTGCAGGCTTGACTGACGACCAGCTTCGCAACCTGAACTGGTATGCAGAGAGCGACCTTTTCAACAGCGACGAAAAACTGGTGTTAGAAATGGCGGACGCCATAACCGCCACTCCCGCGCGCGTGACGCCGGAACTCAGAACGCGGCTGCAGAAAAGGTTCACTACTCCGGAACTGGTCGAACTGGGCGCCGCCATTGCCTGGGAGAATTATCGCGCGCCCGCGAACCGGGTGTTCGGATTCGAAAGCGAAGGCTTTTACAAAGAAGGCCCACGCACGTAAGAACAAAAAGAGCGCCGCTGGCAGCGACGCTCATGAAGAGACAACTTCAACTCTCAGCTATTCGTGGCCATCCGGATCAACGGCGCAATGCTGTTCATTCCCGCCGTGGCGTTCGCAGCGTCCGTCAATGAACGTGTCGAACGGCCGCAGGAACGGCGCTGACTCAAACGGGATGAATGACGGAGGCGCAACATTGAGCGGACCCAGGATGGCGGCTTCGCCATTCAGTTTGCCCGCCTTCAGGTCCGGCCAGTGTCCTGTGTCCAGACGGTTGATAAGGTTCACCAGAGCGGTCACTGTCTCCGCCGGGGTAAAAGTGCAGTGTCCGGCGCGATGGACAAAGACCTGCCGCAGCAGTTCCCTGTCCCCGGCTCTCCGCACTGTGTTTCGATAGGCGGTCTCGTTCTGGTTGGCGACTAATCCATCGCCGGTGGTGTGCATGGTCAGTACTGGCATATCAACGTCACCGTTGAAGATGATGTTCTGCTCCAGGTAATTCACGGCGTTGGGATCGGCCGCGATGCGCGCGGCGTGGTTGAGGGTGTCCAGGTCATCTTCCAAATCAAGGCCTGCGGCCTGGTAAAGCGCGCGGACTTCATCCTTGTTCACCGAGTTTTCAAATTGCTCGAAATAATTGACGCTGGTGTTCCATGAAGGATTGCCCGCGGCGCGGAACTCAAGCTCGGCGCGGAGAGCGAAGATGAACGGGAAATCAACCTGCTGGAACCACAGGAACTGGTTGGCTTCCTGCGAGGCAAAGTCGTTGGCGGCAGGTTCCGGTGATGCCGGGTCGAACCATCCCGGCGTGTCCCCGAGCGCGGCGACCAAAGCGAGGCGCGCGCGTCCCTGAGGAGTGGTTTGGGCCGCGGCCAGGATCGTCTCGGCGATCGTGAAGTTGAGGCCAGGATTCGTGATGTGTACCACCTGTAACGGGCCGCCGAAATCGAACAATGTCTTGAAGGCAAACGCGCCGTCCAGTGCCTGGTTCCAGGTGGCAACGCCGCCGGACAGCACGCCGCACATCGGCAACGCGCCGTCAAAACGCTTGGGATGCGTCTGGATCAGCCCGGCGGTAATGATTCCCCCGAGCGAGTGTCCCCAGGCAATGGTCCGCTTGGGCTTGCCGAACATGGAAGCAAATGTGTCCAGCACTTCCGTCTGGTCAACCAATGCCTCCTCGATGGCCCAGCCGGCGTGGGCGTAAGAAGACCCGGCCAGGGCAAATCCGTTGGCCAACAGGAAGGCGCGTGTTCCCGGGTCGCCTACGTCATTTGCGGGATTGGGCTCGCCGGGCACAACATAGCCGTGACTATAGAGAAGCAGAGTTCCATTCCAGGGCGAAGGAACTTCAATAAGATAAGTAGCGCCGTCCCCAAAGGTCCCGGTGCGGGTCGTGGTGGTTGCGCGGGCGTTGGGGCTGGCGGCCAGGGTAAGCAGCAATGCGGCCGAAAGGGCGAAAATGATACCGGTGCGTCGAGTCGTTTGTGTCGTTTGCGTCATGGCAAATGTCCTTTCGTGACTTCAGCAAAATTTCTTTCCGTGCTTTCTGTTTCTTTCATCAATGCAACGATTAAAGGTGTGGATGTTCCCGGGTCTTCACGAAGCGTGATCTTCCGGACCCGCCTCGAATGATGCGTCATTCAATCCATTGGCTGGCTCAAAAAAACTGCATACTGAGAGGTTTATTCCCTTATGACTCACCAGCGCAGCCGAACGGCCTTGGCGCAGGCCACACGCGTTTGTTCGATGTCTGCCGTTCCCCGCGCTAAAGCGAACGAATTATCCTTAACGCGGAGGAGCTTTGTCAAAAAGTGGACAGGCAAAGTTTTCGGCGCCAGCAGGCGAGCAACCGCAATGCATTTGCCGGATGCATAAAGAATCTTTCACTTCCTGCATTTCTTGCGCGATTATCCACAGGCGGTGGCTTTGTGCGTCTGCCCGCAGGTTTCATCAAGCTTCCAAAGGAAAGGTGACGGCGCAGGATCAGCTCCGGTCCTGGGCGGCGTGGTAAATCCGCAGTACTTCGATGTCCTGCTCCTGTACGCGGTACACAGCTACATAGGGCATCGGAGGAAACAAGATTTCTCGCGTTCCCTCCTCTCGCCCAGGGCGGCCGCGATGGGGCGATTCCTTTAGAGACCGGAGAGTCTCGTAGAGCTTGCGCATGGTAGGCTGCCAGTAGCGGGGGTGGTGGTCTTTGAGGTAATTGCTGATGTGCTCAAGATCCGCTGCTGCGGCGGGCGTCCAGCGGATACGCATTTATGAGCGGAGCATCTTCTCCAGGCGGGCGTCCATTTCCTCTTCCTCAATGAACTCGCCTCTATCGGCCTGCGCAACGCCCTCCCGAACGGCTGCACGAAAGCTGGCATCTTCTTGAAGCAATCGCAACGCGGCATCCTTGACCAAACGTTCGGCATCAGTGCCCGCCTTGGTAGCGATTTGTACCAGCTGAGCTTCCTGCTCGGGCGTGAAATGAACTTCCATTCCATGCAGAATACGCGAAACTAACCTCCAAGGCAATCATCACAATCTTGGCGAACGCTGAACAAAAAGAGCGCCTGCAACCGCTATGCATTTGCCGGATGCATAAAGAATCTTTCATCTCCTGCATTTCTTGCGCGATTATCCACAGCCAATTGCTTTGTGCGTCTGCCCGCAGGTGTTAAAATCTTAAAAATCTACCCCCGGGAGAGCGAATGAACGCAATCCTTGCGCTAGAAGACGGCAGGGTCTTCAGCGGCAGAGGCCACGGAGCAAAAGGCGAGTGTTACGGCGAAGTCGTTTTTAATACCTCCATTACCGGCTACCAGGAAATTTTCACCGACCCTTCTTATGCCGGACAAATTGTTGTTCTGACCAACCCGCAAATCGGCAACTACGGCACCAACCCCGAGGACGACGAAGCCACGCACCCGTACATCGAAGGACTGGTGGTGCGCGAGTTCTCGCCTATCAGCTCCAACTGGCGCTCACAGCAGGTGACCGACGAGTATCTGGAAAAGTTCAAAGTCCCGGTCATCGCGGACATTGACACCCGCGCCCTGGTCCGCCACCTGCGGACCAAAGGCGTGATGCGCGGCGTGATCTCATCGCTCGAAACCGATGCGGGGAAGCTCATCGCCAAAGCGCGTTCCATCCCCAAGATGGACGGCACCGACCTGGCCAAGGTGGTCACGACCAAGCAACGCTATCAGTGGGACACCGGCACGCGTTCGCACGATCCCACGGACGCGGCTCGGGTCCCCACGGAAGCGGCCGGAGGGAAAGACCGGCCACCGGACCGCCACGTTGTGGCCTACGATTACGGGATCAAGCAGAACATTCTGCGGATGCTGGTGGACCAGGGATGCCGCGTCACAGTGGTCCCGGCCACCACCAGCGCGGAAGACGTGCTGGCGATGGATCCTGATGGCGTGTTTCTGTCGAACGGTCCGGGTGATCCGGAGCCCTGCACCTATGCCTACGAAAACATCCGCCGACTGATGGGCAGGACGCCCATCTTCGGGATTTGTCTGGGACACCAGTTGGTTGGACTGGCGCTCGGCGGCAAGACGTACAAGCTCCGCTTCGGGCATCACGGCGGCAATCATCCGGTGAAACAACTGGAGTCCGGCAAAATCGAGATCACGGCGCACAACCACAATTTTGCCGTAGACCCGGATTCGCTCAAGGAATCCGAAGTGATCAAGACGCACATTGACCTCAACGACAATACGCTGGAAGGCCTGCGGCACCGCACCCTGCCGCTGTTCAGCGTGCAGTATCATCCAGAAGCTTCGCCCGGCCCGCACGACTCGCATTATCTCTTCAAGGATTTTATGAAGCTGATGGAAGAGTGGAAGGGCAAATGACAATAACGATGCGAAGCGCCCTGAAACGTACAGCGAAGAGCTGGATTTGCATGTTGACTGTCAGCGTGCTCGTGTCGCTGGGCCCTGCGCTGGCGTGCCAGACCAGCGCCCCACCCAGCACAATCAAGGTCTCCCCAACCTTCAGAGTGCTGGTCCAGCATGAGGGCAAGCCGATTCCGGGCGCGCGGGTGGGTATCTATAGCGAGAAACCCGAACGTTCGAGCCTGGGGGAAGAGCAATGGCGAGAAATCCTGGTTTCACCAACTGATCAAGACGGGGTGTTGATCGTGCACGATCTTGCCCCTGGACAGTACAAGGTCCAGACCGCGGGACCCGGACGAAGCCACGCAGCTTATATAGAAGTCCCCAGGAGAAAAACCCGCGGCGTGCGGGAACAGATATCTCTTGAATGGCCGAATTCATGGCTGCGCGTGGTCAAGACGAAGGCCCTGCGAGGAGACCTGCATAGCAGCAACCCGCTGCAGCCATTTGACCGGGTCGAGATCCAGCTGTGGGTGCCCAGTAGCCCGTCCCCCGCGGCTACACAGAATGGCGCCGATGGCCGGTTTAATTTCGAAAACTATCCGCCGGGCGTTTACATTGTGCGGGTCCACGCCCATCGCCCGGACCTCACGGAGAATTGGCAGCCCGACGGCGACATTGCGCTGGAGGTTGTGCCGGACGGCGCAGGTATTCCAGACTCCCTATCCGTGCCTCTGGCCATGACGAGCAATGGATTGGCCTACGCCAACTGCCCCCTGCCCATGAGCATGGATGTCAGGAGCAGGCAAATCGCGGTCGTCGATCCGATGGGGGCGGTGATAGCTAGAGCGAAATACTTTATTGAAGACACGCAACGGAAACAGCTCGCCAGCGGGCAAACTGATGAGGACGGTCACGCCAGATTCCCCTCGGACCTGCATGGGGAAGCGAAGTTGACTCTATGGAGCCTGGGATTCACGCCTCTGGAACAGCCGTTGAATTTTCTTCCGGCCGTTCCGGACGCGCCGGCGATGTCCATTATTATGCGGCCTCACTCCAATGGTGAATGCAGCGAAGGAATACCAGAGAAACATGCGGCGCAATAACATCACGGTGGCCGCGGCGATTCTTGCCGCGATAGTTTTCGGCGCGCCGTTATTTGGGCAAAAGGACGCACCGGTCAGAACGGATCAAGCGGTCCAGACAGACGCTCCCGCCAAGCCCGACGATAAAGCACAGGAAAAAACAGCGGACGCCAAAAAGAAAAAAACAGACGACAAACGGAAATTGGAAGATCCGGCGCGAAAGTTCGCCACCGCTTGCGGAATAGATTTCGACCAGGCTTCGCAAAAAACATTCATCAACTCAGATGCCAAAGGCTGGAGCCAGTACACGGACGCCACGAAGCCGCCGGAACTCTTGAGCGACGATGAATCGCTGTATACCGTCCGCGCGGATTCGTCCGGCAAGCTCTATGTCCGGCAACTTACTCCGGGCGAAGACTATGACATCTACCAGGACGATTGTTTCCGCGACTCCGGCAAGCTGGAATTCTTTCACTTTGAATTCCGGACCATATGGGCCTGGGGCTATGAAGAAGCGCGGAAGTATGACGCGGCCGGCAAGCTGCTGGAGAAGACTTCCCGGTTTTTTGACACGAGAAACGAGAAGGACATCAGCGAGCCCGCGCAAGCGAAGGACGTGGCCGGCGTGATGAAACCCAACGTCCACAAGACTTACGGCGATATGCCCTTTGTGCCATTTTTTGCCGAATAACCATGCCCAGACGCAATGACATCGCGAAAATCCTGATCATCGGCTCCGGGCCGATCGTAATTGGCCAGTCGGCTGAGTTCGATTACTCCGGCACGCAGGCCTGCAAGGCCCTGAAGGCTGAGGGTTACGAGGTGGTGCTGTGCAATTCCAATCCCGCCACCATCATGACCGACCCGGAGATGGCCGACCGCACGTATATCGAACCGCTGACCCGCGCGTATCTGGAAGAGATCATCCGCCGGGAAACGGAAATGCTCCTGGCCGCCGGCACGGGAGGAAAATTCGCGCTGCTGCCGACCGTGGGCGGCCAGACGGCGCTCAACCTTGCCGTGGAGCTGGCTGATTCCGGCGTGCTCGAGAAATACGGTGTAGAGCTGATCGGCGCGCAACTTCGCGCCATCAAAATGGCGGAAGACCGGCTGTTGTTCAAAGACGCCATGACCCGCATTGGTCTGGATGTTCCGCGTTCCGCGCTGGTCAACAATCTCAAAGACGGGCTGGATTTTTCCGCGAAGATCGGTTTCCCGGTGATTATTCGACCGTCGTTCACGCTGGGCGGCACGGGCGGCGGCCTTGCCTACAACCGCGAAGAGCTTCTGGAAATTCTGGCGCGCGGCCTGGACCTTTCTCCGGTGCATGAAGTCCTGATTGAAGAATCGGTGCTGGGTTGGAAAGAGTATGAGCTGGAGGTCATGCGCGACCTCGCCGACAACGTGATCATTATCTGCTCGATTGAAAACTTTGATCCCATGGGCGTGCACACCGGCGATTCGATTACCGTGGCGCCGGCGCAGACGCTTACCGACCGCGAGTACCAGCACATGCGTGACGCGTCCATCAAAGTGATTCGCGAGATCGGCGTGGAAACTGGAGGGTCGAATATCCAGTTCGGCGTGAATCCGGCGAACGGGCGCATGGTGGTCATTGAGATGAACCCGCGCGTCTCGCGCTCGTCCGCGCTGGCTTCCAAGGCCACGGGTTTCCCCATCGCCAAGATTGCCGCCAAGCTGGCGGTCGGCTATACGCTCGATGAGATTCCCAACGACATCACTCTAAAGACTCCGGCCTGCTTTGAGCCGACGATTGATTACGTCGTCGTCAAAATCCCTAAGTGGCAATTCGAAAAATTTCCCGGGACAGACGAAGGCCTGGGACCGCAGATGAAGTCGGTGGGCGAGGCCATGGCCATGGGCCGCACATTCAAAGAAGCCCTGATGAAAGGCATACGCTCGCTCGAGTCCGGAAAGAAAGCGGGCACGGAGAAGATTGAGCCGCGCATTCTGACGCAGCGGCTGGTCACGCCGCATCCGGAACGCCTTTCCTATCTGCGCTACGCGCTCGAACAGGGCATGACGGTGAAAGAGTTGAACCGGATGACCGGCATTGATCCCTGGTTCCTCTACCAGCTCAAGCAGATCACGGAGTTGCAGACGGAAGTCGGCAAGCACACCGTGGAATCCATTCCGCGCGAGCTTTTGCGTGAAGCCAAGCGGATGGGTATGTCGGACGAGCGGGCCGGGCTGTGTCTCAAGACCTCGGCGGAAAGCGTTCGCCTGGCGCGCGAACGGCATGGCATCCAGCCGGTGTACAAACTGGTGGACACCTGCGCGGCGGAATTTGAAAGCTATACGCCGTACATGTATTCGACATATGAAGAAGAGGACGAAGCGCCTCCCACCGCCAAAAGGAAGGTCATCATTCTGGGCAGCGGGCCCAACCGCATCGGCCAGGGAATTGAATTTGACTACTGCTGCTGCCACGCGGCCTTCGCGTTGCGTGAAGACGGCTATGAAGCCATCATGGTCAATTGCAATCCGGAAACGGTTTCCACCGACTATGACACCAGCGACCGGCTTTATTTTGAACCGCTGACGTTTGAAGACGTGCTCGCAGTTTACCGGCATGAAGCGCAGAGTGGCGCGCCGATCGGAGTCATCGTGCAGTTCGGCGGACAGACGCCGCTGAACCTGGCGCTGCCACTCAAGGCCGCCGGGGTACCGATCATCGGAACATCGCCGGAGTCCATTGATCTGGCGGAAGACCGCAAGCGTTTCGGCAGGCTGCTGGATGAACTGAAGATTCCGCAACCGCCGGGGGCCATCGTTACCAGCGTGGAAGAAGCGGTTGCTGGAGCGCGCCGCGTGGAATATCCCGTCCTGGTGCGGCCTTCGTACGTGCTTGGCGGACGGGCCATGGTCATTGCCTACGACGACGAGAGCGTTGTCCGCTACATGAAAGAAGCGGTCGAATATTCGCAGGAGCGTCCCGTGCTGATTGACCACTTTCTCGAAGGCGCAATTGAAGTGGACGTGGACGCGCTCGCGGACGGCGAAGACGTGGTGATTGGCGGCATCATGCAGCATATCGAAGAGGCCGGGATACACTCCGGCGACTCTTCCTGTGTGCTGCCCGCGGTCAGCCTGCCGGCAAACGTGCTAAACACGATGCGTGAAACCACTTTCCAACTGGCGCGGGCGTTAAAAGTGATTGGATTGATGAACATTCAGTTCGCCATCCAGAATGAAAAAGTCTTCGTGATTGAGGTCAACCCGCGGGCCTCGCGGACCGTACCTTATGTTTCCAAGGCCACGGGTGTTCCGCTGGCCAAGATCGCGGCCCGGCTCATGACGGGACGCAAACTGCGCGAGTTTCTTCCCGACCATGCGTCCCAGGGCAACGACCTGGCGCCGGGCGCCGGATATTTCGTGAAGTCGCCGGTATTTCCCTGGAACAAGTTTCCGGGCGTGGACACCGTCCTTGGCCCGGAGATGAAATCCACGGGAGAAGTGATGGGATCGGCGGAAACCTTCGGCGAGGCCTTTGCCAAGGCGCAGCTTTCCGCCGGCCAGACGCTTCCCGTCCGCGGAACGGTGTTTCTCAGCGTGACAGACCGTTATAAGGAAGAGTCGATTGAACTGGCGCGACGGTTTATCGAGCTGGGCTTCAGCATCGTCGCCACCCACGGCACGGCGGACCGTCTGGAGAAGGCGGCCTTACTGGTGGATCGCGTGTACAAAGTAAAGGAAGGCCGGCCCAACGTGGTGGACCTGATCAAGGGTGACCGCGTGCAGCTGGTGGTGAATACGCCGCACGGCCAGGAGCCGTGGTTCGATGAACAGGCAATACGCCGGGCCGCGGTGACCAATCGCATCCCGACGATTACTACGCTGGCCGCTGCCTGGGCCGCCGCTGAAGGGATTGCCGCCTTACAAAGGAGCGAAGTCAGCGTTCGCTCCTTGCAGGAGTGGCACGGAAAGAAAGCCCGCCGCGAAGCGTCCGCGATTACCATTCAGTAGGTGTCGTAGATCGGGGAGCGTGGATCAGTGGCCCAGAAACTTCTGGATGGTTTCGAGCGCATACCCGGCGGATGTGAGACTCTGTCTGGCTTTCTCCGCATCGCCTTTCTTGATGGCGCTCTTGGCTTCCTTGAGCATGTAGTCCATGCGATGCTCAGCTTCGGTCACATCCATGCGCAGCCCTAGTCCCTGTTGCGCCATCTGGTTTCTGATGGAAGTGAGTCCGTCCTTCGCCGAAGCCGCGTGCACTGAAACTTCGTTGTATTTTTCCCGCAATTCCCTGATCTCGGTCCCGGAAGCTGGCGGAGGCGTGGCGGCTGAAGCGTCAGAAGTTATCTTCCGCTTCGTTTGAGACGGCTGTGTTGCCGGTGTTTGAGTTTGTGGGACCGTGTCCTGCGCAGTGGCGGGAGTGGTTGGCGTTGTCGCGGAAGTAACCGGCGTTCCTGCTGATGTGCCCGGTGTTGTCGATGTGCCTGGCGTTGCTGCTGTGCCCTGTGTTGCTGACGTGCCTGGCGTCGCAACTGAAGCGGTTTGCGCAGTTGGCTGACTATCGCCAGTCGCCGGCGTGGTCTGCATACCCGTACTGGGCTGCGCCGTTGTTTGCGCCGCTGGCGGCGTCTGCGTCTGAGTCGATGGCGCGGGAATTTCTTGCGCCTTCTTGCTCTGGTTGGCGCTGGTGTGAAGAAACTTCGGAACTTCCATCGCTGCCAGAACCAGCACGCCAAGAGTCAGGATCGAACCCAGTACCATGTAAAGCCCACGGCGGCTGCCGCTCTTTTGCACTACGGCCGCCGGAATCGCTTGTCCTGCCGGAAGCTGGTCTATGGGGACAGGTTGTCCCTCCGGCTGTGCCTGTACGGTTGCCACACTTGGCGGCGGTGGCGGTATCGCGACCGCGGGTTGTGTCCGCGCCGTGGCCACGGGCTGTACGGACACGGGCCGCGATGCTTGCGGCGTTGCGGCAACAACGGTGGCTTGGGTGGGCGAGACCGGAGTCGCAGCGACCGGCGCTGTTGCCGCCGGCAGATCGGTCATTAGTTTGGTGGCGGCCATGTCGGCAGGCTGAACGGACTCGGTGATCACAATGTTCTTGAGCGCCGCGCGGAATTCCTGGGCCGACTGGTACCGTTCCGCCGGGTCCTTGGCGATGGCCTTCATGACGACGTCGCTGATTGGCCCCTGCACCCACGGCACTATCTCCATGGGGGGTAGAGGTATTTCCTGCAGGTGGGCCGCCATGATCGAGTAATTGCTGTCTCCCTGGAACGGTCTTTTTCCTGTGACCATCTCGTAGAGGACCACACCCAGCGAATAGAGATCGGAGCGCACGTCCGGCTCGCTGCCTTTGATCTGCTCCGGCGACATGTAATAGATGGACCCCAGCGTGGCGCCGGTTTGGGTAAGCTTGCGGTCGCTCTTGATGCGCGCAATACCAAAATCCAGCAACTTGATGGTGCCCGAGGGCGTACGCATGATGTTGGCCGGCTTGATGTCCCGGTGTATCACACCGTGCGCATGAGCATAGGCCAGAGCATCGAGCACCTGACTGGTGTACAGGATGACGTCATGCACGAGCGGCTGGGCGTGTTTGAGAAGCCTTTCCAGAGACACGCCTTCCACGAATTCCATGACCATCAGAAGCTGGTTGGAGGCGCGCAACGCCGTGTAGAGCTTCGCGATGTTGGGATGGTCCAGGGCGGCCTGGACCTTGATCTCGCGGAGGAACCGGTCGGCCAGTTCGGTATCTCCCTCAAGTGACGGGAGCAGCACCTTCATGGCTTCGAAACGCTCAGAGAGCACGTTCCGGACCTTATAAACCTGGCCCATGCCACCTGCTCCCAGCACTGCGACAACTTCATAATCGCCAACGCGGTCGCCGATATTCATGGTTGGGGCCTCCTTGGGCCCGTTTTGATTATTGCCGCTTCACGTGGTCACCGACCTTTACCCCCGCGGTGCCGCTGTATGTGCCGGTAGCGGACGTGTCATCCACCTGGGTGATGGTCACCACACCCATATCGGTCTCGACTCGTCGCAGCACTTTGCCGGTGGCTGGGTCCTTGATCTCGCGGCCTGCGTGCGTGACCTTCAGGCTGTCGCCGACGTTGATTCCCTGGTTTTTCCCGACGTTCAGAATCAGCGTGGAGCCGCTCACGTCGGCCACCAGACCGTCAATGGCCACGACGACGGTGGGCAGATTGGCCCCGCTGGCATCCAGTTTGGTCGCCAGTTCAGTGACCGCGGTGTTAGTGGCTTCCCCGATCAGCGTGGCCCCGAAGTTGGAGGCGTGGGAATCAAACATGCCACCGCCGCCGCCACCGGACCCGCCGCCCACTCCAGACAGTGAAGTGCCGGAGCGTTTGGATTGGCCCAACCCCTGGGCTGAGGCCAGAATCTCGCCGGTATTTACGTCCACGATGCGGGCGGTGATCTGGACGACTGCTTTGGCTTCTTTCTTGCCCACTCCCGCCCCGCCAAAGCCGAAGTGCCGGCTCACCACGCCGGCCCCGCCGCCGCCGACAGTCGTGCTTTTGTCGTCGCGCCCGAACTGGGTGATAGACCCCACAATGATGGCGCTCACGCCCAGCAGCTTGCCGATTTTTGCCGCACTTGCCGGATCGGCGCGGTCGCTGTTGGAAAAGTTCTGCTCAGCCAGTATTTTGTCCAGTGCTTTGCGCTCAATTACGGAATACGTTCCGTCATTCACCAGACGGTCCACCAGCATGTCGGTGATACCCTTGCCGACGTCCTGGTCCGTGCCGTAGATGGCAGCCACGTCAGACCGCACGGTCCCGTAGTCGAAATCCAGGATGGCCACCCGCTTTTTCTTGGGCTGCTGCCCGCAGGCGAGAGAAACAAACAGGGCAAACAAGACAAATGTCGAAATGGACACACGGCGCATAGACACCCCCAAACCAGCAGAATCTTACTATAGCTCCCGCTATGAAAGTACTAATCTTTAATATGTAATATGTGCGCTCTGGCGCGGAAACGTTTCACGGGTCATTTACGGCCGCCGCATGACTGCGCGAACAGGCTCATTGTCGGCATAAACCTGCCAAACCGCGATTTTGCCGTCTTTCACAACGGCGCGCCATGCTGCCGGGGTCTGCCAGAAGTTTTCCTTCTTGATCTGGCCGTCCTTCGAAAATGTACCCCGGGCCGTGCCAAACAGAGCGACCGTATCGCCGTCCGCAAGTATCTCGGAGTGTGAAATTGAGTAGTCAGGCACCATCGTGAAATACCCTGTCCAGGCGGCGCGCAGCTTTTCCGCGCCTGATATCTGATTGCCCAGCGAGTCAATAAAGACGGAATCGTCCGTCAGCAGGGAGCAAACCGCGTCGGCCGACCGGCTGTTGATGAGCCGCTCAAACTTCAAGACGACTTCGATTGGATTCACTGGCGGCATGGCGTCCTCGCTGTGCGTGGATTCTACTCGTTGGTAGGAAAACCGCCAATGTTTTAGAATGCAGCGCCGGGAGGCCTCCATGTTACAGCGCGCACTACTTCTCATTTTTGCGGTTGTATTGCTCATTTCCGTTTCATTTGCCCAACAGAACTCCAAACCTCTGCGCCCGGTGCATACGTTTTCAATTGTTGCCTATGATCCCTCCACGGGACAGCTGGGCGTAGCGGTGCAATCGCACTGGTTTGCGGTGGGAAGCGAAGTTCCTTGGGCGGAAGCCGGCGTTGGCGCGGTGGCCACGCAGTCTTTTGTCGATCCCGCCTACGGGCCGCTGGGACTGGACCTGATGCGCGCCGGCAAGACGGCGCCGGAAGCGCTCCGCGGACTCTTGCAGGCGGACGACAACTGCAATGTCCGCCAGGTGGCAATGATTGACGCACAAGGCCGCGCCGCCACATTCACCGGCGCGAAGGACATTCAGCCCGCCGGCGGCATTGCGGGAAGCGCTGGCGCGTCCGGCGCGCAGATCACATGCGGCGGACAGCCGGGTGGCCCGCTGGCCAGCGGAAAAAACTACGCCGTGCAGGCCAACCTGATGAGCAATGACAAAATCTGGCCCGCTATGTCCAGGGCCTACGAGTCGACCACCGGCGACCTGGCCGACCGCATGCTTGCCGCGCTGGACGCAGCACAAGCTGCCGGTGGCGATGTTCGGGGCAGGCAGTCCGCAGCGATTGTGATTGTCACCGGCAAACCGAGCGGTCGCGCGTGGGCCGATTATGTTTTCAACCTTCGGGTTGACGATAGCGCCGAGCCTCTCAAAGAGCTGCGGCGTCTGGTCACCCTCCAGCGCGCCTACAACCACATGAATGCCGGCGACAAAGCGGTGGAGCTGCATGACAATGAAGGCGCTCTGCGCGAGTACGGCGCAGCGGAAAAGCTGGTCCCGGACAACGCCGAGATGATCTACTGGCACGCCGTTGCCTTGGTCAACATGGGACGCGTGGACGAGAGTCTGCCGCTGTTCAAGAAAGTCTTTGTCCTCGACCGCAATTGGGTAGACCTGACGCCAAGATTACCCAAAGCCGGATTGCTGCCGGACGATGCTCCGTTGATCCGGCGGATTATTGGGCAAGGGCCAGGAAACTGAGCGGGGCCGGGCTAGCCGGCCAGAGTACCTGGAAAGGAACCGCCAATTCCCGTTGTTTTGCGGTGAAATCCGCTAAAATCGGCTTGTGTTCACCTACAAAGGCTTTGACCACATTGCGTTGGTCACCAGGAACCTGGCAGCCATGAAGCGTTTTTATGTCGACGGCCTCGGGCTTCCCCTGGAAAGCGAAGGCAAGTCCAAGGCCGGCTACAACGTCACCACTCTGCGGGCGGGCGACGCGGTTTTAGACCTGTTTGAAGCCACGCCCACCAATCCCGCTCCTTCGGCCAACTTGAGTGAGGAGCATTTTTGCCTGCGGGCTGCCGGCTCCATTTACGACGTAATCGCCACCCTCAAGCGCAAAGGGCTGGAGCCGACGCAGGCCGAAGTCAACAATGGCGCCGCCGGTAAAGGGCTCTCCATCTTTGTTCGCGATCCTGATGGAAATAAGGTCGAAATTAAGGTGGATTGAGGCCGCCGCCGGTGATTTTCCAAGGCCCGCCAAATCCGTGGTACATGTACGCTTGCCCGTACATGTCCTCATGCCCAGTTGATGTCCTTTCGGCCAGGGCTTCTAATCGCATTACGCAGTATAGAGAACGGTAGAAGCGCATAAGAGTTTGGTTGCGCACCGCGCCCTCTTCGCGAGGAGTAAGAATCATGCAAATTGGCGTTTATGGTTGCGGATATCTGGGCACGGTAGTGGCTGCGTGTCTGGCGGACTTTGGCGTACCAGTCACCGCGTACGGCAGCGACGCGGTGAATACCACCTTGCTGGCCACCGGCGTCCTGCCCTTTCATGAAAAAAACCTGAGCGAGATCGTGCGCCGGGGTGTCCGCGCCGGACGGCTGATGTACTCCACCCATCTCCAGTCCATGGTGCAGCGCGCGGAAGTTATTTACCTGGCGGAAGACACACACCAGAAGCTGGAAGAAGCCGCGGCCGAAATCGCCAACTATTGCACGCACGGACAGGTCCTGGTGCTGGTCACCCCTGCTCCCGTTGGCACGGCGCGACGCATTGAAAACCGCCTGCGGCAAGAGAACCGGCCGGCCGTACTGGTCACGCAGCCCGTGTTCCTCTCGGCCGGATGCGCGGTGGAAGACTTCAACTGGCCGGACCGTATCGTGCTGGGAACGGATGCCGCCGCGGCCGTAACCACGCTCAAGACGCTGTATCGTCCGCTGGTCATGCGCGGAGTGCCGGTGATTGTGACCAATCATGAGACGGCAGAACTGGTCCGCGAAGCGTCCACGGCGTTTCTGGCGACTAAAGTTTCATTCATCAATGAGATTTCCACGCTGTGCGAGCATATCAATGCCGACGCGGTTGATCTGGGGCTGGCCCTGGGTCTGGACAAGCGGATTGCTCCCCGCTGCCTGCAGCCCGGGTCGCTGGGCGGAAGCTTTGCCGAATTTGACATGGATTCCCTTGCCACCCTGGCCTCCAACTCCGGCGTATCACTGAAGATCCTGACAGCGGCCCGCCAGGTGAACCAGGATTTTTGCGCCCGTATCATGCAGAAGATTTCCACCGTGCTGGAGACGGTAAACGGCAAGGAAGTGGGAATCCTCGGGCTGGCTTTCAAGCCCAACACCAACTCAGTGGCCAGTTCAGGTTCCATTCGACTGGTCAAGGAGCTCATGCTGTCCGGCGCGCACGTGCGGGCCTACGATCCTATCGCCATGCCGGACGCGAAGCAGGAACTGGAAGGCGACATCCGCTACTGCGACTCAGCCTATTCCGTAGCGGAAGGCGCGGACGCCCTGGTCCTTAGCACCGGCTGGCCGGAGTTCCGCAGCCTGGACTTTGACCGCATTCGTCGTGTGATTCGCCGTCCCGTGGTAGTAGACGCCAAAAACATGCTGGACGGCGCCCGCATGAGAGCGCTGGGCTTTGAATATGTTGGAGTTGGCCGGACGTAAGGGCAACACCCCCTACCACCCAGAAAGTCCCCGTTGCCCGATGGGGGCTTTTTTGGAACCCACTCGACTCCGCGGTTTTTCATCAGAGGCGGTGGAACTACTCGGCCCTCAGGGTGATCGCTGGATCCACTCGTGACGCTCGCCACGCGGGCACCCAGCACGCGATTCCCGCTACGCCGAGCAGCAGTGCGATAACACCGGTGTAAGTAAGCGGATCCAGAAGTGATATCCCGAACAGCAGCGTGACGAGCGCGCGCGTTGCCGCCACTGCGCCTGTCAGCCCAATTACGACACCGGTCCCAGTGAGCGTCATTCCCTGACGCATGACGAGCGTCAGGATGCTACGGCGGGACGCGCCCAGTGCGGCCCGCACCCCGATCTCCCGGGTCCGCTCTGTCACATTGCCGGACAGTACGCCATAGATGCCGATGGCCGCGAGCACCAGCGCCACGATACCGAACGACTCGAACAGTATCAGTGCAAAACGTCGCTCAGCTGCCGACGCGGCGAGCAGCTCGTCCATGGTGGCGACCCGGACAATCGGCTGGTCCTTGTCCACCGACCAGATCGCCTTTCGGATGGCAGGGACCAGTGACGCGGCATCGCTGCGCGACCGAACCACCAGTGAGAGAACGTTGTCGGCCCAGTACCACTGCGGGGTGGGGACATAGACAGCATCCGCGTTGCCGAGCTCAAGAGATAGTTGTCTTACATCGCCGACCACGCCGACGATGGTGGCCCACGCCTTATCATCATGGCCGGCATCGCAGCGGACACACACGCGCTGTCCAATAGGATCCTGGCCAGGAAACTTGCGATTGGCGAACGATGCGTTGATCAGCACGACCTTGGGTGCGCCGGCAGTATCTTGCGCGTTCAGCAGGCGGCCGCGGCGGAGCGGAATGTGCATGGCCTCAATGTAGCCCGGGGTCACGGCATAGCGAAGGCCGGCCTCAAGTTGGTCCTTGCCGTCCTTCTCAAACTGCATGCCATAGACGTCATAATCACCGCTCAGCGGCAGTTGGCCGGTGAAGCCCGCTGTGGTGACGCCGGGCACCTGGCGTACGGCATCCAGCGCCTCCGCAAAAAACTGGAGCCTGGCGGCGTCCTTGCGGTAGCGGTTACCGGACTCCTCCACCTGCATGGTGATCAGGCGTGAAGCATCGAACCCCGGGTCGATGGCGAACAAGCGTTGCAAACTGCGCATCAGCAAACCGGCGCTCACCAGCAAAACGAGTGCGAGCGCGACTTCCGCGACCACAAGTGTGCGGCGCGTCCATGGGTGACCGCCGGCGGTTCGGCGGGAGTTTTGCTGCAGACCGCTCTGCGGGTCGCTGCGGGACGCGTGCAGCGCCGGAACCAGCCCGACCAGCAGTCCAATCAGCGTAGTGATGCCAAGGGCAAAGACGAATGCCGTGCTGTTCAGACTGATGGCGCCTAACCGCGGCAGACCCGGTGGGCTGAGCGTCACTAATACCCGTACTCCGATCCTTGCGACCAGCAGGCCAAGAGCACCGCCGAGAGTGGCGAGCAGCAAACTTTCCGTGAGCAATTGCCGCACCAGGCGCGTTCGTCCCGCGCCCAGCGCAGCGCGCACGGCGAATTCGCCGCGCCGCAGGGCGCTGCGTCCCAGCAGCAGGTTCGTTACGTTCACACAGGCGATCACCAGTACCAGTACGACCGCACCGAGGACAGCGAGCAGGGCCGGCTTCACTTCGCGCGTGATGTCATCCTGCAGCGAACTGACGATGAACCCGCTGGCCGGGCCGCCGGAAGTGGCGAAGCCCTTAGCGTAGATCCTGGCCAGAGTATCGCAGATCACGTCCGCTTCACTCCTGGCCTCATTCCTGGTAACGTCCGGTTGCAGCCGCCCCACCATACGCAAGTGATGTCCCCATTCCCTGGTACCGATGGCGAGTGCAGGATCGTACTGCAAAGGGGCCCAGAGCTCGGCTGAGGGCGCCAGTACATTCTCAAAAGCGCGCGGCATCACGCCAATCACGGTAAAGGTGCTGTCGTCGAGCGTGACCCGGCGTCCGATGATCATGCGTTCACCGGCGAAGCGCCGGCGCCACAGTTTGTCGCTGAGGACCACGACATCGGGGCCGTGATACAGATCGTCGGACGCCTGGAAGTCGCGCCCCTGTGCGGGCAACACCCCCAACACGCGGAAGTAGCTGGCGCTCACGCGCTGTCCTTCGAACCGTTCCGGCTCGCCCGGGCCGGTCATGGTCGGCTGCCATGGCTTCAGGGCGGCAAGAGCGTCGAAGGAGCGGGTCCGCTCTGCCAGGCCGTGGTAGGTGGCGAAAGTCACTGGTGCGGGGCCATTGTTAGCCCGCTTTTCCCAGATCATCATGATTCGTTTGGCCTGCGGATAGGGCAGAGGCTCGAACAGAATGGGGTCTACGACACTGAAGATCGCAGTGGTCGCGCCGATTCCCAGCGCCAGGGTGAGAATGGCGACAGCTGAGAACCCGGGGCTGCCGCGCAGCTGCCGGGCGGCATACCGCAGATCAGCGACGAGCGTTCCGACGACGTTTTCCCATCCGTAAGAACGCACCTGCTCGCGGGCCACGGTCATGTTGCCAAGGTCCAGTTGGGCTGCACGCCTGGCTTCATCAGGAGCGAGCCCGCGGGCGATGTTCGCGGCTGTTGCCTGTTCCAGGTAGTCCTGTACTTCATCGGCCACGTCCTGGTCGGCGGCCGCGCGATTGGTGAGGACACGAAGTCCGCGTGTGAGCTGGCGCCAGACAGACATGGGGTCAGCCCTCCGCTTTCAGCAGCCGCGCGACGGCGGAGACGCGGCGCGTCCAGTCCGTGGTCTCGAGCTCGAGTTGTTTTCGGCCGGCGCGTGTGAGTTTGTAGTACTTTGCGCGGCGTGAGTTTTCCGATTGCCGCCACTCGGCGTCCAGCCAGCCGGCACGCTCCAGCCGCTGAAACGCGGTGAGGAGGGATCCGGGATTGACCTTGAAGACCCCGCGCGAGATCTCCTCGATGCGGCGCGCGATGCCGAAGCCATGCATCGGCTGGAGGCTGAGTGTTTTGAGGATGAGCAGGTCGAGCGTGCCCTGAATAACGTCAGTATTCGGTCCGTCCACGGAGGCTCCTTGAGGGATGCCTGCTGATCCTAAGCGTGTTACATCTTGATTGTCAAGATGTGGTAACCAAATGGAATGAATTTACCGCCACCTGTGTTCGGGCCCGTTGCAGGCTGATTTTTCTCCACACGGTTTTGTCCGGCAAGGTCATGGTCCCCTGCATCCTGGTTCCTTCGATGGTGAAGCGGAACATGCCCCTCGGGAACTCGCACGTGAGTGTGTGGTCTTCGGCGTGGTGCAGGCACTCGACGGCGCCCATGGTCACGGGCTTGCCCTCGACGATCTTATCCAGCCGCATGGAAATCCAGTGCGGCTTCCCGGCCAGATTCTCTACGTGTTATAGCGAGTCTTCATCGTGGCAGGCGCTTTCCCTCACCTGGCACACGGATTCACTGCGCCAATCACCCGCTACCGATTCTTCATCGCCAGAAGCACTATTCTTCTGACCGCCTTGACCGGCGGCGATGGAGAGCGCAAGAGCAGCCATCAGAAATACTGGCAGAAACTCCAGTTTTGCCGCAGTCATGGGTACTCCTGAGGCACTTGGACTCATCGGAGCCTTGAAATGTTAGCTGGCGTCACGTTCAGAGAGCGGCGGAGCATCCTCGGCTATAATCAAACTTCCCATGAAAGCCTACGTTACCGTCATGCCGAAGACCACCGTCCTTGATCCTCAGGGCAAGACCATTCACGGGGCGCTGCGCAAGAGCGGCCACAAAGGCGTAGCCGGGGTCCGGCAGGGAAAGTTCTTTGAACTAGAGTTCGACAGTTCGCTCGACAAGGCCGCCACGCGGGCCGAGGTGGAGAAAATTGCCCGCGACTTTCTGACCAATCCCGTCATTGAAGAGTCCAGCTTCAAGCTGGACGAATAGCGCACCGGCAAGGCGGCTTTTCCGCCTGCTCAGAGTAGAATTGACCTTCAAGGCCTTGGGATTCTGAAAACGGGCAATTCCTGGAAGCAACGCGCTCCGAATCAGCGTTCCCCAGCATCCAATCTGAATTGGGCAGGTCGCAGCTATGTGCGGAATCGTAGGATACGTTGGCAAAAAGAGCGTTGTCCCGGTCATTATTGACGGGCTGAAGAAGCTGGAATACCGCGGATATGACTCCGCGGGCATCGCGGTCGCGGGCAACGGCGATCACGGAGAGCTTCAGATACGCCGCGCGGAAGGCAAGCTGCGCAACCTGGAAGAAGCCATCCGCCTCAAGCCTCTGGATGGTACCTACGGCATCGGCCACACGCGCTGGGCCACGCATGGCCGGCCCACGGAAGAGAACGCCCATCCGCACCGTGACTGCTCCGGCAAGATCGTTGTCGTCCATAACGGGATCGTCGAAAACTATCTTTCGCTGAAACGCAAACTGATCGAAGAAGGCCATAAGTTTTCCACCGAGACAGATACCGAGATCATCGCGCACCTGATCGAAAAGCATTTCCACAAAGCCAACGGACACCGCCCCAGCCTGGAAGAAGCCGTGCGCAAGACGGTAAAGGAACTTACGGGAGTTTTTGCCCTGGCGGTGATTTCCGTGGAAGAGCCCAACAAGATTGTGGCCGCGCGCAACGGCCCGCCGGTGGTCATTGGCTTGGGGAAAGACGAGTATTTTGTCGCTTCGGACGTGCCGGCCATCCTGTACCACACCCGCGACCTTTTCTTTTTGAATGACGGCGACCTGGCGGTGGTCACGCCTACCGGTGTGCAGGTCATGGATTTTGACGGCAAAGCCGCCGCTTACAAGGCACAGCACATTACCTGGGACCCCATCATGGCGGAAAAGGGCGGCTTCAAGCATTTCATGCTCAAGGAAATCTACGAGCAGCCGCGCGCCGTGCGCGAAACCGCCATGGGACGCATTTCCCAGGAATCCGGCCAGGTGTTCCTCGACGAGATGGAGATCACGCCCGAGGAATTCCGCAAGCTGCAGAAGCTCCATATCGCGGCGTGCGGTACAAGCTGGCACGCGGGACTGGCGGGCAAATTCATGATCGAGCGCCTGGCGCGGCTTCCCGTGGAAGTGGACTACGCCAGCGAATTCCGCTACCGCGATCCGATCATCTCGGAAAAAGATGTTACGTTGCTCATCACGCAGTCCGGCGAGACGGCCGACACCATCGCCGCGCAACGCGAAGCCAAACTAAAAGGTTCCAGGACGCTGGCCATCTGCAACGTAGTCGGCGCCATGATTGCCCGCGAGTCCGCCGGCACTGTCTATACGCACGCCGGACCGGAAATCGGCGTAGCTTCCACCAAGGCCTTTACCGCGCAGCTGACCGCGCTGTTCCTGCTGGCGCTTTACCTCGGCGACGTGCGCGGCGTTACTCCGAGAGACAAAGCCAAACAGTATATTGAAGAACTCATCAGACTCCCCGGCAAGCTGGAAACCCTGCTGGCCCGCGACGCGGAATGCGAAGCCCTGGCCAGGACATATTCCCGCGCCCAGGATTTTCTCTTCCTGGCCCGCGGCATTCACTATCCCATTGCCCTGGAAGGCGCGCTGAAGCTGAAGGAAATCTCTTATATCCACGCGGAGGGCTATCCCGCGGGCGAAATGAAGCACGGCCCCAACGCGCTGATTGATGAGAATCTTCCCGTGGTCATTATCGCGACCCAGGACCGCAACGATCCCAATTCTGTGCTCCGCTACGAGAAGACCATTTCCAATGTGAAGGAAGTCAAAGCGCGCTCCGGACAGGTCATTGCGCTGGCCACTGAAGGCGATGAAGAGATCAGGGAGTCCGTGGATCACGTGCTCTACGTGCCCGAGGCGCCGGAACTGCTGCTGCCGATCCTGGAAATCGTGCCGCTGCAACTGCTGGCCTACCACATTGCCGTCCGCCGCGGTTGCGACGTGGACCAGCCGCGAAACCTGGCCAAGTCTGTGACTGTAGAGTAAAGCCTTACCGCGGATTCACGCGGATATTCGCGGATCAGGTCACTTTCTGAAATCCGCGTTTATCCGCGCGAATCCGCGGTAAGGTTTTTTGGCGCTAAAATAAGCCATGCAGTTCCTGCCCAAGGTTGAACTCCATCTTCACCTGGATTGTTCCCTCAGCTACAAAGCCGTTCGTGAGCTGCGTCCCGGAACCACGGAAGAGCAATTCCGCAGCCTGTTCGTGGCGCCTGCGAAATGCAGCAATCTCGCCGATTACTTGACGCGCGCTACCAATGCCGTTGCGTTGATGCAATCGGAAGACGTTCTCAAACTCGTGGTTGCGGACGTGTTTGACCAACTCGCTGCGGACCACGTCATTTACGCCGAGGTGCGTTTTGCTCCGCTGCTTCATCTGGACCGCGGTTTGACGCCGGAACGGGTGGTCGCCGCGGTGAATGAAGAAGTAGAGAAACAGATCCGGGCAAGCGGCATTGAAGTCCGGGTAATCCTCTGCACCTTGCGGCACTATACGAGGGAGCAAAGCCTGCAAACGGCGAGCCTGCTCGAGGCCTTTAACGGTACCAAGGTGGTCGCATTGGATATCGCCGGTGATGAAATTGCTCACCCGCTGGCGCCTCACAAGGCCGCCTACGACTACGCTCATGACCATGGTTTTTTCGTGACCGCCCACGCCGGAGAAGGCGCCGGCCCGGAGAGCGTCTGGGAAACGCTGCGTTTGCTCAAGCCTTCTCGTGTTGGCCACGGCGTACGCAGTTCGGAAGATCCCAAACTCGTCCAATGGCTGAAGCAGGAAAATATCCATCTGGAAGTCTGCCCCACCAGCAACGTGCAGACCAGTATTTGCGGGACCATCAAAGACCATCCCGTGGACCGGCTCTATCGTGAAGGCGTCTCGCTCGGCATCAACACCGATTGCCGGATGATCAGTGACACCAACCTGATGCGGGAGTACCGCCAACTGGAAGAAGCCTTTTCCTGGGGCCGGGACGACTTGTTGAAATGCAACCGAGAAGCCCTGCGCGCGGCGTTTGTGTCTGCCGAAGTCAAGCAACGGTTGGAGTCGCGTTTGACCCAAGCCTGGTCGCCTGTGGCCAGTCCTTCTCTAACCGGCTAGGGCTATCTGAGTATTCTGAAGGTCTATCCAAAACGCTGGGTGCAAGAAAGACTAACTCGGTCATCCTGAAGCACCGGACCCTCGGCTTTTGATCGATCCTCCCACAAAACTCCTGCAACCACCGTCTTCTTTCCTCCATCTAATAGTTGACAACAAGTCACTCAAGTATCATAATAAATCTGCGCCTGATGTTATTATATTGATTTTAAAGCACTTATATTAGAAGGGAGCACGACAATGGGCAAGATTATTGGAATTGACCTGGGGACCACGAACTCGGTCGTCGCGGTTATGGAGGGCGGCGAGCCCAAGGTCATTGAGAACGAAGAAGGCGGGCGCACCACGCCGTCGGTGGTTGCGTTCACCAAAGCGGGGGAGCGTCTGGTCGGCCAGGTGGCCAAGCGCCAGGCGATTACCAACCCGGAGAACACGATTTACTCCATCAAGCGCTTCATGGGTCGCCGGTATGACGAAGTCAACGAAGAAATGAAGATGGTGCCTTACAAAGTAGCGCGCCAGGGCGACAACGTATCGGTGATGGCCCAGGGCAAACAGTACACCCCGCCGGAGATTTCGGCGATGATTCTCCAGAAGCTCAAGAAAGCGGCGGAAAACTATCTGGGACAAACGGTGACCGAAGCGGTGATTACGGTCCCGGCGTATTTCAATGACTCGCAGCGCCAGGCGACGAAGGACGCCGGCAAGATTGCCGGTCTGGACGTAAAACGCATCGTCAACGAGCCCACCGCGGCCGCTCTGGCGTACGGACTGGACAAGAAGAAGGACGAAACCATCGCGGTCTATGACTTTGGCGGCGGCACGTTTGACGTCTCCATTCTGGAAGTCGGCGAAGGCGTGATCGAAGTCAAGTCCACCAACGGCGACACGCACCTGGGTGGTGACAACATTGACCAGCGCATCGTGGACTGGCTCGTGGATGAATTCAAGAAAGACGAAGGCCTGGACCTGCGTTCCAAGGGCAATGAAATGGCGCTGCAGCGTCTGCGCGATGCCGCGGAAAAAGCCAAGATCGAGCTCTCCACCACCATGGAAACCGAGATCAATCTGCCGTTCATCACGGCGGACGCCGGCGGTCCTAAACACCTGGTGAAGAAACTCACTCGGGCCAAACTGGAGCAGATGATTGAAGACATCATCCAGCGCTCGGTGAATCCCTGCAAACAGGCGCTGAAAGACGCAGGCGTGGAAGCCAAGGACATTGACGAAGTGGTATTGGTCGGCGGACAGACCCGCATGCCCCGGATTCAGGCCCTGGTGAAAGACCTGTTCGGCAAAGAGCCGCACAAGGGCGTTAATCCCGACGAAGTCGTTGCGATCGGCGCCGCGGTACAGGCCGGCGTGCTGGCGGGCGACGTGAAAGACCTGCTGCTGCTGGACGTGACTCCGCTGACTCTGGCGATTGAAACGCTGGGCGGCGTGGCCACTCCGATGATCCCGCGCAACACCACCATCCCGACGCGCAAGACGGAGACTTTCTCCACCGCGGCGGACAGCCAGACTTCGGTTGAAGTCCACGTGTTGCAGGGCGAACGTCCTCTGGCGAAAGATGACCGTACGCTGGGCAAGTTCCACCTGACCGGCCTGCCGCCGGCCCCGCGCGGCGTGCCGCAGATTGAGGTCACGTTTGACATCGACGCCAACGGAATCCTCAACGTCACGGCGAAAGACCGGGCCACGAACAAAGACCAGAAGATCACCATTACGTCGTCTTCCGGCTTGAGCAAGGAAGAAGTGGACCGCATGGCGAAGGAAGCGGACGCCCATTCGGCGGAAGACAAGGCCAAGCGCGAAGAGATTGAAGCGCGCAACCAGCTTGACGGCATGATCTACAACATCGAGAAGATGTTGAAAGAAAATGCCGACAAGATCTCCGGCGATGAAAAGACCAGCGTGGAATCCGCCCTGACGGACGCCAAGAAAGCGCTGGAGGGCACCGACGCGGCGATCATGAACTCCGCCCGCGAGCGGCTGACCCAGGCTTCGCACAAGCTGGCGGAAGCCATGTACAAAGCGCAACAGCCGCCAGCCGGCGCATCCGGAGACGGAGCAGCCGCCGACGGTGACGGCGCAGCCTCCGCAGGCGGCCAGCAGGAAAAGAAGAAAGACGAAGGCGTGATTGACGCCGAATACGTGGACGTGGAAGACAAGAAGTAAAAAGAAGTAAAACAGCCCTTGCCGCTGATGTACGCAGATGAACGCTGATCAGGAAAGATGGGTCGAAAAGAAATTGGTTGGGAAAGGCTTGATTTGAGTTCTCGACGATCCAGCGCCGGAGGCGCGACCCAGGCCGTGAGGCCTGGGTGACCATCAATTAAAGATCGAGCCCCGGAGGGGCGACACTGAAGGGGCGCGAATCGAAAAGAAAAGGGACCCAAGGTGAAACAGTATCTCGTAGTCAAGGTGACGGAGAGTTTGACCGAACTGGCCAACTGGATTGCCGTGCCCGGGCTGTACACGCTGGAGGCCGCGCAAGAACTCGTAGACCGCGCAACGGCGATGGAGCCGGGCTCGACATTTCTGATCCAGGAAGTCGGAGCGGCGTAAGCAAACGATCGTAATCGGAGAGTGCATGAAATACATGAAACGCCGGGGCCTGCGCATGTTTGCCGTAGCGGCCCTTTTGCCAATGATGACGATAACGTCCACGGCTCCGGCCCAGTCTGCCGCGACTTCCGTCAGCACGCAGGACTCGGCCACTGTCCAGCAGATCACGCAACAGGTCCGCGACTTTCTGGCCGCGGTTCCCAAAGGCGAGAAGCAGACTTTCGACAACTTTTTCGCCGACGACGTGATCTATACGCGCTCCGCCGGCGTGACCGTCACCAAGGCGGACATTCTCACGAATATCGGCGTTCGCGCGACGAACGAGCCGACCGCGACGTTTGCCGCGGATGATTTTACCGTCCATCCTTACGGCAACATGGCTGTGGTGAATTTCCGCCTGATCATGAGCACCCAGGACAACGGCAAGACGCAGGCCACGTACTATCGCAACACCGGCACGTTCCTCAAGCGCAACGGCAAGTGGCAAGTCGTGGCCTGGCAAGCGACAAAAGTGCCACCCGCGGAGACAAAGCAGTGAGGCGTGCCACGCGCGCCACTGCGGTGAAGTTTAGCGCCCCGGCGACGGAAACTGGGATCGTCACTTACAGTTACCAGCATCCGGAAGAGGGCTTGCAGGTGTCTACCGTCCCTGCCGCAAAGTAAGCACAGCTGACAGATTAATCTGGTAGGGCTATGGCCACAGCACCGCAGAAAAAAGACTATTACGGCGTCCTCGGCGTCAAGAAAACGGCCTCGAAGGATGACATCCGCAAGGCTTTTCGCAAGCTCGCCCGAAAGTACCATCCTGACGTCAATCCCAATGACAAGAAGGCGGAAGAAAAGTTCAAGGAACTCTCGGAAGCCAATGATGTCCTGAGCGATCCCAAGAAGCGCAAGATCTACGACCAGGTCGGTTTTTATTCCGACAACATTGATCCCGCCACCGCGGAAGCCTATGCGCGCGGCGGAGGAGGCAGCGGCGGCCCGCCGCCCGGCGGTGGCACCGGCGAGGGCGTGCCGTTTGATTTTGGCGGCTTTGATTTTTCCGGCTTCAGTGGCGGCGGCAAGCAGCGGAGCGGCAGTGGCGGCGGCTTTCGCGACATCTTCTCCAGCATTTTCACCGGCGGCCGCGGCGGCGAAATCGACCATGAGCCGGAGCGCGGCACCGACCTGGAGTATCAGGTCAACATCGGTTTTTGGGACGCCATCCGCGGGACCGTGATGCGCATCAGCATCACGCGCCAGGATACGTGCGACAACTGCAAAGGCCAAGGCACGGTAGGCGCGGTGGGAACGTGTCCCGAGTGCGGCGGCAGTGGACATGTCACGCAGACCGGCGGGCGCATGAAGTTCAACATGGAGTGTCCGCGCTGCCACGGGACGGGCAAGGCCCAGAACATCTGTCCCAACTGCCACGGCGAAGGAGTCGTCACGCGCACGGAGCCGCTGGAAGTCCGGGTAAAACCCGGCACCCGCGACGGCCAGCGTATACGCATCGCCGGCAAAGGCAACGCCGGAACGAATGGCGGTACGACAGGTGATCTGTACATCATCATGCGGGTTGGAGAGCACCCCGTCTTCCGCCGTGACGGCGACGACGTCCACGTGACCGTGCCCATCACCGCGATGGAAGCAGCGCTCGGCACCAAGATCGAAGTCCCGACTATTGATGGGCGTTCACAGTTGAAGGTCCCTCCGGGGACGCAGAGTGGACAGAAGCTGCGTTTGCGGGAGAAAGGAGTGCCCTCCGCCACTCGGGACGGCCATCGCGGCGACCAGATTGTGGAGATCAAGATCGTGGTCCCGGAGGCCCGCGACCTGAAAGTGCGCGAGCTGTGGCAGGAATTGCAGAAACTGAATCCCGAAGATCCGAGACAAGAACTGTGGGCGAAGGTGTGATGGGTGAGGTGTGATGGGTGAGGTGTGATCGCTGAGGTGTGATCGCTGAGGTGTGATTGCTGAGGTGTGATTGGTGAGGTGTGATGGGTGAAGGTGTGATGGTCGAAGGGCTGGTCCTGGAAACGGAGCGGCTGCAGCTGCGCCGGTACACGCTGGCTGACCTGGATGCGCTGGCGCCGATTGTCAGTGATCCGGTTGCGATGGAGTTCTATCCCGCTCCTCTAGTCCGCCAGGGAGCGGAAGACTGGATCCAACGCAATCTGAAGCGGTACCAGCAGGATGGTTTCGGCAAGTGGGCCATGGTCCTGAAAGACTCAGGCGAATTCATCGGGGACTGCGGCTGCATGGTGCAGGACGTCGAAGGCGAGAAGGAAATTGAGGTCGGCTACCTGGTCCGGCGTGATCTCTGGGGCAAGGGGTACGCAACGGAAGCGGCACGTGCGTGCATGGACTACGCCTTTGGCCGGCTCGGCGTTGATCGCGTGATTTCAATGATTCGGCCGGAGAACCAGCGGTCGCGAAAAGTGGCGGAGAAGAACGGAATGAGTTGCGAGCGAATTGTTTTCTGGCGGGGATATGATCATTGCGTGTATGCCATGAAACGGAATGGCGCATGACCGCAAAACGCAAATCCAAAGGCGCATACATGATCTCCTCGGTGGCGGAGTTGTACGGCATCCATCCGCAAACGTTGCGGCTGTATGAACGCGAAGGCCTGCTGAAACCTTCCCGCACGGACGGCAACACGCGGCTCTACACGGAAGAAGACTTGCAGCGGCTGGAGTTTATTCTGGCGCTCGCCCGCGACCTGGGGGTGAACATCGCGGGCATGGCCATCATTCTGCAAATGCGCGAGCGCATGGAAGAGATGAACCGCCAGATGCAGGACTTTGTGCGCTTTGTGCAGCAGGAAGTTGCGGTCTGCGCCGGGCAGGGCCATGCTGATCCTAGCCAGGGCGCTATCGTTCCTTTTCGTAAACCGCCGGTTACTGTGCCCGCAAAGGGCAAGAAGAAGTAGCCCATCGTGCCCGAACTTCCCGAGGTTGAAACCATTGCCAATGGCCTGAACCGGCGCGTTCAGGGCGACCGCATCGATTCGGTCTGGATTGGCCGGAAGAAAGAGCCGCTCAAGTCACCCGCGGCCGCGATTGCTCGAACAATCGAGGGCGCGCGCATTGAGCGCGTGCGCCGCGTCGGCAAGCACATTGTGTTCGACCTGAAGGCGGAAAGCGAGACCCGTCAGTGGATCGTGCACCTGGGCATGACTGGACGGATGATCGTCGCCTCTCCTGAAGTGGAGATTCCAAAGCACACCCACCTGATCGCCAAACTTGCCTCCGGACGCGAGTTACGGTTTGTTGATCCCCGGCGTTTTGGCCGGCTCGAAGTCCGCGCTGGCGGGTTCCTGGGACCAGGCGCCGAGCCGTTGACCATAGAGCTGGAAGAATTCGTCGCGCTGTTCCATAAGAGCAAAGCATTTATCAAAGCGGCGTTACTCAACCAGAAGCTGCTGCATGGTGTCGGCAATATCTATGCTGATGAGAGCCTGTTTCGCGCAGGAATCCGTCCCCGGCGCCGCGCGCACTCACTGTCAGCGGCGGAGCTGACTAAACTGCACGCAGCCCTGCGCCGGGTACTGAAGGCGGCGATTGCCGCGGGCGGGTCTTCTATCTCCGATTATGTGGACGCCGATGGCGAAGAGGGATTCTTCCAGATCCAGCATTGCGTCTATGGACGCGAAGGCCAACCGTGTCGCGTCTGTAAGACTCCGGTCAAAAAGATCGTGGCGGCTGGAAGAGGGACGCATTATTGTCCGAAATGCCAGCGCTAGCCGCACATCCCGAACGAAGTGAGGGAACCCTATAGCGACGTTTGCTTTCAAAGCTAGCGAGGTGTCCCTGGCGAGCCACGCGGCCATAGGGATCCCTCGCTTCCGCTCGGGAGTAAACCAAAACGGATTGAACACAAAAAGACTACTGCGCTTTCAGCGGCATCATGCTGGCTTGCAGTTTTCTCATGCCCCGCAGCCAGCGCTCGTAGTCGTTGGCTTTGTTCTGGAAGTATTTGGCGACTTCGGGATGGGGCAGGACAAGAAACCGCTCTTCGTTGATCGCTTTGACGACTTCGGCCGACACTTGTCCCGGTTCGAGCGCGCCTTCCAGGAGGAATTTTCCGCCGCCGAACTCCGCGTTCAGCAGCATGTTCGTGCGAACGCCCTGCGGGCACAGCGCGGAGACGCGGATTCCCTGGTCGCCGTACGTTACCGCCAGCCATTCGGCAAAGCCCATGGCCGCGTGTTTGGTGACGGAGTAGGGTGCGCTGCCGATCTGCGTGAGCAGGCCGGCCGCGGATATGGTCTGCACAAGGTAGCCTTCCTTGCGCTCCAGCATCTGGGGCAGTACGGCGCGCGCCGCGTAAATGTGGGACATCACGTTGACTTCCCAGCTGCGTTGCCAGTCATCGTCTTCCGCGTCCGGCCCCCCGGCAACGCCAATGCCGGCGTTGGAACAGAAGATGTCCACTTGCCCGGCGACTTCGGTGACCGTGTCCACCAGAAAGCTGACCTGGTCTTCATCGGCGACGTTGCAGCTGACAAATGCGGACTTGCCTTCAATCAGGTCCTGGGAAATCTTCATCCCGTTCTCTTCGTCCACGTCGGCCACCACCACCATGCGCGCGCCTTCAGCAGCGAACTTGTAGCATAAGGAACGGCCGATTCCGTTTGCTCCCCCGGTAACCACCACGACTTTGTCTCGAATCTGCATGAGCAAGAAGATAACCGCTTCGGCGGAATTCTTCAAACCGCGCCGGGTTTTCGGTAGACTTTCAGGGCGCCACACCGGCGGCAATCGGGAGTCGAATCACACATGGCGAAATTCGCGATCGGCGTTGACCTGGGCGGCACCAACCTGCGGATTGCGGCCGTGCACAGCAGCGGCAAGGTACTCGAGAAGATCACGCTGGGCACCGAAGTAGCGCGGCGCGACCGCGTGATTGACGAGATGTGTATTGCCATTCGCGATCTCGCGGCAAGACATAAAGCCGCCGGGGCGCTCGCCGGCATGGGGATCGGCGTGCCAGGGATCATTGACATGGAGAGCGGCATGTTGCGCGCCTCTCCGAATCTGCCCGGATGGCATGACTATCCTGTGCGCAATGAGATCGAACGCCGGCTCGGGACGCCGGTGATCCTGGAGAATGACGGCAACGCAGCGGCGCTGGGCGAAAAGTGGCTGGGCGCGGCCAGCGCGGTCGAAGACATGTGCATGATCACCATGGGTACGGGCATTGGCGGCGGTATCGTGCTGCAAGGCCGGATCTGGCACGGCATGACCGGCATGGCCGCGGAACTGGGCCACGTGACCGTTGAGCCGGAAGGCGTTCTGTGCGGATGCGGGAGCCATGGCTGCGTGGAACAGTATGCTTCCGCTTCGGCCATCAAGCGCATGGCTATGGAGGCTATTGCTAGCGGAAAGGCGCCGGAACTGGCGCGAGCGATGAGCGAAGACCCGGAATTCAGCGCCAAAGCCGTTTACCAACTGGCCCTGCAGGGAGATGAAGCCGCGCGGCAGATTTTCCGGCGCGCCGGCAAGTCGCTGGGAATGCTGGTGGCCGACCTTATCAACATTTTCAACCTGCCCATATACGTGATCGGCGGAGGCGTAGCCAGCGCGTGGGACGCGTTTGCTCCGGCGATGCTCGAAGAAGTTCGCCTGCGGTCATATATATACAAAGCTACGGCGCCGGCGGAGAATGCGCGCGAGACAGAAGATGGCAACATCGTGGGTGAAGAAGCGCCTGCCGGCCCGCGTACCATCATCACGCAAGCCATGCTCGGTAGCGATGCCGGATTGATCGGTGCGGCGCGCCTGCCGATGATGGCCCACGGCTAGGTTTCGCTGGCGCCGCCTTATGGCCTGATCTCAATCTTCGTTCCCACCGGCACCAAAGACCAGATTTCCTCAATCTCCGGGTTCGTGACCGCGATACAGCCGTAGGTCCAGTCGTGCTGGCGGTGCAGCGCCCCAAGCCATGCATACTGGGCCGGAAGACCGTGAATCATGATGGCCCCGCCGGGGTCCACGCCCTGCCGCCGCGCGCGCTCGCGGTCTTTGGCGTCTGGATACGAAACGTGCAGCGACAAATGAAACTGGCTGTGGGGGTTCTTGAGATCAATGATGTACGAACCCTCAGGGGTCTTGAAGTCACCTCGCTTGTGTTTCGCGCCCACCGGCGCCTTGCCCAGGGCCACGTGGTATTCCCTAACCAGCTTGTCATGCGAATAAAGCCGCATGATGCGCTCCGACTTCAAGACAATGATGTGGTCCGCCACCGGCGGATGGACATCAGGGTTCGGCGCGGCAGAAGCAACCAAGCACCAAACCAGGAATAAAAGGGCTGTCTTTCGCATGATAAGAATCCACTATGCATCAATCCGGCATTCTTTTGTAGCGAAAAGATCCGGGCTGCTCGGCGGCCGTTATCCGGCTGGTTAGGCATCCAGGTACCTGAAAGTGGAATCAGAGTTACAATCTATGCAGATATTTCTGGCCAATCGAGAGTAGTCCGCCCGTTTCCTTGGCGAGGGACCTGGTCCCCAGGGCAACGGAGCTTCAGGCCCCGGAGATCGCGATGGACCCAAAGACTCGCGTGCTGATCGTGGATGAGGACGCGGCCATAGCAAAATACCTGGCATCGCATCTTTCCCGCCGCAATTTCGAGGTAAGCGTTGCTTCCACCGGTCAGGAAGCGCTTCGGGTATTCCGCACTGTGGACCCGGGATTGGCACTGATAGACCTGGCGATGGAAACCATGAACGGCCCGGAGCTCCTGCAGAGGTTGAAACAAATCAAGCCTTCCGCCGCGATTGTTGTTCTCTCCGCCGATAAAGACCCGGAAACTGTCTTTAAGGCTTCTAAACTGGGCGCGGACGACTACCTCAGCAAGCCGGTGGATGCCGCGGACCTCGACCTCCGGATCGCCAGGGTGTTTGACAACCAGCGGCTTTACGGTCAAGTCACGCAGTTTCGTGAACAAGTCCGCCGGCAAGACGATTTCACCATGCTTTTCGGCGCAAGCCCAAAAATGATGGAAATCAAGATGACGATTGAGCAGGTGGCCGACACGACGGCCACTGTGTTGGTACGCGGCGAGAGCGGCACCGGAAAAGAAGTGGTGGCGCGCATGATCCATTCGGAATCATCGCGGGGAGACCGGCCCTTCGTCAAAGTCAACTGCGCAGCCATCCCGCACGAGCTTCTGGAAAGTGAATTGTTCGGCTACGAGCCGGGCGCGTTTACAGGCGCAACCCGACAAAAACTGGGAAAATTCGAGCAGGCAAATGGAGGGACCATCTTTCTGGACGAGGTCAGCGAGATGCATCCGGCGCTGCAGGCGAAACTCCTGCACGTCCTGCAAGACCATGAGTTTTCACGCCTGGGTGGAAAGCGTGACGTACAGGTAGATGTCCGCGTGCTCGCAGCGACGAACAAGCAGCTGGAGCGCGCGGTCGAAGACGGTGTATTTCGCGAAGACCTGTTTTATCGGCTGAATGTGGTGACCATTCACATTCCCCCGCTACGCGACCGCCGGGAAGAGGTCCCGGTGTTCCTGGAGTACTTCCTGGGAAAATACAGTGAACACTATCGCAAACAGCCGCCCAAGTTCAGCGAGTTCGCTCTCTCCCGCATGATGGAGTACGCGTGGCCGGGCAACATCCGGGAACTGGAAAACCTAGTCAAGCGGTATGTGATTGTGGGGAACGAAGCGCAGATCATTCGTGAGCTGTCCACTCACAAACCCATCGTGACTTCCATTTCCACGCCGGCCGCCAACGGAGAAGCGCTCTCCAGCTCCGCGGTCAATGCCGACGGGACAAACGCCGAATTTGAAATGCCTTCTCTGCTGGAAATCGGCCGCCGGGCCGCGATGCAGGCAGAGCGGGAGGCCATTGAGCGTGTCCTGGCGCAAACGCGCTGGAACCGCCGGGAAGCTGCCAAGATCCTGAGAGTCAGCTACAAAGCCCTGCTCAACAAGCTCAAGTTGATGGAGGAGCACAAGAAACGCCCACAGTGAGCACAGTGCATCATAAAAATGGAATGGATGTTCCATTTTGAAAGGCTCGTTGCGGCAGTCGCGCAGTTGTCGCATATACTCTTTAGACCTTGCTGGAGATTCCATAAATATAAGCAAATAAATAGCTTAGAGGAATTCCCTAGCTATTTTCCTCAGGGCTTTTCTTCCCTTTGGCTTATGAGTTGCACTAGAAAGGCCAACCAAAGAGGCCGTAAAACTGGAACACAAATGACTTTGTCCCTTCTACCCATGCGTTTCGACTTCTCAGCGTCCAGGCGGTTTGCCTTGACACTCAGCTTGCATTGCCTTCTCTGAACACTTCCCTTCCTCCTTAGCCTCTTTAATTGAGCGGCCCGAAAGGGCCGCTTCTTTTATTGCAGTAAGGGAGCCAGAATTTTAAAGATCCGCACCGTGTTGTATTTGACGGTTGTTGGGGATGCCGTCTAAGATTGATGGTTTATCAATGACCATGGAAAAGAAGAAGCTAGAGACCTTTAGAAAACGTCTGGAAGAGCGTCAGCAGAGCTTGCGCAAGACGGTGAGCCGCACCGAAGAAGACGGCCGCATCGCCGATCAGGAGGTCGCGCAGGACATAGCGGACCGCGCTGCCAGTTCCTATACCAAGGAATTCTTGTTCTCCCAGAGCAACAATGATCGCCAGCTGCTGCAGATGGTGGAAACCGCGCTGCTGCGGATCCGCGAAGGCGGCTTTGGCGACTGCGCAAGTTGCGGCAATGAGATCAATGCCAAGCGGCTGGAGGCTGTCCCCTGGACACGCTACTGCATTGCCTGCCAGGAGAAGGTGGAACAAGGCCAGCTTGAGCAAGCCAGCGACTGATCCCCCCTTTTGGTTGCTAAGAGATCGCTTTTGAGAAGGCAGCCTGCGATGTCAATACAGGTTGAAAGCGACCTCAACGTTCATTTGGACCGCCACCGGACGCCCGTCTTTGGTGGCGGGATCGAATTTCCAGGTCAGCACTCCCTCTCTGGCCTTTTCATCTAGTCCCATGCCGAGAGAGCGGACCACACGCGGATTGTGCACGCGGCCATCCGTTCCCACAATGACTTCAAGTACCACCACACCCTGATACTTGGCCTTGCGCGCTTCTTCCGAGAACTCCGGCTCCGGAGTGTAGAGAGGCTTGGGAGCGTTTACACCCGATCCGCAGCAACGAAACACGCCGGGACCAACACCCGGACCTCGTCCAGGACCAACGCCGCCGCCACTCCCGTTGCCCAGGCCGCCGCCAACACCGCTTCCATTCGAGGCAGCCAGGAGCTTGGATAACGGATCGCCCACCTGGTTCGACTGCGGGATCTTGAGGTCGGCAATGACCGTCGGCTCCACTTGGAGTTTGCTTTCGCGCGGTGGCAGGACTTGCGGCGGAGTATATTGATGCATCGCGGCTTTCGGAGGCGTGCCTTTGGAGGCCTGCAACTTACTGGAATCGCCACCGCCGCCTGCGTTGTTGCCATGCTTGCCGACGTGATAGAGGTCCGCAGCGCTGAGGGTGATAAAATCGCGCGGCGTAGCGGCAACCTTGGGCGCCACGGCGGATGCCAGCCGGATCGCGCCAAACAGCAGCAGCAAAAGCACCACATGGGTCAAGAACGAGAGCAGAAAGTTCTCCGGGTGCGACTCCTGCGTGCCATAAGCTCCACTCAGAATGGAGGGCACCGCAGCCTGCTCCTTAGAAAACTTGACCGCCGTGGATTGGTCCGTCGGCGGCCTACCCTGAGGGCTGTGTTTGTTATTGTCCATCAAAAAAGCTCTTCCCAAATATAGACGCCGTTAACGCCCGAAGGTTTCCAAAAAACACACGAATTGGGGACAATCCGCCTATCTATAGTCTACTGAACTTCCGGCCATTAAAAAAGCCCTCAACCGCCGAATATCGCGCCAAAAACCCGCCCGAAAAAGCCCTTTTTCTTCTTCTTTTCTTTCTTTTCTTCCTTTTGATCCGGCTTTTCCGCGGTCTTTTCGTCGCTCTTTACAGACACTTCGGGCGGCCTTTCCTCTAGAACGCCCGGTTGGACCTTTTCTTGCAAAGAAAATACATTCGGTAATGAAGAGAGATTGACCCTGGCAACGGTGTACGGCGGCGAGGCGCCGCGAGCGCTGAACACAAACGGCGTGCCCACCCCAATCCTGGCAGACGCCGGTTTGTCTCCTTGCACTGCCGGCTGGCTGGCCGGCTGATCGGATGCGCGCAGCGCGGGGGAGATGGCAGCGGGGCACCCGCACTCCGCGGTAAGACTGGCCCGCCCGCCGAGTTTGCCGTCCACAAAGACAATGGCCTCATCTTCTTTGACCTGATAAGTCCCGCTCCCAAACATCTCCGAGACAATGACTCGCGCTGTGTTCCCGGCCATCGGTTTGATACAGGTGTCGCCCCGGCCGTTCACACCCACAGCAAAGTGAAAAGTTCCGGGCCCGGCCAGCAGGACTCTGAAGTCCGGCGTAACCAGCGTATCGGCAAAGTCGCGTAACGCGTAGTTGATCTCCACCCCGCCAGTGTTCATGGAAAGAAGAAGTCCGTCATTCCCGGGGACGGTGTTGACGCTGAGACCACTCTGCGGACAAATCCGCACCTGGCCGCCACGCGCGAGCCGCAACAGTGCTGGAAATTCCCCAGCGGCAAGCTGGGAACCATTACCGACAGCCATGCCCGTCCCGGCCAGCACTGCCGGACCGCGAGCGTCCGTTTCAATGGGGAACAATTCGCCGACTGGCGGCGCCGTTTGTGCGCAGGCGGCCCAGAAGAAAGACAAAGGAAACAACACGGCCACGCTCGCCAGGCGCGAAACTCCCAGAATGGTTAGCTGCATGGACCAATTGCCGGAAGACCGGCTTACTCCTTGTGTACAAAATCGTATTTGTCAATGGCCACAGCCACACCACGATGGCCGTTGGACTGGTCCACGCGAACGATTTTCCCCTGGCAATGGACGCGAATCGGGCCGGCAAGGGTGATTTCCCGGGGCAAGGTCATCACGAATTCGACCGCGGAGTCTTTGGCCATATCGGAGCTGGCGTAAAAGAACACTCCCCGCGAACTGACGTCGCGCGTGCGGCAAGCTGCGTCCTCCCTGTCTATGGCGGAAAACTTCACACAGAGCGGCAGATCCAGAGGGAAACGCCTGACAGAACGCTGTTCCGGCGGCGGGTTTATCATGGCTGGCCTCCTGCTCAATCGCGCTGATTCTAACGTAAAACACCGCGTGAAAGTAATACCAATCCTGCCCCGCCCGGCTAAAGAGCCAGGAAGTTCTTGAGCAACAACTTGCCGGAATCGGTAAGCACGCTTTCCGGATGAAACTGCACGCCCTCCACCGGGAAATGCCGGTGCCGCAGTCCCATGATTACGCGGGTCCCGTCCGATTCACGGGTTGTAGCGCTGACGGCGAGCTCCCGCGGAAGCCCTTCTTCGGACACCACGAGCGAGTGGTACCGGGTAGCGGTCATGGGATCGGGAGCATGCTGAAAGATGGTTTTGCCGTCGTGTGCAATCTGGCTGACCTTGCCGTGCATGATCTTGCGGGCGCGGACCACGCGGCCGCCGAATGCGGCGCCAATGGCCTGATGTCCCAGGCACACGCCGAGCAGCGGACGCTTCCCCGCGGAATGCCGTACCAGATCAATGCTGATGCCCGCTTCCTGCGGTGTACACGGTCCCGGAGAAATAACGATGTGGCTGGGCGCGAGAGCGTCGATTTCGCCCAGCGTGACCTGGTTGTTGCGCCGCACTTCCACTTTCTCGCCGAGCTCGCCCAGGTATTGCACCAGGTTGTAGGTGAAGGAATCGTAGTTGTCCAGGACAAAGACCACGGCGGGCGCTCCAATACTGACTAGTGTAACGAATGCCCGGGTCGGTCGCTACAGCCGCAGGAAAGCGGGGCTATTTTGCTCTTTCAAAATTCCGAGCACGGACCACGTTCGCGACTTCTATTTTGTAGTATTCGTACCACTTCGCGCGCCCGGTGTTCTGCGCTTCACGATGCCGCATGAGTTCGCGCCAGTCGCGCAACGACTCTTCATCGCACCACCACACCACGGTCAGACGTTCGCCGTCCTCCGAGTTGTACGCTTTCACGTCAATGAATCCGGGGTTCTGGCGGACCAGAGTTTCCAGTTCATCGTTCATGGCTTGATAGTCTTCGCCCGCCTGGGCCGTCAGCCTGGAGCGGAACAGGATAATGATCATGACGAGCATTCTCCAGAAATAGTTTTCACGTTTGATGCTGGTTCGATCTACGGCGTCGCTCTGCGGATGCAAAATGATTTGCAGATCATGCATAGCCAAGAGGGTGTCCTTCACGGCGGGGGTTCTGCTAACATCTATCTCCGCGCCCGGTCTAAATCATCGGTTCCCTTTCTGTTTGGTTCAAAATAACCTTCACCTGGAGATTCCTCATGCGTAAACGTTTCCTTCTTGCAGTATTCGCCATGGTCACGCTGGGCGCTGTGCCGTTTGCCGGCGCGCAGTCAGCGCTTCTTGACTTGCCGCGCGACAGCCAGCGGGCAGTGGTCCAGCAACGTATCGGCATAACCAACATTACCATTCGCTACCACCGTCCTCTGGCCAAGGGACGCAATGTCTTTGGCGGCCTGGAGCCTTACGGAAAGCCCTGGCGTGCCGGCGCCAACGAAAACACCACGATTGAATTCGGCGATCCCGTCATCGTCGAAGGAAAGCCGCTGGCCAAAGGCACCTACGGCCTGCACATGGTCCCCGGGGAAAACGAGTGGACTGTCATCTTCTCCAAAAATGCGACCTCGTGGGGCAGCTTCTCCTACGACCAGGCGGAAGACGCGCTGCGAGTTACGGTGAAGCCGCAAGCCACGGACCCTCATGAAGCCCTCACGTATGATTTCGACGATCTGAAGCCCGCCTCGACCACCATCACCATGCGCTGGGACAAAGTGGCCGTACCGTTCAAGGTGGAAGTCGCCGTGAACGATATCGTCCTGCAGAGCCTGCAGAACCAGCTTCGCGGTCTTGCACAGTACGAGTGGTCGTCCTGGGAAGACGCCGCCGGCTATCTGCTGGACCACAAGCTCAGCGCGGAAACAGCCCTGAAGTATGCCGACAAGTCCATCCAGGTCGAAGAGCGCTTTGAGAACTTGATGACCAAAGCACGCGCGCTCGACACACTGAACCGCAAAGACGAAGCGGCGGCCATCCGCACCAAGGCGCTGGCGATGGGCAGCACCCAGCAAATCCACTTCTACGGCCGGGGACTTCAGGCCCAGGGTAAGCAGGACGAGGCCTTTGAAGTCTTTCGCGCCAACATCAAGAAGAACCCGAACCATTGGACCACGCATTCCGAAGCAGCGCGCATGGCGTGCGCTAAAGGAGACTTCGACACGGCTGTAAAGGAAATGAAGCTGGCCGTTGCCGTGGCCCCGGACCAGTTCAAGATTACGCTCGATGGACTGGCGAAGCGGCTGGAAGCCAAACAGGACATCAATAAATAGAATAGAAGGTCCGCGAATAGCCTTGTGGACCCCTTGAAACACCGAAGGGGTAAACAGACAAATGTATTCCAATATCGTCTGTTTACTCCTTTCCTCTGTGTTTCAAAGGTTTGTGCAGCACTACGAAGGGGGCCAGCGTGCCGGAACTGCCGGACGTGGTTGTGTATATTGAAGCGCTGGAGCAGCGCATTCTCGGCCGCGTGCTCCAACATGCCGAGGTCCGCGGGCCCATGCTGCTGCGCACCGCCGATCCTCCGTTCGAATCCGTCAATGGCCGCACCGTAACCGCGGTGCGTCGCGTGGGAAAGCGGATCGCGCTTGGTTTAGACAACGACCTCTGGCTGGTCTTGCATCTCATGATCGCCGGCCGGCTGCATTGGAAGCAGCGCCGCGTTGTCCCTGACGGACGGCGCACGCTCGCGGCCTTTGATTTCGATTCCGGCCAGCTCACTCTCACCGAAGCCGGTACCCGGAAGCGCGCGTCGCTTCATTTAGTGGTGGGGGAGGCGGGGCTGGCCAGGCTCGATCCCGGAGGCATGGATGTGTTCTCCGCGACGCTCGAACAATTCAGCGCGGTCCTGACTTCAGAAAACCACACGCTGAAGCGATCGCTTACCGATCCAAGGTTCTTCAGCGGAATCGGCAACGCGTACTCTGACGAAATTCTCCATCGCGCCAGGCTCTCTCCGGTTGCGCTGACGCAGCGCCTCACTGCTGAACAGATCGGCCGGTTACTCACCGCCACACGCGAAACGCTCACTGATTGGACCCAACGGCTGCGGGAAGACGCAGGCGAAGGATTTCCGGAAAAAGTCACGGCCTTTCGCGAAGACATGGCCGTCCACGGGCGCTACGGCAAACCCTGCCCGCGCTGCGGCGCTAAAATCCAGCGTATTCGTTATGCGTCGAATGAAACGAACTACTGCGCGCCCTGCCAGACCGGCGGCAAACTACTGGCCGACCGCGCCCTCAGCCGTCTGCTGCGCGAAGACTGGCCCCGAACTCTGGAAGAAATGGAAGAGCGGAAGCACGGATGAAGGTCAGGGAGCTGAGAGGAGTTGGCGGATCACAAGCTCAAGTAAGCGGAAAAGCGTTCTTGAATAGTTCAATTTCCGGTTTCTTGCCAGCGTCGAAGTAGACGCTGACAATGTCAAATCGGAAAGGTGCGTCCTTGCCCACTTTGCGCAGGAACTCCCGCGCCACTTGGGAGAGGTCGCGCTGCTTTTCCAGGTCAACCGCGGCCTCGGCCGGTTTGACGTCACGTGTGGTGCGCGTTTTGACCTCGATGAAACAGAGCGTATCTTTTTCCCAGCCTACCAGGTCGAGTTCGCTCCGGCTGCGCGGGCTGCGGTAATTGCGCGCCACAATCACATAACCGTGTTTCCTTAAGTAAAAGTAGGCTTCCTCTTCGCCCCTGCGTCCAATAATGAGATGCTCCGGGACCTCTTTGCTCTTGGGCAAGAGGCGCGAAGCGGAGTCTAGTGCGCGGATGGCGAGTTCTGTCAGGTTTTTCATCCCGAGCGGAGCGAGGGATCCCTACAGCCACGAAAGACTAAAGGCGAGCCTCATAGTACAGGACATCAATGTTTTTTCGAAGTCCCGATCCCGCGAGGCGGGAGTGGAATTACTTAATCGCCACGAAAAACTCGTGGGCGAACTCATGTTACTCGCCCAGGGACGTCTATAACCAATGGTCCTTCGCGGATATAGGGATCCCTCGCTCCGCTCGGGATTTCAGATGGCTGTCCGGGACAAGGAAACAATGCACTCTTCCAGCACGTCCATCGCAATGTCCGCTTGCTCCTTGGTCACGATGAGCGGGGGTGCTACGCGGATGGTGTTTTCTCCGGCGCCCAGGAAGAGCACGCCGCGTTCGAACGCCAATTCCACGATGCGATCGCGTTCGTCGTGTGCCGTGGCCCGGGTCTTTTTGTCTTTGACGATTTCCACGCCGATCATCAGGCCCAGGCCGCGAACGTCGCCGACCATGGAATGCTTTTCCACCCACGGCTTGATGCGGCGCAGAATGTGGTTCCCAACGACTTCGGCATTGTGCAGTCCTTCGCGTTCCAGCACGTCCATGGTGGCCAGTGCCGCCGCGAGGCACACGGGATTTCCGCCGAACGTTGAAGCATGAGAGCCGGGGACCCAGTCCATGATTTCAGCACGCGCCATCATGATGCCCAGCGGCATGCCGGACGCGATGCCCTTGGCGATAGTGATGATGTCCGGTTCGATGCCGGTGTGCTCGATGGCCCACCATTTGCCGGTGCGGCCAGCGCCGCACTGGATTTCATCGGCCACCAGGAGAATGCCGTGGCGGTCGCAGATCCTGCGCAGTTCCTGCATGAATTCGCGCGGCGCGGGGACGTACCCGCCCTCACCCTGGATAGGCTCGATGAAGATGGCCGCACATTCCTCCGGCGCCATGGCGGTTTTGAAAACGCGCTCTTCGATAAAACGCACGCAATCGGCCGTAAATTGCGATTCGGTCATGCCATCCGGCCGGCGGTAGACGTAGGGAAACGGCACGTGCGTCACGCCGGGCATCAGCGGCGAAAACCGGCGGCGTTGCTGGGGCTTGGAAGCGGTGAGCGAAAGTGCGCCCATGGTGCGCCCGTGGAACGCGCCGTAAAAGGCGATGATCCCCTGGCGCTTGGTGTGATAGCGCGCCAGTTTCAGCGCCGCTTCAATGGCTTCCGCACCGGAGTTTCCGTAGTAGATGCGCACCGGTCCGGGCATGGGAGCGATTTTCGCGAGGCGCTCCGCCAGCGTGACCAGGCTTTCATAATAGAAATCCGTGCCCGACATGTGAATCAGTTCGCCGGCCTGCTTTTGGATGGCCGCCACCACTTCGGGATGGCAGTGTCCGGTGGAGCAGACGGCGATGCCGGAGGAGAAGTCCAGAAATTCGTTTCCGTCAACGTCTTCAATAAGAACACCGCGGCCGCGTTTGACCACAAGCGGATAGGAACGCGTGTAGGAAGGCGACATATACTTGGCGTCGCCTGCCAGAATCTTCTGCGCGTTGGGGCCGGGCAGCCTGGTCCTGATCTTCGGACCAGCCGTGGAAGTAGTTGTAGCAGTTGCCATATTCGCCTCTTTTCAAGTCAATTTGCAGTGAAGACTCGGCCTGTCGTCAGGCCAGGACTGAAATGAGGACCGGATTAGTCGCCAGAGAAGAGGTTAGCGCGAGCGTGCGACGGCAACACTGCAAGAAAACGCCGCGGACAGACCAGGAAGTCTACCCAGCAGTCAAGCGAGAATTGCGCTGACAGCGCTGCAAACGGGGATTGGTTGCGTCTGGTCATGGAACTGTCTTCATTATAGCTTGGAAGCCAATACGTTATTGTGACGAAAGAGTTTGGCCCGTTAGGTCCGCCACGCGAACAGTTCGCAACAGATTCCAGCAGATCAGATTTATTGGCGCGATCTGCGACCTCGGGGATATCCGATGATCTAATGGTACATGGGTCCTTCTGAAAAGCAGCATCGTCTTCAAGTGATCGTGGCGTTCGCGCTCGTTTATGTCCTGTGGGGCGGCACGTATCTTGGCATGCGCGTGGCGGTGGAACACATTCCGCCGTATGTCCTGGGATCGGTGCGGTTTTTGATCGCCGGCGTTTCCATGCTGGCTTGGTGCGCTTTTTCGGGAAGAAAGATCAGGATCAATCGCCGGGACATGTTGCGATTGCTGACGGTGGGGGTGCTGCTGCTGTCCGTCGCGAACATGGGCGTGGTCTGGGCGGAAGAGTATGTCTCCAGCGGACTGACCGCGCTGATTGTGGCCGCTGTCCCCATTTGGGTGGCCATCCTTGAAGCCTGGGCCTTCCGTACCCGGCGCCTGCCGTTGATGGGACTGGTCGGGCTGGCCCTGGGAATAGCAGGAATGCTGGTTCTGATATGGCCCAGGCTTACGTCCGGCACACACCTGAGTCACATGGAACTTATCGGTGTTGGAATATTGATCGCGGCGTGCCTGAGCTGGGCCCTGGGATCCATTCTCTCTGGCCGCTGGAGTCTCAGCGTGGATATTTTCACTGGCGCGGCATGGCAGATGACGTTTGCCGGGCTGGTCAACACACTTATCGCCCTAGCCACCGGTGGTTTTCACAAAGCCGTATGGACCTCACGAGGTGTCTGGGCCGTCGTCTATCTGGTGACGTGCGGGTCGTGGATCGGATTCACCGCTTATATATGGTTGCTCGAACATGTTCCGACGCCCAAGGTCGCAACGTACGCGTACGTGAACCCGATAGTGGCCATCTTCTTCGGCTGGCTGCTGCTCAACGAAAAAGTGGACACATTCATGCTTGTCGGGACGCTGGTGATTGTTGCCGCCGTCGTGTTGGTGACGCGATCCAAGCTCATAAGAATGAAGGCGGCGCCGACCGGGGCGGAAGAGCCGGCGCTTTCAGCGGCAACGGGAGACTGAGAAAAAAGCATGCAAATGGCAATTAGCAATTCGCAGACACGTGAGGAGTGAGTTCCTTTGCGTCCGTGGTTGCGTTTGCGTAAGAACCGGGCGGGCCTTTGTTCCGGCTACTTGCTAATCCCTTATTTTCTTTTCCACCGCGCGCCATCCTTGGTGTCTTCCAGCACGACTCCGGATTCTGCGAGCTGCTTGCGGATAGCGTCTGACCGTGCGAAGTTGCGGGCCTGCTTGGCGGCGGCGCGCTCGGCGATCAAGCGGGTGATCTCTTCATCGGAAATCTCCTGCGCCGGGACTTGCGAACTCCCGAGCTTGCCATGAGGTCCAGCCCATTCTCTGACGCGGGCCATCTTTGCTGGGTCATCATTTTTGAGGACGGCAAAGATTTCGTCGAACTGGTCGAGCGCTTCGAGCAAGGGGGCCTTATCGTCCTGACGAAGCTCGCCGCGGTCGGCGGCAGTGTTGGCTTCACGGACCATTTCAAAAAGCGCGGCCTGAGCGCGGGCCGTATTGAGATCGTCCTCCAGCCCCGCGCGCATTTCCCGTTTTGTCTCAGCCGCCAGTTCCAGGATCCGTTCGTTCCTTCCCGGCGGAAGATTGGCCATCTCCAGGCGTAACTTGAACGTTCGCAGCCGTCCAACGGAGCTTTCCGCCTGTTCCAGTCCGGCGAAAGTAAAATTTAACTGCTTGGTATACGGAACCGACGCGAGTAGATAGCGAATCGCGGAAGGCTTGTGGCCCTTGAGCAGAAGATCGCGCAGAGTAAAGAAGTTGCCTTCGCTCTTCGACATCTTCTTACCCTCCACCAGGAGAAAACGCACATGGAACCAGAAACGCACGAACTGCTGTCCGGTCAGAGCTTCCGACTGGGCGATTTCGTTTTCATGATGAGGAAAGGTCAGGTCCTCTCCGCCGGCATGCAGGTCAAAACTCGGTCCCAGATATTTGATGGACATCGCCGAGCATTCAATATGCCATCCGGGACGTCCCGGGCCGATGGGGCTTTCCCAAAATGCTTCGCCTTCTTTTGGCGCTTTCCAGAGCGCGAAATCGCGGGCGCTGTCTTTTTCATATTCGTCCAGGTCCACGCGCGCGCCGTCTTCCATGCCGCTGAAATCCTTCTTTGATAGCTTCCCGTATTCCGGGAATCTGGCAATGCGGAAGTAATACGATCCGTCTTCGGTGCGATAGGCAAATCCCCTCTTTTCCAGTTCCTGAATAAAGACGGCCATTCCCCCGATATGCTCGGTGGCGCGGACCAGTTGCTCCGGGCGTTCCAAGTTGAGGGTTTGCATGTCTTCGAGAAAGGCTTCTTCGTACTTCCGCGTGTAGTCGCTGACGGATTGCTTCTGCTGCGCGGCGTTGCGGATGATCTTGTCGTCCACGTCCGTAATATTCATCACGTGGTTCAGCTGGTAGCCGCTCTGCCGCAAAAACCGGCGGAGCAAGTCCACCGCAACAAAAGTGCGAAAGTTGCCGATATGGCCGTAGTCATACACCGTGGGCCCGCACGCGTACATGCGGACCGTGTTGTCTTTGGCGGGAGAAAACTCCTCGACGTTGTTGGAAAGCGTGTTGTAAAGATGAAGAGGCAAACTGTGATTCTAGCAAATGAGCATTCAGCACTCAGTCCCTGATCATTCCCAATGTACAAAGAATTCCTGGGACAACAAATTCGCACAAGCCCGCATCCGAAAACTTACTGGTCTGGGGCTGAATGCTGATTGCTGAGTGCCTATTGCTTGTCCCCTCCCGCATGGCGCAGGTGGAACGCTACGCGCACCAGGTAATGCACGCCGGAGATCACTGTCAAGGCGATGGTTGCATAGATGCCCACTTTCCTGCCCACCGCAATCCATTGGGCGCTGGACACCTCATGCAACAGCACCAAAGGCACCGTGACAATCTGTGCCAGGGTGTTGGCCTTGCCAAACAGGCTGGGACGAAAGACTTTCATGGTGCCGGTGATGTAGAGCAGGGTGCACACGATCAGAATGATGATGTCGCGGGCGAAGACCAGGACGGTGGCAAACACCAGTATGGTCCCACGATGCGTCGCCGCGAGAACCAGGAACATGGTGCTGAGTAAGAGCTTGTCGGCAATGGGGTCCAGGTATTGTCCGAGCAGGGTCTTCTGTTTGAGAAGGCGGGCCAGCAGGCCGTCCAGGCCGTCGCTGATGCCGGCGGCGATAAACAGCCCCAGGGCCAAGCCGTAGCGGTTCTCCACCACCGCGATCACGATAAAGGGAATAAAGACCAGCCGCAGCAGTGTGAGCAGGTTGGGAGCGGAACGCAGTTGCCGGATCATTCTTCCTGCTCCGCCGGTTCCTGCCCGGTGCGGTGGAAGAATTTAGTAACGGCCACACCGGTCTTGGCGGCAAACTGCTCCGCAAGTGACGGCAAGTCTCCGCTGCGGGCATCCAACTCGATCCGCTCGACGCGGTGCATGGGAAAGAAAACAACCGTAGCTGTCGCGGGTTCGCGATTCTTGACGAGCGTCGAGAAATCTTCCAGCGAATGCAGATCAATCCCGCAGAGGCCCACGCCGGCAGGGTCCACCGACAAGACCACGCCCCAGAACTTCTCCCGCGGAGCGTTCAGCGTGACCAGCACCAGTTTTCCGGAATGCAAGCTCCCAGCAGTCCCCATGTGAATTGATTGTCCGCGTTTGTAAACAAAGTGTAAAGAGCGTGATTCGATGGTGTAAAAGGCGGGCTTTGGCCGGGGAAAATTCACCATCGCTCACAAATCTTAAAGAATCAACACCAACATTGCGTTGCGGATCAGGTCAAATGCAGCAGTGGTCACGGACTTCAATTTGATCGTGAAAGAGTTTGATTGTGAAAAAGAAAGAGGCGCGCGATGGCACCAATACTGGTCTGGCTCATCCTGTTTCTCAGCTTGCTGATCACGGCGGTCAAGTACACGCTGGCGCTCATTCTGAAGTGGTCGGTCCCGGGCGCGAGAGCAAAGAAAGACTACACCTGCCAGCCGACGGTAAGCGTCCTGCTGCCTTGCTACAACGAAGGTCGGACGGTCTACGACGCCATCGCGAGCATCAGCCGGAGCAATTATCCCAATGATAAGTTTGAAGTCATCGCGCAAGATGACTGCTCGATTGACGACAGCCACGAGTGGATGCTCCGAGCGCAGCACGACTTTACCAACATACGGGTCCGAGTGGGGCGGAACGCCGTCAACAGCGGGAAGGCACGCACGGTGTGCGCCGCGCTGCGCCATTCCACTGCCGACATCGTCATCTCCATTGATTCAGACTGCGTCTTTGATCCCGACGCTATCCGCGAACTGACCGCGTGCTTCGCTGAGCCGAATATCGGGGCGGTGGGCGGCAGAGTGGGCGTGATGAATCCCAACGCCGGGACCATCACGGCGATCCAGACGTTCATCTACTATGCCGCGTTCCAGTTGTACAAAGTTCCCGAAAACTGGACGCGCAGCGTGGGCTGCATCAGCGGATGCCTGTTCGCCATCCGGCGCGAGCTGCTGCTCAAGATCGAGGCGGTCATCTGCAATCGCAACTGGTTTGGCATTCCGGTCAACCAGGGTGAAGACCGCTTCATGACCCACCTGGCGCTTCTGGAAGGTTACGGCACATACGTAAACAATGACGCACTTTGCTGGACCACGGTGCCGGCCACGCTGGGCGAGTTGTTCAAGCAACAGCTTCGCTGGCGGCAAAGCATCCTGCGCGATCTTTTCTACACGTTGAAGACGCTGCCGCAGCATGTGTGGAAACTTCACCCGAACGCGGTGTTCACGCTGGTGCTCACCCCGCTTGGCGCACTGGTGGCTTTGCTGATGGCCGTAACCATGCTGTCGAGCAGTCCGATGGCATGGGCCGGTCCTGAGCCGATGATCGTGTATCTGGCCATTGCTGCCGTGCTCGGGTGGGCCATTCGGAAATACAGCAAGCGCGAAACCGTCACCAATCCGCTGCTCTTCGGAGCCTATGTGGCCTGGTGGCTCGTCAGTAATTTGCTCATTACTCCCCTGGCCCTGTGCACCATGGATTCCAGGGACTGGGGCACTCGCAGCAAGCAATAAAGGACAAGACAAAGGGGACAAACAATGGATACCTCGACCGTCAAGAAACCCGCTGATGTAAAGAAGGCCATCACTCTCCAGGGCATGGCGTACAAATCGGTGGTCACGCTCTACCGGCTCTTTGCCATCCTGGCGTTGTACGTTGTCCTGTTCGGGGTGCTGGGATACGGCTTCATGATGGGCTTTTATGCCATAAACACTTCGTGGGCGGCGCCGGTGATCCTTTCTCCGTCCGACGACAAGAGCCTGGACTTCACGGAAAAGCTGGTGACCAGCAAACAGTCTCTGGAAAACCTTTCTGTGGACAAGAAGCGGCTGGATGGCAGCATTGAGGAGATGATGAGTCACCGCGTGTCTCTGCTGGCGCTGGCGCCGGAGCTGCAAGCGGCCATCGCGCGGGAGAATCAGCACAACCGGACCGCCGGTCCGCAGCTCGTCCAGCTTGACCAACAGAAGCAGGCGGACAACGCGAAGACCCAGGGCGTTCTGGTCCAGGTCAGGCAGGTGGAAGCCGCCATTGACAAAGACCTGGCCGCCGGGCTCATCACGAAAGGCGACGCAGCCACGCAGCGCGCTGCACTGAATCAAGCCCAGACTTCCTACACTGACAGCAGGATCAATGAGGTCATGCTGACAGACAACATTCTGGAGAAGACCACCACCCACACCAAGTCTCTGGATGTGCTCGACAAACAGGCGGAACTGAGGTCTGAGATCGCGCAGCTCGACATTGCCATCTCCGTCGCGGAAAAGCAGGTCCGCGAAGAGTCGCAACAGATTGACAGACTGAAAGCGGCCATCGCCACGGCCAAGCAGACGCCGTATTACCTGAGCGTTTCCGGCGGCAGTGCGGTCAACTTTGCTTTTGTGCCTTATGACAACCAGAGCAACGTTGCCGCGGGCGCTCCGGTCTACGACTGCTATCTCAACATGGTCGTGTGCCGCCAAGTAGGCACGGTGAAGCACGTGTTCGCCGGAGAAGAGCATGCCATCCATCCCATCTTCCGGACAGACATGCGCGGCTTCATGATCCAGATGCAGTTGGACCATCCGGAATCGGCAAAGTCAAAGACGGTGTTTCTGAACCGCAAACCGCTGTTGTTCTAAGGAGAGAGACCATGTACCGCAGCACACAGAAAATCGCCATCGCAGCCCTGCTGACAATCTTCACGGCCGCAGCGAAAGCACAGACCACCAACGCCGCGGTGGTCAGCGATCAGCAAGCTTACTGCCAATACGTCACGGAGCAGGCGACGGCGCAACGGGACATACTGATTTCTCCCAGCGCGGTGGCCGGCGTGACCCAGCCGAATACCGGTTTGCCGATGCAATCGGTGTGGGGTGTTTCCAGCAGCCTGTCGAGTGTCCGGAAGGCCGGACTGACCATGGATGCAGCGCGCAAGAACTGCGATCTCTACTCAGCCACTACGACTGCCCAACAGGAGATCCAGTACGCGCTGCCCAGTCTGGAGAAGCAGGCGCTCGAGCACCGGCTGGACTTGATCCAACAGGCGTCACAAGACCTGGATGCGTTGATCGCCAACACCACAAAAATGATGGACGCTCAGAATGCGACGCGGCCCATGCTTTTCGCACTGCAAACCGCGAAGATAAAACTGGACGCAGACCGGAGCGACACACAATCGCGCATTGCCACCCTGTACACGCCGGCCCTGAGCGGCACGCCGCTTAAAGAGCTGCTCGCGGCGAAACAGAGCAGTGAAGCGAACGAGCAGGAAGCACTGGACAAGTTGGCCCGCCAGAACAACTGGGACGTGTCCGTTTCCGTGGGCGCGCACCAGCAGATCAGCCCGTTCGCCGGAGGCGCCGGCGCGTACGGCGAAGTCACGGTCAGCTACAATCTTGGCAGCCACGCCATCAACAAACATCTGGACCAGGCGGCCGACGCTTATACCAACTGGAAGACGGTCCAGGAGGGTGACGTTGCCCGCAACGCAGAAGTAGTCCGGCAGCAGGTGGCGGCGACGATCTCCGCGCAGGAGACCAGGCTGAAGTCCCTCCAAGACGCCAACCAGCAGGTAGCCGGCAATCTGCAACTGATAGGCGACCCGGACACCACGGCGGCCATGGAGTTCCGCAACCAACTCGCCAGCACACAATTGCTGCTGGGGATCGAGAGCGGCGATGCCGCGTTCCGGTTGGAACGGCTGAAGGAGTTTTTGAGCAGCAACTATTGAGTACTTAACAAAGGGACCGGACGGCGCTTTGGCTACCTGCGTTGCTTTTGCCGGTTCTCGCGCTGTTCTTCCAGTATGCTCAGCAAGTCTTCACTTTCGCGGTCGCTCCGGTCTCCATAATGGAAGTTCACAAACAACCACAGCCCGTCCCGGAGGATAAGTTCGGCCACAACGTCCGGATTTTCGTTCTTCTTGCCGGAGGACACTCCATGCACGTCGACTAGGACGCTTTCGCGTTGCACCGTGATGTTTCCCACGACGTAGCGGCTGCTGGGGTCCTGGCTGTTGAGGAAGGGATCGAAATCCAGTCCCACGGACTCGCCGCTGGCCCTGGTCTGGGCCTCGGAATCTGCCTTTAAGCGCCGGAAAAGAGCGGGACTAAACAGGGTGCCTTTTTGTTTCAGCGCCAAAGCAACCGGGGAGCTCTTCTTGTCCTTAAGCGCCTTGGCGATATACCAGTCGTAGAAGGTCTGCACAAAGATGGCGCAGGATTTCTGGACGTCCTGCGGGCCATTGGTCTGTCCTCCAAATACGCGCGGCGTCGCCACGGCAAGTAACAGACCCAGGCAGACTGTTGTTTTGACGAGCTTCATTCTCACGTCCCTTGTATGCTGGAGAGCGATTCTAATCGCAAACACTCGTTTCGCGCAGAAACATCTGAGAGGGACCGTGGCGCCCCGGTTCCAGGTGGTCGCAAGTTCGCTGTGGCAGGCGCAATTCCCGATTGACCTGGGGGGTGAAGTGTGGCATTCTTTGCGCCCATGACAGGACTTTCCGCGCTTTGGCTTCCGATTCTGCTCTCGTCGGTGATCGTGTTTGTTGTCAGCTCCATCCTTCACTCGGTGTTGCCCTGGCACAAGAGCGACTATCAGCGGGTGCCGGAGGAAGACAAAGTGATGGACGCGCTACGGCCGCTGGCGATCCCGCCGGGAGACTATATCCTCCCGCGTCCGCTCAAGAGAGACGACATGCGTTCTCCGGAGTTTCAGGACAAAATGAAAAAAGGCCCGATCATGGTGCTGACTGTAATGCCCAACGGACCAATGTCCATGGGCCGGAGCCTCGGTCTGTGGTTGGTCTACACCATTGCGGTCAGCTTCTTCGCTGCGTACGTCGTCGGACGCGCCGTGCACGCAGGAGCGCCTTACCTGCAGGTCTTCCGTTTTGCCGGGGCCACCCGCGTTCATCGGATACTCGGTCGCGCTGTGGCAAATGTCCATCTGGTACCGCCGCAAATGGAGCACCACCATCAAAGCAACGATTGACGGCCTGATCTATGCGCTCCTTACAGCAGGCACCTTCGGCTGGCTGTGGCCGCGGTAGGTGAATGAAGGACCTCGGTGAAGGACTGCTTGCCGAGCAGATCAATCCGCTCGAAAAGTACGCCTGAAGTGCTTCCTGCCGGTGCGCGTCTGCTCGCCTTGGAGACCGCGCTTGCGCAAAACGTCTCTGCAGTTTTACCATGACGGTAACCAGAGTAGCTGATTATGCGTAGCCACGTTCCTGCGTGCCTTTATACGATGTTAATCCTGCTCTGCAGTTCGTTTAGCCATTGCCAGAACCAACTCGTCGCCGTCGGTGATCTGAATGGTGACGGTAAACCCGACGTCGTTGTTGCCAATCCATCTTTGGACAATATCGGCATCTTTCTGAATACCGGCAATGGCACGCTTGGGCCGGGAGTTTTTCTCGCTGTTTCCGGCAGACCGGACTCGGTTTCCCTGGCAGACTTCAACTCAGACGGACATTTGGACATCCTTCTGGCCGTGGCTGATTCATCCGGAGGCAAGGGATTCCAAATCATGCTGGGTGACGGCCATGGTGGTTTTGCTGCACCGGTTGCGGTACCGACCGGTAGCGCCAGTCCCGATTCAAACACCGTAATTGCGGATTTCAACGGCGATGGGTTTCCCGACATCGCATTCGGCATCAACGCTACCCAGCCCCAGATCGCTATCATTTTCGGCGACGGCCATGGTGGTTTTTCCGCTCCGCGCGTGATTACAGTTGCCAATGACACCACGTTTGCGATTGGACTGGTCCTCCTGGACGCCAATAAAGATTCCAAGCCTGACCTAGTTGTGAATACCGCTAAAGTGACTGTCTCCACGCATGAGTCTTTCCTGCTGCTGAATGACGGTACCGCCAACTTCAGTGTTTCTCATCTCAGCAGCAACGGGGGGAGCCTCCGCGATACCGCGGAGTTTGTCACCGCTGTCGCCGACTTCAACGGCGACGGCTTCGCGGATCTTCTTTTCGGCCCCGGATCGTTGTCTTTCATCATGTTTGGCGACGGTCAGGGCGGGACCTTGTATGCATCTTCCGGTCTTCCTCTTGCTGCCCCGCAGGGCTTTGCGGCGGATATTGATGGCAATAAGACAATTGATCTTGTAACGTCTGATCCTGGATCGTCCGGCAGCTATTTTCCTGGAAACGGGCACGGGGGATTTGGCGATCCGATTCCGCTCTCATTTCCTCAGGGCTCTACTCTGCTTGCCGTCGCAGACTTCAATGGCGACGGAAAGCCGGATTTTGTTCTTCAGTCCGGGACTAACGTCTCAGTGGCTTTGAACAACCTCACCGCGCCGGCTACTATTTCAGCCTCAACTCAGCTTCTGCTGTCCTTATCGGCTGCGACGACCAGCGTCGGCCTGCCAGTCACTTTATCGGCTTCCGTGATTTCGTACGGTGGCATACCTGGCGGCAGCGTCACTTTTTTTGACGGAACACAATCTCTGGGCAGCGCGCCGATCGATATCTATGGGATAGCGACGCTGACCACATCGTTCGCCATGGCCGGTCTGCACAACAATCTAACCGCGACCTTTGCCGGCACACTGGATCCCGCCACCAACACGGTTTTTGCTAACAGCAATGCGCTAAATGCTCCCGTCAGCATCTCTGTGAATACCTCGCAACCAAGCGCCTCAGCCCCTGGTGTCACGTTGTCCGCTTTTCCCAATCCTGCGCGCGTGCTTAATCCCGTAACGATCACCGCAAACGTCACAAGCCCTTCAGGAAACCCAACCGGCGCGGTAGTCTTGCGGGCAGATGGAGTCGTGGTCGCTACCCTTATCCCCGGAGGGACGCCTGGGCTTTTTGGGCCAACGAAGGTCATTTTCCCCAACGTCGGACTGCACAATCTCCAAGCCACGTACGGAGGCGACGCGATGTTTCCTCAGGCCACATCGTCAACGCTGGTTGAAGATATTCGGGTCTCAGTTCCCGCGGATTTCACCATGGATGCGAGCCCGCAAAGCGCCACCATCAAGGCCGGCCAGTCAGCCACCTTCAACATCACGGTCAATCCTGTTGGCGACCTTACTTCGACCGTGGGCTTTTCCTGCAGCGGATTGCCGGCCGGTGCAAGCTGCAGCTTTTCCCCTGGCAGCCTGACGCCGGGGATTAATCCGGTCTCAACCACTCTCACGCTCACCACAACTGCGCAGTCAACGGCTGCTCCACTCGCCGCACAGCGACCTGGCCTTTTTGTCTGGCCACTCTCTGTAGCCGGTTTTTTCAGCTTGCTCCTCTTCGTTGCTTTGCGCAATCGCAACATCGCCAGGCAGGCTCTAATCTTATGGGCAGCCATGGCAGGTCTTCTTCTAATGGCTGGTTGCGGCGGGGGCGGCAGTGGAACACCCAGCGGGCAAACTGGAACTCCGTCTGGCTCGAGTTCGATCACTGTCACTGCGACCTCAGCAACGAGTCATACAACCGCGATCAGTATCACAGTTACACCGTGATCCCTTCTTGATCATGCGCAGCCCAAGAAAGGCCCGCAAAGGACAATCCTCCACCTACCGGAAGGCCTGGCATGATCAGACAACGCCTTCGAAATGCACTGTCTTAAGGATGCGCCTGATTTCTACTCGCGTCGCTGCATTGCAGGGTTCCCGATAAATCTTGAACCATTCTTGATGCCGACGTCGGAAGTCAGCCTGTTCTGAACGAGGTAGTGGATTCAGGGCGCGATCGTACGCGGCAAGCCTTGAAACCTCACGGAAGGGATCACCGGCATGAAGAAAAATAAATGGTAGGCACGAGGAGACTCGAACTCCTGACCTCTACCGTGTCAAGGTAGCGCTCTAACCAACTGAGCTACGCGCCTACAAGGCTGGCAAACTCATTTTACAGCAGAGACAGGCCGATTTGCGCACTCGACTGCCGCAACCTCTGTCCACCGTGCTCCGTTCAGAGAAGGCTCCCCCTAAATCTTGGCAGCGCGTGACTCAACGGCCGTCATTGTGCCAACCGAACGCGGCGCATCAACTCTTGAAAACGTGGATCGCTGCGTAGTGGATCGTAGAACGGGTCCACCTTCAGCGAAGTAAGCATCGTGGAGTGCGACAGGTAGGCCTTCTCGAGCCAGGCGAAGGCTTCGTTCTTATTGCCCATACCAATGTGCGCCATAAGAATGGGCCCCGGATCCAGCGGCCGGTGCCGGCTGAGCTGTTCCAGTTTCCGCAGCTCCTGCTGGGCCCGCAGACGCTGGCCCGAGTGGCCGTAGACGTACGCCAGGTAGCCCGGGATCCAGGGTCCATTGTCGAACCGACGCCATCTCTCTATATCGGCCAGCGCCTCCGCGTACATTCCTTTTTGCAAGTAAACCGAGCTCAGGAGGTGGGCCCGAGGGAAGTTCGGTTCCATCTCCTGCACGGCGCGAAGCTTTTCGATTGCCCGGTCATATTGGCGCGAGTAGTACAGGATCGCGCCGTTGTCGGCGGCAATGATCAGCGATAAGGGATCAAGCTGGCGCGCGCGCTCGCTCTCGGCGAAAGCCTCATCGAAGCGTCCCTGGTAGGCCAGATACTCTGCATACCAGTGGTGGGCGGTGGCGTAGTTGGGGTCCAATCGGATCGCCCAACGGAATTCCTTTTCTGCCGTTTGCCAGTCCCAATCGTAATTCTCGGCAATGAGAGCGAGCGAGTTGTGTGCTTCCGCGAGTTGGTCGTCAATCTCCAGGGCCCGGAGCGCGGCCGCGCGCGCTTTGGGCATGGATTCGGTTCGCGGACTCAGATCGTAGCCACTGACCAGGGCGTAAGAATCGGCCAGGCCCGCATATCCGCGAGCGTAGCCAGGGTCCTTGGCGACGGCCTGTTGAAAGTACTCGATCGCCTGCTGCAGACTCCCGGGAGTCCTTTTGTTCAGGGAATACCGGCCCTTGAGATAGGACTCATAAGCCTCATAGCTCGCGGGGGCGCGGGACGCCAGATGAGCGGGGTCGTTCCTCCTCTGGTCGTCCAGCGCCAGCTGAATTTCATTGGCAATTTCTTGCGCAATCTCACGTTGCAGGGCCAGCAAGTGGCCCAGGTCGCGGTCATACTGGCGCGACCAGAGGCGTGTCTGGTCTTTCATCTGGACGAGCTGGACTGTGATCCGTACCCGGTCGGAATCGCGCCGGACGCTGCCCTCGAGCACGTACTGTACTCCCAACTCACGGCCTACCTGTTCCAATGGCTCCTGGCTGTGCTTGTAGTGCATCACCGAAGTTCGCGCAATCACTCCCAGATGCGCTGAATCAAGGTGGCCAAGTTGGGCGATCATCTCCTCCGTCAGGCCGTCGCTGAAGTAGTCCTGTCCGGCGTCTCCTGTCAGGTTCGCGAAGGGCAGAACCGCCAGCATCAGTCGCGCGCTGGACGGCTGGTAGCGAGGCCGGAAACCGGGCCACTGAAAGTACGCGCTCAGAGGCAGCAGAACAATCGAAATCCCAAGAAGCACAGGCCATCGCCGCAGCCACAACCAGGAGAGCCTGCTGTCCGAAAAGTCCTCCCCGGCAACGGCAGGCTGGGGAATATCGTCCTTCACGGAGGGAACTTTGACGTCAACCACCTGCGCGATGAAGCGGTATCCCCTTCCCGTAATCGTTTGCACGAAACGCGGCTTCGCGGGATCATCTTTCAGGACCTGGCGAATCTTGCGGATCGCTGCATTGATACTGTTGTCGGTGTCCAGGAAGACGTCCTTGCCCCAGATACGCTCGATGATCTGATCGCGTGACACTAACTGCTCTTTCTGCTCAATGAGCAGGCGCAGCATCTCCGTGGGGATGTGTTCCAGCTTCAGCAAACGGCCCGACCGGCGCAGTTCGCCTACGCGCAGGTCGAGCTCGAAATCCTGGCCAAATCTGACCCGGCCCGAAGCATTGCTGGGTTCTGACGGCACCAGAAAAACCTCAAAAATGAGTGGCGGCCATTCTACATCGACCGGCCAAATCACCAGCAAACCCCTTATTTCAATGAAGTTATAAATTCATTCAACTTAAGAAAGTCTTCAGGCGCTCGCCATGGCCAGGAAAACGTTTTCGCGGCAATATGCCCGGACTGCTGTTCCGGAGGGCGGAATGGGATTGGACCTTGAACAATCGCACTGCCACTGGAGCGGGAAGTAACTCGCCGAAGCAGCCATGATTTTCGCTCGCAGTTGGGGGACAAACGATCCGAGTTTGAAACGTCTTTGGTCGCTGCATCACTAGTAGGTAATGAACGCGTGCGCCGGAGCCAGCCGCGCACTACCCGGAAGGGTAGGTAGAAGGAGAGGTTCCATGTCCAGCTCCAAAATGCTGATCATCCTGAGCTTCCTATTGGGAGTTCCAGCCTTTGCTCAGTTTGAAGTTTCCCCCGACCATTTTGATGAGGATGCTCAGAAGCCTCCGGCACAACAGGCCAAGGCCAGGACAAAGATCAAGCTGACCAGGCAGACGACAACCTCGGCGGTTGCACCGGCACAACAGCGGACGCAGGGACAGGCAACAGTGACAACCGCGCAGCGGGAGAGCGTGCCGGCCTTGCAGCCTGCCGCGGGCGCAAAAAGAAACACGAGCATCGCAGCTTCCACGCGTTCGGGCAGAAAGCGCTTACAGAAACCCAAAACCGTCCCATCGCTGCAACCAGTTGGCAAGAGCGTTGCCGAGGCGCGGGCGCCGAGGTGAAACGGGCGGTTTTAATTAGTGGAGGGTTGAATTGATGGAGGACGAGCGGTGACGTAATCCAGAGGCTCCAGCGAAATGGACCGCAGCATGGAGGTGAGTCATCGCCATTGATCAGGAAACCGCCAAATTATTTAAGGAGAGAAGCTTATGTTGCATCTTAACGGGATTTTTGCATCGCGCAGGATTCGGTTCGTTTCGGCTCTATTCGCATGTCTGGGATTCACGCTGGTGGTGCCGGCGAATTCGTTTGATCCTAACCTGCGGGATTTTCCAGACCCCACAGGGGAGGTGCGCACCTTCAGCACCACCGGCTCGGTTGATACTACCAACCCGTTCTTTCAGAGCATGGGAACCAACGGAAGGGCCTGCATCCACTGTCATCAGCCGGGCGATGCCTGGACGGTCACCCCACCGCACATCCAGGAACGCTTTGCCGATAGCGATGGGCTGGACCCTATCTTTCGTACGGTGGACGGCGCCAATTGTCCCAGCGCTGATGTTTCCACCGAACCTGCCCGGAGAGCCGCATATAGCATGCTTCTGCATAAAGGCCTGATTCGGATATCGCTGCCGGTCCCCGCCAATGCCGAATTTGAGGTGGCAGATGTCAGCGATCCTCACGGTTGTCCGGAAACCACAGCGCAGCAGTTCGCCATGTTCCGGCGGCCGTTGCCCTCGACGAACCTGGTCTTCCTCAGCACCGTGATGTGGGATGGCCGCGAAAATGCCCCCGGCCAATCCATCGTGCACGATCTCATGCAGCAGTCGAAAGACGCTACCCTGAATCATGCGCAGGCCTTGACTGCTCCTAGCGACGAACAAGCGTCACAAATGGTGGCGTTTGAACTTGCCCTGTTTACCGCGCAGTCCGACGATCACGCTGCCGGCCAACTCGACCGGGACGGGGCCCAGGGCGGGCCGCAGGTCCTTTCCACTCAGCCGTTCCATATCGGCATCAATGATACGTTTGGCGGGGACCCGTCCGGTGCAACCTTCAATCCTGACGTCTTCACTATTTTTCAGAACTGGACTGATCCGAGCCGGCCCGCCCACGACGACGCGCGTGAGTCGGTGGCGCGGGGCGAGAGACTGTTCAACCGCCTGGTCATTCCCATTGAGGGAGTGGCGGGAATCAATGACGCCCTGGGTCAGCCCGTGGTACTGGGCACATGTACTTCTTGTCATGACACCCCAAACTCCGGCAACCATTCCCTTTCCGTGCCGTTGAATATTGGAATCACGGATTTTCCGGCCCTGGCGCCGCTGGATACCACCGGTCTGCCGGTCTACACACTGGTCTGTAAGGCAACCGGCAAGAAGTTCACCGTGACTGATCCCGGACGCGCCATGATCTCGGGAAAGTGCAAAGACATCGGTAAGACCAAGGGGCCCATCCTGCGCGCCCTGGCTGCGCGCGCGCCTTATTTTCATAACGGCTCTGCGGCTACGCTGCTGGACGTGGTGAACTTCTACGACGTACGTTTTCACCTGGCGCTCGCGGAACAGGAAAAGCTCGATCTGGTGGCGTTCCTGCGCGCGTTGTGAAACAGAGCCCTTAGCAAGGACACCAGGTCTGCAGCCAAGGGCGCGGCATACTGTACTTATTCGGAAGCTGGACTTTACGCCGTCGTAGTTAAAGCCGTTCTTCGAAGATCCGCGCTGTAACTATCGGGTGGTCGCCCGTGCGGAAGCCCGCGTCTCCTTGAGCGCCGCATGGGCACCCTTGTTGATTCAGTCTTCTTATCCGCGGTTGCGTGCACCCGAACGGCTGTTGAGTCTGGGAGAGCCAGCCCGTCTAGCGACTTGTCATCGCCCCGCCGGATGTGAATACTGGTGCCAACGTTTGCCACGGTTTACCGGAGGTCTCGATGTACGATGCCATCATTGTCGGCGCCCGCTGCGCGGGAGCTCCCACGGCATTGCTACTGGCCCGTAAAGGCTACAAAGTCCTGATGGTGGATCGCACCACCATGCCCAGCGATATGGCTTTCTCCAATCACTTTATGCACCAGACAGGCGCGGCCCGGATGAAGTGCTGGGGGCTGCTTGACCGGTTGGCGGCCACCAATTGCCCTCCGATCACGGAAAACTTCTGGGACTACGGCGCTTTCGTGCTGAGCGGTCCGCCGACGCTGGCCGAGGGCGGAGTGCGCACGGCGTTTGCGCCGCGGCGCAAGGTGCTTGATCCGCTGCTGGCCGCTGCGGCGGTGGAATCCGGAGTGGAACTGCGCGACGGCTTCTCCGTCCAGGAAGTAGTCTGGGACAACGACCGCGTGGCCGGAATCCGCGGACACGGAAAAAGCGGGACTACCGTCACCGAGAAAGCGCGAATCACGGTCGGCGCGGACGGCATGTTTTCCACCGTGGCCAAGGCCGTGCAGGCCAAAGAGTATCACTCCAAGCCTCCGCTGGAGGGCTCATGGTATTCCTACTGGAGCGGCGTGCCGATGAAAGGCTGGCACCTGTGGATCCGTCCACATCGCGTGATCTTTGCCTATAACACGAATGACAATCTCTCGCTGATCGGCGCCGCTTTTCCGGCCAGAGAATTGCCGGCCGTCCGCCAGGACCTGGAAATCCACTACATGCGGGCGCTGGCGGAGAACGCGCCGGAGCTCTTCGAACGCATGAAGAGTGGTCGCCGTGAGACACGGTTCGTGGGCGGAGCAATTCCCGGCCACGTTCGCAAGCCTTATGGCCCGGGCTGGGCCCTGGTGGGTGATGCCGGATATCAAAAAGACCCTTGCACGGCCTCCGGAATCACTGACGCCATGCGAAGCGCGGAGTTGCTGGCGGAAGCCATTGACGACGGCTTCAGCGGCAGAAGAGCGCTGGCGGAAGCCCTGGCGGGATACGAGCAACAGCGTAACCAGTCTGAATTGCCGTATTTCGAAATGACCTCCCAGCTCGCCACGCTGGAACCGCCGCCTGTCGAAACTCTACAACTGCTGGCCGCGCTGAAGGACAATCCGGAACAGCGCAGCCGATTCTTTGGCGTTGTCGCACACACGGTGCCGGTACAGGACTTTTTTTCGCCGGAAAACGTCGGCCGGATCATGAAAGGCGGAAATCGAAAGGCGACGGCAATCTCCTAGTTCTCCCACAGCTCTCTGATTTTTTTCACGCGAAATATCCCGGTCGGGCATGCGCCACACGGCTTGCCCCGGACAGAAGGCCCGTCCCACGAATCTATTAAGGTACCAGGGTAATCTTGATGAATTTGCGATTTCTAATCTATATTCGTTTCCAACTGATCGTGGTCCAGGGTAATTTCAAAAACAAGAGCAGGAACGAACCCAGGAAAACAAGAGCTTCCATATCGGCTACCGCTCGCTTTTGTGCAAGGCCGACCGGAATTAGGTGAGGGCTTATGTGTGCACCAAACCCATTGATTGACGCGCCAGTCTCAATTGACGCATCGGCAAGAAATTCAACAGAATATAACGCAGCGCCAATGACGCGCCGTCACGGATATTTCGTCGCGTGGCTGACGCTGATGGCGTTCCTGGGCCTGTGGCAAGTGCCTGCCTGGGCACAAAAAAGCGTTGCTTTGGTCGGATCTGGCTCCAGCGTCCCTCTCCCGCTCTATAAGAAGTGGGCGGAGGAGTACAACAAACGCAGTTCCTTAATCCAGTTGCAATATGTTCCCCTGGGCACAATAGAAGGCATCCGGCAGATTTCGCACGGTGTCGGCGACTTCGGAGCAGGCGAAGTCCCCCTCGGTGTCAAGGAACGCACGGAAGGAAAGCTGTCAGAACTGCCGACTGTGCTCATTGCCATTGTCCCGATCTACAACGTGCCTGGCGTTCATCAGGAATTGCGGTTCTCCGGAGAGTTGCTGGCCGAGATATTTCTGGGCCGAGTAAAGACCTGGGACTCTCCCCTGATCGCGAAGCTGAATCCTGGTGTCTCGCTGCCCAATACGCCAATCAAGGTGTTTTACCGGCCGGCAGGAAAAGGCACAAACTACGTTTTTACGGACTTTCTTTCCAAGACCAGCGCGTCATTCCGCGCGAAAATCGGGCGCAGCGCTTCACCAGCATGGCCCGTTGGCAAACCGGCGGAACGCAGTTCGGATATGGCCGATTCAATCAAGGCTGAGCCTGGTGCGATCGGGTATGTGGAACACCAATATGCGGTGCAAACTCAGATGCCCTATGGGCTGGTGCAAAACGCCGCCGGCAAATTCGTGAAAGCCACACCGGCAACCATCGCGGCGGCGTGCTCTGCGGTGGAAGCGCCGCAATGGGACAAGTTCTCCGCGTCGCTGACCAATGCTCCCGGCGCCGATTCCTTTCCCATAGCCAGCTTTTCCTGGGTGTATGTGCGGACGGCCGTGGCCGATCATCAGCGCGCGGCGGCGTTGACCGATCTGCTGACCTGGATGTTAGGCCCGGGCCAGCAACTGGGAACTCAAATGGGCTACTCTGAACTGCCCGGGCCGTTATTGGCGAAGGCCAAAGCCAGACTCAAGACCATTCAATAAAACGGGGCGATTTGCCGCTCGAGCCGCATAAACACATGTCCCTCGCTGTCCGCTTGGGGCCGCGCGCAACCGCGGGATTTCCCCCCTTTCTCGTATTTCCCATTGACAATAACGCTATAAAGACTACTCTATGACCGCATCGCAGGTTTTGAAGGGCAAAACCCCCTCTAGCCGGCTGCGTGGGTACCGCTGCGCAACCGGGAGCGGAAAAGTTGTGACAGGGACCGTCGTAACCAGAGTCAAAAACTAAGGTCAGGCCAAGTAAGCCTGGCCCTCTCAGGAGAAATTTCGATATGGCGAGCATTCCAATGCAGGGGACTTCATCGGACCAGGTTTCAACTTCGAAGATTTGGACGGTGATCTTGGCCTCATCAGTCGGGACCATGATCGAGTGGTACGATTTCTATATTTTTGGAACGCTGGCTCCGTATCTGGCGCCCAAGTTCTACCCACCCGACAATCAACTGTTCCAGTACATTGCCTATCTGGCAACTTTTTTTGTGGGCTTCGCAGTGAGGCCCTTCGGTGCGCTTTTCTTCGGACGCATCGGTGACATTGTCGGCCGCAAGTACGCCTTTATTGTCACGCTCTCGATCATGGGCTGCGCCACTGCCCTTGTGGGAGCGCTGCCCAGCTACGCGACTGCAGGTTGGTTCTCTCCGGTCGTGCTGATCCTGCTGCGCGTACTGCAGGGCCTGGCATTGGGCGGTGAATATGGCGGCGCCGCAGTCTATGTGGCGGAACACGTCCCAGACAATAGACGTGGCTTCTACACCAGCTTTATTCAGATTACGGCCACCCTCGGTTTGTTTGTTTCCATTGCTGTAATCCTCGGGACCCAGAGCCGGATGACCGATGCGGCTTTCAAAGATTGGGGCTGGCGCATCCCGTTCCTGGCTTCATTGATATTGGTTCTGATTTCTCTGTATATACGGTTGCAGATGAAGGAGTCACCCATTTTCCAGCAGATCAAGTCCGCTGGTATGACCTCTGTGGCTCCTCTCAAGGAAGCATTTTTGGTGCCCGAGAACTTCAAGCGCTTCCTGATCTCTTTATTTGGCGCAACTGCGGGCCAAGGCGTGGTCTGGTACACAGGGCAGTTCTTTGCGTTGTTCTTCATGACAGCGATCTTGAAAGTGCCTGCGAAGGACTCCCAAATCATCGTTGCCAAGGCGCTGCTGCTGGGAATGCCATTGTTCGTATTGTTCGGCTGGCTCTCCGACAAGATTGGCCGTAAAAAGATCATTATGGCTGGATTGCTTCTGGCTTGCCTCTCTTATCGTGTTCCAGGCACGAATCTTGGTATCTACCCAGCCATGCAGCGCGCAGCCGGCAACAACGTGACGCACGTCGATCACACCAAGAATAAAGTGACTGGCCAGACGCTCCTTACGCCCCAAACGGTTGATGCAACCGGGAAAGCGGTAACAGCAGCTGTGGCCAGCAATGCGGATAAAAACATGCTGATGTGGCTGGTCTTTATTCAGGTGATTTTCGTCACCATGGTATACGGGCCCATTGCCGCCTTCCTGGTGGAATCTTTCCCGGCCAAAATTCGTTATAGCGCACTTTCGTTGCCCTACCACATAGGCAACGGAATCTTTGGAGGATTGGTGCCACTGGTCTGCGTCTGGATTCCGGCAGCAACTGGTAATCCATTCGATGGGCTCTATTATCCGATTGGTGTGGCCGCCTTAACCTTCATTATCGGTTCGATCCTATTGAAGGAGACCGTGAATCGAAAGATCTGGACCGAAGTCGCTTCTCCGGGAAAGAAATAAGCTCGTCGCTTTCGGCATTGCTCGAAGGTTTCAAAAGTTGACCAAACCAGCGGGTGGCTTTTCCAGCCACCCGCTGGATCGTTTACAACCGCGCCTTCGCGGGTCTATTCTTCTTGGGTCCGAAAATCGGGAGGACCGGTAACCATGGCTGACGTTCGTTCCAGGCCGAGCGAGCAGGCAACAGAAGTCACAGAAGTCAATGAAGCGCAAATAGCAGTCCACTGGAAAGAGGAGCAATACTATTACCCGGGCCCCGGGTTCATCGGCCAGGCGAACCTTTCCGATCCCAGCGTCAACGAGCGCTTCAGCGAAAAATATTTTCCCGAGTGTTTTCGCGAGTACGGCGACCTGCTGACCTGGGACCGCTACTGGCACACCACGCTCGATACCAGTGACGCGCCTTTCTGGAAGTGGTTTGTCGGCGGCAAGCTGAACGTCTCTTACAACTGCGTTGACCGCCATCTGGCCAAATACAAGAATAAAGCCGCATTCATTTTTGTGGGCGAGCCGGAGGAGGACGCACCCCAGGTCATTACCTACCAGGAACTTTATTTTCGCGTGAACGAAATGGCCGCGCTTCTGCGCGATTTTGCCGGGCTGAAGACGGGCGACCGCGTCACGATTCACATGCCGGTGGTGCCGGAACTGCCCATCACCATGCTGGCCTGCGCGCGCCTGGGAATTGTCCATTCCGTGGTGTTCGGCGGATTCAGCGGGGAGGCTTGTGGCCTGCGCGCGGCGGATTCCGGCAGCCGCGTGCTGATCACTATTGACGGCTACTACCGCAACGGCGCGCTGACCGACCACAAAGAGAAAGCAGACCTGGCCGTGGCCCTGGCCGCAAAAGAAGGCCAGAAGGTGGATAAAGTCCTGGTCTGGCGCCGGCACCGCGGGCAGTACGGGTCGTCCAAGCTCATGGTCGCAGGCCGCGATTACTTTGTTGACGACGTTCTGAAAGATTACGCTGGACAGAAAGTCGATCCTGTTTCCATGCCGTCGGAAGCGCCGCTCTTCCTGATGTACACCAGCGGCACTACCGGCCGGCCCAAAGGCTGCCAGCACGGAAGCGGCGGCTATCTCGCGTACGTCGCCGGCACCTCCAAATACATTCAGGACATTCATCCGGAAGACGTGTATTGGTGCATGGCCGATATTGGCTGGATCACCGGCCACTCGTATATCGTTTACGGCCCGCTGGCCCTGGCCGCAACCAGCATTTTGTACGAGGGTGTTCCCAATTATCCGGACGCCGGGCGTCCGTGGCGCGTGGCGCAGCGGCTGGACGTGAACATCTTTCACACCTCGCCGACCGCCATCCGCATGCTGAGAAAAGCCGGACCGGACGAACCGAAGAAATACAACTACCACTTCAAACATATGACCACCGTTGGCGAGCCGATCGAGCCGGAAGTCTGGAAGTGGTATTACGAAGTCGTGGGCAAGCGCGAAGCAGTGATCGTGGACACGTGGTGGCAAACCGAAAACGGTGGCTTCCTGTGCAGCACCAAACCCGCGCTCGATCCCATGAAGCCGGGAAGTGCCGGCCCTCCGGTGCCGGGAATCTATCCGATTATTTTTGACGAACACGGCCATGAGGTGAAGGCCGGGTCCGGCAAGGCCGGGAATATCTGCATTCGTAATCCGTGGCCGGGAATTTTCCAGACTATTTGGGGCGACCGCGAGCGCTTTGTCCGCCAGTACTACGAGAAGTACAACAAGAATCCGCAAAGCAAAGACTGGCGCGACTGGCCGTACTTTGCCGGTGATGGCGCCGTGCAGGCCGCGGACGGCTACTTCCGCATCCTGGGCCGCGTGGATGACGTGATCAACGTTGCCGGGCACCGGCTGGGGACCAAAGAGCTGGAATCAGCCTGCCTTACGGTCTCCGAGATCGCGGAAGCCGCGGTAGTCCCGGTTGTTGACGAAGTCAAGGGCCGGGTACCCGAGGCTTACGTCTCCCTCAAGCCGGGCGTAGCGCACGCGAGCGGCGTCATTGAAAAGAAAGTCCAGGAGGCGATTGAGACACAGATCGGCAAGATCGCGCGACCGAGAAAAGTCCACGTAGTGCCGGACATGCCCAAGACCAGGTCGGGCAAGATCATGCGCCGCGTTCTGGCCGCCATCTCCAATCACCTGGACACGGGCGATGTAACCACACTGGCCAATCCCGACGTGGTGGAGCAAATCCGCGTGATGGTCCAGGGCGACAAGCCCGTGGTGAAGAAGGACGCGCCAGAAGATCTAAAAAGGTTCGGAGAAGAACAATAAGGGATTTTGGCGCAGTCAGCGCCTGCAAAAACTGAGGAGGAGACTATGGCAAAGAAAAAGAACGGCCAGGGTGTTTCGCGAAGAGATTTCATCAAGCTCACCAGTGCTGGGGCCATTGCGGCCGGAGTCGGACCGGCATTTCTGTTTCCGGAACGGGCCGCGGCCCAGCAGAAGACGCTGAAGATCTGCCAGTGGAGCCATTTTGTTCCCGCCTGGGACAAGTGGTTCAACGAAACCTACACCAAGGAATGGGGGCAGAAGAACAACACCAACGTGATCGTGGACAACATCAACCTGGTCGACCTCAAGACGAGGGCTTCGTCGGAGATCTCCGCGCAGAAAGGCCACGACCTCTTCATGCTGCTCTCGCCGCCCGCGGCCTACGAGAAACAGGTCATTGACATGACCCACGTCTACGCGGAGGTGGAAAAGAAGCACGGGAAAAAAATCGATCTGGCGCACAAGTCCACTTACAACCCCAAGACCAAGAAATACTTTGCGTTTTCCGACGCCTACACGCCCGATCCCGGCAACTGGCATAAAGACTGGTGGACGGAAGCCGGCTATCCCAACGGGCCCGACACCTACGACGATCTGCGCGCCGGCGCGAAGAAGATCCGCGACAAGACCGGCCACCCCTGCGGGCTTGGTCTTGCGCAGGAACTCGATACCAGCATGGCCATGCGCGCCATCTTGTGGTCCTTCGGAGGAGCGGAGCAGGACATTGAAGGCAATGTGACCATCAATTCCAAGAACACCGTGGAAGCGCTGAAGTACATGAAGGCGTTGTATCAGGAATCGGAAACGCCGGAAGTTTTCACCTGGACCCCGCCCTCCAACAATCAAGCCATGCTTGCCGGCCGGGTTTCCTACGTGGCCAACGCTATTTCCATCACCCGCCAGTCGGAGAGGGAGAAGATGCCCATTGACAGCAAGATCATGGTCAGCCGGGCGCTCAAAGGTCCGGTGCGGCGCATTGCCGCCGAGCACGTCATGAACTGCTATGTGGTCTGGAACTTTGCCGAGAACAAGGAAGGCGCGCAACAGTTCCTGATCGACTACATGGACAGCTTCCACGACGGCTTTGTAGCCGGACAGTTTTACAATTTCCCCTGCTTCCCCAAGACCGTACCGAACCTGCAGGCGGAGATCGCCACCGACCCGCGGGCCAATCCCCCCGACAAGTACAAGGTGCTGGGTGATGTGCTGACCTGGGCCACGAACGTGGGCTATCCCGGATACGCCACCGCGGGCATTGATGAGGCCTTCACTACCTGGGTGATTCCCACCATGTTCGCCAAAGTGGCGCGTGGCGAGGAAACTCCGGAGAACGCCGCAGCGGCGGCCGAAGCCGAGTACAAGCGCATCTTCGCAAGGAACACGGGGGCTTGATGGCGGTCGTTGAGACACGGGACCTGACCAAGGTATTCAAAGAAGGACAACTGGGGGCAGTCAACAACGTAAATCTGGAGACCCGCGAAGGAGAGTTTCTGGTTTTTCTGGGACCTTCGGGTTCCGGGAAAACCACTCTCCTGCGCATGATCGCCGGCCTGGAAACACCCACGGCCGGCGAAATCCTCATTGGCGGACGGGTGGTCAACAATCTGACGCCTCGCGAACGCCGGATTGCCATGGTGTTCCAGAGCTACGCGCTCTATCCCCATCTGACCGTTTACAAGAACATTGCTTTTCCGCTGAAAGCGCAAAGCGTACCCAAGAAGCTGCACAAAGAGAAAGTGGAATGGGCTGCGTCGCTGCTGGGCATCGGTGCGCTGCTGCAGCGCAAGCCCCGTGAACTGTCCGGCGGTGAGCGGCAGCGCGTGGCGTTGGCGCGAGCCATCGTCCGCGAGCCCTCGGTTTTCCTGCTGGACGAACCTCTGTCCAACCTGGATGCCAAGCTTCGCCTCTCCGCCCGTGAAGAGCTGGAACGCTTTCACCGGCGCGTGGGCACCACGACGATCTATGTGACTCACGACCAGGTGGAAGCCATGGCTATGGGCGACCGCATCATGGTGTTAAACCACGGCGTGGTGCGGCAGATCGGCACGCCGAAGGAGGTCTACGACGATCCGGCGGACACTTTTGTCGCCACCTTCCTGGGCTCGCCACCCATGAACCTGATCGAGAACCAGGATGTCATTGTCGGATTCCGCCCTGAACACTTCCGCCTGGCGCAAGAGGTCAAAGACGGATCCAAAGTAACTTTCAAGTTCCGCGTGGACAACGTGGAATACCTGGGGGCCGAGTTCATCCTCTCGGGCTGTCTGGCGGGCGGCAAGGCCGATGGGAAAAAAGTCATCGCCCGGCTGCTGCTGGGGCAATCGTTTGAAGTCGGGACCATCTACGACTTTGCCGTCCCCGAGCATCATTTGAAGTTTTTTGGCCGTACATCAGAGAAGCGGGTTGGGCCGAGGCCCCTGACATGGCAGTAGCCGGGGCGAAGATCAAGTCCATTGGAGCGGCCCAGAGCCCGCTGCTGGGCTTTGCCATGTTCGGCCCGGCGATTCTATACATTCTGCTGGTGATCGGCGCACCTTTTGTGCTGGCGGTCTTTTACGCTTTCAGCGACGCCCGCATCGGCAGCACCAGCCTGCATTACGTCGGTCTGGAGAATTTTCGCAGCATCCTGCAGAGTCCAAGCTTCCGTAAGGCCCTGTGGAACTCCGTCGTTTTCACCATCAGCGCGCAGATCATCGTGATGGTGTGCGCCAACATTCTATCCATTGCCCTGGAGAAGAAATTTCGCGGACGCGGGCTGGTGCGTTTTCTGATTCTGCTGCCCTGGGTGGCCCCGGTTTCTCTCGGAACCATCGGGTGGAAGTGGATCCTGGATTCAATCTACAGTGTGATCACCTGGGTCCTGATTTGGGCCCATGTCTTCAAGCCCTACAGCGCGCCCATGTGGCTGGGTGAACCGAAGCTGGCCATGGCGTCCGTGATTCTGGTGCACTGCTGGAGGCTGATTCCATTTTCCACGGTGATCCTGCTGGCCGGACGCACGGCCATCCCCAAGGAAATCCCTGAAGCCGCCGCCATTGACGGCGCCGGTTTCTGGCGGACCCTGTTCCAGATCAACCTGCCTATGATGCTGCCCATCCTCAGTGTGGCCGTGCTGTTCGGGACCATCTTCACTTTCACCGATATGACGGTTGTGTACATCCTGACTGCCGGCGGTCCGTACGATTCCACGCAGACCTTGCCCTCGCTGGCGTTTGCCACGGGCATTCAAGGCAGTGATCTGGCGGCCGGCGCGGCCATCTCGCTCTTCCTGGTGCCGGTCCTGGTGGCCATCGCCTACCTGATGTTGCGCGTGGCCCATCGCACGGAGGTGAACTGATGAAGAGCCTGCTGAGAAGAAAGCTTGGCCCGAGGATTGTTCACGTCCTGGTGCTTGCGGTCTTTGTCGTTCTGCTCGCCTTCCCTTTTTATTGGATGGTGATTGCCACGTTCAAACAGAACCTCGATCTGTACAACGTGGAGGCCAACCCGTTCATCTTCAACCTGAAGCCCACGCTCGACAACCTGCACCTGCTGTTTATGGAAACCCGCTTCGTGCGCTGGCTCGGCAACACGGTCTTCGTGGGAGTTCTGGTGGTGGCCATCACTCTGCTGCTTTCCATCCCCGCGGCGTACGCTCTAGCCCGCCTCACGGGACGCTGGGGCGAACGTCTGGGCATCGGCATCTTTCTCACCTACCTGGTGCCGCCGACGCTGCTGTTCATTCCCTTGTCTCGCGTGGTTGCCATCCTTGGCTTGCAGGACTCTTTGTGGTCGCTGGTACTGGTCTATCCCTCGGTCACCGTGCCGTTTTCCGTGTGGCTGCTGATGGGCTTTTTCAAATCGATCCCCAAGGAACTGGAAGACGCAGCCATGGTGGATGGTCTCACGCGTTTTGGGGCTTTCGTGAAGATGGTGGTGCCTATTTCCATGTCCGGCATTCTCACCGTGGTGATCTTCACGTTCACGCTCGTCACCCAGGAATTTGTTTACGCGTTGACCTTCATCTCGCCAGAATCCAACCAGATGGTCGGAGTGGGAATTCCCATTTTCCTGGTGCGCGGCGATGTCTATTTCTGGGGATCCCTGATGGCCGCTTGCCTGATCGCCAGCCTGCCCGTTGCTTTTCTCTATAATCTCTTCCTCGACCGCTTTATTGCAGGGTTCACCGTGGGCGCGGTGAAGGGGTAAGACCCTAATGGAAGTCGCGCGACGTCATGGCCATGGGCGCCATGTGCAACGGCGCAATCAATTCTGCTTTTACGTGCACGACTCTGTCTTTGTTTTGCAGGGTCCCTTCCATCCACACAAAGCGCTCCTGCAGGATGGTCATGGTGCTTTCCGCGTAGAGATCGGGAGTGATGATCGCGTTGGCGATACCGGTTTCATCTTCCAGGCTCATAAAAATAAAACCGTGAGCGGTGCCGGGACGCTGGCGCGCGATTACGCAGCCGGCCACGCGCACGTGGTCGCCATCGCACAGCAAAGCCAGTTCCCGCGCGCTTTTGGCGCCCATCCGGCGTAACTCTTCCCGGCGATAGAAGAGCGGATGTTGGCCGGTTGTCAGGCCGGTTCCGGAGTAGTCGGCCATGAGGCGTTCGTCCGTGGTCATGCGGAGCAGCGGAGAGGCCGAGTCCGGCCCGGCAACGCCGGCCAGGAGCGGGCCAACGGGCTGCGCGGCTTTTTGCGATTCCCAGAGCGCGTCCCGGCGATGGAGTCCATTTTCTTTTCCGATATTGTTCAGCGCTCCGATCTGCGCCAGCACGCGTAAGTTGCCTGGGGAAACCCGCGGGACGCGCAGCGCCAGATCGGAAATGGAACTGAACGGCCGCGCATTCCGCGCCTCCACCAATGCTCCAGCGGCGAGTTGGGGCAGCCTTTTCACATTGCGCAGCCCCATGCGCAGCGAGAATTTGCCGTCATTCTCCAACTCCAGCGAACAGTTCCAATCGGAACGTGTCACGTCCACCGGCTTTACGCGCAGGCCGTGCCGCTGGGCGTCTTTCACGATGGTTGCGGGCGCATAGAAGCCCATGGGCCAGTTATTGAGCAGCGCCGCGGTGAATGCGCCGAGATACCGGACTTTCAAATAAGCGCTGGCATAGGCGAGCAACGCAAAGCTGGCGGCGTGCGACTCTGGAAAGCCATAGAGCGCGAATGAAGTGATGAATTTCACCACGTCATCCTGGGTCCCGGACGCAAAGCCGTTTTGTGTCATGCCGGCGCGCAGTTTGGCTTCGATGTGAATCATGCGCTGCTGCGAGCGCCGGCTGCCCAGCGCGCGGCGCAACTCTTCGGCTTCTCCGCCGGTAAAGTTGGAGCAGATCATGGCCATTCGCAGCAGTTGCTCCTGAAAGAGCGGAACACCCAGCGTGCGCTTCAGCACCGGCTCCAGCGACGGATGGGGATACGTGACTTTTTCTTTCCCTTGCCGCCGTTTCAGGTAAGGATTGGTCATCTGGCCGACGATCGGGCCGGGACGGATCAGCGCCACCTGCGTTACCAGATCGTAAAAGCGCCGCGGGTTATTGCGCGGCAGCGAAGCCATCTGCGCCCGGCTTTCAATCTGAAACATGCCTACGGTGTCCGCCTTCTGAATGGTTTCATAGACGTCGCGCGCGGCGTCGTCCTGCGGCAGATGCGCCAGGTCAACGGTCTCGCCGTAGTGCTCGCTTATGAGATCGATGGAATCTTTGATCACGGCCATCATTCCCAGACCGAGCAGGTCTACTTTGATCAGGCCCAGCGCGGCGCAATCGTCTTTGTCCCATTGCACCACCACGCGTCCCGGCATGGTTGCCGGTTCCAGCGGAACGACCGAATCCAGTTGTCCCTGGCAAATGACCATGCCGCCGGAATGCTGGCTTAAATGGCGCGGCAGGTCGCGGACCCTCCGGCAGAGGTCCATGTAAACGCCAATTTGTGGATGATGAAGGTCCAGGCCGGCCTTGGTGAATTGCTTCTGCAGCGTATCCATCGGGTCGCGCCACTCCCATGATCCCGTGAGTTTGGAAAGGCGGGAAAGCGTCTCTTCGTCAAAGCCCAGGACCTTGCCCATTTCGCGAGCGGCGGAGCGTCCACGATACGTGCAGACATTGGCGGTCATAGCGGCGCCACGCTGGCCGTATCGCTGATAGACGTATTGAATGACCTGCTCGCGCTGGTCGCCGCTGGGCAGATCGAGATCAATGTCCGGCCACTCGCCGCGTTCCTCGGAAAGAAAGCGCTCAAACAGCAGTTCCATGCCGATGGGATCCACGGCCGTGATGCCCAGCGAATAACATACGGCGCTGTTGGCCGCGGAGCCGCGTCCCTGCACCAGGATGCCGTTCTCGCGGCAGAAGCAAATGATGTCCCACACGATCAGGAAATAGCCCGCAAGTCCCAGGTTTTCAATCAGCGCCAGTTCGCGCTCCAGTTGGCTGCGCACGCGGCCGGTGATGGGAGCATAGCGGCAACGCGCACCCTCCCAGGTGCGTTGATACAGGAATGAATCCATGGTTTCGCCCGCCGGAACGGGATAACGTGGAAATTCGTAGCCCAGGTTTTCCATGGTGAACTCCAGCCGCGACGAAAGCTCCATGGTGTTGGCGATGGCTTCTGGAATGTCGACGAAGGTCCGCGCCATTTCTTGCGGGCTGCGCACATGCCGCTGCGAATTTTGCGCCAGCAGACGGCCTGCCGTATCCAGCCGGCGCTTGTTCCTGATGCAAGTGAACGCATCGGCAATTTCGCGCTCCGCCGGCGTGGCATAACAGACGCCGTTGGTGGCCAGCACAGGCAGACGGAGTTCCCGGGCTAGCGCAATCGCCGCCTGGTTCCGCGCTTCCTGATGGCGATGAAAGTGCCGCTGCAATTCGACATAGACGTTTTCATGGCCGAATATAAAGCTGAGCTGCTGAAGCAATTTGCGTCCTGCTTCCATGCCGTGTTTCTGTAATGCAAGACTCAGCGGGCCGTTTTCATCACCCGTAAGACAGACCAGCCCTGCGGAATGACGCTGCAATTCGTCCCGAGAAGAAGCAGCAACAACGTTCTTTCCGTTACGTAGTTTTGCCGTGGTGATGAGCCGGCAGAGGTTCTGATATCCCGTGCGGTCTTTCACCAGGAGCGGGTAGTACCCGCCTTCGGCAAGGCAGACTTCCGCGCCGACATGGGCCTTGATCTTGCTCTCTTTTGCCGCCAGATGAAAACGCGGCGTGCCATACACACCGTTTTTGTCCAGAAGCGCCATGGCGGGAATGCCGCGCTGCGCGCAGACCAGCGCCAGCGCTTCCGGCAGGGATGCGCCTTCAAGGAAAGTGAATGCAGAGCGGGCGTGGAGTTCGGAGTACATTAGTCGTTTCTGAAATCCCGAGCGGTAGCGAGGGATCCCTATTTTCGCCAAGAACCCGAACCTCACACAGAATGCCTGACCACGGGAGTTTTCCAACGATAGGGCTCCCTCGCTACGCTCGGGATGTGTTTTAGTCCAGCACTCCTTCCACGAACCATTGTTTTCGTAAACGGTCCAGATAAATCCGATAGAAGCCGACGCCATCGGCTGTTTGCAGCGCCACGTCCCATTCTTCCCGTTTCCAGGCGGACGCCGCATTCCACCAGTGACCGGAACTGCGCCAGGGACCGGAAGCCGCCAGCACGCGGAGGCGTTTTTTCCTCAGGGAAACCGCCCGGGGTTTTTGGTCCATCGTTTCCACAGACGTTTCCAGGACGGGGCGAAACATCCGCAGGGCCAGGACTGGAACCGGAGCGGAATGGTCCGCGTCTTTGGTGGTGACCGTGGAAAAAGGCCGGACGGAAAAACTATCGGGTTTATGTGAATCCAGCACCTGGGGCGATCCGGCGCAGGCAATGCCGTTTTGGTCGGCGGCGCCGGTCACGCCGCGCACCCGGGCCAGCGTAATCTCAAGCTGCTCGGCTTCCGGCGATGGCGGAGCAAACAGGCCGCTCTGGCTCAATCGCGGTTTTACCGGCACTACCTGGACGATCAGCTTCTTTACCGGAGACGATTGCGTGTTGTCTTCCAGGTCGAGATAGGCCAGCCGGAAAAGCACTTTTGCGTCCTGCATGGGAAACGGCAGCTTCCATAAGCGGTCATACGATTCGTCCTGCCGTCCGGCCATTTTCTGCCAGGACGCCAATTCCAGTTTCAGCCGCAGTTCGTTCGTGGCCAGCGACCGGCATGCCAGGCGGGCACAAAGCTGGTGCAGAAGCCGGTTCAGGATGAAAACCAGAGACTCCAGGGTCTCCACCGGATCGTCGAATTCAAAACTTTCAATGAAGTCGGTCGCAGGCGCCGCGGGGACCAGCGGCCGGTGGATTTCTCCACGCGCCAGCCTCTGCAAATGCAGCCCGGATTGTCCCAGCCGTTCCACCAGGGCGACCGGTGGAAGCGCGCCCAGGGACTGGAGATTACGAATACCCCAGCACTCCAGGATCTCAAGAACTTCGAGCGGCGGTGAAAGTACTGCCACCAGCAAAGGCCCCAGCCGTTTTGCTTCTTCTCCTGATGGGATGATGGTGACGCCGGCAAAGCCGCGGGCCGTGTATAAAGCCGTGTCCGGATTGGGAGCTATGGCGATATTCAGATCGAAGCCGAACTCTCCCGCCAGTAGAAAAATTTTCGCTGCCGCGTTTTGCGGCAGACCAAAAAGTTTTTCTGTCCCCGTCAAATCCAGGACCACGGTCCCCGGAGCGGTGGATTCCACGCGCGGAGAAAAAGCGCGGGCGCAATCCAGCAGGGCGGACTGGGCCGCATCTTCCTGGGCCGGCGACCGTTTGCGCAGTGTTGCCCGGCTGCAGGCTTCCACTTGCAGCCGGGTCATGCCAATTTCAATTCCAGCCTGGCGGGCATTTTCATTGGCGGCGAATACGCGCAACAGGGACGCCGGACCTTCCAGAATGACTACAGGAGATTGCTGCAGCGCAGCCCTGGCAGGTCCCGGTTCCAGACGCAAGGCCGCCTGAACGGGGAAGTCGGGAGCAAACAGACAGGCAAACATGGATCAGGCCCATTGTGCTTTCAGCGAAAAATCCGGCCGCGCGGATTGCGGCGGCCTTTTTTCCCGCGTGCGCACGACTTCGGCGCGGACATTGCATTGCGTCAGCAACTTGCCCTGCCAGACGGCGGGCTGGGATTGCAATTGCAGCACCAGTCCCGCGCAACTGGTGGCGTGCGGCTGTTGTTCCAGAAAAACCAGCGCGGCCGGAAGTTTTTCAATCACGCGGCTGAAGCGGAACCATGAGGACAGCGGCACTCTGCGGACAACGCGCTCCGGAATCGCGCCCAGGTCCACGGCGATCAGCCCGAAACCGCCGCTTTGCAGAAGCATGTCGGCAACTTTGAATGCCTGCTCCAGCGGCCGCAGTTTGCTTTTCTGTTTTCCGCAGCGCACCCACAGCAGGCGCCCAAAATTCATGCCCGTGGCTTCCGCGGAAACCGGATCGAAGGAATCGCCGGCGTCCACCAGGGCGCAGAAGTGTTTTTCCGCGGCGGCGGCCAGCAAAGAAACCAGCACGGACGTCTTGCCGGACGAGGCCAGGCTGCTGCCACAGATTTCCGTCAACGCGCTCATGGGAACGCCGCCGGTCATGGCGTCAATTTCGGCAATCCCTGTAAGCAGGGTTTTTTGCTCCAGCCGCGGGGAACGGGCAAACGCGGAGGGGATTTTGTTCTCGATATGGGCACGAAGAAGGACGGCAGATGGCATAAAAATAACGGCGACTATTCGCTTTTTATTCGCTATGAGAGTAAGATTGTGCCGCAAGGAAGAAGGGTTGTCAAGTGGCCTGAAAAATGAACGAGCTAACGCGCTGCCAGCGCTGGAGGCATCCAGCGGCCGCTGATGACCGCATCATCGGGCCAGTACAAACGCAGAAACAGGTTGAAATTTCCTTCCGGCGCAGGAAGCCAGTTGTCCTCTTTTTCGCTTCCCGGCGAGTCGTGTTGAACATAGAGATCAAGCGAACCATCCGGATTGAACTTCAGGACATCGCGGTCGCCAATGGCAAAGCGTTTGATGGCGTTAGAAGCAAAGTAACCATGCTCGTCATACAGCGTCAGTGACCAGAAGGCCTTCACCGGCGGCAGCGCGCTCTTCGCAAAATGCAGCGAGTAGCGCTGGCCTCCGTTGAGTGGTGTTCCGTCGGGCGAGTGAAAGCAGCTTAGGTACACGGCGTCTTCAGCGGGAAGAGCGGCCAATGCGTAGCGGGCGGTCATAGCGCGCGCAAAATAGTCCGTGCCATAACGCCCGTATTTTCCCGGCAGACTCCATCCGGTCTTTCCCAGCGGCGGCCCCTGCTTCTCAAAATTCGACAAGAGGCCGGACGCCGCCTGGGCGCCATCTTCAATCGCTTTCAGGCGCTCCGTCCCCAACCTCTCCGGCTGGAACGCCTGTCCGGGGATGATTCCTATCTTCGCCAGCTCGCCCAGCATGGCCTGGTCACTACTGTGCGACGAAGTCGTCTTCAGCAACTCCGCAAACAAGATGAAGAACTCAACCGCGCTCATGCGCTCTGCCTGAACAGGAGGAGGTATTGCCGTCATCCGGGATTGAAGCGCCCGCAGCGTGGAGAGCGGTGTGCCGGGTTCCGAGGTCTGGCTTTCAGCGGAACGCGCCGTTGAGTACCGGCTCAAGGGTACTAGTTTGTAACCGCCCTGAATCTTGTGGACGAAGTCGTAGTCGCTCGGCCCGTTGGTCTGGGTCCGCCCAAGCAGCCAGGCAGTGCTGGTCGGGCAGAGGATACGCTGCACACCCGCGGGAAGTTCGCCTTTCCATCCGGGCCCCACAATGGCAAACCACCCCTCACCGGTTCCTGTGGTTCGTTTGCCGGGGCTGGAGATGGTTTCACTCCAGGCATCCATCAACTGCATGAGGTAGTAGCGGCCCTGAATGTCCGGTACATGGAGAAGAATCGGCTCTTTCGCGAGGTCGAGCCATGCGCCGGAATAGAGCGTATCGGCATTAGGCCGGATCACCTGGCGAAAACGGTCGTTCGGAAACACGGGTATATGGGTAAAGTGATTGATCAGGTCAGGGGAGCCGTCCAATGTCATGGTGCGCCGGGTCAACTCCATCAGCACCAGCGGGTAAGCGAATACATAAGCCTGTTCGGCGATCTTACGGACCTCCGGTGCGGAAAGCATTCCTTCCTGCGGCAGTGGCTTGTCCGACAAGTATTCAGCAACCATGCGCCGTTGCTCGGGAGTAAGCAGCAGGCCCTGGGGAAGCATGACCCCGGATTCCATTGTGCGAAGGATTTTTTCCGGCGGCATCAGCCGCATGGCCGCGAAAGACGGAGCACGTTTCTCGCTGGGGTTCTCATGGCACTTGAGGCACTGCTGTTTGTAGAGAGCGGCGCCATCGGGCGGCTGCGCCGGCACTAGCTGCAATCCGCTCAGCAGCACAGCCATGCAAGCCAACGTTTTGGCGAGATTGAATTCGCGCTGCATTTTGGAAATCAGAAAGCAAACCCGTCGCGTGCACCGTGACGGCCGAGCAGATCGCGCTACTTGCAGAGCGGCGACAAGGCAGCTATTTTTTGGCTTCAGCTCTGGTAGCAACAAAGGTGCCGCTAGCCTGTCCGCCGTAGTCCACGGTGCCTTCGATCTTGTTTCCATCCTGGCTGATTTTTCCGACGTAATGCACCGCCGCTCCCGAGGCTTCAAAGTCCCAGGTAACGTCGACGCCTTTAACGGTGCCTTTGAGTGGCGCGTCGCCCAGGGCGCCAGAGTACGTGCCGGTCAGCTTTTCGCCATCCTGTTTCAGTTCGAAGCTGGGAGACCCGCTTTGGCCGCCCAGGTCCACCAGGGCGTTCCATTTACCGGTCAGGTTGGCGGCAGCCAGGGCCAATGTCGCCGTGAACAGCAGGAGTGTCAGGACCATCAGTGATTTTTTCATGCACCGCACAATATCATTGCCGGACGGGTCATGACAAATCGGTTTTTCGGAGCAGAAAGATCATTTCCTGGGCGTCATTGTCGAGCGGTGTCCTGGCAAACGAGCCGTACTCCTCCACAATCTCCAGCCCGGCGAGCAGGAAAAGCGCGCGCAGATGAGGATAGGTGTAATACGACATCTTCAGCGGCTCACTCTCTTCCTGAATCAGTTTCCCGTTCTGCCAGGTACGAAAAATAAACGTCAGGCTGAAATTCTGGTTGATTTTGTCCAGCGATTCTTTTCTGAAGTAACGCTGGACGACCTTGCCGGGACCGGCTGTCCATTCCGCTTCCAGGATCTCCTGTCCTATTCCAGAGTAGAGGCGCTCGAATAGAGGGTAGAAGACGTTGAAGGCCAGAACGCCATCGTCTTCCAGGTGGAACGCCGCAGTCTTCAGCGCGGCGACCTGGTCTTCCACGGTGTACATGTGCTGCAGAGGACGAAAAGGAATCGTCACAAGGGCATATTTCTGGTTGGCTCGGAAGGTGCGCATATCTCCTTCGAAGACTGAGACCAGTTCACGAACGTCTTTGGCTTCGCGCGCCAGGTTCTTGTGCAGGACAACCAGCATGGGCGCGGAGTTGTCCACTCCGTGAATGGCGATCCCGGCGCGGGCAATCGGCAGCAGAACGCGTCCGGTCCCGCAAGCCAGTTCCAGCACCGGACCGCCGATTCGTTTGGCCAGGTCCAGATAGAACGGAACGTCGGTAAGGTCTGTCATGGCTGCGTAGGCCTGGTCGTAATACTTGGCGGACAGAGCATAAGATTGGACGCCCGTGGGCATTGAGAAGCCTCCGCGGAAATCTTATCGCCATCTGAGAATTTGCGCGAACGATCCAGGGCAATACCTTGAAACACAGAGGAACAGAGTAAGCAGAGGAGATTGGTAATTGCCTAGCAGCACCGAAATTTAAAGTCGCTCGATAAACGCAGTTTTGGCAATCACAAATCCTCAGCGCCCTCCTTTCCTCTGTGTTTCAAAGGTGTTGATTGACGGGCAAGTAGAATCACGGCTCCGGCTTCCCATACAATGCAAGAGCCTGGGAAGGCGTGGAAGTATGAAGACTGAGAAGAGCGCGCATAAATACTGTGAGCCGTATCGAATTGGCGATGGCGACAATTTCCGCCTGAAAGACTTTGATCCCGGGGACACGGGCAAAGTGTCCAAGGAAGAAGCGGGAGAATTGCTGGAAGAAGGCATCTCCCTGACCACAGACTTGCAGCAAAAACTCTATGCCCAGGACCAGTGGGCCATTCTGCTGATCATCCAAGCCATGGACGCGGCGGGCAAAGACGGGCTGATCAAGCATGTCATGTCCGGCGTAAATCCCCAGGGATGCCAGGTAACCAGTTTTAAAGAACCATCGGCCAGGGAATTAAACCACGATTTTCTGTGGCGGGCGGAATGCGACCTTCCCGAGCGCGGGAAGATCGGCCTTTTCAACCGTTCGTACTATGAAGAAGTGTTGGTAGTGCGGGTGCATCCGGAGATTCTGGCCAAGCAGCACCTGCCGCCGAGCCTGGTGACCAAAGAAATATGGAAGGAACGTTTTGCCGACATCCGCGCCTTCGAACGCCACCTCACGCGTAATGGCATAGTAGTCCGAAAGTTTTTCCTCAACGTATCCAAAGAAGAGCAGAAGCGGCGCTTTCTCAAACGCCTGGAAGAGCCGGACAAGAACTGGAAATTCTCCGAGTCGGACGTACGCGAGCGCCAGCACTGGGACGAGTACATGGACGCCTACGAAGATATGATTCAGCACACGGCCACGGAGTACGCGCCCTGGTACGTTGTTCCCGCCGACCACAAGTGGTTTACGAGGCTGGCGGTCAGTTCGGCAATCATCGAAGCGCTGGAAGAGTGCCGGCCGACATTTCCGCAGGTAGACGCCAAGCGTCGCAAAGAACTGGAAACGGCGAAGAAACTGTTGGAAGGAAAGTAGGTCTGAGCGGTCTGAGCGGTCTGAGCAATCAGCAAATAGCAATAATAGCAATTGGCAATTAGCAAAACCTTGAAACACAGAGGAACAGAGGAAGCGGAGGAAGATGGCCAGAAAAGTTAAAGTTGTCCTTAACGCAAATGCATAGATTAGCCGATTGCACGATTTTGGCAATTACAAATCCTCTGCGTCCTCCGTCCTCTGTGTTTCAAGGGTTTTGCTAATTGCCATTTGCTAATTGCTTGATTCCAAGGAGCGCAGTTTGAAAACCGTGTTCGTAATTGGCGCGGGGCCGGCCGGCCTGTTCGCGGCGCAGAAGATTGCCCAGGGCGGGCATGAAGTCATTGTACTTAACCGGGACATTAAACCCGGTGGACTAGCGGAATACGGCATCTATCCTACCAAGGACAAGATGAAGACCGGCTTGCGCAAACAGTTTGCCAAGGTCCTGAGTCTGCCCAACGTCCATTATTTTGGACACGTGTCCGTGAGCAACGAGTCTGTGCTTACCGTTCCAGACCTGCGCACGCTCTCGCCGGCAGCCATGGTCTTCGCCGTCGGCGCGCAGGGCACAAAGAACCTTGGCCTGCCCGGCGAGAACGCGCGCGGCGTTTACGCGGCCAAGGACTTTGTCTATTACTACAACGCGCTTCCGCCGTTTGCATCGCAAGATTTTTCGGTGGGCAAGCGCGTGGCCATTGTCGGCATGGGCAACGTGATGGTGGACCTTGCGCATTGGCTTCTGATTGATGATCCGAATAGGACGACCGAAGAAATAACGGTGGTTGCCCGCCGCGGCCCGTTTGAAGCCAAGTTTGATCTGAAGGAATTTGTCTATGTCGAAAAGCACCTGGACTGCGATGATTTCCGGCAGGAGCTAAAACGCATTCAGCCGCAATTGAACGCAGTCGGACAAGACTGCGCCAAGGTCGCCGACGATATGTTCCCGGTATTGAACAAGCCGGTAGACCAGGCGACCGGCGGAAAATTGAGGTTTCGCTTCTTATGCTCACCTCATGCCATTCATGCCGATGCGTCGGGACGCATTAACCGCCTGACCGTCACGGAGAATGTTTTGTATGAACGGGAAGGCAGCATTGGCTGCAAAGCCACTGACCAGACTGCCCACCTGGACGTTGACACCATGATCTTCGCCATTGGCGACGTGGCTGACCCCACCGTGGGTCTGCCGTACAACCGTGATGCATACGTTATGAATCCAGAGACCGTCGACACCAAAGGCGCGTCGTATGAAATCTTTGATCCACAGAGCGGTGCCACGATGGAAGGAATATACGCCGTGGGCTGGGCACGCAAGGCCAGCGAAGGCCTGGTGGGGATTGCCCGGCATGATGGCGAAGTAGGCGCCGCTAATGTTCTGAAGTATCTCGAAACCGCGCCGGATGGAAACGTCATCTCGGCGCAGGAACTGCTGCTCCGGATGAAGCGCAAAGGCGTCCAGACGGTCACCAAAGCTGATTTGGAATTCCTGGCGCGAGCTGAAGAGCAGGAAGCGCAAGCCCGTGGCGTTCCCTGGTTCAAGTTCTCGGAGGACGATGCTATGCTGCGAGCAATTGAAGCGCAGAAAGCCAAAGGACCTGCCGGCTAATCTCGTTGTCGATGACGTCTATCGTAAAACCTTTCTCCGCAATCAAGAAGCCTGCTCCGCTCCTGTGTGCCGTGCTGATTTCCGTCTCGTTTGCTCCAGGCCTGGTGGGTCAAGCCAAATCGCTTTGGCCCGGCGCGCGATATACCGATCAGGACCGCGAACAGGCCCTGGAGCGCGGGCTGCAATTCATCGGGCATGTTGCTTCCGATCCGGAATACTTTGTCCACAAGGGATATGATCTGCTCTGGTGCTTTTACACCATCTCCAACACGGCCAGGAGCGAGAAGCTGCGCGGCATGGCCCGCGAGATGGGCCAGGAGTATGCGCGACGGTGGCGGCATGGACATCCGGATCCGCCGACCGCGGACGCCGTTGATTTATTCAACTTCGTTTCCGGAACGAACGCCGCGGACTTGTTGCTGGGCGATAGCGATCCCATGATCCGGCTTCGTATTCAGGAAGCGGTCAGCCGTTTTTCGGCGCTTGATTTTCTGGCATTCGATCCCCGGATCGAGCCGCCGCCTTCCGACATTCCACTATCCTGTGAACATTGCACCCGCCGCGAAGCGCGGCACGCGCCCTGCCCTAAATGCACCAGCAAAGATTTTCGCAGCAAGTATGACGTCTGGCTTGACGCTCTGATTGTCACTTATTTCGGCAAATTGTACGGCGTGGAACTCGGCGCTACCTACGAGGACGTGTTGCGATGGATCTCCGTGATGCGTCCGTATCCCTCCCCGTCGAAACTTGACGAGGACAATTTTCACGATGTGGTGTATGCCATTACCCATGTGGTGTACACGCTGGACGATTACGAATCCTACTCGCTTTCGCCTAAGGGGCTGCCTCAGGAATACGCTTACTTGAAACACAATATTCGGCGAGCCATGCGATACGGGGACGGCGAAATTCTAGGTGAGTTTCTGGACACGCTGCGGGCCTTCGGCCGCGATGAGAACGATCCTGACATGCGGGCCGGCATTAACTATCTTCTTTCGCATCAGAATGCTGACGGCAGCTGGGGCGATCCGGACGAAGAGGACTTCTATACCCGCTATCACGCGACGTGGACGGCGATTGACGGACTGCGAGAATATGCGTTTCACGGCGAACGTACGGATTTCCCCAGCGTGCTGCCGAGGCCGGGCGAAAAGCACGTAAAATAGGTGCGTGACTGAAACTTCCACTCCACGCAAACTGCCCAGGCTGGGCTGGGTCCCCGGTCTCCTCATCGGGGTCCTCGTTGTTCTGTTGTTCGTACTGCTGACTGCGCGCATCCAATCCGGGCCTCTCGCTGCGCTGTGGACGATCATCACCGGACGCGATACGCGCATTGTCAGCCAGGGCTCCGTCGTGGACCGCATACAACGGCTGCAACGTCTGGAGACGGTCGTCTACAACATGGACAAGATCATCAGTGGAGAGCGTATCAATCCCATCCTGCCGGACTTCCTCACCGGCGACCGCATTCTCATGATCGTCCACGGACAGGTGCTGGCGGGGATTGATTTTTCGCAACTGCGCAGCGGAGACATCAGCATCAACGGGAAAGAAGTCCACGTAAAGCTCCCTGCACCGCAAGTCCTGATCACGCGCGTGGACAACGGCCGGACGCGCGTCTATACCCGCAGCACCGGGCTTCTGGTGCCGATGGATCCCAACCTGGAAACCCAAGTGCGCCAGCAGGCGGAGCAGGAACTGCGGGAAGAAGCGCTCCAAGACGGCATCCTGGCCATCGCCCGCGTGAACGCGCGGTCCAGCGTTACCAGCCTGCTCCTGGGGCTGGGCTTTGAGAGAGTCGAAGTCGAATGATTTTCTGTGCCCGCACGCGCCAGGCGCGTTCTCTCCGTTAATATATTGGCCATGGAATACGTCAACCTTGGCACTACCGGCCTGAAAGTTTCGCGGCTCTGCATGGGCACCATGACCTATGGCTCCAAAGAGTGGCGGGAGTGGGTGCTGGAAGAAGACGCCGGCCGCGGGTTCATCAAGCAGGCGCTGGACCTGGGCATCAACTTCTTTGACACGGCGGACATGTACTCCATCGGCGTGAGCGAGCAAATTCTGGGCCGCGCGCTCAAGGACTTTGCGCCGTCGCGCGACAAGGTGGTCGTCGCTACCAAAGTGTTTTTTCCCACGGGCGATGATCCCAACCAGCGCGGGCTTTCGCGCAAACACATCATGCACGCGATTGACGAAAGCCTCACCCGCCTGCGGACGGATTACGTGGACCTCTACCAGATCCACCGCTTCGACTATGCGACTCCGATCGAAGAAACCATGGAAGTCCTGACCGACCTGGTGAAGGCCGGCAAGGTGTTGTATATCGGCGCATCGTCCATGTATGCCTGGCAGTTCGCGCGCATGTTGTATATCGCCGACCGCCACAACTTTGACCGCTTCGTGACCATGCAGAACCACTACAACCTGATGTACCGCGAAGAAGAGCGCGAGATGGTCCCGCTATGCCGCGCGGAAGGCATTGGGCTGCTGCCCTGGAGTCCTCTGGCGCGAGGGCTGCTGGCGGGCAGCCGTAAGGCCGCAACGCTCCGCTCCAAAGTGGACGATTACGCGCACCAGATGTATCCCGTGGACGGCGACAACCGCGTGATTGACGCAGTCGAGCGGCTGGCTACGCAGCGCGGCGTGCCACCGGCACAAGTGGCCCTGGCCTGGCTGCTGCACAAACCCGGAGTCACCGCTCCGATCATCGGCGCCACCAAACCACACCACCTGGAAGATGCCGTAGCCGCCATTTCGGTGAAACTGACGGAAGAAGAGATTACAGCACTCGAATCCGTGTATGCGCCCCACCCGGTGCTGGGACATCACTGAGTGGCAAGACCGCACACGAATGACACTGTTCGGGAAGTGAAGTTAGAGACGCACCATTACCTTAGCGCGCCTGCGCGGGGATTTTTGTGGCCGCATACAGGCGCTGCAATCCCGGTTAGAGCTTACTCTTGTGTCTCGGTGGCCGAGGTCGCAACCACCTGGGGACGGTCCACTTCGCGCAGCCGGGCAGCCTTGCCTTTGAGGTCGCGCAGGTAGAAGAGTTTGGCGCGGCGGACCTGATTGGAGCGGACGACTTCAATCTTGTCAACCACCTTGGAGTTGAAAGGGAAAATGCGCTCCACACCCTGTCCGAAGCTGACCTTCCGGACGGTAAAGCTGCCCTGCGGCCCGTTGCGCAAGGAAATGACCGTGCCCTCAAACGCCTGCACGCGCTCTTTGTCGCCTTCTTTGATCTTGACCTGCACGCGAACGGTGTCTCCCGGACTGATTTTGGGAAGGTCGGTGCGGCGCAGTTTGGCCGCGAGTTTTTCCATGATGGGATTTTGCGACATGACTTTTTTCCTTCTTTAAGGGACGCAGCGCGTCCGAAAATCTGAGCCTTTAGCCGCGAATTACGCGAATAAACACGAATTCAAAGTTCTAATTCACGTCTTTCGCAGCTCAATTCGTTTTCTTTGTTGCAATCTCCGCCAGAATCTTCCTGTCTTCTTTACTCAAGGCCTGGCCCTGCAACAGATCCGGGCGGCTACGGAACGTCTTTTCCAGTGCTTTGCGCCTGCGCCACCCGCGAATCTGTTCGTGGTTCCCGCCGATCAGCACATCCGGCACTGCCATACCGCGAAAATCCGCCGGTCGCGTGTAATGCGGATAGTCTAACAGTCCCGTGGAACTACATGTACTGTCCGGCCCCGCGGGCTCGAGCTTCTGCGTTGCCGAAAAACTCTCCTGCCGCGCCGACGCTTCATTCCCCAGGGCGCCCGGCAAAAGTCGCGTAACCGTATCCACGATCACCGCCGCGCCCAGTTCGCCGCCGCTCAGGACGTAGTCGCCGATTGAGACTTCGCGATCTGCCAGCCCTTCGGCAACCCGCTCGTCCACTCCTTCGTACCGGCCGCAGATCAGAACCATGCGATCCAGCGCGGCCAGTTCCTGCGCCAGCTTCTGCGTGAAAATCCCGCCCTGCGGCGAAAGCAATATCACTGATTCCTTTACCGCCCGCCGAATCCGCGCCTCTCGCGGCGCCACGCCCAGCGATTCCACACATTCGAACAGCGGCTCCGGCTTAAGCACCATGCCTTCGCCGCCACCGAACGGACGATCATCCACCGTCCGGTGTTTGTCCGCGGTAAACGCCCGCAGATCGTGCACCAGGATTTCAATGAGCCCGGATTCGCGCGCCCGGCGCACGATTCCGTAATCCAGGGGTCCGCGAAAGAAGTCCGGAAAAATCGTTACAATCTCAAACTTCATCGCCGGCCCGGTCCCTTTTGCCGCTGCTTCTCTTCGCCACTCAGCGGTGCGTCCAATTCGAGCATGCCTTCCGGCAGCTCCATCTCCAGCCGCTTGTTCTCCAGGGACAGAGTCCTGATGTATCCGGAGGCAAAAGGGACCAAATACTCTTTTTCACCCTGCACCACGAGCAAAGGCGCTTCACCACCGCCAAAGCGCACATCCTTGATCTTTCCGATCTCGCTTCCGGCGTTATACACGGTACAGCCTGTGAGGTCGCTGATATAGATGGAACCCGCTGCCAGTTCGGCCCGCTCATTGCCTGGAACCTGGATCTCGCAGCCCACCAGCCCTTCCGCATCGCTGATGGAGTTCACGCCGGCAAACTTCAGGACCACCCACTCTTTGTGAAACCAGTGATGTTCCAACCGAAGTTCCCGCCGCGCGTTCTGCGAATCCCCCGCACCGGCCGGCAAGAGCGCGAAGAGCCGTTTCCGGGTGGCGAAGCGCTCGGGAAAGTCCGTGAGCAACACAGCAGCCAGTTCGCCAATGCGTCCCTGGGTCTTCACGACCTTGGCGATGGTAACAAATTCCGCTTCGCTTGAGTTGAACGTACCACCGCCTCCAACTCGCTTGTGCTTATTCATCCGCGAAGCAAAATTGCTATTCGATGATTTCCAGCGTGTAGCGCTTCTTCAACTTCATGCTGGCCGCACCGAGGATGGTGCGAATCGATTTTGCCGTTCGCCCCTGCTTCCCGATGACCTTACCCAGGTCCGTCGGCGCCACGCGCACTTCCAGTACGGTGGCTACGCCATCCTCAACTGCGGTCACCTGAACTTGATCGGGAGCATCCACGAGAGCCTGAGCAATTTGCTCCACGAGCGCGCGCATATCGCCGCTCGATTCCGTCATTCAACCGTCCTACTTACCGAACTTGGCCGGTATTCCTTCTCCAGGTTTTCTGGAAGACCTAAACTGCTGCTACTAAGCTGCCGCGGTGTCCGCAGTGCCTTTTGATTTGGAGAGCAAGCGGCTTACGGTTTCCGAGAGCTGCGCGCCCTTGGAGACCCAATAGTCAATCCGTTCATGTTTCAGATTCACAGTGGCCGGGCTGGTGCGCGGGTTGTAAAGACCCACGACCTCAACCGAGCGGCCGTTGCGGGCGCGCTCCTTCTCAATTACCACTACGCGATAATACGGCTGTTTGCGCGCACCTATGCGCGCGAGTCGAATCATTAGCACTGGGTACAGAGTCCTTTCTCGCAGGGAAAACCCTAGAAACGCTGGGCTGAATAGATATTATCGCGTAAAGTGCGGCGAAATGGCAAGGAAATGTCGCAAAGCCATCGCGGGATACTCTGGCTAGGCGAGGATACCGGTAGGTTCCCTCTCTTTTGGCAGAACTGCGGCAGCCCTTTCAAATGTTCAAGTTGCGCGCGAACAACGGAAATACTCGGTCTCGTGCTCATTCCGCCTAGCGTTTCTTGGGCTTCAGGTCGATGTGATATCTTCACTATTGGCGGCGGCCCACAAACGGAATTTGGTGAGTTCATGTCCGCCCTCTCTTCGCATTTCCCTCGTTTTTCCCTTGGACTCAATACTGCAGTGGGAACACTGGTTCTGCTTAATGCCCTCAACATCGATTTTGCGAGGGCAGAAAAACTGATGCTGCCGCATCACATGCGCGATCTGAGCGAGCGCACGCACATTTGGCGTTCCCAGTTTCCGAAAGAAGACTTGAGCCTCATCGTGCGCTTGCTTTCTAAAGATATTGATCCCAGCGGCTGCCTCGAAAACGAGAAGATCCCGGCGAAACGTAAAATCGTGCGCAGCTTTCGAATCGAGAGAATCCGGCTCACTGCCGAAGACAAAACCCAGTACATAATTGGGGGATGGGGATCTTGCGTCTGCGGTGCAGTCGGCAATTGTCCTGTTTGGATATTGGAGAAGCGCGCTGAAGGGTTCACTGTGCTACTTTCCAATGGCGGCTACGGCGGCTACAACGGCTTTTCCGTTGAAGAAACCAGCACGAATGGCTACAAAGACATGATCTTGCGCTCCCATGATTCAGCGTCCTCACATTATCTTTTTGCGTATCGGTTCAGCAAAGGCGGCTACAGGCTTTTCCAGTGTAGCTTCGTTGATTATTGGAAGTCAGACATGGCCGGAAAAAGATCTTCGCCTGAGATAACAAAGCAGAAATGCAAGTGAAATCTCGACGAGGAGTTGCCCTGAAAGCTCTCCACCAGCGACAATGTTCGTCATGCGATTCTGGCAAATCAGGCCCCGGCACGCGGTCACCGCTGCGTGTGTCTTGTTATTGACCCAAACCTCACAATCCGATACCCGGCCTCTTCCCGAAGACATCGGTGCAGTCCATCTTTATCAGCTCTTGGCCAAGTTGAAGACCACGGCCCGCATTATGCAGGTGGTCGCGCACCCGGATGACGAGGACGGCGGCATGATGACGCTGGAATCACGCGGACATGGCGCAACCGTGTTGCTGTTCACGGTCACGCGGGGTGAAGGCGGACAGAACAAGTTCGGCGCTGAAAGCTCGGATGAATTGGGCATCCTGCGCACACTTGAGCTCTTACAGGCGGACAAGTATTACGGCGTGGAACAGCGCTTTGGCCACGTTGCCGATTTCGGGTTCTCCAAGAACGCGGAAGAAACCTTCAACAAGTGGCACGGACATGACATTGCCCTGGGCGACCTGGTACGGGCCATTCGCATTTTCCGCCCGGACGTACTGACCAGCCGCTTCAGCGGCACGCCGCGCGATGGACACGGCCATCACCAGGCCTCCGGGTTGCTGACGGTTGAGGCCTTCCGCGCCGCCGCCGATCCCACGCGGTTTCCCGAGCAGATCAAGGAAGGCCTGCTGCCATGGCAGGCAAAGAAGCTCTATCTCGGCAATCCACCGCGCATGTTTTCCGGCGGGACGATTGCCGACGAAGACTACACATTGAAGCTGGACACCGGGGAATACAGCCCGGTCCTCGGAATGTCTTACACGCAATTTGCCCTGGAAGGACTGGCCCATCAGACCTCCCAGGGTACGGGCGGCATCCGTGTTCCGCCCGGACATCGCTATACCTACTACAAGCTGATGGATTCCGATTTGCCCAAGTCCTCAGGGCACGAAAGTGATTTTTTCGATGGCATCGATGCTTCTCTCATCGCGCTGGCTGCGCGACTCGGCGCGGAAGAATCGAAAGTGCCGTTTCTCCGCCCAGCGCTCGAATCTTTGCAGAAGCATGTGGACGCAGCGACCAAGCTCTTTTCCATCCAGGACACCTCGGCTTGCTCGCCGGATTTGCTCGCTGGACGAGGCGAAACGGAGAGTTTGATCCATCGGTTGGAAGGTTCGCAGCTTCCTGCTCCCGCCAAAGCCGAATTGCTTACTTCGTTGCGCACCAAGCTCGATCAATTCACGGAAGCAGCCAATGAAGCGCTGGGCATTTTCTTTGAGGTTACCGTGGATCCGCCGGGCCCGCCGCCTGCCCCCTCCTATTTCCCGCGCATGGAACAGACCATGAGCTTAGCTGTGCCGGGGCAGAGCTTCACCGTCACGACCCGTCTTTACAATCGTGGCAAAGCCACGGTAATCCCTCAGGGATTCTTCGTAGAGGCCGCTGAGGGCTGGAAAATCGAACACATCGCGTCTTCCGTAAGTCCTTACGCGCCCCTCCAGGCGGGCGATGTGTCCGCGACTCAGTTCAAACTTACCGTTCTTGAGGACGCTAAATACACAAAGCCTTACTTCACGCGCGGCAATCCCGAAACCGAGACGGTCTATTCCATCAGCGATCCCAAATACTTGACGCTACCCTGGTCACCTTACCCTGTACGCGCCTACGCAAGGTTCACCGCCGGTACGGGCGCCAGCGAAGCCGGAGGCGTCGCCAAGATCAAATTCGTTGATCCCGCGCTCGGGCAGTCGGAACGCCCGTTGGCCGTGGGCCCGCCGATCTCCCTGTTGATGACCTCGCCCGTAGTGATCGCGCCGGTCACGGGCGCAGGAAAATCGCAGATTGAAGTTAGCGTGCGCAGCAACGTGCAAACTCCCGTACACGCCAAGATGATACTAGAGACGCCCCATGGCTGGAAGGTGGAACCGGACGTCATCGCGGTTGATCTCGACCATGATGGCGACGTGAACAATTACAGCTTCCAGATCACGCCTCAAAGCTTGCACGAAGCAACGTACGAAGTCATGGCCCGTGCCGAATACAACGGCAAACAGTATGCCGAAGGCTTCAAGGTCATCACCCGGCCGGACCTGGATTCTTACTATGCTTATCGTCCGGCGACGCAGAATGTCCAGGCGGTTGATGTCAAACTGCCGCAACATCTGACCCTCGGCTACATCATGGGTGCGGGCGATGAGATTTCCTCCGTGCTGCAGAGCGTAGGCCTTGACGTCCGGCAGATCACGGCGGCAGAGCTCGCTTCCGGCGATCTCAGCCGTTACGACACCATCGTGGTTGGCATTCGGGCTTACGATGTCCGCACTGACGTCCGCGAGCATAACCGCCGACTGTTGGACTACGTCCATCGCGGCGGCACGCTGATCGTGCAATACAACCAGAGCGCCGGCGCTTTTAACGAAGGCCATTACACTCCATACCCGGCAACCGAGGGCAACGCCCGCGTCACCGTGGAGGAAGCGCCCGTAGATATACTGGCGCCGGAAGAGCGCGCATTCTCTTATCCCAACAAGATCGTTGCCAAGGATTTCGATGGCTGGGTGCAGGAGCGCGGGCTCTATTTCATGTCCCAGTGGGACCCGCAGTTCAAACCGCTGCTCGCCTGCAACGATCCCGGCGAACAGCCGCAGAAAGGCGGCTTGCTGCTGGCCCATTACGGCAAAGGCGCTTACATCTATTCCGGATACGCTTTTTCCCGTCAGCTCCCCGCCGGTGTGCCGGGAGCAATTCGGTTGTTTGTGAACCTGGTTAGTGCGGGACATGAGGGGAAGTGACTCCTTCGACGAATATCCTCACCCACTGTCATCCTGCGCAGCCGGGCGCCGCGAGACGGCGTAGTCGAAGGACCCCGAGGATGGGTCTTGGTCCATGCCGATACGAGATGTCTCACGAGAGTGTGAGTGCTGCGATTTTCGGGCACGAGGTATACGTTCTCTGGAAATTGTTTCAGGCCACTGCATCGTAGAAACTCGCTGAATCAGCTTGATAGTGCCACCACCTTCGGGGTCCTTCAACTACGAGGTCGCGGCCGCTCCGGCTCCGACAGGATGACAGGGCTTGAGTTTTCTTTTGTCAAAATCGTCGCGGAGAGGAAGCATTTGAGGCATAGTAATACAGGGCGAGTGAGTTCTTTGGCTTCAACCCCTCAAGAGCGATTAAGCATGCCACCCAATGAAGCATTTTGGAAAGCGCTGGCTCTCACGGCAATCACTAACATAGTTGTGTGGGGAGCTATTTGGTACTGGATCGGCCCCAATGGCGATGACTGGAGTGTGTACCTCACTCTCTTTTCCCTCAGCTTCTTGATGACGTTACTCGCTGCTTTCCGCCGTTATCGCAAAGGAAACGCGTTTGCGAAATGGACTTCCCGTCGCCATGGGCTGTCAGCGGTACTTTGGGGATGTTTAGGTGCTGCATGGGTCGCCCTGGCGTTGTTGAATCGGCATTCGCGCTGGCATATTGCCTGGAGGTTGGCTTTGGCGGTCCTCTATTGCGCAATGGCCGTTAGTCACTTACGTAAAGCTTTGCTGCCGGAAGCCACGCCAATCGCTCCAAAATGAGTTCTCCCTCTCAGCCCCCGCAACTCGCGCGTGAAATCAGCCTGCGCGAAGCTACGGCGCTCAACATGATTGACATGATCGGCGTGGGGCCGTTCATCACCTTGCCGCTGATCGTACACGCCATGGGCGGACCGCAGGCCATGCTGGGATGGATACTCGGCGCTTTCTTTGCCATGTGTGACGGACAGGTGTGGGCGGAACTGGGCGCGTCCATGCCGCAGGCCGGAGGGTCGTACCAATATCTGCGGCAGAGCTTTGGCCCGGGCAAGCTGGGCCGGCTGATGTCTTTTCTGTTTGTATGGCAGCTTATTTTCAGCGCGCCCCTGTCCATTGCTTCGGGCTGCCTGGGCGTGGCGCAATATGCCAGCTATCTGTGGCCGGCATTGGGAAAGGCCTACTTCGACCATCCAATTTCCGTGATGCTGCCCCTGGTCGGCAAGTTCGAAGTGCGCGCGCTGATCACCAACGGGACTTTTGTTGCAATGGCCGTATGCGTTCTCGCACTGTTTTTGCTCTACCGGCGCATCACGGTGATCGGACGGTTGTCAAAGTTTCTCTGGGTCGGCGTGATCGGGACCATGCTGTGGGTGATCTTCGCCGGACTTACCCACTTCAGCGCGGCGCGGGCGTTCAGCTTTCCTCCAAACGCGTTCCATTTTTCGACCGGATTCATGACCGGCCTTGGCTCGGCCATGCTGATTGCCTACTACGACTATTGGGGATACTACAACGTATGCTTCCTGGGTGCGGAAGTCCGCCAGCCGGAACGCAACATTCCCCGCGCGGTCTTGTGGTCTATTGCCATTGTCGCTGTCCTCTATTTGCTGATGAATGTGAGCATGCTGGGCGTGGTGCCCTGGCAGGAGATGGACCACGTTGCTATGTCGGGCACGCAGAGTTTTGTGGCTTCCACGCTTTTGCAACGAACCTACGGCGCGTGGGCCGGCAATACCGCCGCCGTGTTGATTATGTGGGTGGCCTTTGCTTCAGTCTTTTCTCTGCTGCTCGGATATTCCCGCGTGCCGTACGCCGCGGCGCGCGATGGCAATTTTTTTCGACCTTATGCCAATGTGCATCCGAAGGGCCAATTCCCTTACGTTTCATTGCTCACTCTGGGTGGCGTGGCGGCTTTGTTCTGCATGTTCCGCCTGATCGACGTGATCATCGGCCTGGTCGTGATCCGCATCACGATCCAATTCCTGATGCAAATTGTCGGACTGTTGCTATTGCGGGCGCGCCGGCCGAATTTCCCCCGGCCATTTCGCATGTGGCTTTATCCGCTCCCGGCAGTGCTGGCCCTGATGGGATTTGTCTATGTGCTCTTCGCACGCAGAGGTTCGTTGCGTGACGTCAGCTACGCTCTGGTGATTGTTGTGATCGGCTTGCTCATCTTCCTCACGCGTTCATGGCGCCGCAAAGAGTGGCCCTTTGCTGCGGCATCCCAACCGTGAACTCCTCGGGCAGCCGGCGTATAATTTTGGCGATCTACAGGAGACGCTACTCATGACGTTGATACGGACAGTATCTTTATTCGCAGTTCTCACTCTTGCGATTGTGGCCGTGGCCCAAAACCCGTCTAGAGAAATACCTCCCTCTGGAGGGCCGCCCGCCCAGACCACATCGCAGCCCGCGGCCACGGTTTCTTCCGTGGTGGACCGCCAGGTCAGCCAGTATGAAAAGCTGATGGTGGACGCGGCGGAAGCCATGCCGGAAGACAAGTTCAATTTCACGCCCGAAGGCCTGAACATCCAAGGCAGTGAATTCAAAGGCGTGCGCACCTTCGCCCTGCTGATCAAGCACACAGCCACTGCCAATTTCCGCTTTTGGACGGCGATCACGGGCGACAAGTTCCCGGAAAACATCAAAGGGCCCAACGGCCCCGATGAGTTGAAAACGAAGGCGGAAATTGTACAGTTCCTGAAGGACTCGTTTGCCGCTGGCCATCGCGCCGCCAAGTCTTTGACCGCTAACAACGCACTGGATATGGTATCCGTGATGGGTCGGGACCAGGCCCGTCTGGCTCTGGCGACTGGAGCGGTTATTCACTGCGGCGACGAATACGGCCAGATGGTGGAGTACTTGCGCATGAGCGGCATCGTGCCGCCGGCCAGTGCGCACCATTAACCACTGAGGACGCGGAGGAACACGAGAGAGATTCGGCTTCGTGTTCCTTCGATCCATTGTGTTTAACGACGGGGAGTATTCTTCTCCCACTCCGGCCTCTGCCGCCAGGCAGCGTGGCCGTTTCTCTCCGCTGTCCGCTCACGAAACGCCAGGCGACGCAGTCTAAACAGCTTCTATGGCCGTGCCTGCGATCAAGAAATCGGTCAGCGTTGTGGCCGCTGCCATTCCTGTCCCGCTGGCGCCGCCGCAGCATTCGGTATTGTCCCCGCTGCGCGAGCCGCTGTTCCGCATGCTCTGGGTTGCCGCCGTCATCTCTTACACGGGAAGCTGGATGCAGAACGTAGCGACGGGCTGGCTGATGACCTCGCTGACGGGATCACCGTTATGGGTGTCACTGGTGCAGGTGGCGCTGAGCCTTCCGGTCTTCCTGATTGCCCTGCCCGCCGGCGCGCTGGCGGACATGGTAGACCGCCGCAAGTTCCTGCTGTTGACCCAGAGTTTCATGGTCGCCGCTGCCGCAGTGCTGGGCGTGCTGACCGTGACCGGCCTGGTGACGCCGCAACTGCTGTTGTTGCTCACGTTCCTGCTGGGCGCGGGCGCGGTGATGAATGATCCCGCATGGCAGGCGCTGACACCAGACCTTGTGCCTTCGTCGAAGCTGGGCGCGGCCGTGGCGCTCAACTCGGCGGGATTCAACATTGCGCGCGCGGTTGGCCCCGCGCTCGGAGGTGCCGTGATTGCCGCCGCCGGTTCTGGACCAACGTTCCTGCTGAACGCCGTGTCGTTTTTTGGCGTCATCCTTTTTCTCTATCATTGGAAGCCAGGAGTGCGGGAGCGCACCCATTTTTCCGGCAGCTTGTCGAACGCCATTGGCGCGGGCATCCGTTATGCGTGGCAAGAGCCTGGGATCCGGGCGGTACTGGTCCGCACTCTGGCTTTTTCTCTCTTTGCCAGCGCGTTCTGGGCGCTTCTGCCGCTCGTTGCCAGTTGCCACACGGCCCTGGGATACGGCGTGATACTGGCCTGCTTCGGCCTGGGCGCTTTGATCGGCGCGTCGCTGCTTCCGCTCGCCCGCCGCCGGATGACGGATGACGGCGTAGTCGCCCTGGCCACAGTGATATTTGCGCTGGCTTTGTTCGGTCTGGTTCACACTGAATCCATGGCCATCTCTTCCTCGCTTTGCGCCGGGGCCGCCGGGCTGGCCTGGATCAGCATTGTGGCTACGCTGAATTTTGTCGCGCAAAAAGCAGCGCCGGCCTGGGTGCGCGCCCGCGTGATCTCGATGTACATACTCGTATTGCAGGGCGGGCTCGCTCTGGGCAGCTGGCAATGGGGAATCCTCGCTTCCAGAATAGGCGTCCGATTCACGCTGACCGCGGCAGCGGCCTGTCTGTTAGGCGCAATGCTGCTCGCGCCGTGGTATCGTTTACGGGAATCCAACCGCGGTTGATTCGGTCATCATTTGATCCACAGGAGAATCGAAATGAAACATTTGAGAGTTTTCTGCTTGCTCGCGGTACTCACTCTGGCTGCTGGCGCACTGGCACAGGGCAGCGGAGTCCCTGCGAAACCGGCGGGAGCCGCCCCCCAGGCGCAAACCACGCCGCAACCCGCCCCCACGATCTCCAGCATCATTGACCGGCAAATCAGCACTATCGAGAAGCAGTTCGTGGACGCCGCTGAAGCGATGCCCGAAGCCAAATTCAACTTTACTCCTGAGAGTCTTAACATTCAGGGAAGCGACTATAAAGGTGTGCGCACTTTTGCGCTGGAAGTAAAACACGTGGCTACCGCGAACTATTTTTTCTGGTGCAGCGTTACCGGTGACAAGCTGCCGGAAGGAATCAAAGGCCCTAATGGTCCAGACGAGCTCAAGACCAAGGCGGAGATCATTCAATTCCTGAAAGACTCTTTTGCGCTGGGCCATAAAGCCGCGGCCACGCTGACCGGGGAGAATGCAACCGAGATGTTGCCATTTCGCCAAAACAAGGCCCCACGCCTGAATCTGGCGGCCTCTCCCGTGGCCCACGCCTTTGACCACTACGGCCAGATGGTGGAATACCTGCGCATGAACGGTATCGTTCCGCCGGCTAGCCAAACCCGGTAACCGCAGAGGACACAGAAGAACACGGAGGAGAGCAGAATCCTCCGTGTTTTTCTTTTTGGTCAGTCCTTTAGGTGAACGAGGACGTCTTCCGGCTCCGGCCGCTGTCGCCAGTCAACATCTACCCGCGCGTAAGAAATAGTCCCGTCCCTCCGAATCACATACGTCGCCGCCAGCGGCAGTTCCCAGCTTGGGTCGCCGTTATAGCCGGGCAGCCTGGTCATGATTCTCTCGTACGTCTTCTGCATTTCTCCCGGCAATCGATACACCAGTCCGAACTTGCGCGCGACCTGATTGCCCGCGTCGCTCAGTACCGGGAAGAGCAGATTGTCCATGTCGCGCGTCATGTACGAGTGCTTCTGCGTCTGCGGTGAGATGGCCACCAGCGATGCCCCCGTCGCTGCAATCTGGTTATGTATTTCCTGAAGCGCGGCGAGTTGTGTGTTGCAGTAAGCGCACCAGCGTCCGCGATAGAAGACGGCGACCAGCGGACCGTTGCGGAGCAGATCTTCGGAGCGCCAGAGCAGGCCATCGCCGTCCGGAAGTTCGAAGCTCGGGGCGTGGGCTCCCGGCTGCACAGCATTTGCACCCGAGTCTCTGAGTTCCACAATCGCGCGATCTACAACCGCAAGACGTTCCGCCGGAACCAGCGACTGGAGTTTGCTGGTCAGTTCGTCGAGTTGTTGCTGAAGGGGCATTTGCCTTTTCCTTATCCCGAGCGCAGCGAGGGACCCTATAGTGCCCATGCTCTCTCGGTTCAGGATGTTCGATGTTCCAGGTAGTTAGGATATCGAGGTATCGCCAAATTCGCCGCCCATTGGTTCGTCGCGGCTATAGGGATCCCTCGCTACGCTCGGGATTTCAGACAAGCGAACTACATTCCCGGGAACTTCATGCCCGCCAGCTTCCGCCCGAAGCTGGCTTTGCCCATGTCTTTGAACATCTTGCGCATCTGGGCGTACTGGCGCAGCAACTGGTTGACTTCCTGCACCGTGGTCCCTGAACCGCGCGCGATGCGCTTGCGGCGGCTGCCGTTGATGACTTCATGGTGCAGGCGCTCGTGCATGGTCATGGAACCGATGATGGATTCCACGCGCACCAGCTGCCTGTCGTCCACGCTGTCGGCGGCTTTTTGCATGTTGGAGAACGGCCCGACGCTGGGCAACATCTTGATAATGCTCTGCAGTGAGCCCAGTTTTTTCATCTGGCGGATCTGGTCGCGGAAGTCTTCCAGCGAGAAGCCGCCGCCGCTCAGGGCCTTGGTCGCGAACTCCTGGGCTTTTTTCTGGTCGACATTCTCCTGGGCTTTTTCAATGAGCGTCATCATGTCGCCCATGCCCAGAATGCGGCCGACAATGCGGTCGGGATGGAACGGCTCGAGCGCATCGTATTTTTCGCCAACACCGATAAACTTGATCGGCTGGCCGGTCACATGGCGGATGGAAAGGGCCGCGCCGCCGCGGGCGTCGCCGTCCATTTTGGTAAGGATGACGCCGGTGATGGAAAGCTTCTGGTGGAATTCTTCCGCCGAGCGGACGGCGTCCTGTCCGGTCATGGCGTCGGCGATGAACAGGATCTCTTGCGGGTTCAGCAGTTTTTTCAGCGACTGCATTTCCGACATGAGGTCGTCGTCTATGTGCAGGCGGCCGGCGGTGTCCACGATCAGGAAGTTGCAGCCGGTGTTCATGGCCTCTTTGCGGGCCTCTTTGGCCAGGCGCTCGACGGTGGCCGTATCGGAGGTCTCGACTTTACCTTCGTAGAGATTGACCTTGATCGCTTCCGCCACGACTTTGAGCTGCTGCCGCGCGGCCGGACGATAGACGTCCACGGAAACCAGCATAGGACGGTTGCCGCCTTTTTTCAGCCATGCGGCCAGCTTGCCGGACGTGGTGGTCTTACCGGATCCTTGCAGCCCGGCCATCAGGACCACGGTCGGAGGCTGGGAAGCGAACTTTAGCTTGGCCGTATCGCGTCCCAGGATTTCGATCAGCTCGTCATGGACGATCTTGACCACCTGCTGCGCCGGAGAGAGCGCGGTCATCACTTCCTGGCCGATGGCCTTTTCCTGGATGTGGTCCATGAGCTGCTTGACGACTTTGAAGTTGACATCGGCTTCGAGCAGCGCCAGGCGGATTTCTTTCAGCGCTTCCTGGATGTTTTCCGGCGTAAGCGTGCCCTGGCCGCGCAGGTTCTTGAAAGCACGCTGGAGTTTCTCTTGAAGGTTCTCAAACATAGGTAATGAAAGGGAGCGCGCACATTTACCATGGCGTGCGCGCTGTGATTATTGTAGCAGCCGGATCGCGCGCTATTAATCTTCGTGCGCCGCTGGTGCGGCCAGGCCATATACTATTGGCCGGAAACGAAAAACATGACCGATCCCCGCCCAGCCACGCTCTCTGATTCTCCGGACTGCTGGCCCGAGTTGCCGCTGGCGTCCTGGAAAGACACTCTCGCCACGCTGCACATGTGGATGCAGATTGTAGGGAAAGTCCGCCTTGCGCTCACCACCAAGACCAACCACTGGTGGAATGTTCCGCTTTACCTTTGCGCCCGCGGCCTGACTACTTCGCCCATCCCGTACGGCCCGGGGGTCTTTGAGGTGCAGTTTGATTTTGTGGACCACCATGTGCGCATCCAGCATAGTGATGGCCGCAGCAAGACTCTTGCGCTCGCGCCCCGCTCGGTTGCCGATTTCTACAAGGAGTTCATGGCCGCGCTGCACGCCCTTGGCATTGCCGTTGAAATCTGGAGAATGCCGGTCGAGATTCCTGACCCCGTTCCTTTCGACCAGGATCACGCGCACGCATCTTACGAGCGTGACGCCGTGCACAAGTTCTGGCGCATCCTGGTCTCAGCGGACGAGGTCTTCAAAGCATTCAACGGACGGTTCGTAGGCAAGACCAGCCCTGTACACTTTTTCTGGGGCAGCATGGACCTGGCCGTGACCCGCTTTTCCGGCCGCCGGGCGCCGGAACGCAATGACCCTGACCCGGTGATGCGGAAGATCATGCGCGAAGCGTACTCGCACGAAGTGATCAGCGCCGGCTGGTGGCCCGGTGGCGGCCCGGTAAACGATCCGGCCTTCTACGCGTATTCCGCTCCCGTCCCGGAGGGACTCGCTCAACAGCGGGTGCGCCCGGAAAAGGCGTTTTATCATTCCGAAGCAGGTGAATTTGTGCTGATGTATGACGACGTTCGCCGCGCCGCCTCACCCACGGCTGCCCTGCTCGACTTCATGCAGAGCACCTACGAGGCCGCGGCCACGCTGGCCAACTGGGACCGCCAGGCGCTGGATCGCAAGCCATGACTGCTCTAAGAAAAACCTTGTTTACGGCCAAGGTCGGAGAGGGTGCAGGGGAATAAAGGTTCCAGCCCTGATTTTCCTGGTCCGCGCACATCCGCGCGAATCCGCGGTAAGATTTTCAGTGTCTGGCTCGTCATAGCAAAGGGAGATCTCCATGCCCGAAACCTGTCCTCATCTCAAGCAACGATTCAAGTTCACGCGCACCGATGTCCGCGTCTGCGAAGAGTGCGTTAAGATCGGAGACACGTGGGTCCATCTGCGGCTGTGCATGGAATGCGGCCATGTGGGCTGCTGCGATTCTTCGAAGAACAAGCACGCAACCAAACACTTTCACCACACCAAACATCCGGTGGTTCGTTCCATTGAGCCCGGCGAAAGCTGGACGTGGTGCTACGTGGACGAAGTCATGGGTGAATTGGCCAGGTAAATGCGTTCTGCTCTTCGCAACGTTGATGATAGGGCGCAAGAAGATGCCGGCGTTGAGATTTTCGCTTACCTTGGGCGCGTCGTTAAGTAGCCAAAATCTCTTTGGCTGCGACCACAGTATTGCAATGGATGGTCACCGTGTCTTCGACCCGGCGGGCGTAACCGCCGGCGTAGGTGGTCATCACGGGAATCTTGCGCGAGCGGGCCACGCGGAATACCAGTTCGTCGCGTTTCTTCAAGCCCTCAATGGTCAAGGCCAGCCCGCCGAGCTGATCTTCGCGATACGGGTCGGCGCCGGCAATGTAGCAGATCAGCTCCGGAGTAAAGTGACGCAGCGCGGAAGCCAGCGACTGGTCCAGCCATCCCAGATATTCCTCGTCCGTAGTGCCGTCGGGCAGATTCACGTCGATGGCGGACGGAGGCTTGTACGCCGGATAGTTCGCCGCCTGATGCAGGGAGATGGTAAAGACTTCCAATTCGTCGGGGTCTCTTTTGAATGGCTCGGGGGGCGCGTGGATATCACGCTGGCTGGCGCTTACGCTCGGCAACGGATGTCCGGGATGCGAGTTCCCTTCATTAAATGGAGGAAAGATGACAGCCGTGCCGTTGCCGTTATGGACGTCGCAGTCCACGGTCATGGCCCGCGTGAGTTTGCCGTCCTTGTGCAAACGCTTGATGGCAACCGCCACGTCATGAATCACGCAAAAACCTTCGCCGTGGCCGGGAAAAGCGTGATGAAAACCGCCTCCGATATTTACGCCTACGCCATCGCGCAGCGCATTCTGCGCGGCGAGCGTAGACCCGCCCGCCGCCAGCCAGAACGCCCTTACCAGTTCCGGGGAATACGGGACTTCCATCTGCAATTCTTCCTGCGGAGTCAGCGTTCCGGTCTTGAGCTTGTGGACGTATTCCGGCGTGTGGACCAGCAGGATGTCTTCGTCCGGCGCAGGCTGCGGAGTAACAAAGTCGTCAGGTTGGGCGATGCCGGTTTCCAGCAGGCGCTTATGAATCAGCCGGTATTTCTCGGCGGGAAAAACGTGCGCGCCGATGGGCAGATAGTAGCCGTCGCTGTAGACCAGTTTGAAAGGAAGCATGACCTATGAGGGTACAGCAGCAGTCCCAAAACGACCAGAAGCCATGCCAATTCCCGGCAGAATCATTCGCGTCATGACCGCTTTTGTTTGCTAAAATTTATTGGTAACAGCAATTTCCCGTCCCGGTTTCCCAGACTACTTCAACCTGACGAAAGCCAACAACGGGAGAGGAGTGTGCAGCGCGTGAAACAGGCGAATACCGCGGTGATCGTTGGCGCCCAGTGGGGCGATGAAGGCAAAGGCAAGATCGTTGACGTTCTCTCGGAGAACTTTTCCGTGGTGGCCCGCTATGCCGGCGGACACAATGCCGGCCATACGGTCATCATCAAGGGCAAAAAGTTTATTCTCCAGCTTGTGCCGTGCGGCGTGCTGCGCAAGGGCTGCCGCTCGGTCATTGGCAACGGCGTGGTGCTCGATCCCCTGGCTTTTTTGAAAGAAGTCGGCATGCTGCGCGACGCCGGGGTCCAGGTGAACGGCAATCTTTTTATTTCCAACCGCGCACACGTCATCCTGCCGTATCACCGCATGATTGAGATGGGAGCGGAGAACGCACCGGGACGTGTGAAGATCGGCACGACATCGCGGGGCATCGGGCCCGCCTATGAAGACAAAATGGGCCGCCGCGGCCTGCGCGTGGCCGACCTTCTGGATTCCCAACTGCTGAAGGCCACGATCGAGAATGCCTGCCGCGAAAAAAACATGATCGCCCACGCGCTGTTCAATTCCGAACCGCTCGACGCCGACGCCATGTACAACGAATATGCGCGCGCGGCGGAAAAGATTGCGCCATTCGTGGCCGATACGGCGCTGCTCATCAACCAGGCTATCGCCGCGGGCGAAGCCGTGATGTTTGAAGGCGCGCAAGGCACCATGCTGGACATTGACCACGGAACGTATCCCTTTGTTACTTCGTCCAGCGCGACCTCCGGCGGTGCGGTGATTGGGACTGGCGTTCCGCCCAACGCGATCAGCAGCGTGATCGGAGTGACCAAGGCGTACTGCACGCGAGTGGGCGGCGGGCCGTTTCCTTCAGAGATTCTCGGCGCGGCAGGAGACAACCTGCGCGCTCGCGGCAACGAATATGGCGCGGTCACCGGGCGTCCGCGGCGCTGCGGGTGGATTGACCTCCCGCTGCTCCGTTATTCGCAGATGATCAACGGCGTGAACTGGTGGGTGGTCACCAAACTGGATGTGCTGGACGATCTGAAAGAGATTCCCGTCTGCGTGGGATACAAGATCCACGGCAAAAAGATTTCCGAAGTCCCGGCGCTGGCCACCGGCTTTGACCAGGTCGAGTGCGTGTATGAGACGATGCCGGGCTGGGAAAAATCCACGCAGGGCGTCACCGATTTTGACAAGCTGCCGAAGAAGGCGCAGGCCTACCTGAATTTCATCGAAAAAGAGAGCGGCGCCAGGATTGGAATGGTCTCCACCGGGCCGGACCGCGAGCAGACGATCTTCCTTCCCGAATTTACCGCGACGCTCTCGGCCGCAAAAGCGAGTGGCAAGATCGCGAGGGCCAAATGATCGTGTTAAAGGTTGACATGCTGGTAAAGACCGGCACCGAAGAGAAGTGCAAAGAATATATTCGCGTGATGCAGGAGCATTCGCGCCAGGAGCCCGGATGCCTGATGTATGTCGGCCACCAATCGATTGAGGACCCGCGAAGGTTTTTCTTCTACGAGCAATACAAAGACAAGCCTGCGCTGGAAGCCCACCGCAACGCGCCCTATTTCAAACAGTATGTGATCGGCGGCCTGGATGGGATCATGGAGTCGCGCACCAGAGAGCTTGCCGTGCCGGTGGAATAGGAACTACTTTCTGTCCGCCATCAGCACGCCGCCGTGGGCGTAGTCTTCGCGCTCGACTTCGAGAATGGTGATGATCACCCCTTCTTTGGCCGTTTTCGCTTCTTCGACCATCACATCCGTCACGCGCTCCGCGATCTTGCGCTTCTGTTCGATGGTTCGGCCTTTCAGCATGGTGATTTGAATGTGCGGCATGTCACGCTCCTTCTGGCTTTTTTCGATCAGCGTTGATCTGCGTGCATCAGCGGCAAAAGGTTACTTACAGAGCTCAAAACCCGCAAAGAAATAGCTCAATTCAAATCTGGCCGTATCGTCCGCGTCGGAACCATGAATGGAATTGCGCTCAATGCTGTCCGCCCACTTTTTTCGGATGGTCCCGGGTTCCGCGTTTGCGGGATTGGTCGCGCCCATCAGCTTACGCAGATCGGCGATGGCGTTTTCCTTTTCCAGAGCCAGCACGACGATGGGCCCGCTGGACATAAAGGTCGTGAGTGAATCAAAGAACGGACGTTCACAATGTACGGCGTAAAATCCCTCCGCCTGCTGTTTGGTGATCTCCAACATCTTCATTCCGATGATGCGGAACCCCTTCCCCTGGATCATCTGGAGAATGTCGCCAGTGGCGTTTTTGGCCACGGCGTCGGGCTTGATAATGGAAAAAGTGCGTTGCAGTGTTTGCATTCTGGTTTCGCTTCTCCTGAAATGTCTACGTTTTTGCCGCGGCGCCCATGCGCGCCAGCAACGTCTCTGCCAACAACGCCGGGGACTTGGCCACGGCGATACCAGCGGCTTCCAACGCCTTGATTTTTTCGGCCGCTGTGCCGTGTCCACCGGAGATGATGGCGCCGGCGTGTCCCATGCGGCGTCCCGGAGGCGCGGTTTGTCCGGCAATGAATGCGGCCACCGGCTTCTTAACGTGAGCCTTCACGTATTCCGCCGCGGTTTCTTCCGCGTTACCGCCGATCTCGCCGATCATGATGACCGCTTCAGTCTCCGGGTCGGCATTGAAGAGTTTCAATGCGTCCACAAAGTTTGTGCCAATGATGGGATCGCCGCCAATGCCGATAGCGGTGGATTGTCCCACTCCGCGCTGCGTGAGCTGGAAGACCGCTTCATACGTCAGCGTGCCCGAGCGCGAGACAATACCGACGTTGCCTTCTTTATGTATATGTCCGGGCATGATGCCGATCTTGCATTTGCCGGGCGAAATAATTCCCGGGCAGTTCGGCCCGATCAGCCGCGACTTGCCTTTGAGCTTGAGGTATTCATACGCGCGGACCATATCCAGGACAGGAATGCCTTCCGTGATGCAGACAATCAGCGGGATCTCAGCATCCACAGCTTCCAGGATGGCGTCAGCGGCGAACGGAGGTGGAACAAAAATTACGGTGGCATTCGCGCCCGACTTTTCTTTGGCTTCCTGTACGGTGTTAAAGACCGGCCAGCCCTCGTGTGTGGTCCCGCCTTTTCCCGGCGTCACGCCGCCCACCACGTTGGTTCCGTAAGCGGCTGCGCCTTTGGCGTGGAATGTGCCTTCCCGTCCGGTGATGCCCTGGACAATAAGTCGTGTGGATTTGTCTACTAGTATTGCCATGTGTTTTCTTTAGCTGCTAGCTCTTAGCTTCCGGTCGCTAGCCGGAAGTTCCTTACTCTTATTTCCAACATCTCGCTTTCGATTGACTGCAAATAATTTCTTTTGTTCGCTGCAGTGCTCTGGCTAGAAGCCGGCAGCTAGGAGCTAGCAGCCTTCACTACTTTTTCCGCCGCGTCCTTCATGTCCTTGGCCACCGTGAAATTCAGCCCGGAGTTTTTCAGAATCTCTCGGCCGTGCTCCACGTTGGTGCCTTCCAGTCGCAACACCAGCGGCAATTTCAAATTAGTGGCTTTGGCCGCCTCCACCACGCCGTTGGCCAGCGTATCCACGCGCAGGATGCCACCGAAGATATTAATAAGGATGGCCTTCACATTCTTATCGCTCAGCAGAATCTCAAAGGCGTGGCGGATCTGCTCCGCGTTGGCGCCGCCGCCCACGTCCAGGAAGTTGGCTGGCGAGCCGCCGGCATATTTGACGATGTCCATGGTGGCCATGGCCAGACCGGCGCCGTTGACCATGCAGGCAATGTTGCCGTCGAGCTTGATGTAATTCAGGCTGTACTTTGAGGCTTCCACTTCCAGCGGGTCTTCTTCGTTAATGTCGCGCAGTTCTTTCAGATCTTTGTGGCGGAACAGCGCGTTGTCGTCGAAAGTAAACTTGGCGTCCAGGGCAAACAGCCGGCCGTCGGTCGTGGTGATGAAAGGATTGATCTCACACAGGGAAGCGTCTGTCTCGACGAAAGCCTGGTACAGTCCGGTCATAAAGCGAACGGCTTCGCTGATATGTTCCGGCTTCAGACCAAGCCCAAAGGCCAGCTTGCGGGCATGAAACGGTTGAAAGCCAACTACCGGATCAATCGCTTCTTTCAGGATGGCATTCGGATCTTTAGCGGCGACTTCTTCAATTTCCATTCCACCAGCCGCCGACGCCATGAACACCGGCCGCGCCGTCACGCGGTCAACAACAATTCCCAGATAGAGTTCACGGTCGATGGGCAAGGTTTCTTCGATCAAGAGCCGCTGGACAATCTTGCCTTCCGGCCCGGTCTGGTGCGTGACCAGCTTCATGCCCAGAATCTTGTCCGACCAGCTTTTGGCTTCGGCCAACGTCCTGGCGACTTTCACGCCGCCGCCTTTACCGCGTCCGCCGGCATGGATCTGGGCCTTGACCACCACGCCAGTGGCTTTCTGGTCGAACAGCCGCTTGGCCGCGGCTTCCGCTTCTTCGCGGGTCAGGGCCATCTCGCCGCGAGGCACGGCGACGCCATATTTCGACAGGATTGTTTTCGCCTGGTACTCGTGAATCTTCATGATTGATTGGGTTCTACAGCAGAGACCACGTGCTGAAGGGAACTGGTGATTTTATAGGAGGCGAAGCAGGTTGGGCAAACGAAGCGAATCGGGTGATCGGGTGATCGCGCGTGATTCGGGTGATCTGAAACCCGGCTAGTCTGCGAGGCAACCGATCACCCGATCACGGCGACCACCAGATCACCCGATCTTGTTTGATAAGCTTATTCGGCAAATGCCGGTCACTGACGCCCTGCACAAAGTCGCGCATCATCGCGCCTCGCTCGACAGAGACGAGGCGCGCGCGGTCATGGCCGAGATCCTTTCCGGCAAGGCCACTGACGCGCAGATCGCAGCGTTGCTCGTGGCGCTGCACATGAAGGGTGAGACAGTCGAAGAGATTGTGGGTTTTGCGGAAGCCATCCGCGCCGCGGCGCCGTCGTTTTCCCTCATCGAACATTCCACGCTGGACGTCAGCGGCACCGAACGCGAAGCCCTCGTGGACACTTGCGGTACCGGCGGCGACGCCAGTGACACTTTCAATATCTCCACCGCTTCGGCTCTCACCGTTGCCGGCGCCGGCGTGCGCGTGGCGAAACACGGCAACCGGGGCATTACCTCAAAGTGTGGCTCGGTCGATGTGATGGAAGAGCTGGGAGTGAAGGTTGATCTTCCTCCGCCGCGGATTGCCGCCTGCCTCCGTGAGGTCGGTATTGCTTTCATGTCTGCTCCCGCCATTCATACTGCAACCAGATACGTGCAAGCCGCGCGCCGGGAGTTGCGTCCGCTGCGCAGCGTCTTCAATCTTCTGGGACCGCTGACCAACCCGGCGAACGCTTCCGCGCAAGTCGTGGGCGTCTATTCGGACGACCTGGTGGAAAAACTCGCCCAGGCGCTGAAGATGCTGGGCTTGAAGCGCGCGCTGGTGGTCCACGGCGCCGACGGTCTGGACGAGATCACCATCACCGGCCCAACGCGCATCGCCGAAGTGCGTGGGGAGTCGCTGCGGGTCTATGAAGTGACGCCACAGCAGTTCGGCCTGAGCACCGCTCCACTGAGCGCGATTTCCGGCGGCGACACGAAGACCAATGCGGATATCATCCGTAAGATTCTGGCAGGCGAAAAATCTCCGCGCCGCGACGTGGTCCTGATGAACGCCGCGGCTGCCCTGGTCGCCGCAGGTAGA
>Ga0210407_10000103_pt1 | contig 109549 bp, 94 predicted proteins | sample IncBWC27MmetaG_FD_150860 | JGI IMG/M metagenome (GOLD analysis project Ga0210407, IMG submission 150860) | Forest soil microbial communities from Barre Woods Harvard Forest LTER site, Petersham, Massachusetts, United States - Inc-BW-C-27-M | ecosystem: Environmental > Terrestrial > Soil >...
GAAGGGCTTGCCCTTGGCCACCAGCGCGTCCCAAACTTTCACAGCGTCTTTCCACGGCATCCAAATCTCGAATCCCAGATCGCCCGTGTATCCCGTGCGCGAAATGTCCACCGGCACGCCTGCGATTTTTCCGTGCGTGACGCGAAAATATTTCAGGTTTGCGATGTTCGCATCGGCCGCCGCATGCAGCAGCTTGCCCGCAGTCGGCCCCTGCAGCGCCAGCGCGGCGGTCTGCTCCGAAATGTCTTCGATCTTAACTTCGAGGCCCAGTGCGTTCTGCTGAAACCAGCGCAAACTCGGGTCCGCGGCCGTCCATCGGTATTCGTTCTCACCAAGCCGCGTGATGGTTCCGTCGTCAATCACTTTCCCTTGCGGGTCACACCAGCAGCAGTAGATGACCTGATCCACTGCGACTTTATTGATGTCGCGCGAAATCACGCGGTTCACCAGCTTCGTGGCATCGCGCCCCGTCACCCTGTATTTGAATAGAGGCGAAATGTCGATCAGCGCCGCCGAATTGCGGATGGCGTTGTACTCGTGCTCGTGGTGCATTTCGTACACGCTCACCGTGTAGTAGCCCGACCACTCGCGATAATTCAGGCTTTCACACAGCGCCAATGTTCGCTCGTGAAACGCAGTTCCAACGGGCACAATTCCTCCTTGATTCGTGACGGCGTTGCGCCAGAACAATGCCGAAGTATAGTTGCGAATTTACCGCGGCTGCAAGCAATCGAGCGAAGGATTGCCAGGCACAACCAATACGCAATCCGGCCAGTGATTGTAGAAAGCACAAAGAAATCGGAGGAAGTCGGAGGCTGCCACTCGTGCGCACCAGTTCAGGCGGTTCAACTGTCGCAGAATACAGAGGAAAATGGCTCGAAGCGCCAACCCGTTCACGGATCTAACGTCATCGTGGTGGCAGGATCGGCCTGCAGTTCGGAGGTTTCCACGTAGCGCGTCAAGTAGGGAACGAGCGGGGTCACTTCGAAGGGCATCTTGTCGCGAGCGGACAGCAGCCCCACCGTTTTGGATTTCATCAAGCTTGCTGCCGCGCCCCAGGGATCGACTTTGACTCGCGAGCCCATGGGCAACGCCGCGATTTGTCCTTTGTTTCCGGGCTCCAGCGCTGGCGCGGTCTGGCCCAGCTGTTCAACGTAGAAAACTCCATTCCCCAGCCGCGGACTGATCAATTGCTTCAATTCCTTGCTTTGTGAATGAAGTTGCGCGAGAAAAAGCGCGGCGTTTCCCAATTTCGCGGCATAGGGCGATTTTTTCAAAAGCTCTGCGGCCTTCTTGCTATTCTCAGTAGCTTCGGTTGTATCTTCCTTGAAAGACAGCCGCCGCAAAACTTCTTCCGCCGGAAGCCGCACAATATCACTGAAACCGTACTGGTCCTGATACGGTTTTGGCAGCATGGCATCCGCCATCTCATGCGCCAGCATCGCCGCCATGGTGGCTTCGTCTGGCACCACATCGATCAATCCGCGGCTTAACACGATGGTGTTGCCGATAGAAAACATTTCGAGATTGCTGGTGAGCAGCACGCGGCAATGAAGATCGATTTGCCCGTCGAGGTTGTTGGTGATTTCCAAATTGTTGACAATTACGTTGAGGACCGTGTCCACCGGCCCCGGAGGCGCGAGCAGTCCAATGCCTTCCAGCAGGTCGAGCACATTATTTTCGCCTTCGTGTCTCCATTCGCGCTCGGCCTCGAGTGGAGAGCGGTCGTGCTGATTTGCTTCGTCTTTGACCGCGGTTGAAGATTCCACCAGCAGCCGGTTCAATTCTTCTTCGCGAGATTCTGCCTTGGGCTTGTACGCCCAGAGATGTGTTTGAGACTTGTAACTGGGATTCCCGAATCGCGTGGGCGGGTGGAGCTCCTCGCTATAGATGTAGCTCGGCAGCCACATGCCGGATTTCACGTTGGTGCGCCAGGAGTCGAAGTGCAGATAGTATTCGTCGTCAAACGACTTGAGTGAAAAATGAATAGAAGGAGCATACTGACCGTCGATTCGCACCACCGTATAATCTTGCTCTTCCACCCAAATCCGACCGAGAAACCGCGCTCCGTGAACTTTCGGGGCGCGCTCGACATCAAAAACATAGCAGCGCACCTCTCCGAGAAATTCTCGCCTCACAAATTTGAACGTATAATGGGCGCGATCGAACTCTCCGCGGTCGATAAATATCATCTGCAAGAATCCCGGGGCGTAAAAAGACCACATCAACGAGGGTTTCCATCCCAGCTCGACTAGCGGACGAACTTTCAAGCGTCCCTTGAAATCCGCCTGGCCCAGAAAATAAATGTCTTTCCGTGGAACTGTCCCCAGTTCATTGTCGGGCTTCACTTCCTGGATGTAGGTTTCAATGATCGGGCTGTAGCGCTCGAAGGTCGAGATTTCATCACGCTCACGGGCAATCGCGCGATCTATTACTTTGTCGAGCGCGGCCTTCGTTTCCGAACCGCTCGTAATTCCAGAGGCTTCGCTTGCGTTCGTTCCTTTTGCGGTATGGGGAGGCGGGCTCTGCTGTATTTCCGCGTCCGTGGGCTTCTGCGCGGCCCGGGTCGGCCCTGCGGCGAGCGATAAGAATAGAATTACGTGAATTCCCACATTCCTCCGCATGCGCGACCTCCGAAGCCTGTCCTGTGGCTCCCTTTTTCAAAAGCACGCGTCATGCCAGGAATTTCTGTTGCAGTTCGTTCAAGTCACGCGGTTCCGCTAATTTTCAGCGAATCTGTTCCGTACGCGCGAAAATCTTGCGCTGCATCGTTCCGCACGAAATCCTTTCTTCTCATTCGCGCCTCTTTTTGTGCCAATCTGGAACCGTTAAAATGTCAAAGTGGCACGAACCCTGCGTCAGTCAGATTGCAGACTTCAAGCCGCGATTGTTGTTCCTCTTTCGCACTGGTTGAGAGGGACGAATTTTTTGAGCTGTGAAGACCTGCTTCTAGCCCATATAGCCCGAGAGATTGAAAATCCTGTGTTGCGTCAATTCCTGATTGACTGGTGCATAGGAGACGCGAGATGAATTGGCAGGAGTTCTAACTTGCCGAAAGCCGCAGAATTGCAAGAAAGTGCGGTCGAGGCCGGAGTCAAAAAAATAGTGAAAAATGTAATTAAGTAATGAGGCCACCATCAGTGTGAATCGAAACAACTTGGACTACCTGTACGAATAGCTCGTTTTTCGGCCAAGTGAACTGCCCGTCGGTGCGCCTCACCTTAATGCAGTCAGTTCCCAGGTCATCTAATTCTCAGTTTGTGGCAGGCTATCTTTGGTCGTCCACGCATGGTCGAAGCTTTCGATCTCTTCACGAAGTTTCTGCCGCTCGCCTCGTTCGGCGGCACGCCTTACTGTCTCGATGAGAAGCGCGTTGTGAATTGCGTGGTCAAAGCCGGGTGTGTTGTAGGTGCCCACATGCAGGTCGCGGACAAGATGAGCATAGACCTCTCCCACGTTGATCGCTGCACCCATGAAACCACCGGAGACCGCGGCCTCGTCGGGTGCCGCGAATGAGATGTTCGACGTTAGCCTGAGGTCTCCGGCCTGTAAGCCGTAGGGGTGATTACTTGTCAGGCTGAGCCATCCCTTTGACCCCCTGATCTCAAAGCTGAAGTGAACATCCTCCGGCGCCGCACCACCGTCAATGTCAGCCGTGAACACAGCACCAGAGTGAGTCTTTCCGAGGACGCCGACGTGATCTGGAGTTTCACGCAAACGCTCTTCGCCACTGTCCGTCAATTTGACGGTCGGCCACAGAATCTCGGTCCTGGCGTCAACCTCGATGATTTCTCCAAGGACTGCTTCCACCACATCGAGCGTATGTCCGACAGTGATGGTTAGCAGGTTGGCGCCAGAAGATGTCTTATTGAAATAGTCGTACCAGGAAGGCAATTCCGGCCCGAAGCCGCTGGTGGTGGCGACAATTCTCGCGTTGAGTGGCCGTCCAATCTTTCCAGAAGAAAACAGCTGGGCCGCGCGGCGCACGGCTGGATTCAAACGTCCCTGCAATCCGATCGCGGTGTGAAGTGAACCGACCGCACTAGCCATCTCTTCAGCCTCCGCAACAGTGCAGCCGAGAGGCGCCTCGCAGTAGACCGCTTTGCCGGCATCCAGGGCCGCCAGAACAAGTTCGCGGTGTGCGGGTACCTTGATGGAAATCGTTATGACGTCTATCCGCTCATCGCGGATCATCGCGAAGGGATCGGAGAACCAGCGATCCGCACCGAATGCTTCGGCCGCTTCTCGTGCACTCTGCTCGTTGCGCGTTGCTACGGCCGCGAGCTTCAGGCCAGGAAGACCGTTGATGGCGGGAATATGCGACACCTTCGCCCAGCTGGATTTGGGGTTTGCACCGACGATTCCGACACGGATTTGTTTTTGGGTCATAGTTCAACCTCCGATAGTTTAAAGTAATCGAATCCACTGCCGTGCTCCCTGATCGGAAGCTTGGCAGCGGCCAGAATCAGCAACGCGTGAAGGCCGCAAAGCAGTGCAAAGCTGACCGTAAATGCGCCAGATACGCTTGCGTATAAAGGAGTAGCCGCGAGCCGCCAGCCCAGAAAAGTTGCGCAAATAGTAGTCAGTGCAGGGCCACCGAGCCGCTGCACGATGTTCAGAGAGGTCGTCGCCATCGGCAGCTCCTCTTTCCGCACTGATGCATAAGCGGCGGAAATCGATAGAATGCCGACCGCACCCATTCCAATGCCTCGTACAAATAGCGAAATTGCGAGAATAGGAAGATTGAAGCGTTGGGAACTCAAATAGAGCAGCGGTAGCGTGCCCAGAAACGCGATGAGTGCGCCTCCAGCCGATGTTCGTCTGATGCCAAATTGCTGCGTCAGCCTCTGCATCCAGCGGTAGGAACACATCATCCCCAGACCGAGAGGCGCCATAAGCCAGCCTGTGGTGCCTGGTGATTGGCCAGCCGCGCGAATGAGGTACACAGGTATCATCATCTGTCCCGCGAACAACAAGCCATTCGCAGTGAACTGTGTCACGGCGGATGCGGAAAAGACCCTGGTTCTGAAAAGCCGAAGATCGATGAGCGCTCGCTCTCGCTTCTTCGAAGCTTGACGAAGAAAAGCTGCGAGCAAAAGAACCGAGATCAGAAGGGCCGCAATACCAGCATGCACCCGCAGATGATCCGCTCCGTACAAAAACAGTACTAGGCTGGGCGAAAGCAGAAAAAACCCGGTTAGGTCGAGTTCTCTTACGACTGCAGGCAGGTCTTCGTCGCTGGGGAGGAGTAGGAGCGCAAGAACAACTGCGAGCAGTCCGATCGGCAGGTTAATGAGAAAGAGCCAACGCCAAGACGCGTGCTGCAAAATCGCTCCCGCGATCACCGGGCCCACAACAGGCCCCGGCAGAAGGGGCACAGCCACGTAGCCAACAACACGCATAAAGTGCTTGCCAGCTGTCCGGGCAATCATGAGTTGTGCCATTGGCGCCATCAGTCCCCCGCTCATGCCCTGCAGAATGCGAAACACGATCAGGGAGTCCGCGGACCAGCTCAAGGCGCACAGCAGAGACGAGAACGTGAACCCAGAAAAGCAAATGATGTAAAGCCGCTTGGCTCCGATGCGTTCGACGAGCCAACCGCTCACCGGCAACATGAGGGCCAGTGCAAGAAGATATCCGCTTGTGACCCATTGGATCACGGGCAGGCTACTGTGCAGGTCAACCGCAAAATTGGAAAGCGAAACATTTACAACGGTGGCGTCTAGCTGTGTCAGGAACGAGCCAAGTGCCGCTACCACCGCAACCTTCCATACCGATAACACGCTCCGCATCGGAAATCTGCCTATCATTGTTTCTGCGGGTGGACAGAACAGTCTTCGTTCGCGCAATTCGCTTGCTCGCCACCGTCGAGGATCAGATTCACGCCCGTTTGAAACGAGGCACCCCTCGCCAAATCCGGCGTATTGAAGCGCCACACCAGGTGCTCCGCGTCGACAGCCCTTTGAACTTGCAATTCGCCGCTAGCAATGCTCGCTTGTTCGTTTTCAGCGACAGTGAAGGTCACGATTGTTTTGTCGTCTATCTGGCGTGCGGGAAGTGGGAGCACCGGGCCGAAGAAAATCCACAGCGTATTGCCGTGAGCCTGTAACGAAATCAAACTCAGTCCGTAACAATCGTTCACCCGCGACACATTGAGGACAACTTGCGGCGCATCAGGATCGTTAAGATCAATCTGATCTACGGCGGTTTCTGTGCCAGAGAGTTGTTCGACCGCGAGGATGCGTTGTCGTCCACCATTGCCGCCAAGATTCCATAGGGCTGTCGGATAGATGTCGGCTGGGCTGCTTTCCACACTCCAAAGGTCAGTCCCGGGCAAAATCTGGCCAATCGTCATGTCGGCCGCATAGAATGCGCCGAGCGCATCATTGGGTTGGGTGGATTCCGACATATATTTTCTCCCTGCGATGATCAGCTTCGTTCCCGCTATACCTGCGGCGCGGCTTGGGGCGTATAGGAAGGTGACATCGGAACTGTCGGTTCTGAAGATAACCTCCGGTGAAGCGTGCGCTACCATCTCACCGACGACAATCGCCACGTGATCTCTTGCCCGAACTGATCATGAAGGTGAATTTGAAACAGACGATGAGAGTCCTCAGTCGAAGACGCCACAAAATCGATTGGCGTGGTATAAGCATCGGCTCCAGTAGCTGCTAGAGCCTCCACCTTCCGGTTCAAGGTGGAATAGAAGGCTTCCAGGTTCATGGTCTTGTCGAACAAAATGACGTCGCAACGACCATCGTCCACTAGTGCCTCAATCCTCGCGTAACGCGGATCATCGTCAAATGACTGTTCGAAGTACTGCGGCACGTACCGAAAATTTATGTCCATCGGAAGGACCGGTGCTACTGGCGTCAAAACTTTGCCCCGAATCTGAGCCCGCATGACGTTTGCGGGACAGAAAAACACAAACGTCAAGATACCAGCCAAGACGATTCGATTCTTCATTGTGAACTTCCTTTCTTGCTTGACCACAATGGTCATCACCTGAGCCCAGCTCGGTCAGGCACTGGGACTTCTGCTACAGGTTAGGAAATAGTTGTCGGGGCGTGACCGCCTGGTCGTGTTTCGCAGCTTCTTGCTTTGTGTCAGGCCTTTGCATGCCAGTGTCACCTACCGGTTAAAGCTTGGTAGAGCTGCACGATTGCGATTAAGGCTTTAGCGGTGAACAGAGTCGCGAGCACCAAGAGAATGCCAATCCATCCAACGAGAATGACAAAACAAGCCCACCACCGATGCTGCTTGGTCCCTGGTGTGGGCGATCTCTTGTGGGTCGTCAGTGTCCTCAATCGCTGTACTTCCATCTTGTCTCCAGTTGTGTCGTGCTGTGCCAAATCGTCGTGATGTTTCGCGGTAACGCGCTGCAGACCATCGCCGATTAGGCAGCGCTGCGAAACTTTGGTTCGAGCAGCGTCCCGATGGCCTGCATGTGCAACTGCATGCCCAATGTCCGCCCGAATAAGCGCATCCAGTTCGTGTGACAGTCATTGGCACGCTCTTCTCCTATCAATTCATAAATTTGCGAGCCAATGAAACCAGCAGATGACTTCTTTCTGTTTTGAAAATCCTGAGTGGCGGATCTGCTCGACTTGAATGTCAGTTTGGATGTCAGTTCGTTTGCCATTCTTGACTTTATTGACTTCTGACACTTCCGAACCATTTTTCTTATCGAAAAATCAGCGACTTACACGTCCGCAGGTTTGGCTGAGTTCTTGCCCATTGTCGACGCGTGGGCAAGAGGCAAAGTTGAATGACTCTGGCCCACTCAAGAGGTGAAGCACCATGCTGGGTCGAGCTCTGAACAAGATTGGCAAGCCAGCCGTAGCTTCTTCCTGTGATTGCGCTGCGGAACAACAACTCGTCGCTGCCGCAAAAGGTGGAGATGAACTGGCATTTGAAAGTCTGTTCAAGCGGCACCAGCGAAGAATTTTTGTGCTCGCACTCCGCTACACACGGGTTCGGGAGGACGCCGAAGACGTTGTCCAGCTGACTTTTCTTAAAGCTTTCGTCCATCTACGGGAGTTTGAAGAGAAATCCTCGTTCTCCACATGGGCAACGCGTATCGCAATCAACCAAGCCCTGATGTTGCTACGGGCACGACGCACGCTGCGCGAGGCGCCGATCGATGCTTCGAGCAGCGGCGAAGGAACCGCCCCGCTGGAAATAGCTGATGCGAGTCAAGACCCGGAAGCTAGCTATTCACAGAAAGAGGAAGCTCGGATCTTGTCCGCGGCGATGGGCCGGTTGAGACCGGGAATGCGAACCGCCATTCAGTTGAAGGAACTCGGAGAATTATCAAATCGTGAGACCGCTGGACGGATGGGCGTCTCCGTCGGCACGGTCAAAGCCCGCGTGTTCCAAGCAAGAAGGAAACTAGGCGAAACACTGAGGCGCTACATGAGGTCACGTCAGTTCTGCGAAAGCGACCTCTTGGCCACCGCTGGCAACGCTAACCAAAGCCCGCAAAATCGGATGACGTGCAACGCGTGAGGAGGATATCGCATGTTCTCGAATCTTAGTTTCATCGGCAAATGGAAACACTGGTATCGCGTGCTGCGCGCAACGGATTCGGACGTTTGCATTCCGTGGGGTATGGGCTGCGGTTGGCCCGTGGCTGAAGGCGAGGATTCGTCATGGCTCGAATGGAAGCGCTAAACGGACGCTCGGATCTGCGAGCGCATTTGGCCAGGCCCCGGTGCAAAAGCTGGTTTGAAGTCGACGCTTGGATTCCGACTGAAGTTAAGGCCATCTCCCCCTTGGTCGATCGCTTAATGCGGCTCATCGAAGGGTCGCACTGCATCACGGGCGAAGAACATGCCGTCGAGCTTGCGCTCCGGGAAGCTTTGAGCAATGCAGTCGTGCATGGCAACCGGCTGGACGCACACAAGTTAGTTCACGTCCGCTGCCGGTGCAAGGTCGGTGAAGGAATCTCACTGACCGTGTCAGACCAGGGTCAAGGGTTCGATCCGCGCACCGTTCCCGATTCCGTGACTGTCGAAAACCTCGAAGCGGATCACGGACGCGGCATTCATCTCATGAAGTTGCTGATGGACGAGGTCTCGTTTCAACGGGGAGGCACCGAGGTTCACCTGTGCAAGAGGTTAGCTCGCAATGCGTGAGCAGGTGTGCGTGATTAATCAGCGACCATGCGGAGGGTTTTCAGCAGTGAAGTACGCGTGGGCCGCGTTTCGCTATCTTGTGACGGGCATCGTGGCGCTGGTTTTGGCGCTGCTTCTGGTGTTGCTACTCGTCGAGGTTGGGGCAGCCATCGGTGCGGCCCTCGAGCATGACATGCCCGCTTCCATCATTGCGGAGAATCCGTTACGGGCGCAAAACCCGCAGCGAAAGGAGTTTCTTTGGAGGGTGGGAGTTGAGGTCAGATTCGCCGATGACCGAGCTGACTTTGGATCGGCAACTCTGTGATCCGGTGCGACAACGCGCTCAGCTCAGCCCTCCGCCAGTCTCGTCGTTCGCTTCTAAGCGGCGAGGCCGCTCAGTGGCCACGGGTCCCGACTTCCCCCATCGGGTCCGTGGCCTAAAGGGTGCCCCGTCGCGGTCAAACATTTTGAAGGAGAAAAGACTATGAAATCGCAAAATCTGAAAGCGAATACTCAGGACACGACAAGAATCACTTTTCGGTCGGATGTCCTAGAAGAAAAAGACCAGAACGGCCCAACGCTAGCAGAGATCCGTCAGCGAGCGTTTGAGATTCACATCGAACGCGGCGGAATTCACGGTTGCGACCTGGATGACTGGGTGCAGGCAGAACGCGAGTTTCAGGAAAAGTACAACAAGAGCAACGATGGGGGGCAAAAAAAGAAATGACCCGCACATCAAGACAATCGTGGCTGCGATCGGAAACACACCTTCTAGTGAGACGCCCTGAGGAAAACAGCATGTTGAAAATCACTTTTAGTGAAACACCTGCCGAAGAGAAATGGATTCTGCATGGCCGGCTAACCCACCCGTGGGTACATGAGTTCAGGGCGTGCTGGAAGAAAAACCACCGCGCGGACGCGCGACGCGCTTCCGTCGTTGACCTCAATGAAGTCACGTTCATCGACAAGAGCGGTGAGCGGTTGTTGCGCTTGCTGGCGAGAAATGGAGCACAATTCACAGCCAGCGGCATCTACACCAAGCACGTTCTTGAGCAGCTGAAGGTCCGACGAAAACGGGGCTTTTCGACTCTGCTTGGTTTCTTGATCGTGCTTGTGTTCGTGACGGCGCTGGGCACCGGATGCGAACGCCCGGTAGCTTCCGCAGCCGCCCCTGCTCCTCCCGTGGTGGAAGTAACACCAGTCATCCAGAAAGACGAACCGCTTGAGGGGGAATGGGTAGGAACGCTCGAAGGGTACGTCAACGCCCAGATTCAACCCCATGTGAGTGGCTATCTGATTCGCCAAGACTACCAGGAAGGCGGATTTGTCCGGCAAGGCCAGGTTCTCTTCGAAATCGATCCTCGACCATTTCAGGCGGCGCTTGATCAGGCGAAAGGACAATTGGCTCAGGCCGAGGCGCAGATGGCCAACGCTGAACTCAATGTGAAGCGCGACGTTCCCGAGGCGGAAGCTCACGCTATTCCTCAGAGTCAGCTTGACAATGATACGCAGGCGCTTCGCGGGGCACAGGCAGCTGTGGAGGCTAACCAGGCTGCGGTCGAACAGGCTTCGCTGAATTTGGGATATACGAAAGTTCTTTCGCTGATTGACGGCATCGCCGGCATCAACACTGTGCAGGTCGGGAATCTCGTGGGACCGTCCACCGTGCTCACCGCGGTTTCGCAGGTAAGTCCGATCAAAGTTTATTTCCCAATTAGCGAACAGGAATATCTGCGTTTTGCGGATGGTGGGGCACCCGGCACTGTGGACTGGCTGACGCATGCGTCGCGGATCCCGCTGCAGTTGATCTTGGCTGACGGGACTACTTACTCGTATCCCGGCAGGATCGTGTTTGCTGATCGCCAGGTGAATGCGCAGACGGGAACCATCCAGATCGTCGGCGAATTCCCGAATCCCAAGAATTTCTTGCGGCCAGGTCAGTACGCGCGCATTCGCGCGTTGACAGGATATCTGCCAAAAGCATCGTTGGTGCCGCAGGCAGCAGTGAATCAGCAGCAAGGAACGTATCAGGTCACTGTGGTCGGAACCGACAATCATGCGCAGCTCCGCACCGTGGAGGTCGGGCCGAGAGTGCGCACGCTCTGGGTGATCACATCCGGGCTGAAGCCGGGAGAACGCGTGGTGGCAGTTGGTGCGGAGAAGACAAAAGAAGGCGAACTGGTGAATCCCACGCCCTACAAAGAGACGGAGGAACGTTAAGCCATGGCGAACTTTTTCATTCGACGGCCCATCGTCGCGATTGTGATTGCGATTCTCACGGTCATAGTCGGAGTGATTACAATCGCGACCTTGCCGATAGCGCAGTTCCCGCAGATCGCTCCACCGGAGATCAGGTTGCAAGCAAACTACCCAGGTGCAGACGCAAAAACTCTCGAGCAAGCTGTCGCCGTACCCATCGAGCAGCAAGTCAGTGGCGTGGACAACATGACCTACATGTATTCGCTAAACGCCACTGCGAACCAGCAAACGACGTTGCTTGTCGATTTCGATTTGAAAACGGATCCCAACATGGATCTGATTCTCACGCAGTCGCGCGAGCAACTGGCAAACGGTCAGCTCCCGCCGGAGGTCAACAACTACGGTGTAACCCTCAAGAAATCGACCACCGCTCCGCTGATGCTCATCGCCCTATACTCGCCGCATGGCACCCGTGATTCCAACTACCTGGCCAATTACGCCTACATTAACCTCAACGACCCTATCGCACGCTTGTACGGTGTTGGCCAGACGCAGGTCTTCGGCTCGGGGCAATACGCCATGAGGTTATGGGTCAAGCCTGACCAACTGGCCAAGCTGGGTATCACCGTCACGGATATTGTTAACGCGATTCAAGCACAGAACACCGTTAATCCGGCTGGCCAGGTCGGGGGCGAGCCGGCTCAGAGCAACCAGCAGTTCACCTATGCCGTGTTGGCTCAAGGCCGCCTGACTTCGCCGGAACAGTTCGGCGACGTGATCGTGCGCGAAGCACCAAACGGCGGGACCGTTCGCGTGAGAGACGTGGCCCGCGTCGAGCTGGGCACGCAAGACTACAGCTTGATCGCGCGCCTGAATGGCAAGCCCAGCGCTGCCATTGCCGTCTATCAGTTGCCCGGAACCAATGCTGTCGAAACCGTGCAGGGCATCCGGAAGCTGATGACCCAGATGAAGCAACGCTTCCCACAAGACATCGATTACGCCATATCGCTCGATCAAACACTCCCAGTCACGGAAGGGATGAAAGAGATTACTCAAACTCTCGTGATTGCCATTGTGCTGGTCATTTTTGTGGTCTACCTGTTTTTGCAAGATTGGCGCGCCACTCTGATTCCCATGTTAGCCGTACCGGTTTCCCTCGTGGGAACCTTTGCCGTGTTCCCTTTGTTTGGCTTCTCGATCAACACGCTCTCGATGTTCGGGTTGGTGCTTGCGATTGGATTGGTGGTTGATGACGCTATCGTGGTTGTCGAAGGGGTACAGCACCACATCGAGGAGGGTCTGTCTCCAAAAGAGGCTGCCCTAAAGGCGATGAAAGAACTTTCGGGTCCCGTCGTCGGCATCGCTCTGGTCCTAGCTTCGGTCTTCGTGCCGACAGCTTTCATTCCGGGCATTACCGGCAGGTTATATCAGCAGTTTGCACTCACCATCGCCATATCCGTGATGCTTTCCGCGTTCAACGCGCTCACGCTCAGCCCGGCACTTTCCGCGCTGCTGCTCCGCCCCAAGAAAGCAACTCGCGGGCCGCTCGGAAAATTCTTTGGCTACTTCAACCGCTATTTCGACCGCTCCACCGACAGCTTTGTACGTTGGTCGGGCGACCTGATTCGCAAAGCTGCAGTGGTGATGGTGCTGCTTGTCGTTGCGGGCGGTGCGGCGTGGCTCTTTAGCGCCCGCCTGCCCACCAGTTTCCTGCCGGATGAAGACCAAGGCTATCTCTACATCAATATGCAGCTCCCCAACGCGGCGTCGCTCGAACGCACCAGCGCGGCTGCGAAACAGGTAGAGGACGTTCTCGCAAAGACGCCAGGGGTCGAGTACACGACCAGCGTGGTGGGTTTCAGTTTGCTTAGCTACGTCCGTACTTCGTACAACGCGTTCTTCTGGGTATCTCTGAAACCCTGGGATGAGCGCCAAAGCCGGAACGAACAGTATCAAGCCATCAAAACACGTTTGAACCAGCAACTCAAGCAGCTTCCGGAAGGGACGGTCTTCAGTTTCTCACCACCCGCGATTCCCGGCGTCGGTACTGCCGGTGGCGTGACGTTCGTGCTGGAGGATCGCGCTGGTAAGGATGTCAAGTTTCTTGCGGACAACCTGACCAAGTTCCTGGCAGCCGCCCGCAAGCGACCTGAGCTCGGCACGGTCAGCACCACGTTTATTCCCAGTGTTCCGCAAGAGTTCATCAACGTAGACAAGGACAAGGTGTTGAAGCAAGGCGTGAATTTGACGGATGTTTACAACACCATTCAAGCGTACATGGGCGGCTTGTTTGTCAACTACTACAACGACTTCGGACGTACCTGGCAGGTGTATGTGGAGGCCGAAGCGCCTTACCGATCGACAACCGACGATCTCGGCCAATTCTATGTCCGCAACAGTCAAGGGCAGACGGTGCCGCTTTCCGCGCTGGCAAAATTCGAGACCCGTTTCGGCCCTGAGTTCACGATGCGTTACAACGAGTACCGGTCCGCGCAGATCAATGCCGCCGCCGCACCCGGCTATAGCGCCGATCAGGCAAGAGCCGCGCTGGTGGACGTTTTCAAGCAAACCATGCCTTCCGAAATGGGATACGACTGGATCGGAATGTCCTATCAAGAGGTGAAGGCGGAACAAGGGGTCCCGGCTTCGGTGATTTTCGCGTTTTCGCTCCTGTTCGTTTTTCTAATCCTGGCAGCGCTCTATGAAAGCTGGACAGTGCCTTTTAGCGTGCTGCTCAGCACGCCAGTCGCAGTCTTCGGCGCTCTTGCCGCCCTCTGGCTGCGTCGCGTCGTGCTCAGTTTCTTTCTGCCTGCGTACATGGTTCAAATTGAGAACGATGTCTACGCCCAGATCGGCCTGGTGATGCTCATCGGCCTGGCTGCGAAAAATTCAATTCTGATCGTCGCGTTTGCGAAGGAGGATTACGAACGCGGTATGTCCATCGTCGATGCCGCACTTTCCGCGGCGAGGCTTCGCTTCCGGCCCCTCATGATGACGGCGCTCGCCTTTATTCTCGGCTGCGTGCCGCTCTGGACAGCGTCTGGAGCAGGTGCGGTAGCACGCCAGATTATGGGCACGGCGGTAATTGGCGGCATGGTGGCGGAGACCTTTATTGGCAGATTCTTCGTTCCGGCGATTTTCTATGTGGTTGAGCGTATCTCCGGTGCCGGGCGGCAGAAATCGGCTGGGCTCGTACCTGCACAATCTGCGAGCGAAGGAGACTGAACATGAAAAAGCTCGCGTTTTTGCTAGTATTTATTGTGCTTGCGGGCTGCGCAGTCGGACCGAATTACAAGCGGCCAGCTGTTAGCTTGCCCACGGATTATCGTGCTGCGGCGCCAGCGCAAAACGATTCGGCAGCATCACTCGGTAATGAAAAGTGGTGGGAGGTATACCAGGATCCCGTCCTGGCGCAGCTCATTCACACAGCGCTTCAGCAGAATTACGACGTCCGCATTGCCGCCACGCGCGTGCTTGAGGCACAAGCCCAACTCGGCATTACCCGTGCGAACCAGTTCCCCTCAGCAAGCGTCGGCGCAGGCGTCTTCAGCCAACAAAACGCCAAGGTTTCAAGTCAGTTTCCGGCCTACGAGGTCAACGCTGGTCAGCTCAACCTCTCGGTTATCTGGAATCTTGACTTCTGGGGAAAGTACCGCCGGCAAACCGAGGAAGCGCGAGCTCAGTTGCTCGCCACCAAGTGGGGGCAGCAGGCAGTGATCTCGTCGCTGGTTGCGAACGTAGCCACTGCCTACTTCCAGCTTCGGGCGCTGGACGCTGAACTTGAGATTGCCAAGCGTACCTTGGGATCCCGCCAACAATCCCTGCAATTAACTCGGGTGCTCGAGACCCATGGCTCAGCTTCCGATCTCGACGTGAGCCAGTCGGAGCAGCTTGTCTATACTGCCTCAGAGACCATTCCTGATCTCGAGCGGCAGATCGAGCAACAGGAAAATGCGCTCAGCATCCTGCTGGGCGAGAACCCCGGTTCCATTCCTCGCGGCAACCCTCTCACGCAGCAGCCCGTGCCGGATACTGTCCCCGTCGGCCTACCCTCCGAATTGCTCGAGCGTCGGCCGGATGTCCGCGAGGCGGAAGCCAACATGATGGCAGCCAACGCCCAAATCGGCGTCGCCAAGGCGTCGTTCTTTCCCAGCATCTCCCTCACGGGCGCCGGCGGACTCGAGAGTAATGCGTTGCACCATTTCCTCCAACAACCATCTCAGACCTGGAACGCGGCCTTCGGCATTACGCAGCCCATCTTCGAAGGCGGAGCGCTCCGCTCGCAACTCAGGCTCGCTCGAGCACAGTGGCAGGAAAGTGTGCTCTCATACCAGCAAACTGTTCAAAACTCGCTCGAACAAGTATCGAATGCGCTTGTCGCGTATGACAAGGATCGCCAGTTCCGCGAGCAGCAGGAACTGCTTGCTCAAGCGGCCGAACGGTCAGACCGCCTCTCGTTGGTCCTCTACAAGCAGGGCGGTGCGAGCTATCTCCAAGTGCTGACGAACGAAACGAACTATTTCTCGGCGGAACTGAACCTCGTGCAGGCGCAACTGAACGAGCGGCTTGCGCTGGTTCAGCTCTACCAATCGCTAGGAGGCGGGTGGCAGCAGCAGTAGCGACGGGAAGTATCCGCTCTGCTGATGTCAGGTTTACTGAGCTGAGGTATCGAAGAATGGCATGGATTGGTCGCTCCTGGGATCCAGCAACCGTTTCGGCACTGGCGGCCATTTTTGGGTCGTTCGTCGGCGCGTTTGCATCAACTCTAAGCACATGGCTCACGCAGAGGCATCACGACCGGCGGGATCTCCTGGCTAAGAGGATTTCTCATCGCGAACAACTGTATTCGGACTTCATCAGCGAAAGTGCACGGGCGATTGTCTACGCTATGCACCACACATTCGAAGACCCCGGCAAGCTCGTACCAGTTTACGGACTGATCAGTCGCATTCGTCTGAGCTCCCCGACGAACGTAGTGGAGAGCGCGGAACGAGTCGCTAAAACCATCCTTAGTACTTATTCGGCGCCGAATCTTGCGGCAGGGGAAATTCAGTCGGGAGCAGGCAAACACAATGAACCCCTGTGCGAATTCAGCAACATCTGTCGGTGTGAACTCGAATCACTGAAAAGGGGTTTATAGTTATGGAGTCTCACGCCGCATTTAAAACAAAGAAATGAGCGTGACCGCTGGTATACCCGTGACGAACGATGTAAACCGTTACGAAACGACAATCCGCGTTAGTGAAGAGCTGCAGCGTCAGAACGACCGGCTCCAGTTGCTTCTGAATCTGACGACCAGAATCACGTCGAGCCTCGACCTGCGGGAGGTCTTGCGCGCGGTTGCAGCGAATATCCGCGAGGTCATGCACGCTGATGCTGTGGCCGTTTCGCTGATCGACGCAGCATCGGGAAAATTCAGGGTATTTGCCATGGATTTTCCGCACGGCAAGGGAGTCATAAAGGAAGAGTTGTTCTTCACGCCAAGCGCCGCCGGCAAGAAAGCGATGGACACTTTGAAACCAGTAGTCCTTGATATGCGGGAGCCCGAGGAGTTCGTGTCTGGGACAACTGAGCTCGCGACTGCTGAAGGCTTAAAAGCCCTTTGCATTATTCCACTTGTGAATCGCGGCCGAGTCCTCGGATTCCTAGCGCCTGGACGTACGACAGAGACGCCGTTTATGCCGGAAGATGTCGATTTCCTCAGCCGTGCGTCAGGGGCAATCGCAATCGCAATTGAAAACGCTCTGGCGTACCGCGAGATTTCTGAACTCAAGGACAAGCTTGCGCAGGAAAAACTCTACCTTGAGGAGGAAATTCGCAGCGACAGCGGCTTCGAACGGATTATTGGAAGGAGCGCGGCATTAAAGCGCGTTCTGCAACTGGTGGAGACAGTGGCTCCGAGCGATTCCACGGTTCTGCTGCTGGGCGAAACCGGAACGGGCAAGGAGCTAATTGCACGCGCCATTCACGACCGCAGCCGGCGCAACGGTCGCACATTTGTGAAGCTTAATTGTGCCGCGATCCCCACGGGTCTGCTCGAAAGCGAACTCTTTGGGCACGAAAAGGGAGCGTTTACCGGAGCGATTGCGCAAAAAGTCGGGCGATTGGAACTCGCTGACCAGGGCACGCTCTTCTTGGATGAAGTGGGAGACATTCCGATTGAAATTCAGCCAAAGCTGTTACGTGCTCTGCAGGAGCGGGAATTTGAACGCCTTGGAAGCACTCATACACGCAAAGTGAACGTCCGTCTGATCGCCGCAACGAACCGTGACCTCCAGAAAATGGTTGCGGAGCGCGAGTTTCGGAGTGATCTGTTTTATCGGTTGAATGTTTTCCCGATCCGAATACCCCCTTTGAGAGAGCGCAAGGAAGACATCCCTCTGCTGGTCAGTTTTTTCGTGCAGAAGTTTGCAAAGCAGATGCAGAAAGAAATTGAATCGGTACCTTCTGCAGTGATGAAGGGACTCACAGCTTGGGAATGGCCTGGGAACATTCGCGAATTGGAGAATTTCATCGAACGCGCCGTGATCCTGACGCGCGGCAAAGCCCTGGAAGTACCGCTCACAGAACTGCGAAAAGCAGAAACGGAGACGGCCACGGAAGCGGTCGTCGTTAAGAAGAAGCCAACGGCTCGCAAGGCAAACAGCTCACGACCTGACATCAACGCTGGCGCCGAGGAGTATGAAAGGAAGCAGCGCGAGGAAATCATACTGGCGCTTACCGCGTGCAAGGGCCACGTCGGTGGTGCTGATGGTGCTGCAATCCGCCTGGGTATCAACCGAACCACCCTTATGTACCGAATGAGAAAACTCGGTATCTACGCGAAGCTGTACTCCTGAGTGCCTGCCCTCCTGCCTGCGCCGACCGAATCGCGTCAACTTTCGAAATTGTTTCGGTTCGACATTCCTGACTTTTTTGGCTTCTGACTTCTCCGACCCAATCTTCTCCCTGAAGATTCAGCGCCTTACGGTTCTGTAAGTTTGGTGTGGGTCTTGCTCCTACCGCGGTGAGGGCAAAGCAGTGCTGAAGATCTCCATTCTCGACACCTTGAGTCACCGCCGGTTGGTGATCGAGGGCAAGCTCGTCGCACCATGGGCGGCCTTGCTGAGGAGCGTGTGGCAGAAGGCGACAGCAGATCTGCATGGCCGTGAGCTTGTGATTGATCTGGAGGGCCTGACTGCCATTAGCCAGGACGGAGAAAACATACTCCTGGAGCTGATGCAAGAAGGAGCAAGTCTCCGCTCCTCCGGTGTGTTCACGAAGCAGGTTCTGGAACGGCTCGCCTGCATGATTCGCGGAAATGTTCAGGAGGCGAAGGCTTAACCGGCGATATCAGTATCTACGAGGAACACGATGCCGAACAACAATGGCACTCAAGCTGTTGAGGATGAAAAGCAAGCAATCACCGTTGTGGATCACGAAGCGTGCGATTCCCACTCGGGGGAGACACCCGGAGAACCGTCAATAACCCGCCGCAAAAGAGTTCTGGTGATCTCGGCTGCGGTCGTGGTCGCTGCCGCCGCCACCTACTTCGCTTGGAACGCATTCCACTACGAAGACACCGATAGTGCGGAAGTGCGCGGCCATGTAATGCCGGTGAGCGCTCGAATTAACGGGAATATCAAGGACGTGTATGTCAGTGAGGGACAGCTTGTTCATGCTGGCGAAGTGCTGGTGACCATAGATCCTCAGGATTACAAGATCGCGGAAGAACTTGCGCAAACGAATCTGTCCGAGGTGCTGCTGTTCACAGCTGCGAGTTTCGACCGGAACGTGTCAACCGACGCCGAGGTGTCGCGACGATACCTTCAACTCGCGCAAGCGGAGCTGAACCTCAGCTACACCGTGATCTGTTCTCCTGTGACGGGAATCGTCGGCAAGAAAAGTGTCGAAACAGGCCAAAACGTGAACATCGGACAGGAACTTATCGATGTTGTGCCGGTGGATGATCTTTGGGTAACCGCCAATTTCAAGGAGACGCAGCTTGCCCATATGCGCCCAGGTCAACCGGTCGAGATCAAGGTGGACGCATATGGCCGTAAGTGGAACGGCCGCGTCACCAATTTGGGCGGCGGCACCGTCTCGGGTTTGCGCTTATTGCCCCCCGAAAAGGCCACTGGTAACTACGCGAAAGTCGTGCAACGCGTGCCGGTGCGAATCGATTTCGATCGTTCCGAGGAACAGAAGTTCAACACGGAAGGGCTGTTGAAGCCTGGGCTGTCGGTCGAACCGAAGGTGAGGGTGCGATGAGTACACCAAGGGAAAAGTACAACAAGAGCTCTAGCCAGTAACACGAAAGGACGGAGCCGAAGGAGGAACAATGAGAGTAGGACAGAAGAGCAGTCTCTTTTCATCAGCGTTGGTCGCAGCACTGCTATTGATAACAGCGGGGACATTAGCAGCGCAGGACGTGCGCTACAACTTTATGCCGAGAACAGATTTCTCCAAATACCACACATATAAATGGGTGAACATTGGTGGTGCTCATCCCGATCAGATTATGGACGCGGAAATCAAGCAGTCTGTGGACTCACAACTAGCCTCGAAAGGGCTGACCAAAACGGACAGCGACAAGGCTGATCTGTATATCGGGTACCAGACCGCCATCAATCAGGAAACACAATGGGATGCCTGGGGCTCACGAGCCTTCGGGATGGGCACGGGATCGTGGACTAGTTCGACGATCAGTGTCGGGACTCTAGTCCTTGACATGTATGACCCGGGAACGAAGGAGCTCGTCTGGACTGGAAGCGCCACCAAGACAATTGACCCCAGCACAAACCACGAAAAGAACATAAAAAACCTGGACAAGTCCATGGCGAAATTACTGAAGAACTATCCGCCTAAACAGAAGTAGAAGTCACACCGGAGCGAAAAACAATCTCCCAACTGGAATTTTTCCGAGTTAATCGCAGGGCTCGGGCAGAAGCACGCGCCGAATGCAAGTCTGAGCATTTAGTTTGCAGCTCGGCGGAAGCGGGAGGGCTTGGAGCAATTTGACTCAACAAGAACTTACATGGAGCGAAGGTCATGCAAACAGCAAGCACAAGATTGAAGACACTTGATCGGTTCTGGTTTTTCTGGCTCCCGCTGACGACTGCTGTCGTTATCTTCCTGGCACTCACCATCTGGGTCAGGGTGTCGCTTGGACAGGGATGGCCGCAAGCGACGTACGCATCGCTCGAAGAAGCGAGTCAGGCGCTATACGAGGCGGCCAAAAACGACAATGAGCAGTCGATTTTGCAGATCCTCGGAGGCCACAAGGAATTAGTCTTTTCGGGTGACCCACAGGACGACAAAGCCGCTCGAAGGCAGTTCGCTGCGAAATTCAAGGAGATGCATCGGTTTGTCCGGCAATTCGACGGAACGTGGGTGCTGTACATCGGCGCGGAGAACTGGCCGTTCCCGGTACCGTTGGTGCGGGAAAAAGAAAAGTGGTTCTTCGATGCAGACGCGGGCACGCAAGAAATCTTGTTTCGTCGAATTGGTGAAAATGAGTCCGTCGCGATCGAGGTCTGCCATGCTTTGACGCGTGTCACCCTGGAGAATCAGCGTGAACCGACGAGCGATGATGTCGTCACGCAATATGCGCTCAACCTAGTGGACGCCAAGCGGGCTGATGACAGCCATACTCCGGCGAATCCTTTCCATGGATATTACTTCCTTAGAGTGAGCGATGACGCTGATATAGACGATGGGGCTGTTCTTTTCGTGGCCTATCCTGTCAAGTATCGCTTGTCCGGCGTGATGACATTTGTAGTCACCTCCGATGACGTTGTCTTTCAAAAGGACCTCGGCCCGAACGTGACATTTGTAGTCACGTCCGATGACGTTGTCTTTCACCAGGATCTCGGCCCGAACACGCCAACACTCGCAAGGATCGTCAGCAAAGATACGCCGGACTCGAGCTGGCAGCTTGCAGAATAGGCGTAAGCACAATTGCCTGGGCCCCAAATTCTCGGAAGAATCGAACCCCGAATTGGTGTTGCAACTATAATGGAGTCAATTGTGTAGCCAAGGATGCACCCTGAGCTCACTTGGACGGAGCGTCTGCTCCTGCGGCAGAAGGTCAATCCGTTCAAAACGGTGTTCACGCGGGGCGTAAATGCTTTAGAATCAGGATTGGCAGCGCGCCCGTAGCTCAGTTGGATAGAGCGTCTGCCTTCTAAGTGGACGCAAATTCAATCTAAGTCGTTGCTCCGGTTGCGCTTACCAGTTCCGAGCCATCCTTGTGCTGCTCCTAAGTTGGTCCAAGAAATCACCAGCGTCCGCGACGTGAATCAGCATTGACGCCCTTGTCTGAATTAGGTTAGGAATTCATTGTGACCAAAGAGATTTCTCATCGGGCCGAGCCTTCATCTTCCCAATAACCTTGTAGCGATCCCAGTCGCGGCAGGTGTTCTCGTCCATTGGGGATTCGATCTCCCCATGAGCGTCGGCGCGGTTGCGATGAGCTTGTCCACGATCATAGTCGCGGCAAACGCGCAATTGCTTCGCAGGCTTAAATTGCAAAACAATGCGCTCTAGTCAGAATGAACGGCGACTTCGCACGTCCGCAACGAACATCACGATGGAACTCATCCCTCAACAATCCCACCGCAGCAATCGTCGCAGGCTTTGCCCTGCACTCCTTCGATGCCTTCTTTGGTGATGATAGGCACCATGATCAGAGCCGCGAGCGGATCAGCCCACCATAACCCGAAGAAAGCGTTTAGCAGCAAGCCGGCCAGCAGGATAGCGGACAGGTAGGTACAAAATTCCGTTTGCTTGGCGTCCGCGTGCATGGCGGCGCTGCCCATAGCGCGGCCCACCTTTCGCTTGGCGCGCGAAAGCAGGGGCATGACAACCAGTGACGCGCACGCCAGAACGATTCCCGCAATGCTGTGTTCAGGCACGCGCTTCGACCATAGGTCGGAAATGGAATCGTAGGCGATGTATGCGCCGAGCACGAGAAAACATGCGCCAACAATTCGCAGCGCTCGCTTCTCATTCGCGTCCCGGCGATGCACGTCCGAATCAACGGACATCCTCCACAGCAAGACCGAACCGGAAGTCACTTCAATGAAACTATCGATTCCAAAGCCCACGAGCGAAATACTACCCGCAACAATTCCCGCCACGACAGCGACCAAACCCTCGAGCGTGTTCCACACCACCGTGAAATATTCGAGTCTTCTTCCGCGAATTACGGCAGCTGGGCGTTCCAAGGTGTCGATTGTAGCCATACGAACAGTCTAGCAACAACCGCTGCTATACAATGCAGATAGGGATCGGGAGTCGTTGTTCACTGCAATCGAGTAGGGTCGCCATGGATGTAAAAACACATTGGGAAAAGGTTTACAAAACAAAAGCGCCGGACGCCGTCAGCTGGTACCTGCCGCATCTCGAAACGTCATTGGCTCTCATTAAGCGAACCGGCGCGACGAGTTCTTCCTACATCATTGATGTGGGCGGCGGCGAATCCACGGTGGCCGACGACCTTGTCTCACGGGGAGATCAGAACGTCACCGTGCTCGATATTTCTGAGACTGCGGTCAACGTCTCGAAACAGCGCATGGGAGAAGCTGCGGGCCACGTTCATTGGCTTGTTGATTTTTTTTCGTCGTAAGTTTTCGACCGATTGTGCCAAACAAGAAGTCGGTTTCGGGCCCAAATTTTGCGGCACGGATGGCAGACCGACGCTTGATCCTGAGAGTCAGCAAACCCCTTTCGCCACCTAAACACCAGCGCGCCTGCCTGGGGCGCACAGCACTCGACTCCAACAACTCTCTCCACTATTTCTAACTACTAAATAATTCCAACAAATCGGGGCATCTGCTTTTCGCTCAAAGCTAACTCCAATCTGTTGAAAACGATGCATAAATTCACAGACTGTGAAACTAAGATGGCTGATTTTTCGGTTAAACCGGGCGCAAAGTAATCGTCATCGCACGGCCGTCTGTGCGAATTGGTGTCGCTTGTACCCCCAAGCGCATCAGTCAAATGAAAACTTCGTAGCGCCCCAACGCAATCCGGAAGGGCCCTCACTTTACGTGGGGCAGGTTTACACCTATACACGTGACGCGCACATAAGATCTATGCTAGACTCCGCCGCTACTAAAGCACACTCACGAGGAACCGCACAATGGCGAAGTCAACTGCATCCGGGCGAGGAACCAGGAAGACTCGCGCGCGTAAGGCGAGCGCGGATTGGACGAAAATTGCCGGGTCCCATCCCGAATTCTATTTTCCGCAGCACATGGAACTGTCTCCTGGGCCGTCCGGTGCACCCATTGCATCCATCGCCTCACTCGCGTCGGCTCCGCCCGCCGCCACAACTCCGGCTGGAGTGCCAACTGTGGCTCCGCCAACTTCGTGCGGCGACTGGATTCAGCGATTTTTTAGGCCACGAGTCTGGATGGCAATCGCGGTTTGGTCCAACGTGCCCGTCGAGCGACTTACGTCCGCTACGCCCCTTGGGGCCATTTCACCCGCTCCCTGGAGCGCCGGCCAACAGTTAAAGCTTGTACAGCTGACAAATCAAGGCCACGTTTTCGCTCCCTTCGACTCCATGATGGCCGCCCCTCCGATTTTGGCACCGCCTACCACGACAATCGCACAGTGGGAAAGAGGCGTTTGGTCGTTACAGACTCCCAGAACTCCGTGCTGGGGACCTTATCCGATTTGATTCGGGAGAACCAAAATGAGACAAGCACTCTTAGCCAGCTTTCTCGTTCTCTTTTCCCCATTCCTTCTCCGTGCCGATGGACCGATTGTCGATGCCATATTCGAACCGGCGACTTCGACGGTCCGAGTTTCTTTTCTAGAGCACTTGCAAGAGGACAACGCAAAACACACCGTAACCATCGGCACCGGTCCACAGACCTTCGATCCGCAAAAGACCCTTATGTATTACGAGGACCAGAACGGACGGTTGATACAAATCAAATCTCGCGCGACGATTCCCGCCCCGCCTACCTTCGTTCTTTTGCTTTCTGACTTTACCGACTTCTCGGGGCAACCCATCTCACTTCTCGATACACAAAAGGAAAGGAAATACACCATTCTCATTCGTGGGGCTGGCGAAAGCAGCGAGTTCGTCACACATGTGAGTGTCAAGGACAATCAAGTTCCTCCGTTAGAAATTCAGTTGTTGGTTCAGGACGACAAATATCCTTTTCGGAATCGCTCCAAAGTTGTTGTAAAGCTAAGCAACGACGCTCCTGCACAAGATGCCCAAAAACTCTTCGATACTTTCAAGACTGCGCCTTCACACGTCAAATTGAACTACAAGTTTTCGCCTGATGACTATGTTGCTGATCGCCAAATCCAAGCAGCCATACTTTCTGAATTCAATTCCGGAAACGCATTTGGTTCGACCTTCGGTACTTTCACCGTGAAAAGCAGTGGCACGTTCCCATTAACGACCAAGCCTTACAAGATCGAGTTGCAATTTCCGGCTAAAGAAATGCCACCGGATTTAGCTTCGCGCTTGCGGAAATCTCCGACGGACGACTTCGTGACTGCCGCAATTGGCGTGACCTTCTCGCCGCCCAAGGTCGAGCGTGCTACGTCCGTTTTTTATTTCGAGTCCACACTGAGCTCGACGGTGAGTGTTGCAAAGTCAGGTCCAAAGACTCGAAAAAACACCGGTGTCTTTGCACTCCACTGGAAACCCTTGATTTCTCTGCTCAGTTGGAACGTCAACGCCGACCAGCGGCCTTATTGGGCTGCCGTCCGCCCCATATTGGAGTCAGACGTAGACACTTTGCCGATAAAGACTTCGAAATCATTGAACCGAACGACGTTTGGTCTCGATTTCGACCTAGGCAAAGTTTCGAAAACGAACTTGGGCAGCTTCGCTGGGGACGTCATCGGGCCAAGCACGACTCGAACCGGCCCGCCAGCATTTCTAGACGAGTTGATTTTCACGAACGGTCTTCGATTCGATGCCGACCGCGACTTCAAAGTGATCACGGCATATTGGCACACCGAACTAACGCCGAAGTTTCTGAAGTTCGAACAGACCCAGGATCAGAGAATTTGGAGATACCGGTTCGCTCATAGTTCCCAGAAGCCGGGGACCTTCCCAAAGGACCCCACGATAACGGCGTACAAATTTCAGCCCTCCACGGGATACGATCTCGGCGGAGTGACCCGGCGGGCGGGCGCTCCCGATCCAGTCCTTGGAGACTCGGTCTCCCGTTACTTTATCAAGCTCGACTCATCCCTGGAGTTCGCCCGCTTTCTCACGTTCGCGGCGACTGATACCTCCTACTACGTTACCCAGGCGACGCGGCGGCAGTTTAGGGGTTATCTCGAGGCCCGCATAGAAGTGAACTCAGGATCCTTATTTAGGACCGAACTTTTCGGTCTTCAGAATGCGATCGTTTTCAAATTCCAGCGAGGCGAACAGCCGCCTTTGTTCACGCCGGTCAACACGCTTTCGCTGGGGTTCAAGATCTACCAATGAACCAGCTCCGAGGAGTGCATCCCTCGCGTTGCCCACAAGGTGGAGACCTGCGTGTCAGAGGTATGCGTATTGCCCAAATGGTTCTATTTGAAGGATACTTCACGAACTATGAATACGATGGTAGGCCAGTATCTCCGCGATCGTCGTCCCACGGTTGTCAGGTTGCTCGGTCTAGACCCCGTCAAACGTACTGTGGAGTTTGAAGGAGTTCTAACTACGGCACCGGGCCAGAGTACTTTCTCGCCCCCTTCTTCGATTCCGTCAAACAGAAGGATTCTTTTGCAATTCATCGTGGATTGGGACAGCAGTCACAAGAGCCGCGCTGGAGCCCTCGTTCGGGGATTCCTCGAGGCCGAAGTTTCAGCCATAGAGCCCTCCCTTATCCTCGCTAGGATTACGCACGCCGAGAACGAGGACGAGGACGACGACTGCGAACTTATGTGCCTCGACAGTGGCAAGACAAGCCGTGGTCCGTGCCTTGATTGTTCTGACGGGATACACACGATTCGCGTGTGCTGCTAGATTTATGCCTCCGCTTAAGGAAAGAGCGTTTACAGTCTCTGTCGTGGACTCGCGCGACGCCTATGTAGACGGGGTGCAAACGCAGATCTTCATCGACAAAGTACCCAAGATTCAAAGGTACGCTCGGAAAGGCAAACCCTTCGTCACGCAACTGTCCGAAGGAATCGAGTCGGTGGAAGTGCAAGTGACTCTCGGGAAGTTTCGCTCGCGTGAGACCGTCCAAACCAATGGAGGGAATTACAAAGTGACTATTCCAGACGAATATCTTCCGGCCACGCCTGGTAACGGGGGGAATGTGAAGTCAAATTCTCAGACCACTGAGCGGTTGTTAGCATTCGGATTTGGCGTCGTCTTTGTCGTCGTAATGCTCGCCATCGCACTATTCGTTCCGAACCCGACACCAACACAGTGGTTCACGTTTCGGGTGGTTTTAGCACTCGCGGCTGCCGGGGTGGGTGCTCTGCTGCCCGGATTGATCTCCGTCACAGCGGGCCCATACGTGAAGGCTGGAGGAGCTCTCGCGCTATTTGTTCTAGTCTATTGGTTCAATCCAGCTAAGTTTGTTACCGCCGCGCCGCCAGATTCAAGACTGCATTTGGCTATCCCCTCGCTTGGAAAGCCCTTCGACATTCAAGCGTCCATGGTAGTTTCTGGAAACCAAATCGAACGGAAAACAATACCGCATCCTTTGTCAAAAGATATCGACAAGGGCGCCCACAGCTTCTACACGGAATCAAATGGAGGACCTGTCAACAGTCATTTGGATGTATGTCCGATGGCCGAAACCGGGTGGGTTGTTGATACGGAGGCTTTTGATGGTTTTGATTCGGGCATGACGGACAGGGCTCACGTCACAGCCAACGGTTCAAACTACTGGGAGGTTTCCAAGTTGGGCGGCGGATGTCTGAGACTCTATTGCGACGGGCGAAATGGGTCATCGAATGTTTATATCGCGAACGTGCTGGTCCGAGAGAAACGAGCGGTTCAGGTGGAATCTTGCCATCCGGCTGTCCAAGACACTAAACAGGTTAAGCCGGGCGAAGAGCAGCAACTATCCCTCGATGTTGTCGCTGCAACAGGCAGCTGTGTAGATCCAAAAATCAAAACTCGGATTGATATTAAAAACCCAAAAGGAAATTTGTTAGTCACAAAATATTTGGAACCCAACGGAAAAGAAGAAGTTTTTGATGGAGCACTGGTTCTTCAACTGTCACCCAGCGGCCTAGTAGACGTTCAATATCGAATTCAAAGCGTCAATCCTTAGCTCCCCAGGGGCTAGTTTGGATCGGGCCGGCTACCTCCTCTCCGCTCGTCTCGATGAAATTCCTGGGTTGCCAAATACCGTTACTTGCAGTTTTCCGAGCATGGTGTCCACCGATCGCTAGACTATCCAAACTGCCTCTACGCATTTCATCGTGGCCCACATCGAGCACCGCTTGGCAGGCAGACGCGCACCGTAGGGTGGTGGGCTTTCGATCCACGACCCGAACGTACGTCAGGCGTAGTCCTGATCGTCCGTCAGATGTGAACTGACGACCTTCGGGTTATGAGGTAGCACTAAACCAGATGGCCCGCTCATTCTGTGGCACTTAGCTGGCATCCAGCCAATCTTACTTCTTTCCCAAATCTTTTCCACGCAGCTGCTATGCCAAAAACTAAAGTCTCGATCCCTTTCGGGCGCTTCTCATCAGCGTTCAGAGGCGAGGAGTTTTTCATGAACTGAGTCAGCCAGACCGATGCGAGCCCGCAGATCCCCGATTCTGTCCAACACCAGCTTGACATCTGGGATGCCGGAGAAATATCGCTCCAAATAAATCTTGGTAGGTTGAAGAACGAAAATAGCAATCGGTCCTAGAAGTCGTGCATCGACGTTTGCGAAAGAATTGTCAGGACCGAATACATTGTTCGTTGAATTGTAGGTGAGGTGTTGCATGCACAAATCAACCCAACTTCCGTGAACCGCGTGCGATGGCAGTCGCTGTACTGCTATGTACTGCTCTTCTATTCCTAGATATTTCAATCGCTCTTTGACTCCACCTCCCCAGTCACCGTACTTTTGCTTTGCCTCCTCAATCTTCACATCGGACGCTTTGCAAACTCTGTCGATTGAGGCCAACATACTCTTTTCTATCGGTAGGACTTCTCCTCCGCGCTTAGCGATGTTGCTTTGAATAATGTCGTATAGCTCTTTCTCTGGCCCCAAACTGAACTTCACGAACTGATCGAACACGCCGTCTTCGTTCTTGTTAAGGAGAAACTCCAGATTGACAGTGGTCTCCAAGATAGATCGGTTGAGTGCGAACACGACGTCCGCTCGATCGCCCTTCGCGCTGAGTTGCGTGACGACAAGCATGAACTTCGCAATTCTGACAATGAGGCCGGCACAGATTGCCTGATTTCTAGGCCATCCGCCCTTGGCATTTGCCGTTTCGTCCAACAGGTGCGCTGCAAGGTTTAGGACGCTCAGCACTTCTTTGTAAAGTTCAAAGACCAAGCCGTCAATTTTATTGATGTCGGTTTCGCTTTCAACTCCGGTGATCTCAACTCTCGGAATCATCATTCCCTCAAACGATTCTGCTGTACCCTCGATAAACTTCTCGGCGTCGCTCATAGGAGACTTGCTTTCATGCTGCTCTTCCCCCGCGCTCAATAAAAGGGGCCGGGCGATACAAGAGGACCAAGTTGCGGTGCGCTGGGAAGATACCCTAAAGCGCCAATAAGCGATTGCTGCCGCCAGCGCCTTGACGAACTAGTCCTTCCACGATCACTTTGTCAGCGTCAATTCTGCGCCATTCGACGGCAATTTCTTGAAGGGTTCGACCGTAGGCCAAAACATTTTTCTTAGCGTCCTCTACCGTGAAGAAACCATCAGCATCTTTTGGCGGGCGAACGTACAAGTGGAGGTTCTCTTCCATCGAGGTCCCTGGCTTGTAGTAGGAAGCATTTGCAAGTGGGCTGGTATCGTTGGGCGGGGGAAAGGCCTTAGGATTTCTGCGTGTATCAGACCATTCTTTGTTAAGAGACGACAATTCTTGCATCAGGTCGTTTGGAAAAAGCCCAATGTGGATGCCCGCCTCAAGCAATAACGAGAATCCGTACACATCTTTGTCTTTGTCCGGCATTCCCGAAACAACCCGCGCAGCTTTAGCGTTTATGAGGCGGATCGCACAGGCCGTTTTTCCCGGCTTCCGCTCAGAACAAGGCTCCAAAGTTGTGTAGACAGTGCAATCGATCAGATCGACGTGATCTACATCCTCATTGAGCTTCTTGAGGGCGCAGAATTCAGCATGCCGACCGCTGCCAGTTTCGCCTCGAAATCCTGTGGATATAAGTTTCCCATCCTTGACGACAACGGCCCCAACATATGGGTGAAGCTCTCCATCATTTTCGTGGATGCTTTTTTTCGCCAACTCCACTGCCAGTTCGCAAAATTGTCTTTCCTGAGGAACGAGGATGTGTTCCGCGCCTTTATCCGTCAGGAAAATATCTACGAGGTCCCTTTCAATGGGATTCCCCTGTGTTGTGAGATGTCCGCTTGCGAGTGCAGTTTTGTACATATTGGTCTGCAAAGTGTCTGCCGTCGTGAGATACGTATTGCGGTCCACGGTCTGGCCGCCTCGAAAAGCCGCCAAGAAATCGGGGTAATTGGCCGGGAATTGAGTAAGCTGCGGATAAATATGTCCCGGTGGGAGTTTTTCGTGAATTAGCAAGACGTCCTCTGGAGCGGCAATCGGTTTATCGGAAACAACGTTAGCAGAAGGAATAGATCACTATCAATTCGGCGAGTTACTCGGTTCCGGCGCATACTAAAGACGATATGACCGCAATTGCATCAGCGTTTACATCTGAAGGTTTTGTCATCGGCGCAGATGGCAGGCAGTTGGGCAAAAACCAAAAGCTATTGAGCGAATCTTCGCAAAAGATTTTCAATTTTAAGTATCGCCACGTCGATGTTGCCTATGCATGGTGCGGGGAAACTGGTGCAATCAACGAATCGAACGAAGTTTTATATGACCTTTACGAAATAACCCGCGTGGGTTTGCAATCTGCTGTTCAATTGTCCGGCAGACAATTTGCTTCCTTTATGCAGCAGTCCTGCACGGGCATCTACGAAGGCATCATCAAAAGTTCCGTTGTGCGACAAATTACGAATTCGGATTCCTTGCCGGAGTCGAAGGCGCGAATGCTCTTGAACGGGTATTTCGACGGCCAGCCCTTTATGGCCGAATTTCATGTTCGAGAGACCGAGAGGATAAGAGTCCAAGCAGAAAGAGTTCTAATGCCCATACCGACGCCTACGAGGAATTTGTTCAATGGCGGGGCACGTCAAAATAAGAAATATGAAAATGTTCTTCCCACGACCACACTCGATGCCCTAAAACTCATATCCGCCTATATTCAAGAGTGCATCGAAGTTCCGACCCGGATTGTTCTGCCATAGGTGGCCATCGGCATATAGCCCATCTCACTCTCGATGGATTTTATTGGGTTGACACACCCAAGAATGTGAACTGAACCGTTTCTAACGTTCCTGCCGGGAAAGTCCGGGGTAGTCTCTTTCGACCAAAGCTCGAAGCGCATCCGCCGCCGCAGCTTTTGATGGGCCTGAGAATTCAACCACATCGTCTTCTCCCTCTGCCATGACTCTTACGATCTCCCACTCATTGTTGTCAGGATTCAGATTCCAACTGAAGTGGGTTAGAAGTCCGTTCTCCACGTGCTGCGACCGAGTCTGAGGACCTGCAAACGGACGAGTCAGTTTGTTGCCTTTCGTCATACCGGCCTCCCAAGATTAACTTGGTGTTGCTGTTCGAGTATACTGGCTACTAGCTAACCGCGATAGCGATGGAGAGGAGTCCAGCCCCTATGGCCACCGCAGCCCCGATGGGTCCGCCTGAAGGCGTCTGCCGCGTACTTTCGCTCGATGGTGGCGGCGCGAAAGGCTTCTACACTCTCGGCGTTCTCGCACAAGTCGAGGCGCTTGTGCAGAAGCCACTCCATGAGCACTTCCAACTAGTTTTCGGAACAAGCACCGGCGCTATCATCGCGGCCCTCTTGTCGCTTGGCCATAGCGTTAAAGACATTACTGCGCTTTACAGGCAGCACGTGCCGACGGTCATGGGAAACAAGAGCTCTGGTGGTAGGACCAGAGCTCTCGACACACTCGTCGCGGAGGTTTTTGGCAACGCAACGTTCTCGGAAGTCAAAACAGGCGTCGGCATCGTTGCGACCCACTGGGACTTGCAGAAGCCTATGATCTTCAAGACGAGCGTAGCTCAGGCTCACGGCCGTGAGGCGACGTTTCTGCCGGGCTTCGGATGCACGGTCGGTCAGGCAGTCCGCGCGTCCTGCTCCGCATACCCCTATTTCGAAAGGTTCGTCGTGAAGACTGGGCAGGGAGTAACCGTCGAGTTGTTCGACGGCGGATACTGCGCGAACAACCCCACGCTGTATGCCATCGCTGACGCGGTCATGGCGTACAAGAAAAACTACAAAGACTTACGCGTCCTCAGCGTAGGCGTAGGAATGTACCCGGAGCCTAAGCACTTCGTGACGCCGCGGACGGCGGCGGAGTGGTTGGCGAAGAAACTCGTCGGCTTTACGGGCCTTCAACTGTTGCAGAAGACGCTTGATGTAAACACGAACTCGATGGAGCAGCTTCGCGCCGTGCTTTTCAAGGAAATACAGGCGGTGCGGATTAACGACGTGTTTCAGCAGCCTGAGATGGCGACTGACCTTTTGGAAGCCGACCTCAAAAAGCTCGAAATGCTTTATCTCAGGGGCTGGGAATCGTTCGCCGCACACGAGCCCGCGCTGAAAGAACTCTTGCTCGAAGAGAAATGAGGAAAACGGACCATGAGCATCCCTCTCAGCCAATTAGAAACTTGGTCGGGCCAAGGCGCTGTGACGACTTCAAAGGACACCTACGCAACGGTCAAAGCCGCGCTAGAGCACAAGGACGCGAAATACACGGATAGAAACTTCAAAGTCTTCCTTCAGGGCTCTTATGGCAACGATACGAATATCTACGCCGAGAGCGATGTGGATGTAGTTATCCGCTATGACGGCGAGTTCTATCACAACATCAAGGAGCTGCCCGTCGATGAGCAGGTCGCGTTTCAGACTGCTTTTCCCGGCAATGGCAGCTATGCGTACAGCGACTTCAAAGGCCATGTAATCGAAGCATTGAAAACAAAGTTCGGCGATTCCGTAAAGCCCGGAACGAAAGCGATTAAGATCGAGGCGAGTGGAAACCGTCGGAACGCAGACGTGATCGTCGCGTACGAATACAGGCGCTACTCCAAGTTCAAGGCATCTTGGGACGAAGACCACGTGAAGGGGATTTGCTTTTTCCTGTCGGACTGGAGTCGCGTCGCCAACTACCCCAGCCAGCACTCTGTGAACCTGACGACCAAGCACCAAGCTGCCAGCAGCAAGCTGAAGCCAATGGTGCGAATCTTCAAAAACATGCGCTCCAAGATGATCGATGACAAAATGATCAAGGATGGTTCCGCGCCCTCGTACTACGTTGAGGGACTTCTGTACAACGTTCCCTATGACAAATTCACTGGCGACTACCAAAATATCACGCGAAACATCTTGCAGTGGCTCTCCGACACCCCTGACCGAACTAAGTTTGTCTGCGCCAACGAGATGTATTACTTGCTGCGCGACGGCCTCCATACTTGTTGGTCGACCACAGATGGGAAGAACTACATCGACGCGGCGATAAAACTATGGAACAACTGGAAATAACTCTCGCTCGCTGGAAGGAATGGAAAAGGCCTTTCCTGCTGACGGAGTTTCGCTAGCTCCTCCCTAGAGCAATCAGCTTACGCCCGCCGTCAGTTATCCGGGTCGTGGGGTGCTTTCCTAAGCCGCGCTTGGCAGGTAGAGGTTCTACGCACTCCATGCGTACCGTGGGCTTTCGATCCACGACCCCGTTCGGTGCAAAACGCTGGGGAACTCTGCCGCTGTGGGCACTCCGAGCCGCACAGTACCAGTCAAGAGTCACCTTCAGTCGCACGGCGCTCGCATATCGAAACAAAGTCAGGCACGATTTCCGAGATACGGTTGTAGCTCCGCTCAAAAACTATGAGCGCAACGCTTAAATTCACTGTGGCGATTAGCTTCGCCCCTTCAGACAACCTAATGTTCGAGGCCAACTTAGCGCCTAGATTTTGCGGCTCCGGCTTCGAATACAGCAGGGTCGTTCCGCTCCAATTTGGATGAGCAAACTCACTGAGTCCGTCATATTGCTGTCGAAACCCCTTCACGTCCTTATCCACGCGATCGACGAACGTCAAAACGTTAATGGCCTTTGGCAAGTCGGGGTTGTTTCTGCTGCCCATCAGCAGGCTCATTAGGTCCTCGTCAACATTCCCTATCAACCCGGAATCCGTCACGGCCTCCAGTTTGCCGCGCAGATACCAAACCGCCGCAGCCGTCTCAACGCACCCACGCGTTAGGAGAATACCGGCTGCAAGCAGGTCCTTGTCCAAGGTTTCATAGGCGGTCGAACCCAGTTCGGTCATCCGCCACAATAACGCCTCACGATACAAGACTGCTTTGAAGGGAAGTTTTGACTCCTGTGAGATCGCGAAACCATCGACCGACGCTGGCAGTTTCGATCGAAATACAGCGATTCGGTCCCGAATTTCAAGCTGAAGAGAGCGTATAACTTCTATCCTGCTGTCGCGAATCCATAGGGAAAGCCGCCCACGTTGGCCGTCCCACTCCTTGCCCCGTTGTGTAAATCGCGCATGCATTAGGGTCTTCTTCATATGAGGGTCATCCGTGGTGGCAAATAACCGATCGTGACAGTCCGCGATTAGGGTTCCTACAATCAGGCTCGATAAACCACGGTGCCGGTGCTCTTTAGCTACCGCTATGTAACCTAGCTCCAGCGTATTGCCATCGAAAACATAGCCACTTGACTCAGCCTTTTCCGACGCATAGTCCGGCCGTTCTCGCTTGATCGTGCCCACACCCACGACGACATTATCGCGGCGCACCGTAGCCACCACGCTCGCCCGAGATAATTCCCAAGCCACCGTCTGCACGTTCACGGCACCGCCCTCAGAAAGAATAGCCATGCAGGCCGCCCGATCCGCTTCGCTCAGTTCACTCCCCGAGCACACACCGACGACATAAGGGTTATTTATTTCGTTCTCTTCCATGTTCATCGAACTGGACCGCTTTTGCCTGTCAGTGCTACAACGCGACGCTCCAATCGGCCGATTTCTTCGTCATCGGTAATTTCGTAGCAACGAAGTGAACGAAGAGGCTGCTGGACGACGGCGTCAAATGTAATCGCACCAATCTTGGTTTCGAGTTGAAGCCACGTTACGATCTCTCCGCTAACTTCAAGACACTTGTATTTCGCTCCGGTATTGTCGAAATAGAATCGTCCGACAATGGGTGGCGGAGGGGGCGCAATCTCATCCACGCTAACGGCCCCGTCATGGTAATTCTTTCGAATTGCAGCGGGTCCTTCTTTCTGCGCCTCCGCCGCGTGCTTCAACAACTCTTCGTCATTCCGCGCTTGTAGTTCCCACATCAGCTTATCCGTCACTTGCGTAGTCGTGATGGCCGACAGGTCTTTTTTGTTTTCGAAGTGAAGCTGGATCAGTAGAAGAGCGTGACCGGAGTTCCGATACGCGCTGTCCAGCACGCGGCGGAATTCCTGCATCATGTCGGCGTTATCCGCGCACTTTGCGTTCAACTCGATGATTTTCTCGATGTCGCCGTTGATTCTGTAGACAAGATTGTAGATAGCGTTTACAGAAACCCGCTGCGGGCGAGATAGCGTCAGGTTGATCTCCGGAAAATGCTCGGCATGCACCTGGATCGGAAGTGGCACCGGCCCGTTGTTCGCCAACTCGTTCAAGCAAGAGAGCTGGATCATGCATTCAAATGTCTTTTGATTTCGCAACAGCCAGGGCGAAAGCTCTTCAAGCTCCGTCCATAGGGCTTTCCGTAACTTCCGCTCCCGGTAAAGGTCTCTTCCCAGATTCCAACCTTGTAGAGCCAAAAACGACACGGTTCCAGCCGCCAGGCCAACTACCACGTCAATCCATTTATCGGTTGGGAGGCTCATTTCGAAACTCGCGCGGAGTCCCCGCCGTCCTGCGCGACCCTTCCCGGCAAGTCGCTCAACAGATTGCGGTACTCGAAGTGTCCAAGGCCGCCGAGTTTGTGAACCAAGGTGCGCGCCTTCTTCTTCGTCTCGTCATCGGTCGATTCAAGCGCAGCAGTCAGCGCCTTCCGGACATCTCCTCCCCATCCGAGAATCCCCCAACCTTCCTCGTCCCCTTCGACAACCAGCGCCAGACAATCCATGACCTGGCTCGGCATTGCCGGGCAGAGCTCGGCTAGCCTTTCCACAACGAGCATGTCGGCGTCGACGCGTTTTGCGATTTGAAGCGCCGCAAGCAGTTGCTGTACGCTCCAGGCATCATCGAACTTCTTCGACACGAACCACCAACCAAAGGCCTTCATCTCCTCTTCGCACGGCGCACCTTGCTTCCCGAAACGAGCTACTTCTACACGCGCCATCCAAAGGTCCTTGAGCCGGTCGATGACGACCGGAGCCACTTCTCCAGTGTCATTTGTTAGTCCTCTGCCGACGAAACTCGTCGCGCTACCGCGTAGTTTGTCCGAAGCTTTCGCATAAAATTCCCTCAACAAACCGGGTTCGCGCGGAGACAGCATTCGCCCCCGCCAGTATTGGGTCAGCAGATGGCCTGCCAACGCACTGTCGGGCTCACCCAAATGAGATTTTCCAAACGGATGATCGCCCATCCTTTCGATCGCTTGCAGGTACTGTGGCCCAAGAACTCGAATGACGTCATTATAGGGCTCGCAAAGCACGACATAGGTCGTCCATGCGCTCTCCCACATCTTGCGCAAACTCGGCTCGGACGGAAAAATCGTCTCTACATTCTTCTCAAACCACACCGCATCCAGAAAATGCAACCAGGGCGCCCAACGTCCATACACCGAACGGATAGTTAATGAGGGCTCTACGCTGGGCTCCAGCCGGCGCTCCAAGACCGCTCGTACTTCCGGCGCGTCCTGAAATCCTCCCCACAACCGGGCGTTACCCCCGGCCTCCCCTTCAACACTCCGCTTTACCCATAACCCATATTGAATCACCGCGTGCATCGCCTCACCGCGCACCGTGTTGATCGAGAAAGACGACGGATCGGCATTCTCGTTTTCGAAATATTTCGTCTCGTCCTCCGGCGTCGGGTCGGGATCTTCCGACAATTTCTCCAGCACCTTCCACGCTTCCGATCGTAGCTCTCCCGGAACGCCGTCCGATTCAAAACCGGCTGTCAACATCCTCGTCACCGCGGCCCTTGTTCCCGACCAATCGCGATCCCGATTAAACAATCCTCCGACTCGGCCAGGGATTTCGCGCGGCTGGTCTACGGCCCATTCGCACAACGCCAGCACTTCCCGCCAATCGAATGCATCCGGCTTCTTCGCTGGCTCCCGCAGACCTTGCACGAACTCCCGCACATACGTCGGGTCTAGCTCTTTGAACTGTTGAGCCGCGCTTCCGAAGCGGAGCGGGTCGCTCCCGACCGCCGATCCCAGTTGGCTCGCGAGCCCGGCAATCTTTTCGCCGAATGGTTGCGGCGACGGCTGCCACGATTGAAGCAGTCGAACGATTTCCGGCACCTCCATTGCCGACAGATCGATCCTCGTTTCGACATTCACCTGCGCGAACGTTCCGGTCTTAACCGATGCTTCCGTGATGTCTTGCGCGGGACCGAGCTCTTCCACAAATTTCTCGAAGCGCATCCGCCACTCTTCCGGAAGCCCCTCGCGCACCACAGCCAGCCGGTCCCGCCGCCATTGCTTGGCATATTTGGTGAGTTCCTCATCAGAGACGACTTGGCCCGTAAACCCCTCCCATCTTTCTTTCACGCGCCGCAAGTCCGGACCGGCGTCTACCCAACTAAGAACCTCCGCTTTCGCGTCCGCCGGCATTCCGGCGAAGTGCATTGTGGTCAGCAGCCAATACTCTCGCGCCATACTCGTGCCATCGTACCGTTCCGGATTTCTCAGTCTCTCGAATACAAGGTCCGGTTCTCGTTCGCCGAAGAGCCTAAGGACGAGTAGTGAAATTCGATGAAAGAGCTGCCATTTGCGCTCCTCCAGCGATAGAACCACCTCGCCGACGGTTGCTTGGCCATTCGCTAACAGCGACGAAGCGGCCTCCACTACAGCAGAGGCCAGCGGATCGGCAACACCCCTGCCAAGGCTTCTGCCATGCGCGACATCAGGCCGCCACACATAGGAATAATCCTCGAAGCTCTCATCCACTCCATCCTTCTGCGACAATCGCAGCGCATCTGCCAGCAGTCCCGTCAACAGATCAAACGCCCGCGTGCCCTCGACGCGAACTAGCACAGCCACGTGCTTCCGCAAGATCCGTTCGTAATGCCACGAATCGATGTGTCCAATGGGCTCTGCTACTAAGACGGGTTTCGGGTCGGGCAATACCTCCAACAAGCTTGCTGCTAGTTCAAGCGAGGCATCCACTTCGCCCTCTTCAACCAGCTTGGCAATCAAGGCACCCAGCTTCTCGGGTAGCAGCATTCGGTAAGGTGTTCGAATGTATTTCTTTGCTTGCGGAACAAGTCGAGCCGCCAGGTACCCGGGAAGGGCCAGCGCAATGTCCGCCACGTCATCATGTACTCGCACGTTCTCCGTATCGGGGAAGTCGAGGACAACTTCTGTCACGATCTCCGGAGCCAGTTTTGCCATGCGAAACAAATATCGAGACTCCGCCCACGATCCAAATCCGATCGTTCCCTTTTCGTCATCCGCAACGGGAGCTGGCGGCGACGAAAAGAATTTCTTCGCCTTCAGTGGCCGAATCCACGCCGAGTTTTCCAAACGATCGAAGAAGTACCGGTGGTATTCCCCATAACCCACGCGCGCGACGGCGGCAGCAACAACATCCTCGGTCGGCTCCTGCCGCAAGATGACATCAAGTTCCTCAGTATTTTCAAAAAACGCCGACACCACCCGACTCATCGCGAGGAGGGTCGATTCGAAGACCACGAAATTCTTGCGCAATTCGGCGAGATCGAAGTCCGCGTCCCTGTCGCCGGACTCGTGCGTGCGTTCCATAAACCACTTACATACTTCCATCCATTGCAGGACGACGGGCCGGACCGAGTCGCGATACTTTTGATTTCTCGGTGCTACTCCCTCAAACAACCGCATCGCGGTCTCACGCGGTCGCGCTCGAGCCCGATCGTGATCATCGACGAGCGCGGCGATTTTCTTCGCCACCTGCTTCGGAACGACAATTCCCGGTGCTGCCAACCCAGCCTGTTCGCCGCCCGTTTCGGACGCCTTCCCTTCAACGCTCACGTCCCGTTTCCACAGAATGGACACTTCGTCCATTCGGCTTACGTAATCCAGCCTCCCGGTAGACTTCAATCCGGAAATCTCATGCGGCAGCCGATTACGAATCTCTCGCACGGCGTGACAAACAAATCGAGTGAATCCTGGCACCGACCGACCGAAGAGCAACTCCACCGCTCCCTGGTACAGTTCTGATATGGAAGGGCTCACCGAGCTCAACCATTCCGCCAGCTCACGACGGTTCCGCGTCCAGAGTGAGCCCTGCTCTCCGATTTTTGCGTGGGATTCCATTACGGTTCACTCGAACGCATGCTGCAAGCCGCCTTAGTGCGTCCCTCCGTTCCTCACAGAACTCCGGCGAACAAAATCTAGCCATCCCTTTTTCGGCCCACTCACTAGCCGGCATTCGACACCCAGAGCTTGCGTAAACGACAACTCCTCAACTGTCCGACCGACCGATACGGAATGCTTCAGAAGACTCGCAATCCTTGCCGTCAACTGCATCGTCTCCCATCTTCTTCGCGTCTTTTCGAAGCCAAGTTCTGCCCAATGGCGCACGTTCTCCTCGTCCGCCGAGCGAGCCAGTCCCGCGTTCCTCGAGTCCACGAGCGTGCGTGGTTGCGCCGCGCCTTGGAACTCAACGGCAACGTTGCTCTTTCCTTGCAAAAGACTCTCTACACAGACGACCGCCAAATCGGCAGGGCTGGCCCATTCCGCCATCGTGTTTTGCGCCTGGTACGTCGCCGCGCACGGAAGCTTCTGCGTCACAAGATCGCCCACGCAGTCATTCGCCAACTTCGTCAGACTCTCCGTCACATCGCGCACCTCTTCGAGCAGCGCGTCAAACTGAGACAGTTCCTTGGGAAAATGATTCGCTTTGGCTTCCCGAAATAGAAGTGGCGCGATCCTTCCAGTCTCTGTGCTCACCCAGACATTCAACGCATCAACAGACTTGTCATCACTTGCAAGCTTGAGCCGCTGCCGCGCGGAAAACGGATCGTCGACAGTATGAGTCACCACCCGCGATTTGTTGGCGATCGTGGACACGGTCAGTATCAACGGCGAACCGCCAGAAAATCTGGGCACCAACGTGTCCGCGATCCAAGAAACGATCGGTTCCACTACCTTGTCCTTGATCTCACGAAGGTGCAACGCTTCTCTTTCGTGCAAGCTCGCCTCTCTTAGTGCCTTCAAGGTCCGCCAGGTCAGTCCCACATATATCGTCGTGATCACAACCAGGAAGAGGTTCGCGTAGAAATTCAGGAAATGGGCAACACTTTTCAGAGCTTCCATCATCGAGAGTAACCCCCCACCAATGTTCCTATTTTAGCAAAACGCCGACACGCCTGCTGTTTCACCACAGCGAATCCGATTTTTGCACCTCCGGCGCGTTCGGTCGCCAAGTCTCAGAAGTAACTCTAGGTAGAGGAGCGCGCCCTTGGTGCGCTCCTACTACTTCAGAAACGGAGAGTGTCTATGTCCAAATACGATGCTTTGACGGAATGGCTTCGAAGGCAATTAGGCAACAGAATTGTCGTCCCCTTCGAGGATATCGAAGACCAAGACAAGATCGGCGTGCAACTTCCGCGAACGGCGAAAGAGAATCGCGACTGGTGGGCAAACGAAAACAATCGCGCGGCGGGATATCACCACCAATCGCGCGCGTGGATGAAAGCCGGATGGAAACCCGAACATGTCGATCTCGGAAGGCAATTCGTCACGTTTGTGCGAATTCGCATGAAATAAAACCGCGATCCCAGGAGCCCGCCAGTCTCGCGACTGGCGGGCTTCCCAGCCTTCAAGTATCATCCATCGAACGAGGCGTCAATTGGACCTCACGAAGTTGTATTCCGACTCCAGTCCATCCGTGCTCGGCTTCATCAACAAGCTGAGCGTCGGTTCGAGCACGCCCCCGCATTTTCCAGCGGTATTCGGGACAGGATTCTTTGTGCACTCTTCAGGGTTGGCGGCAACGAACCGGCACGTCATCGAAGTCTTCAGCCAGTTGATGCCAAATCCCAGGACCGGGCAGTCCTCATTGGCTGCTGTCTTGTTTTTTGCTGACGACGACGGCTCCGCCTGGCAGATGCTCGTTGTAGACGTCCTCGCTTGGAACGCGCTTGCCGAGTTCACGTCGTCCGACAAGTGGTACGGCGAGACGGTACCCGACGTTGGTTTCGTGCAGCTGGCCGTTCGCGAAGTTCCGGCGCTCCGGCTCGCAGCTGAAAAGTTCTCCATAAAGGTCGGTACGGAGATCGCAACCATCGGCTATCCGATGGGAGACCAGCCGTTAACGGCGCTGGGAAAACTAAACCAGGCCAGTCCGTTCCTCCGCCATGGCATCGTCAGCAGCCTGTTCCCATGCCCTACGGCTCTTCCCCATGGATTCACGATCGACATCATGCAACAGGGAGGATCCAGCGGGTCACCCATCTTGCGTGCTTCCGATGGCGTCGTCGTAGGCATGATGAGTAGCGGAGTGGCCGAAGTGCGTGTTGCACGTTCTACCGAGGCCAGCCTCGCCTACTCCCTCAACACCAACATTAGCATTGCCGAACCGGCACATATTCTTCAGAAGGCGCTCGATCAGTTTCGAAACACCCAGCCCATCAACGTGGACAAATTGCCTACGCTCGCGGAGCTCAGAGCGAAACACCCGAAGCCCGACAAGGATACGGGGCTCACGTGGGATTCTTGGGTTCAGGCGCGATAGGCAAGCGTCGCCTTTTTATTCCTGGCCTCTTCGGATTTCCTCGACCTGATCACCGAGCCGGCGACAAAATACACGAAGAGCGCCGCTCACCTCATCCTTTGTTCGGGATATGATGCGAAGAAAGCCCTTTCCCGAAGACCCTGGTCTTCTCCGCATTTTATGCGCTCTTGATTAACTCGATGAGAGTCCTAGGGTGCTTGTTTACCACCCGCTATTTGCGATCAAAAAATCCGAATGACCAAGTAAACTTGATTGATTAGTCTCCGGCCCGACAACCGCCGACATCACTGCCTCTCGATCGCCAGATGCAGATCCTTATGTTCAAAAGCTGACGCCATGCGGTCGATCTCCCCTTTGCGAAGGCCGTATCGCGCCGCTTCGTCACGCCACTTCGACACCACCTTGCCGACCTCACCCGCTATTTCACGCGCTTGCGCAGCGTCCAACTCGAAGTACCCGGCAACGTCCAGGGCTAGTGCCAGAGAGGCGGTGTTGTCATCCTCATTGATCGCCGTGCTGAGGATGCGAGGTTTTACGTCGGTTGGCACCGCGTTCAGATCATAAGCCGGTGACAGGCGCCAGCCATCCTGACCCGCGTAAAGAAATCCATGATTGCGCAAGTGATCGTCGCTGTTGGAGATCAGAATATTGAAGACCACTCGCCGCCACAGCGCTTCCATGTCGGCTTTCGCCGCAGCACCGTGCTGGCGCAGCGCGTCCACGATTTCCAGATAGCTTCTCGTTTCGTTGTCTTTCGATCCGAGCATACTCATAGCGGAGAGAAACGGAATACGTCTTGCGCCTTCACGGTCAAAACGCCGAAGCAGAAGCACCGGCTTCTTCGCGATGAGTTCCACACGAAACGTAGGAACCGAGATGCCAGCCCTCTTCGCTAGCGCCAGAGCCACGGCCTCCCATACGACCGTGTTGATCTCGTCGTCCTTCCGCGGAAACTTTGCAATCGCGAGATGACCGTCCTTCTCAATCACCGAAGCCTTTGGCCGCGCGCCGCCAAGCGACGATCCCGGAGCGAACAACAGACGCAGATCCTCTTCAGTATCCTTATCCTCCATAACGTGTTCGGCCGCGGAAAGCAGTTGAGGCAATTCGACCAGCGGCGGAATACGGTTGACGCCCTCTTCCCGTAAGAATGGTCCACCTTCACGTTCGGCAAAGCGCAGCGCTCCCTGGCGTGCCTCGTCGTCTACCAGGAGCAGATAGTCGATTTCCTGCAATGTGCGAGGTGCACTTCCCTCGCGTTCCGCTCGCCTTCGCTCCATCCGCCGCATGAGCGCCCGACCCCAACGGTCTGGCGCGGAATCACCGATTGCACCGAACATCGGCGTATCGGCTGGCGTGTGAAACGGACCGGGGCCAAGCTGAAGGGCCGGCTCGAGTGAGAACCGCGCGGGATGTTGCAGCCAGGCCTCGTCATATTCGAAGGTGGCGCTTTCTTTGTTCTTGCGCACACGGGCCCACAGCCGCCCCATCAGGTGGGGAACGCCTTCCAGGTCCACGTACACAAGGGCTTCTCTATCCATCACTTTCCTTTCGTGGACTTCTGCTTCCGTGGCCCGCGAATCCGTTGTGGCAGATTCTCTTCTTCAAGCTGCAGCCCCACAGGGTCGTTCCTGGAGTCGACGACATCGGCCAGCCGGTCCGCCATTCCCATGACAAAAAGAACCGTGGCATAACTTCCGATGGAAACACTGGAATCGCCGCGCTCCACCCTGATGAGCGTCGGCTTGCTGATGGATGCTCGCTGTGCCACGATGGCCATCGGGATGCGCCGGCGTCGCCGTGCATCCTTAATATCGTGTCCGAGTTTGCGCAGAGCACGCGTGACCGGAATGGGCAAAGTCAACAAGGCTTGTTCTCCCCCCACTAATTACAGTCAACTATATGTGACCATACAAGCCGTACAGTAAACTATAAGACACCTTAAATCAAGGACCATCGAGTCTTTACCTCCCGGAAAGTTACCCTCTCGTCTCCACAACCTGTCGTATGTAGCGGCCTAGCCGAGCGCCCGCAGGCAAATCCAAGCAGCCCTCGATGGGCTATCGCGCCGTGGTTCTCAAACCGTTAAGTGTCTCTTTGAAATGCGCAGGCGGGGGTTTGAAGTCTCCTTCCTCGCGGTTTAAGCGACAATGACTAAATCGGATGGTCGTCGCTAGCTTCAATCGGCAGCATCGTGCCCCCGGATTTACCAACGGATTCGCGGTGGTATTTCGCTGAATGCCAGGTGCCCGACCTCCTCTTTCTTTTTACGCTCGCCGCTTCGCGCCTTCTCGACCGCGCACGATATGTCCGCGATATTATTGCCTCCATCTCTAATCAATCGCCGACTGCCAACTGGACCGAGCCTCGACAATTGATCCCAAAACCTCTCAGGCGTTAGGGAGAGATATCGTTCCGCCCAAATCCACTTCACATGCCCCATGTACGCAGACAGGGCCGGCAACAGGCTCCGCGGATTCCGGCTGCTCTTTAAAAACACGGCTAGGCGGTGCACCGCGAAGGTGTGGCGTAGGTCGCGAAAACCTGGCGCTTTGCCATCGCTCGTGCGCGGATAGATTCCCGCGTGCCGCCTGAGCCTTTGGAAGCCTCCGCGCAACGTGCCCTCCACCACAGCTTTGCTTTGCTTATCCAGGAAAAAGTTCGGCGACGAAGACCCCGAAGCCGCGCGCACCTTTGCGTAGGCGCGAAGATGCTTCCTTAAATGCCGGCCGAACGGAATCGTTCGTGCCCGCCCCTCATTGGCGTCTCCAAGCGTCACCAGCCCCTTAACCAGATCCAATTCGTCGACTCTTAGCGAGACAACTTCACGCATCCGCGCTCCGGTTCCATAGATGAACAGGATTAACGTTCGCAAGGCAACGGGATCGATTCTGACCCAATGGCCAATCTGAAATGTCTTTATAGCGGCCAACAATCGCCCCAATTCTTCACGGGAATAGATGTAGGGCTTGAATGATTGTGGCCACGCCCGCCGCGGCCGCGGCATGGGAATTCGTTCTAGTTCGCCGCGCAACATCCAGAACTCGAAAAACGCTCTCATCATTCGGTATTGTCGCCACCAGCTTGCCGGCGACAGCCCCTTGTCGTCCAGAAAAGAAAGCGTCTGCTCGACGGAAACCAGGTCGAGCGAACAATCGGCAACCTGTTTCGACAGTGTTCTTAGTCGCATGGCATCATTGCGGAATTTAATTCCCCTGAGATTCTTCCACTTCACGTACTCTTCAATCGCTCGGGAGAATTTCATAGGCCAGCGGTCAGGTCCACGGCGACTATTTCCTTCAGCGATTCCCTCGTGAATTTCGCATACGTGCGCACGGATTCGCAGGAGCGATGACCTAGAAAGTCCGCGATGTCTTGAAGGTGCGCACCTTTGGCCAACAAATGCGTCGCACACGAATGACGAAGACTCTGGGGCCCGTGATGTTTCGATTGAATTCTCAAGATTTTCATTCGCCTACCAACGACGCGCGCCATTGTGTGGGGCCGCATAGGTCGAAATGGTTTACGCCACGTCACAAAGACTTCGGGGCACTCGCACTTGGGCCGCGCATCGGCGATATAGCGACGAATCGCTTCTCCAACTTCTGGCTGTATTGGAAACTGTTGTAGTCCGCCCCGCTTCGCCCGGCGCACCGTGAAACAGTTCCGCTCCCATTCGATGTCCGTCAGGCGAATCCGAATGGCTTCGCTGCTTCGCAAACCGTAGACGGCATAGAGTAGCAAAAGCGCTCTCGCTCGAATGGTGATTACACTTTTTCCTTTTGTGGACCGAAGAAGCTTCAAGACATCGCTCCACTTGGGGCCTTGGGGTTGGAAGATGTCCCTTCGAAGCACCGGCCCTCTGATTCCGGCAGGAATGCTCATCGGGCACCAACCTCGGTGAACCGCGTGAAAGAAAAAAGATCGAAGAAAACCACACTCTCCTGATAGCGTGACGAGTTTCCAGTTCCGGGAACTCTCCGCAAGATATTCATCTACGTCCATAAGGCACACTTTGCTGAATTTCCGATGTTTCCGTCCCAGCCATCTCAAGAAATTCGCGGCTCGCAGCCCGCGTTCATAGATCGTCGTTTGCGCCAGCCCAAGTTCGCCGCTCATTCGAGACTTGTAGTCCGCCAGTTCTTCGGAAAACGGCTGCGAGGGCACAGGCGACGGTATGAGGCGCCCAAGAAACCTTAGCCATTTCCGGACAATCCAGCGGAAATACAAGATTGAAGTGTCCCCGGCTGGATGTTTGCTGTACCGATGCCGATCTTCAATCCAGCGCCTAGCAGCCCTTTCTAGCTCTGCCTCGGATACAAGTCGGAGTCGGCGCATCGGGAGAATACGGATGAACCGAAGCAAATGCGCTGCCGCAGTGCGCAGATTCACCTTGCTCGTCCCGCACTCGTGCAGGTGCACGATAAACCGCTCCCGCTCCACAGCCAGAGGGGCTGCTTTGTGTCGAGCTAGGGCGTAAGGCTCCTTGATGCACAGTTCAAACATGGTTTGAGTTGCCGCGACGATTCAGCATGAACCCTTAACAGAAGAATCAAGGCAATGAAGATGGACAAATAGGAATGCTTCGGCTGCGCAGCCCTGTACTTCCTGCGAATTGACACAGCGATCCCACCGCCGAAATGTCCTGCTCTTAAAGTGTCTACGCAACAGGTTGACGCCTTGTACCAGTGCTGAACGCGATTCGGCGAGACTCGCAGTCGTCCGACAAACCCATATCCCCCTTTCTTACGTCCTTAGCGGCCTTCGCTTGCACTCGGTCGCGCCAGGTACACACCGACCTGTCACGCCCGTTGCCATCCGCTCTGCCCGCAAATACTAGACCGCTTCGCTCTGCTGTCCTTCCCGTGAGTCCGTTGCGATTTGGTTCCCCTGTCTGTGTGAGGGAACCAACTCTCAACTCACCGAAAGGACAAAGAAAATGAATTCAGAAAACATCAAGAAAGTTACCAATCAAGCTATCGAGCAGCTCATTACGGCGCTCAACGAGGGCCGCAGCGAAACGCTGACGCAGTATCTCGCCGCGATTGGCCGATTCCATCGATACAGTTTTGGAAACGTGATGCTCATCGCATCGCAGAAACCAACCGCAACGCACGTGGCAGGCTTTCACACGTGGCACAAACTGGGGCGCTTCGTGAAGAAGGGAGAAAAAGGGATTCTGATTCTCGCCCCGATTGTTCGGCACAAGAATGAAAGCGCCAAACAAAACGAAACCGACGAAGCATCAACGCCTGTGGGATTTCGCGCCGCTTACGTCTTTGATGTCAGCCAGACAGATGGCCAAGAACTCCCCACAATCGGCAGTGTCCAAGGCGATCCCCGTGATTACCGCGAGCGGCTTGCGCGGTTTGTCACCCACCAAGGCATCGCCCTTGAATATTCGGCGGACATTGCGCCTGCTCGAGGAATCTCGGAAGGCGGTAAAATTACGCTCTTGGCCGGACAATCTCCGGCCGAAGAATTCGCAACGATGGCACACGAACTCGCGCACGAGATGATGCACCGGGACGAGCGTCGCAGCAGCACCTCGAAGCGGATCCGCGAGACTGAGGCCGAGGCCGTTGCATTCGTGATCTGTCATGCCGTCGGGTTGGAAACGGGATCAGCATCTCAAGACTACATTCAGCTGTACCACGGGGACGCGAAACTCTTGACAGAGAGCCTTGAGCACATCCAGAAAGCTGCTACTCAAATTCTCGACACGATCAGCGCGGAGGCTTCCTCCGCGCCAGCCAGCTAGAGCCTCTACGCCGCGCCCGAGCGATTGTTCAGATCGATAAGGCCTGTAATATACTCGCTGGCGAACTCATATGACTGAACTTATTTGGGATGGAAAGTACAAGGATGGAAAGAAGCAAGGACCGGTACGAATTGCGTTGCCGTTTCAGACCATCGAGACAGTAAACGAAAGCTCCCAGGATCGACGGCGCAATCTTGAGCTTTTCACCAGCGGACGCGACACCGACTGGCGAAATCGGCTTATCTGGGGTGACAAGAAATATGTACTGCCATCACTTTTGCCGGAGTTCGCCGGTAAGGTGAATTTAATTTACATTGACCCTCCCTTTCATACAGGTGCTGACTTTTCGTTCCGGGCTACAGTTCCAGACCAGCCTGGCGCTAGCGATGCCGAGACAACCTCATTTACAAAGGAGCCTTCAATTCTTGAACAGAAGGCGTATCGAGACACTTGGGGACGTGGACTAGAATCTTATTTGCAATGGCTATATGACGCTGTCCTTTTCTTTCACGAGCTGCTCGCCGAGAACGGGAGCATCTACCTCCATGTCGAACCGGACATGGGCAACTACTTCCGTCCCATTCTTGACGAAGTATTCGGAGAACCTGGCTTGCGGACGGAGATTGCCTGGAAGCGCACATCTTCGCATGGCAATGTTAGCCGGTCATTTGGTGAGATTTGGGAATCGATCTTCTATTACACCAAGTCGGCCAACGAGTGGACGTGGAATCAACAGTACGTTCCTTTCGAGCAAGAATATATCGACTCACACTTCTCGGGACGGGATCCCAATGGCCGACGCTGGACCACTTCGGATTTAGTGAATCCAGGCGTTCGTCCAAATCTCAAATATGAATATAAAGGATACAAACCACATCACAATGGTTGGAAGTTTTCGCGCCAAAGGATGGAACAGCTAGATGCCGAAGGACGACTATATTTCCCTGCTGATCCTGACGGTCGTATTCGGCTCAAGAGATATTTGGACGAATCACCTGGGCAGATTGCGCAGAATTTCTGGACTGATATCGCGCCAATAAATTCGCAGGCCCACGAAGCAGTTGGATACCAAACCCAAAAGCCGGAGGCTCTGCTTCAGCGGATTCTTGCAACATCGTCGAATGAGGATGATCTAGTCCTGGATTGCTTTATTGGCAGTGGAACGACGGCCGTAGTAGCTGAAAAAATGAACCGCCGTTGGATAGCTTGCGATTTAGGGCGATTCGCCGTGCACACCACTCGCAAACGACTGTTGCAAATTCCTGGCGTCAAGCCGTTCGCTGTCCAAAACCTTGGAAAGTACGAGCGCCAGGCTTGGCAGGCTGCCGAATTTCCCTCGAACGGAAAGGATCACCTCGAAGAACAAAGAGAACGCGAAAGCGGTTATAGAAGATTTATTCTCGACCTTTACCGTGGGACTCCGATCCGAGGCCACTCTTGGTTGCACGGAACTAAGGCAGGACGTATGGTGCACGTGGCCGCTGTGGATGCCCCTGTGACTCAGGCGGACGTTAAAGCGATCGCGCGCGACACGTGGAGGGCAGTTGCGTCGGGCAAAGATTCTCCCACGAAACTAGGTGCAGATATTCTTGGCTGGGAATTTGCGCTGGAAGTGAACGAGCTCGCGAAACAGATTGCCGCCGAATCAAGAGTGGACGTTGCCTTCAAAAAGATCCCGCGTGAAGTCCTCGACAAGAAAGCCGTAGAACAGGGCGACGTGCGATTTTTCGAACTTGGCGCGCTTGCTGTCGAACCAAAAATAAAAGTGCGCGAGGTCATTTTAAAACTCACCGACTTCGTCATTCCAACCGACGACATCCCTGAAGAGGCACGGAAGGCAATCAAACACTGGAGTCAGCTTATCGACTATTGGGCTGTCGATTGGGACTACAAGAACGACACGTTTCACAATCAATGGCAGGCCTATCGGACACGCAAAGAACCCAAGATAGCGCTTGAGACGAAGTACTCCTACCTCGTGGCAGGAAAATATATAGTCGTCGTAAAGGTGATAGACATTTTAGGAAACGATACGACGAAGACGATTGAAATCACCGTGAAGTGAGATAGCCCAGCTATGCCTCGTAGAAAAAGAGAATCCGCTCCACCGTCGCAAACGGAGCTGTTGGACATTACCGCCAAACTTCGCACGGGTCCCTGCGTGCCCGCGCTTCGCGAAGCCGTAAAGGCTTGGAAGGCAGGCGGATACAAGGGTGTAACCGACACCACGCGCATCTTGCTCAATTACTGGTTCCATTCGGACCATCGGCTCCCGACCGGCTTGACGTTCAAATACCATGCTTCCCAACAGGAAGCGATTGAAACCCTGGTTTTTGTCTGGGAATTCGAGAAAATTCGAACACGGAAAGGACTTTTGGAGCGCTACGCGCAAGACCTCCGCGATCTGCGATTGCCTCCGTTCGACGAGTTCGCCCGCTACTGCGTCAAGATGGCGACGGGTAGCGGAAAAACGAAGGTGATGGCCCTCGCCGTGGCTTGGCAATTTTTCAACGCTGCCCGCGAGCAAGACGACATTGCCAAAGACTACGCAAAAACCTTTCTCGTTCTTGCTCCTAACGTGATTGTGTTCGAACGCCTCAAAACGGACTTCGCAGGAGCGCGTATTTTTCGCGCTGATCCCGTAATTCCAAGAGAGCTTGAGATCTTTTGGGACTTCGAATGCGTTATGCGTGGCGATTCCGAAAAGGCCCACGCCGAAGGCACCCTATTCCTCGCAAACATTCAGCAGTTCTACGAAAGACCAGATAGGACCAACGAAGACGAGCCCGATGAAATGACGGCTATTCTGGGATCGAAACCGCCTACAAAGAAACTCGAGTTAACTGACTTTGGCGACCGAATCGCTCTGCGGTCTGGCAAATTGGTAACCATCAACGACGAAGCGCACCATACGCACGACGAAGAAAGCGAATGGAACAATGTCATTCGGCGATTGCACGAGAAAACCCCTATCGCGTCGCAACTGGATTTCTCGGCAACCCCGCGCTTCCAAAAGGGCGCAATCTTCCCATGGACGATCTCAGACTACCCCCTCAAACAGGCAATCGTCGATGGAATCGTAAAGCGACCGGTGAAGGGGCTGGCAAAAATTGAAGAAGCCAAGTCTGAACATGCAAGTGTGCGATACCGAGCCTATCTTGCGGCGGGTGTCGAACGGTGGCGCGAATACAGGGAACAACTCAAACCTCTCAAGAAAAAACCGATTTTGTTTCTGATGCTGAACAGTACGGATGAAGCGGACGATGTCGCCGAATGGTTACGCACAAAGTATCCCACCGAATTCGGCGGCGATTGCACCCAGGTGATTCACACCAAGAACAATGGAGAAATCAAAGAAACCGACCTTGAGGAAGCTCGAAAAGCAGTCCGGGACGTTGATTCGGACGACAGCCCAATCAATGCGATTGTCAGCGTGCTCATGCTCCGCGAAGGTTGGGACGTAAAAAATGTGACCGTGGTCGTTGGGTTGCGTCCGTATACCGCAAAGGCAAATATTTTGCCCGAACAAGCCATTGGACGAGGCTTGCGACTTATGTTCCGCGGAGATCCCAGTGGATACACGGAACGTGTGGACATTATCGGGAACAAGAAATTCTTGGACTTTGTAGACGACCTCGAAAAACTAGAAGAATTGAAGTTAGACACCTTCGAGCTTGGCAAGGACAAACTACGGATCATCACGATTCTGCCTCTGGAAGATCGAAAGGAATTCGACATCGGTCTTCCGGTCCTCACTCCTTCTCTGGTGCGCAAGAAGAGTCTGGCGGAAGAGATCGCCGCTCTTGAAGTGAAGAGCTTTCAATCCATTGTTCTTCCGATGGGAGAAGACGACCCGCGGGCAAAAACATTTACGTACGAAGGCTACGACATAATCACCCTGAAAAAAGAATTTGAGCGCGAATACACCATCCCTGAGCCCCAGACTGCGCAGGAGGTCATCGGCTACTACGCTCGCCGAATCGCGGAGGCTGTAAAACTTCCAGCGCAGTTCGCAGCCTTGGCTCCCAAGGTGCGGGAGTTTTTCGAACAAAAAGCCTTCGGCCATCCTGCCAATTTGAACGAGCTAGCCGTCGTGAAGGCCATGAGCACGGCGGTTGCTCACTACGTCTGCGTCGACGTTTTCAAGAAGGCGCTTCAGGCTTTGACCATCGAAGAACAAACACCACAACTTCTCGAACCCGCCCGAGTCCTTTCCGTTTGCCAACCGTTCCCCTGGTCGCGGCCCGTGTGGGAAGGTCAGAAATGTATATTCAATCTCGTGCCATGTGACAACGATTTCGAACGCGAGTTTGCGAAGTTCCTGGACAATGCGAGCGATGTAATATCATTCGCGAAACTCCCGAGGGCGTTCGGCTTCGCGATTGAATACACGGATACGGCCATGAATCTACGGAACTACGAGCCGGATTTTGTCGCCATCGACAAGTCAGGAGTTCATTGGCTTCTGGAGTCCAAAGGACAGGAAAACGTCGACGTCTTGAGGAAAGATGTGGCTGCTGTGCGCTGGTGCGAAAATGCAAGCAAGCTCAGCGAAAAACGGTGGAAGTATGCGAAGGTTCCTCAGAAAGAATTTGAGTCTCTGCAACCAAGGCGACTAGCCGATCTTGCCGCTCTCATGCCTTCTCTCTTCGATGAGGCTGAACGCTAACAGATTCTCAGTAGTTCAATCCCTTCAACTCTCCCTCTATCTCTAAAACACCTGAAACAGCCTTTGTTCCATGCCGTAAGACCCTTGTCGAACGCCGTCGTTACTAACATCGGTAAATTTGCGAAGCAACTCTCCCTTCGCTATAACTCCGCCAGAATCGTCGTTTCTTCTTTTTGCCCTTCCTGCGTAAAGACTGCGCCTAGCCGTCCGCTTCTTCTGTCAAGGGCGTTCGCTGCGCTCCCGTGAACGCGAAAACCACGCGCCCTTGACAGCGCGGACGGCTAGGCGCCGGGGACCACTTAGGAAGGGCAATTGTTTTCTATGCACCGCTCCGCGTTGCCTTGAAAGCAAAAATCAAAACCTTCCGAAAGGAGTTCTCATGCAACAAACCAAATCACAACCATTGTTTTCACTTGGCCAAATCGTCGCTACACCCGGCGCGTTGGCCGCTCTCGCAAAGGCAGGCCAAACCCCGCTGGAGTTCCTAGCTCGCCATGTTCGCGGCGATTGGGGCGAATTAACCGAGGAAGACCGCAAGGAGAACCAGCTCAGTCTCGAACGCGGGTTCCGGCTCCTGAGCAGCTACCACACCGATGCAGGCGACACCAAATTGTGGGTTATCACCGAAGCCGACCGCAGTGTGACCACCGTACTTTTGCCCGAAGAGTATTGAGAATTTTGAGAATTCAAGAAAAAGGAGAAAAACAAATGAGCACGAAAGCAGCAGTAGAATCGTTGCAAGAGTACGTAAACGCTCCCCTTGCGGAGTTGGTGGAATCATCGACCAACCCGCGCAAGACATTTGATGAGGAGAGATTGGAGGAACTGGCGGAAAGCATCCGCAGCAAAGGTGTCCTTTCACCGCTCCTTACCCGGAAAGTGAACGGCCACATCGAAATCGTTTCGGGAGCCCGGCGCTATCGCGCCGCGCAGCGGGCGGGCTTGCGGGACGTGCCCATCCGCATTGCCGTCCTCACCGATGAAGAAGCGCTTGAAACGCAAATCATCGAGAACATCCAACGGGACGACGTGCATCCGTTCGAGGAAGCGCAAGGGTTTCGTGCGCTGCTCGAACGCGAAGGGGCACGATATACCATTGAAAAAGTAGCGGCCAAGACCGGGAAAGCCGCCGCATATGTCGCCAAGCGCCTTCGGCTCTTGGAATTGATCCCCCCTGTGGCCGAGTCTTTCAGCGCCGGACACATTGGCATCGACCACGCATTGCACATCGCTAAACTCGCAGCGGATGCGCAGGAACAGGCATTCGCTCACTGCTTTGACGGCTATTCCGCCGCAAATGCCCCCGACCGAAGCCTCGTTCCCGTCAGCCGTTTGTTGGCGTGGATAGAGCACAATGTCTATCTCAGTCTCAAATCCGTTCCATTTTCAAAAGACGATGAAACGCTCGTGCCGGAAGCGGGGAGTTGCGCCAACTGCCCAAAGCGAACGGGATTCAACACCTCACTCTTCTCCGAAGTGCGGGAGGATTCGTGCGCCGATGCCACGTGTTTCAATCGCAAGCTCGACGCGCACATCGCACTACGCGTCACGAACATGCCGAATCTCGTGATGATCTCAGAGAGCTACAACGCAGCCGGAGAAACTTCCATTCTTCCGCGTCGCAACTACGTCGAAGTCATGACGCGGAAAAGCAAGAAAGGCCGGGCAGCACGGCCCGAAGACAAACTTTGCACCCACTTGACTCCAGCCATCCACACGGATGGCATGGACAAGGGCCGCGTAGTGAAAGTCTGCGCGGACCCAACCTGCAAAGTTCATTTCGGGGAGCGGGAGGAGCAAGAACAATCGCGGCTCCAATGGAGGGCCGAAAAGACCGCTGCAAACAAAAAGGCGAAACAAACCCTCGCCTTCCGGCACCGCTTGTTGGCCGATGTGCTCAAACGTGTGAAGCCACAATTCGGATGTGCTGAACTGCGCATGGTGGCGCAGTTTGTCGTGCGCTCGCTTTCGCATGAATTGGCGTGCCGCCTTGCGAAACGTCACGGGTTGCAGAACCCGAAAGACGCTCACGATTGGCAAATGGCCGAGAAAGCGCGGTCGCTTTACAAGAGGGCGGACGCGGCAGCGCTGGCGATCCTTATCTTCGAAGCCATGCTTCTCAGCGCTGCCGGAAGCGCGACCGAAAACAAAGACGACGACCCGTTGCTGGAGACGGCACACCTTTTCAAAATGGATGTCAAGGCTTTGCGCGTTGCCGTCGCCAAAGCGGAGGGAAAGAAAGCGCAGAAGAACAACAAAGCGACCAGAGTAAAGGAAAAGTCTGCGCCCCAAAAGAAAACAGCCCGCAAATAGCGCTACCTCGAAACCGGACGGGGCCGTCCGTTAACGGACGGCCCCGTCCTTCTCTCACTTCCTCATTTCCGAAAGCCCCCGGAACAGGAGAGCCTCTCGGTTGCGAGCACAGCGCAGAGTCGGATACCTCCGGGCCGCTCTCGCGAGTCGCGCCTTGTTGCCGATAACGCGTTCAGCTTCCTCCGTGAAACCAAACCGCCGATCCCCCGCTGTGAACTCTTGTTTTCTCTTTGCCGTCATCCCGACTTACGACGAACGACTCGCCCTTCCGTTCGCCGGCCCCGGCAATGCCATGCCGAGGATGCGATGTCACTGCGCGTTCTTCGTTTTCAGCCCACCAGTCGGCGATGCGCGGGAGGAGTGTCCCCGGTGGATTGCGCTTCCTCTTGTTCAAACCGTGAATTTGACTCATTTCAATCTTCGTTTCCATTTCCGCCCTTTCCATTGGGCACGGCTTCGGGGGAATTCCTGCGCCCGGCGGCTTCGCGTCTTCTGCTTTTCCGTTTCCTCCCAAAACTCTTCTAAGACAAGAGCGAAGAGTTCTTGTGCCCCTCCCGAAATGCAGACACTCGCCTTGGGAGCAGACCCCTCTCGCTTTCGAGTGCCCCAATTACGAGGGCAGAAAATGGAGATTCACAAAATGTACGAAAATCGAGTCGAACTCATGGGCTTTTTGGGCAAGAACCCGGAAAGCAAGTCCACAAAGAAAACGGGACGGACGCTCGCTATCCTCTCGCTGGCTACGAAGACCTGGTGGACCGGGAACGATGAACAGCGCCACGAAAAAACCGAATGGCATCGCATCATCGTGTGGAATGGCCTAGCGGAATACGCGGCAGACAAACTGAAGAAGGGCGACCACCTGTACGTCGTGGGGACGCTGGTAAGCAACGTCTACGAGAAGGAAATTGGCAAAGGCAAAAGCAAGGCCAAGACCGAGGTCACGACGTGGCAAATCAAGGCGTTTTCGATTCGCAAGCTGGACCGCAAGGAATCGGCACCCACCGCGCCCGCGACTGAGAAGGCGCAGCCTGACGGAGAACCCTTCTGAATCTCGCAATCGAGAAAGGCTCCGGCTCTTCGCCGGAGCCTTTTTTAGTGAGTGATGGATTCGCCGCGTGAGTCGATCGAGTCACGATGGAATGGTTTCCGTCTCATTTGTCTTGCGCTGAGCCCCTGCGATCCACCGTTCTTTCTCCCACAATCCTCATGGTTACGCCTGTTACCCTCCCAACGATTTCCGCTTGGGATGGATAATCGAACCGTCTCACCTGTAGCTGAGCATACGGGTGAGGAATGACGAGGAGTTGTCCGCGATCAACCTCACACCAACTGCACACGTAACCGTCTCGCAACTCCGTGAAGTAGACAGGCCTTTCGTATTCGTTCTTCCATTTAATGTTGCTGATTTTTGTTTGGCTCGCGTCGATCTGCACCAGGGAGCCAGGACGAATAACTGGAAAAAGAGTGAAATCCTCGAGGCCAACGTAGCCGTACATGGACTTGCGCAAGTCGAGATGTTGCAAAAGGCCAACCGGAACTTCGTCCCATTTTTCCACGACCCTTGCTAAGAGATTGGTCTTTTCGAAGCGAAAACCCGGCTTGAATTCAACAGGCAGTGAGACATTTTCGGTACCGGGCTCTTCCGCGCGGCCCAAGAGATGCGTTCTTGGCAATCCGATGGAAGCGCTGTCTCGACTCAAATCCCCGATTTGCAATCCAAACTGGGACGCTACTTCCGAAAATCTTCGATGATAAATTGCGCTCAAAGAATAGAGCTTGAACATGCCGGGTGTAAATTTATCCATCTCAATATCGGTGATCCAATTGTGCGACAGAAAGAATTCATGGTTCTGTTTCAAGGCCGCGATCTTCTTGCTCATTTCTTGGACATCACGTGTGGACAACCCCAGACGCACGCGCACCGCCTTCAACCATTTACCGGCAACAGGGTGCGCCTTGCGTGCATTCATTGGCGGGCATCCTATTCTTGAGGTTAGTCTATGTCCAGCTACGTGAGCAGTTTAACTATACCCACCATCCCTGGTTTTCGCACAAAAGATGCCAAGTGGTCGCAACAGCGGCCACTTGGCTGAATTGTTCCCGGGCGCTCCTTATGTCCCGTATATCCAACCACATCTCCGGGGAAATCCATGGAAATCGTCGACCGTGTGCGACAGATCCTAGCAACGAGAGGTTTGACCCTCTACCAAGTTTCGCAACGGTCTGCTGAGGTTTTCGGCGAATCGTCTCTCTATTTCATCCCGCAACGCCTCTACCACGAGCTCGGCATTGGTGCTCTCAACCCCAATATTCACCAATTCGCCGCCCTCAGTCGAATTTCAAACTATCGGATTTCGGATTGGCTGGCAGCATTCGGGTTTCGGTTGGATGACATTCCAAGACTTCAACTGCTCATCCCCTGGCGGCGCACAGTGCTTCTCGACTCATCGGTCTACGATCTTGAGCAGGAGATTCCTTGGTTTGACGACAAAGCGGGCGAGCTTGAGCGTCCTGCCCTCGCACCCCTAGGACAGTTTCTGATACCAAGTGCACCGAAGCGAGCCAAAGACTTACTCGCCCTCAACAAGAGGAAATTTTTGTATGCCAAGATAGGTTATGAAGATACATTCGCATTTCCAACTCTCTTACCGGGAAGCGTCGCTCGAATCAACGTCCAGTACTCCCCCGAGCTGGGAAACTCTCTGGAATTGACCAACTGCAAAAGAATATTTCTTGTTCAGCACGGGCTGGCACTGAACTGTGGGTATCTGACGAGCATCGACAACGCTAGATTCGCTTTAACCTCCACACACTTTCCCTTTAGGCGAGTCGAATTAACGCTGGGTGACACGGTCAAAATACTGGGTTTGGTAGATGCGGAACTACGGCCGATTGTTGTCAAACCTGGGACGGAAATCTCCAGAGGCAAATCGGGTAATCGAGCGGGCAGCGATCCCATGCCACGCAGCTCGAGTCTTGATTTGCGGCAATTGATTCGAACGTCTCGGATGGGAGTTGGCGTTTCCTTTCGGCAAGCTAGTACTATCACTCGCTGGATCGCTCGGACACTCAACGACCCAATGTACTTTGCCGCCGCGGGAACACTCTCTGATTATGAGAAGGTTTCCTCTCCGCTCCGCCATGTGCAAAAACTCATTTCGTTGTGCATTCTTTACTGCATCGACTTTTGGACCTTCCTCCGCTCGGCGGGAATTCCTACAGAGTTCTTGGGAAACGACCCGCTGCCAGATGAACTGATTCCCCGGCCCCTCTTACCCTCGGCAGCAGATTTCGGCAACGAAAGTCGATCTGGCAAAAAAGAGGCTGCACTCCTTTCTTGGCTTATTGAGCAATGGGAGGAATTGCCGCTGTTTATGAAAAGTGGTTTACCTGCGATCTCTGGATTGAAGGATATCTCTATCACCGACATCTTCTGGCTGGGCGCCAGCGAAGACCCAATGCATCCCGCTCTCACTGGAGCCTCGCTTCTCGTCGTCAACCGTCGGATCAAGATACCTGTCAAATCGACAGCGCCAACGGTATGGGAGCAGCCTCTCTATGTTGTTCTTTTGCGTGGCGGAAGCTATCTCTGTTGCTCCTGCGAACTGCGTGGAGGAATTCTCATAGCCAATCCGCACTCTCAACGACCGCAGCGTTCAATAAAACTAAGAAACGGAATTGATGCGGAGGTGGTTGGCCAGGTTACCGCGATCCTCCGACGACTCTCCTAGCAGACCGCCACATCCCTCGTTGCAATCCCTCAACTACTACCGAAACGCGAACGGCACTTCAACCACGCAACTATGACGAACCTCTGTATCTCGATGCAGGCACAGCTCTTTGCTCACCATACTTCAGATTGCCGAACGGATATCAAAATGTCTGGCGCTGTATTTCGTCCGATGAGACATTGCCGAGCAGGGCGAATCTCTCAACCCGCCTTTGCGGGGCAACCGCGTTCGAGGCAGATCATGTTGAGCACTTCTAACACAATTCGCAGCACCAGAACGCAGGACGGACGAGTTCTTCTCGATATCCGTCACGGACAGATGTTTTCAGTCAACGCCGTTGGCTCAAGAATCCTCGAACTGATTGAGTTGGGTTGGGACGAATCGCGCATTGCCACGGAAATCAGTCAATCCTTCGCGGCCAGCATCGCGGTTGTGCGGGACGACGTGCGCGATTTCATAGAGGAGCTCCGCAAGCGGGAAATTCTTACGACGGCAAATTCAGCCGAGCTGATGCACCGCGGAAAATAAGGAAGAATAATTCGTGGAATCCGTTGACCAAATCGGGAGTGACAACTACTGCCTCGTTGTAACCAGGCGTAACGCTTCGGAGATTCTCGTTACGGCTCACGACTCGCTGGTGTCGTTGCCTTGCGTGGAAATACTTCGAGGAAGCCGGGTTGCGGAGCAATTGACGACCGAGGTAGCCCGTAAATGGGGCCTGCCTACATATTGCCTCTTCATTCCTCGCATCTTGGCGTCCGATGGAACCGCGCAGCGATCGCAATGCGTTTTGATGGAGGCCATCGAGCACAATGACGACGCACCTCAGGGAACGTACTGGACGCCTTCTGCACAATTCGCGGAGGAATTCACTGGTCCGGTTGAAGACAGAGAGGCTGTCGAAGAATCGCTGCGCGAGCTTGATTCATATTCCCTTGAGACCCAGGTAGGGCCGTTCGGCAAAGCCGGCTGGCTCAAACATCTTCTCGATTGGTCGCAAGAGCAACTCAGCCCGTTTGGGCTGCGCGTCGGCACAAATTATCGCCAACTAAACGCCAGTCCCAAGTTCAGTCTCATTCGTCTCGAAACGAATGGTCCCGCTGTTTGGTTCAAGGCGACAGGAGAACCCAATCTCCACGAATTGCCCATTACATTGTGCCTCGCGCGGCTCTTTCCCGGTTTTCTGCCGCCAATCGTTGGAGTCCATTCAGCGTGGAATGCCTGGCTTTCAGTAGAAGTGTCGAACCTAACGCTCGACCAATGCACGGAGATCTCCGTTTGGGAAGATGTGATGAAAGACCTGGCTGAGCTTCAAATCGCGTCCATCGGAAAGAGTTCCGAGATCGTTGCCGCCCAGTGCATGGACCTAAGACTTCCAAATCTCTGTGATTTGATTTCGCCTTTTCTGAATCGCATGGCCGAATTGATGGACCTTCAGGAAAAGCAATGTCCGCCAGCTCTCACCGTAATGGACTTGCACTTTCTTCGAGCCGGACTACAGGAGGCCATTTCGCATCTTCAGGATTTGCGCTTTCCGGATACATTGGGCCACGTCGATCTAAATCCAACCAACATCTTGGTCTCTTCTCCGCGTTGCATCTTTCTGGATTGGGCCGAAGCCTGCGTTACGAGTCCTTTCATTACATTCGAATATCTCGCCGAGTTTGTTCGAAGGAGTGCCATCCAAGATCGCGATAAATGCGACCGAGTCGCGGCCAGCTATCTCCGCCCTTGGCAGTCATTTCATTCTCTCGACGACCTGACCCGTGCGCTGGAGCTTTCTCCTCTTCTCGCAGTCTTTACCTACGCTGTCGCCGGGAGTGCATGGTGCTCGCCCGATACATTGCGTGATCCATCGAGTGCCGGATTCCTCCGCAGCTTGACGAGGCGGATGCATCGTGAGGCAGTTCGGCTAACAGAACGAGGCACACAATGCTCTGTCTAATCCATCCGCTACGAATCCATCCGGTTAGTCGCCCTCTACTTATCCTGTTGGCGTACAGCAAACTAATCCAATTTCACTCCTACCTGGTCCGAGGCGATTTTGCGGCCCTGTGCGCCAAAGTTCGGAATGCCGAGATGGGTGATCTGGTTGCAACGCCCGATGTCGTCGAGCGCGTCTGCGCAGCCATTGACATGGCCTGCATCTGGTATTGGAAAGAAGTCCTCTGCTTGCAAAGGTCTGCCGTAACAGTGTGCCTTCTGAAACGGTATGGCGTGTCTGCCCAAATGATCATTGGGGTACAGCAGATTCCGTTCCGAGCCCATGCCTGGGTTGAGGTTGCTGGTCACGTGGTTAACGACAAATCCTATACGCCGGAAATGTACGCAGTGCTGGACAAGTGTTAGGAAGCCCTCTAAGCACAAAATATTAGGAGCGCGTCATGAGCGTCATGTTTGGAAGATGGAATTTCGAAGGACGAGCTCCGTCACCGAACTATCTCGACCAGGTACACGGCACCCTGGCCGCTTATGGTCCCGACGGTTGCGACACCTTTCATAACGGCCGCGTGAGCATTGCATACCACGCGTTTCATACCACGAGCGAGTCAGGCCAACGAACACAACCTTTCGTTACGCAGTCTGGCAACGTTGTCGTATGGGACGGCAGACTCGACAACCGCAAGGAGCTTGTCGCCCAGTTCCGGGATTGTATGTCAGATGACTCTGATGTTTGTATAGCGGCGGCGGCATATGAACATTGGGGGACAGGATGCTTTCAAAGACTTATCGGAGATTGGGCTCTCACCATCTGGAACCCCACGGATCGATCCGTGATTCTTGCGAAAGATCCAATCGGCTCGCGCCAGCTCTATTACGCGCTGGATACGGATGAACTTACTTGGAGCACTGTCCTCGACCCTCTCATCCTGTCCGGCACAAAAGTCTTTGCTCTCGACACAGAATACATCGCGGGATGGTTGTCATTTTTTCCCGCCGCGCACTTGACACCTTATGTCGGAATTCAGTCCGTTCCGCCGTCGTCTTATGTCTATTTCCAAGGAAAGAGGCGGACGATTACCAGGTATTGGGACTTCGACCCAGCGCAGCAAATCCGTTACAAAACTGACGCCGAATACGAGGAACACTTTCGTGTTGTGTTCGCGGAAGCAGTACGTCGCCGGCTTCGGTCTCACGCCCCCATCCTTGCCGAGTTAAGCGGGGGAATGGATTCCTCTTCGATCGTGTGTATGGCCGACATCGCAATCGCCCGCGGCGGTGTCGAGACACCTCGTCTCGACACGCTTTCTTACTACGACGACTCCGAGCCCAGTTGGAACGAATACCCGTACTTCACGAAAGTGGAAGAACATCGCGGTCGCGCTGGATGCCACATCAATGTCAGCCAACAAAAAGTCTTCCAATTCTCCACCGACACGACCGACTTTGCGCCCACGCCAGCTTCGGGCCGCTCTGCGAACCTTGCAAGCCGAACGTTTTCTGAGTGCATCCACACGCACGGGAATCGAGTGGTGCTCTCCGGCATGGGCGGGGACGAAGTGACAGGCGGTGTCCCTGTCCCAACACCGGAACTTGCGGATCTTCTAGCGAAAGCGCAATTAGGACTTTTGCGCCGTCAATTAACGGTTTGGGCGCTTGCCAAACGACAGCCGTGGGTGCACTTGTTGTGGAATGCGGCTCGCGGCTTTTTTCCCCCAGCCGTTGTGGGCGATCCGGCAGGTTGTCGTCCCGCACCTTGGCTGAGTCCTCATTTCACGCGAAACCATCGTGGCGCGTTGAGAGGATATCGACACCGGCTGACATTCTTCGGCCCCACGCCGAGTTTTCAGGAGAATCAGTTCGCCTTGGACATGTTACGAAGGCAGCTGGCGTGTTCAGCTTTGTCGTGCGATCCGGTTTACGAAAAGAGCTATCCATATCTTGATCGCGATCTTCTGGAATTCCTCTATGCGGTTCCTCGGGAGCAGCTCGTCCGACCGGGCCAACGTCGTTCCTTGATGCGTCGGGCACTCGCGGGAATTGTCCCATCGGAAATCCTAAACAGACGGCGGAAGGCATTCATTGCCCGAGCTCCGGCCGCGGCTATCTCGGCACAGTGGACTCATGCCATCGAATTAACCCAACAAATGGCCAGCGGAAGATTGGGGATTGTTATTCCTGAGAAATTTGGCGCGACCCTCGAAATGTCCCGCGTTGGCCGCGACATTCCCTTGATTCCACTGTTGCGAACGATCGCGCTCGAATTGTGGCTTCGGAATATGTTGCGCACACGTCGCTTACAAATAAGCGACGACCAAGCGCCACGTATCGTACCGGCCCGAATGAATGGGGAATCCACGCTTGTACCGAGATGAAGAGCTTTCTCAGCTGAGGAGGAACCTAAAAGAAAGGAGGTGAAAATCATGGAATACAAAAAGCCCGAAGTAATCGTTCTGGACAACGCAATCTTGGCTGTCCAAATGTCGAAGCTTCATGGATCTGTGGACAACGTAACACCGACGAGCCAGTTCCCGTCGATTGCGGCCTACCAGTCCGATGAGTAGGTAATCGCCGGGGCGCCGCACGGGCCCAGCGCCCTGGCTTTCTATCTTACGAACTGAATCTGAGATGCTTCTGTGACGTTTGCTTGTCGCACAGGACCAAATACGAAAATGAGTGTTTATTCAGGCTTTGCTTCGGCCGGGCGCAATTTCTTCCATCGTTCATATTCTGCCGACTTTAGAGGATCCGGATCATCGGCCCCGTTGAGCCAAAAATTGAACCAATCGACATTCCCTTGTTGCGAAACCAAGCGCTCCCAAGGTTTCACCAGTAAATGCATCCCATAAGGTAGCCAAACAAAATCCACTGGCTTCTTGAGAAGTGTGAGGCCGGCGAAAGATTGCCAGCCTCCGAGAAACCCGCCCCGGCCATAATATTCAAGCCGCACTGCGGCATTCACTCTGTCGAGATTGAAGCCAGGTGAGTTTTTCATCCAAGAAGATAATGACGGACCAAAAGGCAAGCCTCCATTCGCCGCGACGTCATCTATCCCGCCCCCGAGCATGAGGTTTACATACCCAGCGTCGAATCCGTCTGCAAGAGTTGCCGCAGTGAAATGATATTTTGAATGTGTCAACGTATAGGCTACATAGAATACGGTTCGGCTGAAACCGATGATACCTACCCGAGAGCGGTCGATCAGGCCTCTTCCTTCGAGATAATCAATCGCACCTTCGTACGCAGCCATTTGCCGCGGCGCTTCCTCTGGAGTATGACTGTATTTCGCATTCTCAGCCGGGTCAGCGGATGACCCCACCTGCAAAATGACGATCTTCTTTGCGGCGAGAGGTTGTGCTGCGAATGCGCTGCTCCACGGACCATCAATCCAAAACTTGTCCCTCTGGAACCCGTGCGTCTGAATGACGAGTGGATATCGCTTTCCTATTTCGTAGTCCGGTGGGAAATAAAGCCCGCCGACCACTTTATGTCCGTCAGTCGCCGTCCACGTTACGGCCTCAACTTTGCCAAACATTAAGTTTGAAAACTGTGGATTTAAATCGAACAGAACAGCCTTACGACGGCTCTCTTCAGACATTACGAAAATCTTTGGTGGGGTGTTGTTATCCTCCTCCAAGGTGACTGTAAGCGGATTGCTGCGATCAAAGGTACCGGCCGTCAGCGGCACCTCGTCCCAGGAAGACCCCGTCTTCTTGTAAGCCTTTGTTGCAGAACTCATTTTATCTTCAGGCCCTAAGACCAAAATCCCGGCCTGTTGGTTCCAATTGGACACTCTTAGGGGCTGATCCGTAATTGTGATGATGGACTTACTTGGAACCTCTATCTCAGCCACGAACGTGTGCATCTCCCTGCTTTCCCGTGCATTGGGATCGACAGCATTCAATGGGAGATAGGTGCCGGATACAATGAGAGAACTCCCGTCCTTCGCCCACACCAATGCGTTGTTGACCCATGAGATGGGAGCATCCAGTAGCGGACCGATTTCGCCGCTACGCGTGTCCAGCAACATATAGTGAGTTACGTTGGAACGCCGCCCTTCTTTCTTCGGCTCGATGATATACGGATGCAGAAGTGGGTCTCGATATGCTGACCAAGAGGGGGGGATATCGGCCACGTAGGTTTCCAAAACGGCATACCGGCCATTGGGCGAAATGGAAAGCGGCAAGTACTCCCACAATGAATCGGCGATGATAACGCTAGTCAGCGCGTCGCGAGAATGTTGTACGAATAATTCTAAGTCGGTCTCGTCGAGATCCTGAGGGCCGTTGCACGTGATCCGAAAAAGGTCAGATGGATCCTGCATTGAAATTACAACGCCATTTCTTCTCGTCGCCTGCAAATTCGATAATCCGGTTCGCTGCGCGACGGCCTCATACACGATGCTCTCGCCATCAGGACTGATGTCGTAGCCCACAATCGAAGTCACGTGATGGGTCAGCTTTTCGAGGCGCGTCGTTTTTGTGTCCAAACTGTAGACTGCAGGTGTTGTGCCCAGATTCTCTCCGAGGAACACCACCGTCTTGTTGTCGCTGAGCCATTTCACGTTCGCGATGGCTTCATGATTCGATGAAGAGGACATGGTGATGAGAATGTCTGGCTTGGGGTTGTTGAAGGCATTCTTGCTGTGAAAAAGCAAAAGTGAATACTCGTTCGTGTTTTCTTCCAGATTTCCGCGTCGCACAACCACGACGAACTGCTCCCCATCTGGGGAGAATATCCCCACTCGGTCGTCAGGTGTTCCGCCGGCAAAGTACTGTTTGTCCGCCCAGACGGTCATCTGGATCGCGTCCGTTACTGCGACCCTGCGGCGTTCGGCCTTGGTGTCTTGCGCTGCCCCGCCGGACGTAACTAAAAACAATGAAATAGGGATGAGCGTAACGCAAAGGCAACGTCGAGACACACCTAGCACAAAGCCTCCTTTTGTTTGCCGAGCACACGCAAGCGGTTACGGCGAGTTTAAAAACTTAGTTTTAGGGACAGCTGCAACGAGCGGGGGCCACCCTCTTGGAAGAGGGCATTTAGCCCTCCCAGCCCGTGATTCAACATGGAAGCAGAACTGAGGAATGAGGGTCCCAGCCCGATGAAGGCCTGAGGATTGGCAAAGTTGGGGTGATTAAAAAGATTGAAAGCGTCGGCACGGAACTGGAGGTTGATCCGGTCGGTGAGAGAGAATTTCCTGCCGAGCGAGAAGTCCACCTCAGTCAGCCCAAAACCCCGAATGTCATTTCGACCTTCCGTTCCTTGTTGACCTTTCGCAGGCCGGGCGAATGCATTGGGATTCAAACTCTTCCCGCCTCCGGCTTGCGAATTCGGAATCCAAACGGGCTCTCCTGGAATTCTGTTTGGGCGTGGATTCGCCCCACCGATGTTCGCCGTTAGCACTGTGCCGTTGAAGGGAAATCCACTGCGGGCGACAACCTGCGTTTCGAGGGACCAGTTTCTACTCAAGCGCTCAAAGAACTCTCCCTTCTTGACAGCGGGCAGTGCGAACACGATTGCACTTGAAAGACTTTGGCGAACATCGAAGCTTGACGACGCATAGTCGTTCGCCGTGGAAATGACGGTGCTCGATACTGCATTTACGATGTCGTTCGACGCACTGTCAAGCGAATGCGACCACGCGTAATTGAAAAGTGCCTGGAGTCGAGTGGAAACCGGTCTGCGATATTGTACTTGCAGAGCGTTGTAATTCGAGCGAGCGTCATTCTGAGTTAGGATAAACGTGCTCGCGAAGTTTGCGTTGGGTTGCGCGAGTCCCTCTTGCCTCAGAAGGTTTCTTCCTGACTGGCCAACATAGGTGACCGACACTGCTTGCTGCCCCCCGAAAGATTTTTCGAGTGCGACGTTCCACTGGTAAGACCTCGGTAATTTCAGATCGGGGGAGTATCCACGGATGATGCCTGAGTAAGGAAGTTGTGTCGAAATCTGCGGAAGGAAAATCGTTGTGTCGCTCAGAGGCAACGGTGCCGAGACACAACACGTGACCGAGTCGTTCGGAAAGGAAGAAGCCAGGTAGCCTGACGCGTCGGCTCCTGTGTCGTAGAAAATGCCAAACCCTCCACGCAGCACAAAATCTCCTTTCGAGGTCAACCCGTATGCCGCTCCTACGCGGGGCGCAAAGTCTGCATAGGTCGTCTTCCAAAGAGGAGTTCCTTTGGGAGCGAGCGTGAGAGTAGAGGGAGTATCGACATTCTGCCATGATGCAAGCGTTGTCCCTCCCCGCGCCGATGGCGAGGGGTCCACTTCCCAACGAACACCATACGTGAGTGTTAGGCGCGGCGAGATCTTCCAGGCGTCTTGCGCGTAGACCGACGTGGACCGCACGAGGAAATCAGATGCGCGTGTCGTTTCACCCTGAATGAAAGCCTCTCCTGTGGACAGCAAACTGGGAAGATCGAACACTACGTATTCGAGCGAAGACTGGTACGGCCGCACCGAAAGGTAAATGGCACGGTAATCCGTACCGAATTTCAACTGATGCGTTCCACGTGTAACGGTCAAATCATCAGCGAAATTGAGTTGCGTACTGCGATTCCTTGCGGAAGGGCCGGTGGCGTATACACTGGTGTCGAACGTCCCGAACAACAAGAAGGAATTCGCCGCGTCCGAAAGATTCGGGGCGAGAGTACCCAAAGAAGGAGGGACGGCCCCTCCAAAGGAATCAAGGCTGTTGACGACGCCGGCAGTCTGCACTGAATAATTTCCACGTAGGCTATTTGAAACTCTTGAACTCATCGCTGCAGTGAAACCAACAGTGAGGGTTCTCGTGCCAACTTGAGTGGTATCTATTTCATTGAGGCCGTCCGTGCGGATGGCCGTCTCCGAGGGCGCTTCATTGTAGCGGCCAAAAATCGCAAATTTGCTGTTGAAGGTGTGATCGATACGAAGACTCCCGGCATTGAGGGTCGATGGGTCTGAATAGTTACCCGTAAAGTTCGCGACGTACGTGCCAGGTGTAATGGTTCTATCATCCGGTTCGGGATATGCGTTGAGGAAGGGCGCGATCTGTGCGCTGGCGATTGTCCGAGCGTAGGCGGATGGCACCTGGACAATCATTGTATTGGGCTGCCTCAGCCGTGCTCCCTCGTAGGAAAGAAAAAAGAATGTTCTATCTCGCTTGATCGGTCCTCCCAAGAATCCGCCGAAATCATTGTGGCGTTCTGGGGAACGCGGTTGTGCGGATCGGTTCGCAAACCAATCGTTTGCGTCTAGGACGTCATTTCGAAAGTATTCGTAAATTCCTCCATGAAGATCGTTCGCGCCCGAACGCGTCGTCAAGACCACCTGACCACCAGGGGAGCGTCCAAATTCGGGAGCGAACGACGAGGTCTCAACCCGGAACTCTTGGAGCGCCTCCACGGACACCAAGCTGCTCGTTCCCCCGAGAGCGCTAAACGCCTGAGCCGACCCCGTACCGGATGTCCCCAGCCCAAAGAACTGAGAAACACCAAAATTTGCCGAGACGCCGTCCACCAAAAAGTTATTCGCACTGGTACGTTGGCCCGCCACGCTGAATTGACCTTGGCTGCTAGAGTTTGACGGAGCGATCACCACACCAGGCGTCAACTGCAATAACGTATTGAAGCTGCGCCCATTTAGGGGCAAGTTCTGTACCAAGGTTTGATCAATGACCGTGCTAACCGATCCCGACGTGGTATTGATCAGTGGAGCCCCGCCCTCCACCGTAACCGTTTCAGATACAGAACCGACCGGCAGCGTGAAGTTGATCGCCAGAGCATCCTGAACGTTCAAGGTTATGTCCGGTTTGATGAGCGTCTTGAATCCAAGCTTCGCGACTTGAAGACGATATGACCCAGCGGGAAGATTCGGCAGAACATAAACGCCGTCGCTGTTCGTCTTCGTATTGCTCTGTACGCGGGTCGCGTCGTTCACGACCGTGATGTCAGCACCAGCGATCACTTTTCCCAACGAGTCATACACAGTTCCGCTGATCGTTCCATCGGGAGATTGCGCGTGCCCTGCGCGGATGAATAGAACACTTATGAAAACGACGATTATGATTTGACGCAATCGCACGCGGCATCTCCTCTGGCAAGCCGATTCGGCCACACTCTCTCGGTCTACGCAGGAGAATTCACGGATGTACCAAATCCTTCACCGTCGAAGGACGAATTGACAATATCAGACCAATCTTCGATTAAGGGTGATTCGGAGCGACTTGCAGGTAAGCGGAGAGGAGCGGTTTGCCGCTTGGTTTTTGACTTCCACCGTTTGGTTCGATCGTTACGAAGACCGCATCAATTTCATCAAGAGCTTTCGGGTCATCGAATTTAAGAACCCATCTTTTCTTCGACGCATTGTCTTGATAGAAGATTCCAAGGTTCAAGGATTGTTGTTTGTCTGGGCCACGACGGCCCCACGCCTGGAATGTGCTGGCATTTCTCACTCCCGGCTCTTGGTCCAAGTCATACGCGTAGAAGATGAGCGATTTGCCCTTTGTATAAAATACGCGGCCGTAGGATTTCTGCGTGGATCCATCACGCGCAACATCGTAAACGTCGACTACGTAAAGTTTTCGCGCACCCATTAGGTCTCGAATGTCACGGTCATGCGCAAGAAGCTCGTCTTGTTTCGCGACCGTCTCACCCTGAGCACGAAGCTGTGTGGAAAGATCCTTAATCTGATTTTGCAGACTGGCGTCCCGCCCCGCATCTAAGGCTCGCTGCTGACTCATCGAGTCAAGGTCCGATTGCATCTTTTGCAGCGAGGCTTGGGCCGCCTCAAATTTTCGTGAAAGAGCTGCTCGTTCATCCACGACTCCCTGCTTGTCAAGAGCGTCGTTCTGGAGAGAATGTTCGAGGTTGGCCTGCGCAGCCTTCATTTCAGTCAGCGATTTCGACTCTTGTTCGGTTTGATGGCGCAACTCGGCGATGACTTGATCACGCTTGGCCAGTTCTGTTTTTAGGACTTCGCGATCATGCGCCGCATCGCTAATACGCTGTTCCAGAGCCTCAATCTGACCGTTTGCACTGCCAGAAATCCCATGAGCTACTTGAATGTTGCGATCGTTCGTAACGCGGTACGCATAAATCCCCAACGCGACCGTTAGCAGAATGCAGGCGGCAAACGGCATCCATACATAGGTCCAGTTTACTTGTGACGGTCGGTAGCGATATCTCCCTGCGAACGCAAACCCTCTTTTTTCTCCATTTCTTGCCACCAGTTCCTTCGCTTCCAGAGGTTCTGAATCTTCGGACTTCAGTGAACGCGAACCGGCTAATTCTTTCTGAGGTAATTGGGCGTCTGCCAAACCTTCGGATGAAACCAGAGACAATTTGGAGGCTAGCAGGGGCACGCCAACATCGACGGCAGCCTCGAACTCTTTCAAGGCTTTGCGGCATTCGGCACACCCTGAGAGATGAGCTTGAAGCTTTTCTTGTTCTTCGTCGGTTAGATCGCCCGAGGTCGAGACCGCGCAAAGCTCAAGGAATTCCTCATGCGGTCCCTGCTCCGACCGCTCCCGACCTGCTTTTTCTCCAGAACTATTTACCATACGGTCCAACAACCCGCACATTACTCCTAGCCATGTGCTTTCGCAACTGAGCCAAGCCCCGATAGTAGTGGTGCCTGACGTTCCCGTGAGGTTGGCCCAATTTGTCACTGATTTCGGCCAGAGTGTATCCTTCAAAAAAATGCAGTGTCAGCGTTTGACGTTGATCCTCGGACAAAGACTCGATCACCTTTTCTAAACCATTACGCCCAAAAACCGTCTCTGCGGAATAATCGTTCTCAGTGGTCGCAGCACCGACCACTTGCTCAGAAATGCCTTCGATTTGCTTGTACGTGTAGAACTGACGCGTAACCAGATACCGACGCCGTGAGATCGCTCTGTGATACAGCATCTGCACAATCCATGAGCGCGCCGAACTTTTTGCACCATCAAAGATCACTGCTTTTCGTTGGATGAATAAGAACAAATCCTGCACAAGGTCTTCAGCTTCTGATCCGTCTCCAAGAATTCGCGCCGCTATGCTTCGTAAGAGACCGCCATATCGTTCAAACAGACATGCAAGGGCCTGTTGGTCACCTTCAGCGAATCGAGCCAGCAGAATGTCGTCGGTGGCTATCGCATGGTCGAAGTGTTCCTCAATTGAAAGAGAGATGTCCGCCGCGGTTTCCGCAGAAAGCGGCAGTATAGGAAGCCGAGCTGTCACCGAGTGTTCGATCTTGCCCTCGCAAACGCCGCCTGGCCAAGGAACCATTTGGCCGCTGATCGTGCGCGCATACTAAATGATGGGTTTTCCCCGTTGGTTTAAATCCATCATCCTCGCCACACTGAATACCTCATGCCGCATCCTCGGCAAATTCAACCGAGATCAGGCCCTGAAAGAGCCTTCGGAAATGTGCTGCGCGAAATTCGAGAAGCGGCAGGGCTTTCCCAAATGGACGTTTTTGTCAAATTCGGGATAGACCGAACAGTCTTGAGCGCACTTGAACGGGGCCTGCAGAGTCCAACTCTTAGAACTATTGTTCGGTTTTCGCGGGCGTATCGACTTACGCCGACCGAGTTGATGCGTCGGATGGAAAAGTCCCGCTTCTATACTCGCTGATCGAGTGCTGTGCATTCGAGGAAAGCCTAAAGATTAAATCGTTCATGTATATGTGTATTACGCATGTTTTCGCCTGTCAAGTATATCTATCATGTCCTGTAATTGTATCCCTTCCATCTATACCTTGGCTATGCGATGAGCCAAGACTTGGGCACACTCTTCCGCAAGCAGCTCGCTCGGCTTCGAGACTCTAAGGGGCTTTCTCAGGTCAAATTGTCGGAAATGATCGGTGCTGGTCAGCAATATGTTGGACACGTTGAAACTGGTCGCATCAAGACCCCGCCGCTCAAGAAAATGAAGAAACTTGCGAGCGCGCTCAACGTTTCTGTCGGAGACCTCTTTTTCATCGAAGGACTAGATGATAGCGCTGAGATCCTTCGAAGCAGAATTCATGCGCTTGCCGAGATTGACGACGCCAATCAGCTACGACAGTTTTATCGGCTCATGCTCGTTTCGCTTGAAAAGAAATCTAAGTAAGTTTGCGTGGCGACGGTTTCCGAGTTAGCCATGCCGGATCTCATTTGAGGAAAGGTCTAGACGGCACGATCTTCACGTCTGGCTCTTCATATTTCGCGTGAGACCTCCAATTGAACATTAAATAGATTGCACTCGAAATCGTGCTCGTCTCCCCATGCCACGATCGTAATAACCGGGATGCTATCGATTTGAAAGAATGTCTCAAATACCGTGTCGCCGCCTACTTTGAGTTTCACCACTCCAGCGGACCCAACTTCAAGCGAAAAACTAATTGGACCAGAAACGTCTAATCGGCCTAGAGGGAGATCCGGGTCAAGACGAATCCCGGCGCGGTAGGCAGTCAGGAACCAAATGTCGCTGTTTTCGTTCTTGCCCAGATGTACAAAGACATTCTGCCCCGGAGTCTGGACTGAGCCAGTGCTAAATATAGGTTCTCGAGAGTCAGCGTATTTGAATCCGACTCGAAAGTGAGGACTGAAGCTCTGGATCTCGCCGCCCAATGTTACCGATGCTCCACGGTAGGCCGCCAGTGGGATTGCACGGTAACTTGCCCACTGTGGTGCAATCCCCTTTGTTAAATGAATATTGCCGAGCGATACTCGTTCCCGCTTGCAATTTATGGAAGGATTGGCTGGGGTTGTCTTATGATTCGCCGTTGCCACCCTGGCTGCAACAGCGTCGTCGTAAGCCTTTCCAATGCTTAACCGAAAGAGGCGCCTGAGGTCATCCAAACTATTATAGGTGTGAAAAAGAACGCCGAGGCTACTGACCTTATCCCTAAAGTGCCGAACGAGCATCAGTTGGTAAGGGTCAATATTGTCGGGACACATCGGCATATTGCTGAAGAACAGTAGTATCTGAACAGGATTTCCGCGATACACCAATTCAATTGAACGGTCGAATTCTTCTTCCGTGCCAGAATTGGCTCTGGGTGTTGGCGTGCCCATGCGGCATCCAATAAGGGCGACGAATATCTCAAATGTACGAGATTGCTTATTGATGACCGATTGAGCGTACTCACCCGCACCAGCACCTATATCTTCCGGCCAGCGAGTGATTCTGATCGATGGGTCACCGCGCGCTGTACAGTGGTCAGATAACGCACGGGCTTCATCCAGAACAATGGGGCGGTCAGTTTGCATATCTGACGGTGACGCCAGGAATAGGAGAACATCCGAACTGCCTTCATTTCTGAGCATCACTGCCTCGACATTCTCAGTCGCACCGCTTCAACTACGCATCCTCGATCGTGGTCAGCTATTCATTGGAGCATGAAATTCGCCTAATATTATATGTGGTACGTTTCAGCGAGGAGGACACTGAACTTTTCCTAATCTTGCACAATTTAGACGTGGAGAGGAAATCAGCGGCCCGTTCTCTGCGTTGTCGTTCGGTTAAAAGCCGGCTACCCGCAAGACAAACCCCAAAGCTAGCGCTTCGCCATTTTCTGAGCCATGTGGAGAATAAGCTTGCGATTGGCTTCTTCAGTCTTGCCCAACAGGCGGCGAAGCTTGCTCAGATAACGAGCATCTTTGCCGGCGCTTCCCCAAGCGATATCGTCGGACGACTTTCGCTTTATGAGGTTTGGCAGTTTTGGTGGCTCTTCACCGTCATAGAAAAGTTGATAGAGCGGAATCTCAAGTGCACGGGCTAGCTTTTCCAGCGTTTCAATGGCAGGTACCGTATGGCCATTTTCTACGCGGGAGATATAACAACGAAGCAAGCCAGTTCGCTTTTCGATATCGCCCTGGGAGAGTTTCTTTTCCTCACGCATTTCGCGGAGGCGGTCGCCGATAATCATGGTGCATTATTACATCCACTTTTGTACCGAGCAAGCGCTTCGCTCTATGGGCGCTTGCCGGTCATGCCGACCGTTGCTCGCTCATTTTGGCGAGCAAAACATGATTGGCAGCATTTCCCCTCATGCGAAAGACGATAGCCGCCGGACGTATTGACTCTCTGAAGGTCTAAGGCGTAGCATCCTCCTGAACGGTGACGGTATAAAGACGTAACTACCCGATTCTGATCATCGTGTGACGGCTTTGCCGCAGCCGGAAATCCCACCGTCTCTTCGAGCGGCGTCGTCATGAGAGCATCTGCTTCAACTCGACACGAAAACACTCGCCGACGTTGGGAGTATGTCGGGTCGCTCGTCATAGCGTCTGCTCTGGTTGTGCTGCTTATTGCCGCGTTTGGACCCCGAACTTATACCGCCACTGTATCGTCCCTTTTGTTGACTCTTGTCCTCGTCGCTCTGTGTGTGGCGATCACTCTTCACGTCCGCTTCATGGTTTTGGCGCGTCGAGAACAGCGCGAGACTGCCGGCATCCTTGATGCCACGGAACGCGAATTTCAATCCATTTTCGACAGCGCCCTTGATGGCATTCTGATCTTGGATAATCGAGGAACTTGTGTCGAAGCAAACCCAGCTGCCCTTCACCTTCTCGGGGCGGATCGCAGTCAGCTCGTTGGTCAGTCGATTCAAAGATTCCACGCACCAGTCGATGATTTCGAGAATAAATGGATGCGCTTCCTCGATCGCAAAGAAGACCACGGTGAAGCGCAGCTCATTCGTTTGGATGGCGGCGAGTTGTTCGTCGAATATACCGCCAAGTCGAATTATCTCCCGGGAAGACACGTTGCCGTTCTTCGAGACATCACTCTAAGAAAACAGGTAGAAGCAGCTCTCCGGGAAAGCGATGAGCGCTTTCACCAGATGGCTGACAATATCCAGGAGATTTTTTGGATGCTCGACGCGCGAACGAAGCATGTCCTCTACGTCACCGACGCGTATGAGACGATTACGGGCCGTTCCTGTGCGTCGCTTCGCGACAATCCGACTTCCTATCAGGAAATGTTCCACCCTGAGGACCGCGTTCGCGTTCTCACTCGTCTCGAAGAAGCCACGCACTCAGGAGTATTCGACGAAGAATTTCGAATTGTTCGTTCTGACCAAGCAGTCCGATGGATTTCGGTCCGTGGTTTTCCAGTTCGTGATTCAGCCGGTGCGGTCGCCCGCCTCGTCGGAATCGCCCAAGACATCTCCGCGCGGAAATCCGCTGAGGAGCAGATGGCAAGAAATCTCAGCCTGGCCGAGTCCGCATGGGCCGAGGCGGACGCCTTTCGCAAGACAACGCTCGCTCTTACCCAGAACCTCAGAATGGATTGCGTTCTAGACACCTTGCTTGAATCTCTTTTGAAGCTTATTCCGTGTGAATCTGCTCGTGTCCTCCTGGTGGAAACGGATACGCATCTTTTTCTTCAGCGTGAGATTCAACATCCCGAAGCAACCCGGCGCCCTCCCAAGTGCCCCGATACCATCGACGCCCGGGACAGCTATTTCCTTATGCGGGTCCTTGCCACTAAGAACAGCGTTCTCATCCCTGACACCGGAGAAGAGCCGGAATGGCCGGCGTTCAGGGGCCATGCACACATGCGCTCTTGGCTGTGCGTTCCGCTTATTGCTTCCCACCAAGTGCTGGGCGTGTTGTCACTGGGTGATACGCGGACTCACGCGTTCACTCAGGAACATTTGCGCTTGGCCAAGTCGCTCGCTATTCCCGGCGCTGTCGCCATCCAGAACGCGCGCCTTTACGAGCGTGCTGAAATATATGGGGCGGAGCTCGAACAACGCCTAACCGATCTGGAACAGACGGAACAAGCATTGAAGAAGGCCGAAGAAAGCCGAAATCTCTCGGAGGACAAATTCACCAAAGTCTTCCAATCGAGTCCAATCGCATTTTCAATCACAACTGTGGCCGATGGCCGCTTCATCGATGTAAACAAAGCGTTTGAACAGAGGTACGGCTACTCTTGCAAGGAACTAATCGGCCGCACGGTATTCGATATCGGCGTATGGGATAGTCCAGGCGAGCGCCCAAAGATGCTGAATGAGGTCCGGAAACACGGGCAAGTCAGGAATCGCATTACACGTTTTCGCACACGCTCGGGCGAATTGCTCGACACGATATATTCCGCCGACATCATCGAACTCGACGGCGAGCAGTGCCTACTGGCCGTTTCTGAAGACGTACAAGATCGTGTAAACGCCACCGCCTCGCGCGCCCCCAATGCCGCTCTTGCCCACTAAGTATTGCCCTTGTTCCCGATGAGGTCTTCAGACACCTACATCGAAGCTAGGTAGTTTTTATTTTCGGAGTATAATCCGACTAGTAAAGTACATTCTCGACGAGGCAGCACGATTTCGATCTAACCCATGCCTGTCACTACCCATTCAGCTGCCGGGACGGCTGCCGGATTCAGTTATCAATTTGAACGCGCTCTCTATTGGCTAGCACAGAGCCCGGCTGGAGCAGTCATTGGGGTCGAAACAGAGGATGATGTTGTGGTTCGGAGCGCAAGCGGGTCGCTATTCGAGCAGGATAAGCATTCTATCCGCAGTGACGCCCATCCGTTTGGCGATCGATCCAAAGACCTGTGGAATACCTTATCGATTTGGCTTGAAGCGGTAGATAAAAAACAAATCGCAATTGAATCAGCCCACTTCTTGATGGTCACCAACAAGCTGCTTCCAAAGTGCGTTGCGAAGCAAATTGACGGTGCCACGTCTGAGCCTCGCGTTACTGCGTGCATCAAGGCATTGCAAAAGGCGGGGGAGAAACCTCCTGCACACATAAAACTCTTGGTCAAAAGCGTTCTTTGTGCCGATTCACGCGACACCTTGCGCGCGCTGATTGCCAAGATCAACGTAGTTGATTCATCTAAAGCAACCAGCACTCCACAACTGCGGCAGAAAACCATCTCGCATTTGCAATTACCCGACTGGTGTTTGTCGAGCGCCGATTCAATAGCTGATGAGCTTTTAGGCTGGCTCCACAAAACCGCAATGGATTCGTGGTGCCAGAAGCAGCCCGCTTGGATACAACGCGACCACTTTATTAACCAGCTTCATGCAATTGTTGACCGACGGAAGCGCCAGATACGCCGAGAGCGAGCCGAGCATTTGATCCCCATAACGGACGATATTGTGGGAAATGAAAAGGGCCGGCCTTTTGTTAAGCAGCTCTACTTGGTCACCGAAGACGACGCGATTGTCGATACGTCGATCCGGGAATTCATTCGCTGCAATATCGAGAAGATACGACTTTCCAAAGAAGGCAACGTCACCGACGAGGATTGGACAACTTTCGAGAGCATGCTCCTCTCGCGCTGGGATAAGATTCGTTCTCGAGTCGTGCGTATGAGGAGCGAGAGCGCCGAAGAAGTCGTCGGTTTTGAAATCTTTACTGAAACCACAGAGGATTATCGGGAAAAGCTCGCGGGGACTGATACCGAACAAGTTTACCTTACCTCGGGAACATACCATCGCCTCGCGGACCTGCTACGTGTTGGCTGGCATCCTCGTTACGTGGACATTATCGGAGAACTTTTGAAAACATCATGATCGATGTCCTATTCGAGCAACGCGTGACTCAAAATACGGGCCTTGCGGCTGAAGCAATTTGGCAGGCGGTGCACGAAGCGTATCAGGCAAACAACCGCGCCGAGGGGGTATCGTTTCCGTTGGCCTTCCTGGTGCTGCCACTTACTTTTCATCAACGGACCGCAATTTCACTGGCGTCCAGAACTCAACCCGGAGCTCTCTACAAAGCTCTCTCAGACGACCGCGAAATCATCGTTGGTCTCCAAGCTAGGTTACAAGGTATGTCAGAGCGCACATTCCACGCCCTTTCGATAGGTTTCCAGACGGGTTTAATCCAATTAGACCAGGACCAACGACGCCAATTAATCCCCGGCAAGAAATCCCCTCCCGTCACTCACTTGACTGAGGAAGTGAAAACCATCATGGGAGCGGCCAAGCGTGTCGGTCGGGCTCTTGCGGAAATGAGCGTCGTACAACTTGTCACACACTTGAACGTGAGATTCTGATGCGACTTACTATCCTCAAAGTCATCCTTTGGCCGAAAGACTTAACTCAGAGTGTCCGAATCATCGAGTTTGCCCCTGGCAAGATCAACGTCATTACTGGAGAAAGCGGGACCGGCAAATCGGCTCTCACATGGATTATCGATTATTGTCTTGGCAGCGAGAAATGCTCTATCCCAGTCGGATCGATTCGCGACGTCACAGGTTGGTTCGGGCTCCATCTTAAACTCGCTAACACGGAAATGATCGTGGCCCGGCGAAATCCCGGAGATCAGCAATCGACTACCGACTTTTATTGGGCGGAAGGATTGAATCTACTCGTTCCTACGTCCGTGGAGAAGAATGCCCGCGTCGAGGACCTGAAGAATCGTTTCAACCAAATCTCCCATCTGCCCTCGCTTGATTTCTCAATGGACGAAAATGTCGGCTTCGGTGGGCGTCCGAGCTGCCGCGACATGGCTTCATTCAATTTTCAGCCTCAGCACATCGTCGCAAATCCGTATACGTTCTTCTACAAAGCCGATACCACCGAGCACCGAGAAAAACTTAGAATCATCTTTCCGCTCGTCCTCGGGGCGATCAATGCGTCTACCCTGGCTACCCAGCGTGAACTGAAGGACGCGGAACGTGAGCATGACCGCCTTCGCCGCGAACTGGAAGCGCGTCTGAGCGCTGCGCGGGCTTGGGAAGCTGAAGTTGAAAGTTACTACCTTCAGGCTCGGGGCCTAGCTCTGCTTCCAGATTCCCAGCCACCTGCAGGTGATTGGCCTTTGGAGAAATACATTCTCGAACTGCAAAAGGTGCCTGCGCTTGTCCGCGCGATGGATATTCCTGACGTCCAGGAAGGCACTAACGAAGCCGCTGCCACAGAGTTCAATCGCGTCGTCAATGAGGAAGATCGGTTAGCTCAGGACATCGGATCTACTCGTCGGAGACTAGACAAAATCGAGCAGCTTTCTACCTCTGTCGAAGAGTATGGCCTCAGCCTTACCACCCAAGAAGATCGACTTCAAGGAGTCGGCTGGTTCGAGGAGAAACTGCAGAATACGCATGAATGTCCGGTTTGTGCCGCTGTGCATGTGTCGGGCAACTTTCGGCTCGTGGAGTTACAGACACTCGCCCGCGAGATGAAATCGCTGACTGCCTCTGTTCATCAGGCTCCCCCCAAGCTCGATCATGAGCTCGCAGCCTTGCGACTTGAATTGCGAGAAAAAGAAGGGTTACTTGCCAAAGCGCGCCACAAGAGGAAATACCTGGAGGATCGGACTGCCGCTTTGTCTGCTCAACGTCAGCGCGTCCGGCAAATCTACCTTTTCGTCGGACGCGTCGAACAAGCTCTGGAGAATGTGGTGGCCAGCCGCAACGTTGAAGAGCTTCGAGCAAGCGTGAATACGTTGGCGCAGAAAATCGCGGGCTTGAAGCAAGAGCTCGATCCGCGCACACAACGCGCACGCCTCGAGGCTGCTATTGAAAAGATTTCTGCGAGAATTGCGTACTACGCCCGCCTTTTGCAATTGGAGCACGCCAATGAAAATGTCCGGCTTAACCTGCGAGAATTGACCCTTCAGTTCAGCCCACTCTCGGGACGTACTGATTTTCTGTGGGAGGTAGGAAGCGGGCAAAATTGGGTGGGCTACCATATCGCGGGTCTGCTCGCGTTGCATGAACACTTCATCAGCACGCCGCAAAACCCCGTGCCCCGGTTTCTCGTCATCGACCAGCCAAGCCAGGTTTATTTTCCTGAGGCTTGGCCCTCACTCGAACAAACCCCCGAGGCGGCCGGTAAAACTGACCGTTCCCCGGATATCGACGGTGTGCATCGTATTTTCAACGCTCTTTCAGCTTTCTTCGATGCGGTATCGACAGAGTTTCAGATTATTGTCACCGAACACGCTGGCTCCATCACTTGGAACGGAATTCCTCATGTGCATCTTGTAGCGAATTGGCGCGAAGGACATGACGAGTTTCTTATCCCCAATGCGTGGCTCACACCAAAGGACGTCACCTAGTCCTTTGCCGCTTCTCAACTCCGCTGGCCGTCACTCCGACCGAATCGCACAAATCTCCCTGACCGCGCGCGCGACATAGCAGCATGCGTCCATCGCACGCCGGTTCGCTTTTCCGACCACGCGTGCGAGGGGTTTCGTCCCGCTCGGAAAGTTTCAGGGCACGATTCCTTGACGCGCCCGGCGTTGTCCCCCTACGGACGCGACATCCGAAGAATGTCTAAGAAGTGAGAACAGGTCGACTCCCTTTTTGTGATCGCAGGTAGGGAACGGCCTGAGACGCCGGAGCATCTCATGATGACCGCGTCCTACTGCGATTGCCTTATCTGCCGGTTGGAATCGAGTCTCATCGCCGAACTCAGCGATGATCGAAGCAAAGAAGAATTTCGGCTGTTCGCCGCTTCGAGCCCAATACTGTCCCCCTTTCCGACCACATTCGAACTCATCCGGCAACTTCACGACCACGACAATCACGTGGAAAAACCGTCTTCCGATGAAGTGATTCTCGATCTTTTGACACGAAATACCGAAACGCTTTTCCGACCCTTGTGGCAGCGGCTCTTACTGCTGGTCTTCATTCCGACCGTTCACCGTACGACGAGCCAGATCGCTGGAACATTTCCATCACTGACCCGTGACGATACCGCCCAACATATTTTTGCCGTGCTTCTCGAATTCCTCGATTCCAAGGAACTGCATTCGCGCCACTCCCACCTTGCGTTTACCATCGCACGAAAGATACGCCGCAGCGCATTTCGTTGGGCCATTCGCGAGTCTCGCAGATCTTTGGGGGATGAAACGGATGCGACCTCCCCGACTCCCACGGAACAAGCTATGGTCGAAGAGAATCCACACTACAATATTGTGCTCCATCAATTTCTCGATAACTGCCAGCGCAAAGGATTGCTTTCCATCGAAGAGCGCGAACTGCTGACGCAGTTCAAGCTCGAAGGAATGTCCGGACCGGAGCTCGCCGGTCGCAATGGCCATTCCGCTGTTGCCATCCGACATCGCGTCCAGCGGGTGATCGGGAGACTCCGCCGCGCAGCTCAGATTTCCGGCAAAGGTATGCCCGAACAACTAAATCTCTTCGTCCCATGAATCGCTTTTCTTCGGCGGCGGACGTTCGGGCAAGCGAATCGCATTTTATAAGTAGGTACTGACTAAAGAATATTTCGCTAGTACCCGGTCCGTTTTCCATTTCCCTGGCTGATTAGTATAGAGAGGGGAGTTCCCGCCGGTTACTCCCGCGGACAGAGCATCACCGATTCCTTTGGTGAGTTCCTCTGTGTCGCGTACGGCCCGCAGACGGGGACGGACGCGATTGTGGGACAAAGCTGTCATGGAGCGAATGCTCTAAGTGTGCCTGGACGGTAAGTCCAGGAACCGGCGCGAACAGCCGTCCCTTCAATCGCCATCCGTATTCCTCCTGCCGCCCAATCTTTCGGGGACTCCCTCTCACCGGCCCATTTTCAATATTCGGAAGAGACAGGAGATCCCCAACATGAACCGATTGTTTCGCATGTGCCTGTGCACCGCATGGCTGCGTTCCCCCCTGGTCGCCATTGGGCTCGCGCTTCTTCTCGCGGCTCCGGCCTTCGCTCAGGGAGCCTCTCCATGGGAAAACGCTGTAGGTGTGCTGCAGCAGGCTTTCACCAGCACTATCGCTCGCGGACTCTCCCTCGTTGCCATTGTTGTCTCCGGCCTCACCTTCGCGTTTGGCGAAGGCGGCTCGAAGCGCGTGCTCGCCGGCGTCCTCTTTGGGGTCGGCATGGCTATCGCGGCCGTGAATTTCCTCGCCTGGCTCTTTCCTGGCGCCTGAAGTTCGAGCGTTCCGATAGGAGAAAAGCATGGCGGAAGCACGGCGCATCAACAAAGTTCATCGGTCGCTATCGCGGCCACTCACGATTCTCGGGGCCGAGCGAAAGCTTTTCTTTTTTGCCATGTGCCTGGGCGCAGCCACCTTCAACCTCCTGAACAGCCTGTCCGGCGGGTTGCTCATGTTCTTCCTGCTCTATTTCATGGCTCGCTGGGCCACCCAGACCGATCCACAGATTCTGCGGTTTCTTCTCAGCGCCGCGAAACTCCGCGCGCAGTACGACCCGATGAAGTTCAGCCCAATTGTCGTCCGAAGGGATGTCCGTGCTCAGGCTTAACCGTATCTTCAAAAACTATGGAGAGACCGGGTCGCTCAGCGAGCAGATCAACCTCTTCGGTTTCATTGGCCCCCACGTCTTTCTCACCAAGAGCGGTGAGGTCGGCCTTATCCTCGAAGTGCGTGGCGTGGACTATGAGTGTCTTGACGGCGCTTCGATCGATGGCTTCACAAAACGTCTTGAGTCCGCGCTGAAGCTTTTCGATGAGAACTACCGCATCTACCAATACCTGTTCAAGCGCAACAACGAAATCATCCCTTACAAACTGTACGGCAACCCCATCGTGGACACGGCGATCAAGACGCGCATCGCCTATCTCGCCAGCAAAGCCGATACGCTCTTTTCGCTTTCGGTGTACTACGTCGTGCTTGCCCAGGGAGTGCAGGCATCGCATCGGCTCGCCAGCACGCTCGCCGACTTCCCCAAAAATCCGAAAAAAGCTGTCGCCGAGATTCGCGCGCATTTGTCAGCGCGAAAACAGACCGTCGTTCTGGGGCAGCACGTCGACAACGCGCATGCAGCCCTACTTCAGAAAGCCCGCAGCTTCATGCTGCAAGTCAGCGACTTTCTCACGGTTCGACTACTCGACAAACAGGAAGCCTTCCGGGTTCTCAAGCGCACGCTGAATTTCCGTCCCGACAAAATCGAGCTTGCCAAACTCAAACACGACACCTTCCTCGATTACTACCTTCCTGAATCTTCCCTCGAATGCCATCGCGGACATCTACGAGTGGACGATTACTACGTCAAAGTATTGACGCTGAAGGAGCGCTCCGCTCAAAGCTTTCCTCTCATCTTCAAACGTTTGCTCGAAGTCGAAGCCAACTATTACGTCGTCACGGAATGGAAGAAGGAAGATTCTGGGAAGACGCGGAGAGCCATCCAAACCAAGCGCCGCCATTTTCATAACACCAAACGCTCGTTTGTCAGCCAGGTCAATCTCAATGACGCGGCTCCCCAAGACGTGCTCCTGGATGATTCGAAAGAGAGCCAAGTTCGAGAACTCGGCGAGGGTATCAAGGAGATCGAGCTGCACGGAAACTACTTCGGCCAGTTTTCACTGACCGTCGTCATTTACGATCTCGACTTGGCGAAGGTAGATCGGGCCTGCGCCGACTTTTACAAAGTCTTCAGTGTCCATGATGCGCAGCTCTACGAAGAAAACTACAATCTCCTGAACGCCTTTCTTGCCTCCGTCCCCGGCAATCACGTCTTCAACATGCGTTCTCTGTATCTACTCAACACAAACTACGCGGACTTCTCGTTTCTCTTTACCCTTCACTGTGGCGAGCCGCGTAATCCCCATCTCCGTCAGGAATATCTCGCCGTTCTGGAGACCAACCACCACACACCGTACTTCTTGAATCTGCATTACCGTGACGTGGCGCACTCCATGATTCTGGGCCGGACTGGTGCGGGCAAATCGTTCCTTCTCAATTTCCTCATCACCAATCTCCAGAAGTACGAGCCGCATACCTTCGTCTTCGATCTGGGTGGAAGCTTCGAAAGCCTCACGCACCTTTTCGGTGGCTCGTATGTTCGCGTCGGTCTTGAGTCGGAAGATTTCAAGATCAACCCGTTTTCGCTGCCGCCGACGAAGGAGAATCTCGATTTCCTTGCCCTCTTCCTGAAAGTGCTGATTCAAGGCCAGAAAGCGGGCGATCTCGACCCCGCTACCGAACGCGACCTGTATCACCAGGTCGAAAATCTGTACGCCGTCGATCCGGCACTACGCACGCTCGGCGTGCTGGCCAACACGCTCGGGCATGACATTGCGAGCCGTCTCGCCAAGTGGACCCGAGGGGGCCAGTTCGGATTCTTGTTCGACAACGCCGACGACACGATTTCGTTCTCCCGTTTTCAATGCTTTGACTTCCAACGCATGAGCCAGTACCCGGAACTCTTGGAACCGCTGCTCTTCTACATCTTGCATCGCGCCAATGCTGTGATCGCAGACCGGGACATCGCTTCCGTCTTCAAGACCTTCTTTATCGACGAGGCCTGGGTGTTTTTGAAGAACCCGAGCATTCAACGCTACGTCGTCGAGGCCCTCAAGACCTGGCGCAAACACAACGCGGCAATGGTTCTCTCCACGCAGTCACTGGACGAACTGAAGCGTTCGGACATCCTCGACGTCATCATCGAAAGCTGCGCCACCAAGATCTTCCTCGCGAACCCGGATATGGATCGCGATCTATACCGGCGACAGTTTCATTTGAACGAAAACGAAGTGGAACTCATCGCGAATCTGATCCCCAAACAACAATTTCTGATCAAGACACCCGAGTTGGCGAAAGTCGCCAACCTCACCGTCGATGCCAAGAGCTATTGGCTCTACACGAACGATCCTTACGACAACAAGAAACGCAAAGACGCTTTCGAGACCTACGGATTTGAAAAAGGACTGGAAGTACTCGCGGGAGGAAAACCGTGATTCTGCTTTACGGTCTCGAATCGTGGACAGCGGGACGTGATCATCTGTATGACTTCCTCCCACTCGCAGCAGCGTGCTTCGCCACCGCAGCCATATTCGCGATCCAGTGGTTAGCCGGATTCGCTTCGCGTCGCGACCAAAGTTTTAGAACCAACAAACAATCTCAACAGGAGTAGACAAATGAAACAAATGATGCACAGTCCCTGGCACAGATGCTTTCTTCGCACCCTGGCGCTTGTCGTTGTGAGCATCGTCGTTTTCCCCTGCGCTCCAGCCAACGCCGCTGAGGATGGCGCCCGCGTTGTGAAATATGCGAAAGAGGACATCGTCCCCGTTCGCGCGAAGCTCCGCTTTTCGACGCTCATCGTCCTTCCGGATGACGAGGAGATTCTCGATTTCACCACCGGAGACAAGGAGTTCTGGGTTATCAACGGGGCGCATAACCTGTGCTACGTGCACCCGGCCCAGGCCGGTATCCGCAGCAATCTGAACCTCATCACGGCCAGCGGCCACGTCTATTCGTTTTTGCTGACCGAAATCAGCAACGAACCGAACGCGCAACCCGATCTCAAAATCTTCGTGGAACCGAAGGAAGGTTCCAGTGTTGCCGTAAATAGCGCGCTTCGCGGCTATGTGAGCGCTGGAGAAGCCCAGGCGTACAGGAAGGAACTCGAAACACTACGGGCGCACACTGCGGAACAGATCCGCGTTGCGGAGTCTCAATCCGCCGAACAAGTCAATCGCTTCCGCTCCGGCTACGCGACGAAACTCCAGTTCGACTACCCGCTCGACCCCAAGGCGGCGCGTGAGCCGTTCCTGGTCTCCGCCATCTATCACGACGATAGCTTCACCTACATCAAGTGCGCCGCGCGAGAAAAGCCGGTTCTCTATGAAATCAAAGACGGCAAGCCCAATCTGATCTCGTTCCAAGTCGAAAACGGCGTCTACATCGCTTCGAAAATCATCGATACCGGCTACCTCGCCCTCGGCAAGAAAAAACTGCCGTTTGCGCGGCGAGCAGCCACGAATTGAGGGGCGGATGATGACGCAAACCAGCCAACCCACTCAAATTCAGGAAAAGGCTCCGAAGCCTGCGGGGCTTCTGCCGAAAAACGTCCAGTCTTGGCTCCTCATCAGCTTGGCTCTGTTGATGGTCATCATCATGTGGCTCACCGGAGGGAAAAAGCCTCAGACGCCAGCCAAGACAATTTCGCAGGCGTCGATCGCGCAGGCACCCCTGGAGGTCAACGAAACCAAGATCGCCGAGATGCAGAATCGCATTCAGGAATTGCAGCGTCAGCAGCTTGTCGCGCAAACCGCTCTCACACAACAAACGCATCTGCTCGGTGCCGCCGAGCAAGAACCCCAGCAATCCCAACAACAGAATGGTGCGGGGGCCACAGCCGATCAGCGGCCAGAAGACCAAATCCAGTCCGAACGAAAAAGGCGAGCCTATGTGTCCCTGTTTGCGTCCAACGTCGCTCTCAGCTATCGGAAGGCTCCGGCAGTTGAGCCTCTGCCCGAATCTCAAACACTCTCCGCAAACACAATCCCACTGGGACCTGACCCAGTGCAGACGGCCCAGCTCTTGAAGGCCATGCAATCCAATGCAAACCCGCCGATTTCAGGTACTTCCTTGCTGGCACGGAACGATTCCGCGGAAACACGCAAGGACCGAAAGGAGGAAGGCAAGAACCCTGCCGCCGTGTCGGCTGGCGTCGCCAACGCGGCGGCGGGAAAAACCTACGTACTGTTTGAAGGAAACATTCTCGAAAGCATTCTCATCAACCGCCTCGACGGGGGCTTTGCCGGTCCCGTCGAGTGCCTGCTCTCAACCGACGTTTTTTCCAATGACCGCCAGCACCTTCTTGTCCCCGCAGGCTCGAAGTTGCTTGGTGAAACCAAGAAGGTGGAAGCGTTTGGTCAGACACGCCTGGCCGTCGTGTTTCACCGCATCCTGATGCCCGACGGATATTCCGTCAGCCTCGACCAATTTAAGGGGCTCAATCAGATCGGTGACACCGGCCTTCGTGATCAGGTCAACAACCATTATCTACGCATCTTCGGAGTGTCGCTGGCAGTGGGCGCACTCGGAGCCATAAGTGAAGCGGGTACCGGAGGCGCACTCAATGCCACGAGTGGGGACCTCATGCGCCAGGGATTTGCCGCTAGCACGGCGCAGTCCGCGTCGCAAATTCTCGACAAATTTCTCAACATCCTGCCCACGGTGACCATCCGGGAAGGCCACCGCGTCAAAGTCTACCTCTCGGGCGATCTCGCGTTGCCCGATTACATCAACCACAAAATGCCTTCCGATCTTTGAAGGCAGAAAGAAAAGGATGAAATCTCAATGAAAAGAAAAGCTCTCGTGTTCGTGCTCGTCCTCGGATTGTGTGTGGGCACCGCTTCGGCGCAGCTGGGAAGTGGAATCGTCTACGATCCGACGAATTACCAAAATGCGATTCTACGTTATCAGCAGCTCCAGCAGCACCTCGCGCAATTACAGAAAAGCTACGCCAAAATCACCTCCCAACTCAATCTGGCCATGCAGATGGCCACCTTCATCCGTAACATGCCGGCTCGTTACCGTGCTGTGTTTTCCCAATGGCGAAACGTCACCTCACTCAACACGTTTGGAAATACCGGCAATTGGATTAGCGGCATTAACTCCGGATTGCTTCCCAATATCAGCACTGGCTACCAGCGATCGACAACCCAGCTCTTGCCGTACAACACGGACCACCTGTCGGGGATGGATACCTCCGAGCTGGAGCGTGTTCACTCTCAATACGCGTCCGTCGAACTGGCGGACGGAGCAAACGTGAACGCCATGGCCACCATCGGCTCGATCCGCAGCAGCGCCCAAAACATCCAGACACAGATCGGAAACCTAGAACAAGACTCATTCTCAACCGACTCCGGTCTCAATAGTGAAGTCTCCGTTCTGAACAAGATCAACGGGTCCGGCGTCCTAACCCTTCGCACTCTGCAAGATTCCAACAAACTCCTCGCGTCGCTCCTCGAACAGCAAACCATCCTCGCCAAGCAACAGCGGGAAGCGATGACCAACAACATCAATGCCGACATCCAGCGCCAAGCCAGCCTGGCCAACAACATGGCGCAGGTTTCCGGCACCCTCACGAATTCACTTCAAACCTTCCGCATGCCGTAAGACTGCGGAGCAACGGGCCCCAAGCGTCGAAGGAGCTGACGGCAATGCAAACCGACTATCTGCAGTACATCTTCCAAGCCATCAACACCTTGCTCACTCAAAACCTCGGATTCTTCGACGCTATGGGCCAAAATTTGTTTCGGTCTTTCGCCACAATCCTGATTGCGTGGTACGGAATCAAATCCGCCCTTTCCTCCGCCAGCGGTAAGCATCCTTTTCACTTCGACAACTTCGCAAGCCTTTTGCTGACCATCAGCTTCGGCTTTGCAATGGTCAACTACTACAGCGCACCGATCCCGGGTGTCGGAGTCAGCTTCCACAATCTCGTCACCAATGAGGCGCAATTCCTCTCGGGCCAAATCGATCAAGCTCAATTGCAAACAGTGGTCACCCAGGTCGCGGATTTCGAAGCACGCATGGATTCACCCGGTTGGGGCGATTTGCTCGGAACCTTCATCTACGTCGTTGTCATCGTCTTGCTCGCCGCGGCTCAGGCCGTGTCCATTGTCATCATCGCGTACGGCTTCATCGCCACGGCTGTTTGTGTGCTGGTCGGACCAATATTCGTTCCATTCTTTATCGTCCCGAAAATGGAGTGGCTCTTTTGGGGTTGGTTCCGCTGCTTCATTCAGTACGCCTTCTATCAAGTTATCGCCGCAGCCGTAGTCTTCATCATCGGAAATCTCATGCTCGGCGCTTTGCGTCTCCCGCCCCCGGGCACACTCTCAACCGTGCAGCTCATCGCCTGGTTTCCGGTCCTCTTCATCACCTTCCTTGCATCCATCTATGTCCTCCTGAAAGTCCCCGCGCTCACCAACCATATTTTTAGCGGCACTGCCGGTGGTTCTTCTGCAGGTTTGCTCGAAGCACCAGCCGCTGCTGCTGCCGCTGTTGCAAGGGAGTTCTGATGGACCGCGACGACACATTCCACGATGCCAAGCGCCTCTACCTCGAATCCTGTGGGGATCCTATGGTGACGAACACCTATCTCAAGATCGCTTTAGTCCTCGTCTCCCTTGTGGCCGTAGGTCTGGCGCTTGTGGATTTGAAGACGATTCGCACGTTTCAGAATTTCCGCCCACTCGTCATCCGTATCAACGATCTAGGCCGCGCCGAGGCCATCAACTACCACAACCTCGAATATCAACCGCAGGACGCCGAAGCCAAGTATTTCCTGTCTCAGTTTTGCAACCTTTACTACCGCCGCAACCGCTACACGATTCAGGATGACTTCTCGAAGTCCCTGTACTTCCTCGACGGCAAGCTCGCCAACGGCATTCTCGACGCGTACCGCAAGGACGACATCATCAAGAAATTCATCACCAATACCTCCGCTCCCGAAATCGACGTGGACGTGAAAAAAGTTGCGCTGGAAGAGATGCAAACACCACCCTTCCGCGCGCGCGTGGACTTCTACATGGTCTACTATTCGCCCGCCGACCATAGCGAGCTGAAACGCGATTTGTACACCGCGACGTTTGTCTTCCTGTTCAAGGGGCAGGTGCCGAACGAACTCATTCCCATCAACCCACTGGGAATAACGGTCACCTACTTCCGCGAAGACCAGGCGTTCAAATGAGACGTCCAGTCCTCACGCAAACCGAAGAGGTCGCGGGCGGACGCAGCGCAACCTCGGCCCAACCTCGGCGCACCACATCTTCCTTTACCCCGCGATTCTCCGCCTCAAATCGGCCACATCCCCACCCACAGGTTTCTACTCCGCGAACAACCGGCGCGCCTCAGGAGAGCCTCCGTTGCTTCCTGCTTACCGCCCGCTCCCAGAAGCGGAATTGGTTTGTAGGACAACCCTCAAGAAGAGCGGGATATTCGCGATGATCGCCAACGCACTCATTCTTACGATCACGATCCTGCTGGGCTACGGGTTTTGGCTGCTTGACCAATTGAAGTTCATGGCGCGCTACAAAGCAGTTCTGTACCACGCCTACGGGCCCACGATTCTCATTTTCATGGCTGTACTTTCCGCGAATCTCTTTGCAGCCGCGCTCGCAATCAACCGCCGCTTTTTCCTCAAGAATACGGGGCGCAAACTGTCCCACCTCGACAAGCAATTCAACGTCAGCCACGCGGACATGCCCGTTCCCGTAAGCGACGAGGATTTCAACTAATGTCGCGCGACGCTTTTTCCCACGATCCGCAAGACGCCGGCGACGTGCGCGACACTGCCACGCGCGATTCCGGCAGGCCGAGCAGGCCCCCATCCTCCGCGACGCGGGACACCAACAATTCATTCTCGGAAGCGATTGGTCGTGGTGAAAGCACCGAGCCTCGGGAGCAACCTTCTGCACGCGACGAACGCAATGATTCGCCGCGTACCTACTACGTCCGAGATCGCGCGTATTTGCTCCGGGCTTCCGAAGTGCACTCTCTCATGGAAATCGGCAAGTTCCGAGTCATTGCCGTTTCCGACCTCGCCAAATTCGCCTACGGCGGAAATCGCGAACGGATGGACAAAGACATTCGCCACCTTGCCCGTCAGTCTCTGGTCACGGACAAGACCGTGGAAATCTCGCAGAAGAAGACCCTGCGTGTTGTGACGCTGACCAAGGCCGGACACCGCCTTCTGAAAAACACGAACCAAGTGCCGGATGATCAGCCGCTCTATCACGGATTGGTGAAGCCTCGCGAGGTTCAACACGATGCCGATCTATACCGGCTTTATCAGAAAGAAGCTGCCCGTATCGAACGCGGAGGTGGCCGTCCGGGCCGCGTGCTCCTCGACTACGAACTCAAGCGGAATCTGAATCGCGATCTCGCTCTGCTCGGCCCGGATAAAGATGACGCGAACGCAAAAGGTAGAGTCGCCGAAAAGCACGGGCTGCAAGTCGTGAATGGGAAGATTCCCGTGCCCGATCTCCGCATCGAGTTTGAGAGCCCGGACCTCGAACTGCGCCATGTGGACGTGGAGTTGGCAACGCGCGACTACCGATCACGCGCCATGGCCGAGAAAGCGGCCGCGGGATTCTCGCTCTACGGACGTTCGGATGACGCCTCTCGTTTGCGCCGTGTTCTCGATGAACAAGAAATCACCGCTCGAATTCTCACGCTATGAACATCGCCCCAGTCCATCTCGACGCTTTGAAGGCCCTGGGCTACACCGAAGCGGAAGCCCGCTTTCTCTATGTTGTAGCAACCCACTCCGGCTACTTTGTAGCGCGTCAGTTCCTGGCCTTTACCAACGCCCATTGGGGAGTGCGCACGGTAAGCTTCTGGAACAAACTTCACACCAAGAGACACGCCCGTACCGAATGTTTTCCAAAGAGCGGAACGGTCTACCACTTGTTCTCCCGCCGGCTCTACCGCCAGATCGATCGCGAAAACATCCGCAACCGCCGGCAACACGAAATCGAATACATCCAGCGTCGCATTGGAATCCTTGATTTTGTTCTTTCTCACCCTGAATCGAAGTACCTCGAAACGGAGCCGGAAAAAGTCAGTTTCTTCTGCGATCAATTGAAGGTCCCGATTCACTTTATTCCCTCGAAGATCTATCACGGACAAAGAACGTCGCGGCCCACCGTCCGCTATTTCGTTGACAAGTTTCCGATGTTCTTTGGCAGTGCGCCTTCCTCGACTGTCGTGACGTTCACCTACCTCCAGGGAGCAGAAGTAAGCCTCACCGAATTTGTGCACCATCTCGAAGTTTATCTGCCTCTCTTTCGGCAGCTTTCCGAGTTCCGATTTCTTTACCTGGCGAGACTCGATTCCCACTTTGCAAAGGCCGAAGAACTATTCGACTCTCTGGTCAGAATTCCGCTGGGGTCTGACGTATCAGGGGAACTGTTGCGGTACTTCCAAATCCGCAAAGCGTGGGACCTCAGCCGCTACTCATCTCTGACCGAGGCCGACCTGATCTTTCGCAATCAGTCCAAAACTCGATTCGACGGGCAACGCTTCGAACATCTCTACCGCGGATGGAAAGTCGGACGCGTGTCAGAGGCCGACATCCGCCAGGACTTTTCCAGCGGTAATCGCCACATCAACGCTCATTTTGCCGCCGAACTGCTCTCCCGTTTTGCGGCTCCAGTGCGAGAACCCGAGGAAAAAGCATGAAGAGCGTAAGAACTACACCCTTCAGGTTCGTCTTCTCCCAGTTCTTCAGCCTGTGGCGCCAGCAATTTCTTCAGCGAGAGAGAGATACAGAACGCAGAGAAAGGAAAGTCACCGTGGAAAAAACACAAAATCGGGCGGGAGCGACCCCACTTTTTCGGCTTTCAGCCGCCCAAAAAGTTCGTGGGGGTCGCTCCCGCCCTGCGGCACGGTAAATCGTGCCGGCCGTTTTTTCCACGGTGACATGGAGTTCGGAAGAAACATACATCAAGAGAGGAAAAACAGAATGCCGATCGTCAAAAAAGCACCAGCAATCACGACTCGCGAAATCAAACTCGAGGAGCCAGTCAACGAACTCCTCGAAGACTACGCCAGATTTATCGAGAGCAACGCCGACCACGTCATCAACGCCATCCTGAAGAAAGTGCTCTGGCGTGACCAGGATTACCGCAAGTGGCGCGAAGCGCGCCGCACGGCCCAGTCCGGCACGGACAAAGTCCAACCCACAGATGCGCGAGCGAGGTCCTAATGCAACGAACACTCGAATCGCGCGCTTTCATCTCGGCCATCCTTGCGATGGCCGCGGGAGCGTTCCTGTTCTACACGCACCCATTCCCCGACGAACAAATCTTCCTGCGCGTCATAGCCTTGCGCGCTCCGCATGCGTTCTTGAGCTTCAAGTACCTCTATTACGCGCTCCTATTCACCACCCCCTACATGGTCTGCTCGGCCGCGCTTTCGGGTCTCTACATCTTTACGCTCAAAGCGCGCCAGACCATCTCGCCAGGGCGCCTTCCCAAGTACCCCGATCCCAGTGAAAGAGGCGACCTCTTTCTTGTCATCGGCGAAGTGCACAACCCGCGCAAGCCGGTACCCGCCAAGGCTCCTTATTGGCTCAGCATTCCCGAGCGCGGTTTGTTCACGGGAATCGCCATCTTGGGCGCTATTGGGTCGGGAAAAACTTCGTGCTGTATGCTCCCGTTCGCCGAGCAAATCCTGGCTTACAAGGCCGCTGACAAAGCGAAGCGCATCGGCGGGCTAATCCTTGAGGTAAAGGGCGATTTTTGCAGCAAGGTAAAAAATATTCTTGCGCGTCACGAGCGCGCTGAGGATTACATCGAAATCAGTCTCGATTCCGAGTACTGCTACAACCCCCTTCACAACGACCTCGACGCCTACGCCCTCGCGTACAACATCGCCTCGCTGCTGAACAATCTCTTCGGCCGTGGCAAGGAGCCTTTTTGGCAACAGGCCTACACCAATCTCGTCAAATTCATCATCCTGCTTCACAAGGTCGCACACGATTACGTCACCTTCTTCGATATCTACCAGTGTGCGATCTCTCCGTCGCTCCTTGAAGAACGGATCGCGGAGGCCGAGGAGATCATTCTCGGACGCCACTATGTGGCTCTCACTCCGAAGGTTTTTGGTGAACGTACCGCCGACCTTGCGGGGCTCGGTTTCGTGCACGACGGGAAGGAAGACCGCTACCTCGCGCCCACTACACCCGAGCTGCGGGAGACATTAAGGATGCGGGGCATTCAGTCAGAGGCTCGCACGGTCCATGACCCGGCCCAGGCCAATCCCGAGAAACTTGCGCAACTCGAGGCCGTGCAGCGCTGGTTCAATGACGATTGGCGAAGGATCGAGCCAAAGCTGCGCACCTCTATCGTCGAGGGTGTTTCCGTTTTCCTTTCGCTTTTCGATGACAACCCGAAAGTGAAGAGAGTCTTCTGCCCGAAGAAGGAGTGCTACGACCCCCAGAAGAACGCCAACAACCAGTTCGGGAAGCCCCTGCCGTCCTTTAGCTGGCTTATTGAGAATGGCAGCGTCGCCGCTCTAAATTTCCCCATTGGCATGAACGCCGGGCTCGCGAAGGCTCTGGGCGTCATGATGAAGCTCGATTTCGAGCGCGCGGTGCTCAATCGCGTTCCGAAAATCGAAGCCCACCCCGAACAGTATTTCCGCGAGGTTCTCTTCCTTTGCGACGAGTACCAGCACTTCGCGACCGTGGGCGAAAGCGACCCCACCGGCGACGAGAAATTCTTCAGTCTTTCGCGCCAGCCGAAGTGCATCCCCATCATCGCCACACAGAGCATCAGCTCGCTGCGCTCCGCCCTGCCCGCCGAAAGCTGGCGGACTCTTCTCCAGACCTTCCGCACCAAGATTGTTCTCTCGTTGTCCGATGATTTTTCAGCGCGGACGGCGAGCGATTTCTGCGGGCGCGAAGACCAGCTGAAAGTCAGCTACAGCTTGTCCGAAAGCGGGCACGACACCAAGGTCAGTTGGCTCACCGGCAAAGCCCTCTCTCACAAAGCAAACATCATCGCCTCCAAGAGCTACAACACGCAGAGCGACTATCGCTTCGACATGAAGACCTTCATGGAGCTGCGCAACGCCCAGTCCGTCGTTCTTGCCTACGACGGAATCGACCCGAAGCCACCGATGTTCTGCTACCTCAAGCCCTATTACAACGATCCGAACGAGTCGTACTTTGTCCAACTCGCCAAAGGAAAACTCTAATGAACGGATTTGAAATGATTCTCCCGTTCTTGAAACCCATCGAGCACCTCATTCTCGACGATTCGATCAGCGAGGTGATGGTGAACGGTCCCGACCGCGTGTTCATCGAAAAACAGGGCTTCCTTCAGCATGTGCCGGGCGTGTCCATCGGCGAAAAATCGCTCATGGTTGCCGTGAAGAATATCGCCCGGCGTCTCGGTGACGACATCTCCGAATCGAAGCCCATTCTCGACTCGCGGCTGCCCGATGGCAGCCGCGTCGCCGCCATCATCCCGCCGTGCAGTCTTGGCGGGGTGACCCTCACGATCCGCAAGTTCAACACCCGCCACTTCGAGATGGAGGATCTGATTCGAGCTGGCACTCTCGACCGCCCCCTCGCGAACCATCTCGAAGACTACGTGATAGGGCGCAAGAATATTCTCATTTGCGGCGGGACTGGCACTGGGAAATCGACCCTACTTTCGATCCTCGGAAAATTCATTCCGCACGATGAACGGGTGCTCGTCATCGAAGACACGGCCGAAATTCAGTTGCCACAGGAAAACCTCGTCCGCTTTGAAGCGCGCAGGGAACAAAACGGCCTTCCAGCAGTGGCCATCCGCGATCTCCTAAAGGCTGCCCTTCGCCACCGCCCGGATCGTATAGTGCTTGGTGAGGTCCGCGGTAGCGAGGCGTTCGACCTCCTGCAACTCCTAAACACGGGGCATTCGGGAACTCTATCCACTATTCATGCAAGTTCCGCCCAGCAAGGCCTCGCCCGCTTCACCAGTTGTGTTTTGCAAAGCGGCGTTGAGCTGCCTTTCAAAGCAGTCAAGACGAACATCGCCGATTCGCTCAACGTCGTCATCCATGTCGAGCGTCGACCTGGACGGAGATACATTTCCGAAGTTCTGCTCATCAACCGCTACGACCCCGATGCGGATCTGTTCGACTACGGCTCCGTGTTCCTGGCCAAGCAGGACCACCCGTGAGCACCGATAGCAAATTCGCGCCGCGACCTTTGACCGCTTCGGAGTATGTCCGGGAACTGTTCGGGTCTGAGGATAACGCCGCGATCCTAGTCCGCAATCGCTCCACCGGTCACACAGTTCAAACCATCGCCAAGGCGGAGACCATCGCGAGCCCCGACTTTCAATCCTGGCTCGCAGGTCAGAGCGCCAGTGGCTACGACGTGTTCATGGGCATGAATCCAATTAAGGACGGCGCGTACAGCCGGACCAAGGGAGATATTAAGGATATCCGCCACGTCTATCTCGACCTCGACAGAAAGGGCGACCAAGCTCTTGAAGAGATTCGCAATTCAACCGAAGTCCCAGCGCCAAACTTTGTCCTCGATACCTCTCCCGGCAAGCACCAGGTCGTATGGAAAGTTAGCGGGTTCATCCAGGATGAGGCGGAATCTCTTCTTCACAATCTCGCAAATAAGTTCGGCGCTGACCTGGCGGCAACCGACTCGACACGCGTGCTGCGCCTGCCGGGCTTCGCCAACCACAAACTTCCCGAGGAGTTCATCGTTCAGGCGCGCCAAGAGAGCGATGCGGTCTACACGCTCCGCGACTTCACGATTGACGCAGACTCGCCCGAAACCCCCCGCCACTTTGGCGGGGCCCAAGAAAGACGCACCGTTCCCAGCGACCACAAGAGCCAATCCGAGCACGACTGGGCTTACGCGAAGCGCGCCCTCGCCCGAGGCGACGACCCCGAAGTCGTGATCCAACGCATCGCTGACCACCGCGCCGACGACAAAAGCGATCCGATTTACTACGCACGCCACACCGTGACGAAAGCTCAAGCTGCGCTCGATACTACGACGACGCAGAGACCGAATGAAAGCAAGTCGAATAGCGAACCGATGAGAACTGTACCGGAGCACTGAAACATTTCGAATTTATTCCAATTAGACGGGCGATCTGGCATCATCGGCGAAGCGCAGCCGAAGCGACGACGGAAGGGACGAAAGTCCATGAATCGTCGAAGCGGTCAGAACGGCACCGTCGTCATCGCAGGAAATTGGTATCGGGTCCGGTGGCGTATGGATGTCGAAGGTCAGGAAAAGCGAATCAACATGAACGAGAAGGTCACACCAGTCGTTTTCGACAGAAGCGGGAAGCCGAAGCCGCCATCAACGGACGTGCTTCGGAAGGCCCGTGAAATTGTCGAGAAGTCCGGCGCAAACTCGGAAGAACGGTTCAACCGTGTCGTTCTCGGTGAGACCACCTTTCGGGACCAAACAAAGACGTATCTTTACTGGGTCCAAACTCGGGACAGAGAACCTATCAAGGACGCTTCAAGCATCAAGGCTGCCTTGAACAAGTGGATTCTCCCCGAGATTGGCGATTTGCCGTTGGCTGATGTACACAACATCACAGTTAAGCCGTTGGTGGGCAGGATGAAGAAGTCTCTATCCGCACGCACGGTGAACAAGTACGTGGAATACATCGGACAAATCGTGGCCTCGCTCAAGGACGGCAGAACAGGAGAGCCCATTCATCGACGGAAGTGGGACAGGTCGGTGATGGACCTTCCGATTGTCAATCCGAAACGGCAACGTCGCCCTGTGCTTCGGCTGGACGCAATCAATACCCTTGTGTCCGGTAGCACGGGTGACGAGCAAGCACTTTACGTTCTGCTCGCCGCGACCGGAATGCGAATCTCCGAGGCATTGGCGTTGGAGACGAAGCATTTCGTGAACGATGGTCAAACGATTGAAGTATCCCAACAAGTGGACCGAGATACGCCTCGAATTGTCCGGTATCTCAAGACCGACGCCGGTACGCGAGAGGTTGACGTGCCCACAGAAGTCGCAGAGTACCTGCGAGCATGTATCAGCGGCAAGAGTGGCTTGCTGTTCGAGACCCGAAACGGCACGCCGTATTTGCACAACAATCTTGAGCAGCGTTGGCTGACGCCCCGCCTACAAACCATGAGAATTGACGAGAAGGGGATGGGATTCCATGCCTTTCGTCGGTTCCGAAAGACATGGCTCAGAGGCGAAAGGTGTCAGGAGGACATCAACAACTTCTGGATGGGACATCAACCTGAGACAATGTCCGAACTCTACTCCCGAATGGAGTTCGAGTTGGACCGCCGTCTCGATGAAGCCGAGCGAGTCGGTGTCGGTTTCACAGTCCCAACCTTCGAAGTTGCTCCAAGTGCTCCAAGAATTTGGGAAGAAGTCGAACTCGAATTAGCGTTGCAAGAGCAGTAGAATCTGAATAGTAGCCAAGGATGCGCCCGTAGCTCAGTTGGATAGAGCGTCTGCCTTCTAAGCAGAGGGTCGGGAGTTCGAATCTCCCCGGGCGCGCCACTACTCCTTGGGTCCAACCCGGACACATGGGTAACAGAACGTACCGGCTACATAGGTAACAACTTCGGGCCGAACGGATTCTCGAGGGGTTCCAGCACTCGCCCGTAAATTCGCTGCTATGGACGCTTCAGTTCGAACCGGTCTGTGGTGCGGCAGTAGGTTACTCCAGCCATGCGCCCGATGGCGCGCAGCTTCCCGGGATCGATCTGAAAGTTGTTCACGACATCTCGGGCCACATGGAATCGCACGACTTCGCCGAGAACCAAGTTTCCCCCCATGGGCTTTTCGCTCACGGTCAACACTTGGAGCAGCCGGCATTCCATCTGCACCTGGCTCTCGGCCACCCTGGAGGGCTTGACCAAGTCGCTGGGGACGGGGGTCAATCCCGAGAGCGCAAACTCGTCCACTTCAGGCGGGACCGTTGCGGAACACTGGTTCATCTGTTCGGCAAAATCTTCAGAGACGATGTTGACTACGAATTCGCGGGTCTCCAGCACGTTCCTCAGCGTATCCTTCATGCTGCGTTCATTCGCGGGCACGGAAGTACAAAAAACGACGACCGGGGGATTGGCACTGGCGACCGTGAAAAAACTGAAGGGGGCAAGATTTCTGACGTTGTTTTTGGCCACCGTGGAGACAAAGGCGATGGGCCGGGGAAGAACTGAACCGATGAGGAGCTTATAAACCTCCTTGGACTGTTGTTTTGCCGGGTCGATGCTCAACATTTCCCTCTCACTCATGCAAACCTCCGGATCATTGATCGTATAGACGCTCGGTAACGGCAAGCTATGCCGCCGAACGGGAAAGCGCGCGGGCGGCGCGCTGTATTGGTCAGTGTCAGCCTCGCAAATCAGAAATAAGATTCGGAAATGGCCAAGCGCTAAAAGCGAGCGGAAACGAGGGGCTAGGATTTCTGCGCGCCACGTTTCACTCCGCGAGTGGGCTTGTCTCCACCGACAGTCATCTTGCCGGCCCAGCGAGCCGAGGAAGAAAGGTGCAATCCGAACTGGTCCAGGATTCTCAGAACGGTCTGGTCGACGATGTCATCGATCACCTTTGGGTGACTATAGAACGCCGGCACAGGCGGGAAAATCACGACGCCCATGCGCGAAAGCTTCAACATATTTTCGAGGTGAATGTCGCTCAAGGGCGTCTCGCGCACGACCAGGACCAGTTTGCGGCGTTCCTTGAGCACCACGTCGGCGGCGCGGTGAACGAGAGTGTCGCCATGGCCCTGCGCGATGGCGGCGAGCGATCTGACGCTGCAAGGGCAGATCACCATACCTTGGGACACAAAGGAGCCGCTGGAAATGGCCGCGCCCTGGTCCTGAGATGCATAGTGGTGCGCGGCCATTTGGTGGACCTGCTGAACGGTGTAGGGCGTCTCGTGGATCAGTGTGCGGGCGCCCCAGTTGCTGAGCACGAGATGGGTCTCGACCTTGGCATGCTGCAAGACCTGCAAGAGGCGCACCCCGAGAATGGTGCCCGTGGCCCCGGTGATCCCGACGATCAAACGGATAAGTTGTTTGCCCATAATGCAGAAGCCGACAAAAAAAGTTACTCCGAAGGACTACAGCCGCCCGGTCGCTGAAACTGCACCATCAGCGAATCCCGAGTAACGGCCAATAGAAGGGTACGATCACGAGAAGCATAAGTGACTCAATGATAGTGACACAGAGACCGACTCGAAACACGTCTCGCGCTTTGAAGTAGCCGTAGGAGTATCCAGCGACGAGCACTCCGGACTGGTAGACAAAGATTTTGCCGCCAGCGGCAAAGGCCCAAATTAATCCCAAAGGGAGCGGATGAATGCCGTTAGCCTGCGCAAAGTTCATGAGACCGGGCATGGAGGTGGCGAGCATTCCAATCTCATTCCCAAGGAAGATATGGTAGACAAAAGCAGTCCAGTAGGGCACGACGGCCAACGCATAAACACTGGTGGAAATCAAGGGACGCATCCAATCGAACATGATGGCGGTCATGGTGCGGAGCGCTCCGGTTTGAACAAGCACGGCACCCATGCTGATGGCCGCGGCCACAAAGAAAACGGGAAGATAATTGAGTCGCTTCATGTCCTCCTGATCCAGGATCCCGATGGCGGGGACGCAAGCGAGGAGCCCAATACCGAGACCGATGATCGCCGGTGAAATGTGGTGAAGCAGGTCGGTCATCCAAAGGGCAATGGCGAGGAGCATCAAAAAGAGAGCTCTTTTTTCCATGGCTGTCCATGGCCCCATCTTTTGGAGTTCGCTGCTTAGAAATTCCGCGCCTCGATCCAATGCCGCGGCCTCCGGTGGGTAAAGCCACACGACTAGCCGCCAGATGCCGAAGATGGTGACGACGGCGCAGGGGAGGAAAGCCAGCAGCCAAAGGCTGTAATAAACATGAATATTTGCGCCGTTCTCGATGAGACCCCGCCCGAGAATCGTGGAAGGACCGGCGATGACCATTTTGTCGAAGCACCCGGCGGTATAGGTCAAAGTAATAAAAATGCCCTTGCCGACATTGCTGCCCGGACCGAGTCCAAAGACTTGCATCAGACCGAGCGCGACGGCCGCCATGATTACGACGCAAGCGATTCCCGAAGGCACCAGGAAGGTCAATAGGAACGAGGAAAGAATTATTCCGAGCAGAAGCCGGGAATAACTGGCGCCCACTCTTTGGATAATCAAGTAAGCGAGACGGCGAGCCAGCCCGGTTTTTGTGGCCATCATACCGAAAAGGCCAGCGCCAAACAGAAACCACGGGGTTTGATCGGCGAACCCGCTGAACGCGACATCGAACTTGACGACCTTGAGCACCCAAAAGAGATAGCACCCGATTAGGCCGGTGAGCGCGTGAGGAATAGGCTCGGCGATCCAGGCGACGATCATGAAGGCGGCCACCGCGAGAGCGTGCTTCGAAGTAGCTTCAAAATTCAGCGGAGCGAACCAGAGAAATACTGGCACAGCGATCGTGAAGATCCAGCCGATCAGTTTTCGCGTGGAGAGAGTGAACTCCTTCGCTCCGCCAATCTGAGCGGTGGCATGCACCGCCTGGGCCATTAGTATTTCCCTTGGATGGAGGATTCCACTGCCGGATCAAGGGCGCCGCTTGGCGCGCCAACCGGCTCTGGTGAAAGCACACCGCGGCCGTTGGAAGTGGGTTCTGCGAGGATCTTTCCCCATTTTGCTTCCGCGGCGCGGCGGACTTCAGGACTGGATTCCGCGACGGGAGGAAAGTCCTTCATCCACTCGTAGGGTCTGCATGCGTCGATGACCGCGCGAGAGCTGTGGCCGCGCTCTGCCATGGGGATGATGGGATCGAGCGCACCGCTCCAACTGCGGCGGATGATTTCGATATCGGCTTCGGGATTGGATCTGGTGGTCAGCGCCCAGAGAACGTCGTTGGTATTGGTTACGTCGATGTCGTCGTCCACAACAATGGTATAGCGGCCGAGGTAGGCGCCAGCATGGCAGTAAGCGGCAATCATTCCCGCTTGCCGGGCATGGCCGGGATAACGCTGCTTGATGGAGACGATGGTCAAAAGACGGCTCCCGCCAGCCTCGTGACACCAAACGCCGGTTACATCCGGGACGCCGGCCTTCTCGAGTTCCTGCCAAATGAGGGCGGAGCGCATAAAGCAACGCATATAGTTGAATTCACAAGGGGGGCGAGTGGGCGGAGCGCCGAGAATGATGGGATTGTTGCGATGATATAGCCGCTTTACCTTCATGGTCGGCTCGGGGCGCATGTTGCTGGCGTAATAGCCAGTCCACTCGCCGAAGGGACCTTCGTTGTGGTCGTCACCAGGAATCGCTTCGCACTCGATTACGATCTCCGAGGAGGCCGGGATGGGCAACCCGGTGTATTCGCCCTCGATGACCTGCACAGGATGGCCTTGAAGGCCGCCAACCCATTCGTATTCGGAAACACCGTAGGGTACTTCCATACCGCCAGCAAGATAGAGGAGGGGGTCGTGACCGAAAGAAACCGCTAGTTTGCAGGATTGCCCGCGAGCAAAATACTTTTCGCGCATGATGCGGCCCTGTTTGCCCGGCGAAATGAAGAAGCCCAGCTTATCGCGATCATGGATCATTACGCGATACGTGCCCAGGTTGACCCAACCCTCATCGGGGTCGCGGGTAATGTCCACGGAGCCGGTGCCAATGTAACGTCCGCCATCGAGTTCGTGCCACTTGGGAGTGGGAAACTTGTACATATCAATATCTTTGCCCTCGAAGACGTTTTCCATCACCGGCCCATCTTTGACCACTTCGGGCTTGAGGTAGGTGAGGTCGGTGATGTGTTTCTTGATGTCTTTTACGAACTGTAGGCGAGTATAGTTCGTGTCCATGTGCAGCGTCATTGCCAGACGCTTAGTGGTGTTGAGGGTATTCGATAGAACGCGGTAGCCCGGGGGATAGCCTTTAATGTGATCGAAAAGCAGGGCGTGGCTTTGCTCGCCACGGTGATGGCCAAGTTCCGTTATCGCGCCGATCTCGACATCCCAATCGGCGCCATCAATGTTCTTTAGTTCACCGAGCCCCTGGGCTTCTCGAATCCAACCTCGCAAGTCTCTGCTTTGCATGTGCTACTCCTTGTGGTCGCTGCTTACTTTTTGAACGTTCGGTGCGAATAAATCGGGTACGAGGAAACTCAGAATGCCGTTCCGGACGCTGTCTGAAACATAAATTTCTCCGTCCGCTGGATTCAAGGCCAGCCCCACCGGATGCAGGAGTCCGCTAAAAGGGCCGCGAATCATGGCACGGGGCGGAACATCGCCATTATCGGTGATGTTCCAGACGCCCACAAACCCCAGCGTGGGATTGAGCCAGGGATCGTCTGGAACGGACTTCGAGGATTCCTTGAGCGTGACGCCGGAATACAGGTTGACGTGAAGATGGTTCGACGCTGCCAGGAAGATCCTCCCTTTGTAGAATTGCATCTGCCACGGTTCATCGCCAATGCCCGTCTTCGGTCCTGCTATGCGAGCGCGCGGAGCAACATTCCCGTTATCCGTCCGGTTAAACACCAGGATGTCCTCCGAGTTCGCCACCGCCATCAAATTCTGAACCGGATCGACAGCAATCCCCACCAGGTGCCCGAGTTCCGTTTGCGGCCCGGTAATCACCCGCAGAGGTGCAACATCTCCGTTGGCGTCCCAGCGAAATACGTTGATCCGCTTGCCCGTAAGGCTGGCCACCAGAATCTCGCCATGCTCGAGGTCCAGACTCACCGAGTGCGGCGTCACGAGTTTTGTGCACGGCCCTTGGATGACTCGAATGGGCGGTTCGTCACCGTTGGCACTGCCGCGAAAAACCAGAATCGCATCCGCCAGCGCGTTCGGGACCACAATTTCGTCATGCACCGGATCGTAAGCCAAGCCATGAATCGTTCGGCCCAGCTTGGAGCGTTGTCCGGTAATCACTCTTTGTGGCGCCGCGCTTCCATTTGCCAGCCTGGCAAATGCCGCCACACGCGGCTGGCTTACTCAATTGGGGACCAGAATTTCTCCGCGCTTGGTGTCATACGCCAGTGCCATGGGATTTCCGAATCCCGGCGTCGAGGTACCCGCCGGGGCGCTTCGGAGGACGCGCTTTGGGGTTACGTTCCCGTCCGCCCCGCTGTCGAACGCCAGAGCAGAGTGGTCGCCGTAGTTGGAAATCCAAATTTCGCCGTTCTTGGCGTCGACCGCCAGCCCCATGGGCCGGTTGATTCCGGTGCGGTCCCCACGAATGATGCGCACCGGCGCTACGCCTCCGCCGCGCTTGCGGTCAAAGATTAAAATAGAGTTGTCACCATTGTTGGCTACCACAATGGTGTCGTGCACCGGGTCCTCGGCGATGCCCATCGGCCAATCGAGTTGGGTGGAGGGTCCTTCGATAGTGCGCAGCGGGGACTGATCATCTTTCGCATTGGAGGAGAAAACCGCGACAGATGGTGGCCGGAACTCTCCGCTCTCGCTGGCGGTCTCATCCTTTCCAGTCGCAGGAGCGCATCCTCCTCCCGTGTTTTGGACGACCCCACGGAAATTGCCGTGATTGGCGACAGCGATTTCGCCATGCGCATCGTCCCAGTAGATTCCATGAGGATCGGCGAGGCGCGTTTTAGGGCCACGGATGACGCGCACGGGAGCTTCGACGCCCTTCGCTTCGCGGCGATAGAACACCACGGCGTTGAAGATCTCCGCGGTCACGGCGAGTTCATCGCTGGACCGGCCGAGAGCCAAACCCCAGGCCTGATGAGGAACGGATAGTATGCGCGCGGGCTTGGCGTTGCCATTGGCCGCATAGGGCATCACCACGACGGTGTCCTCGATATCGTTATTGGCGGTGTAAATTTCCTGGCGCTGCGGATCGAGGATGACCGCCGCAGCCATGCCTATGTAGGTTTCTGGTCCGATGATATGGCGCATCGGCACGGATTGCGCGCCTTCGGTGGTGCTGCGCGAGCGATCGTAAAGGAGCAAACTTTTGCGATTCGGGTCACTCGCCACAACGACGTTGTTTTCGGAATCGACGGCGATTCCGTTCAGCGCCGGATACGGATCGGCGACCATGCGCGCCGCCGGAATGTCCTGGGGGAAGGGCTTGGATCTGCGCTCGTCGGTGCTGGAACGAGAAAGCGCGGCACAAGACATGGCGACTATGAGGACAATCGCCCAAACAGTGAGCCGTTTTATCTTGTGCCGCGCTCTCATTAAAAGACGAACTTTACACCAAGCTGGATCTGACGCGATGTCGTCAGCGTGGGTTGTTGCAACTGTCCGGCTGATGTTAAGGGAGTTGTGCTGGTGCCGCTGAAAACGCCGGTAGTCTGAGCGCCAAAATTGGTGTGATTCAGAATGTTGAAAGCTTCCGCCCGAAATTGGATCCTGTACTTTTCCTGGGAGAAGGCGATGTTTCTGAATATGGAGAAATCGAAGTCCGCGAAACCCGGACCACGCAAGGTATTGCGGCCCAGATCTCCGAGTTCTCCAAACGCTGGAAGTGAGAAGCAGTTCAGATTGATGTAGTTCGAGAACTGTCCGGGGTTCACAGGATTCGTCGAACAGCCCGGTATGTTATTGAAATTCGGCCTCTGCCCGCCGGCGCTGCTGTTTACGCGGCTGTTTCCGGTGAAGGCAATATCCGAATTCAATTTCGCTGTGAAGGGAACGCCTGTGTGGGCGGTAAAGATGGTTCCGAGTTCCCATCCCTGCAGAATGGCACGAGGTGTGCCGTGAAGGGATTCCGGGACGGGAATATTCCACGTCCCGTTGAGAACGAAGTTGTGAGTGATATTAAAATCGGAGACTCCATTCTGGAGACTCGGGATGAAGGCGTAGGAGGGGCCGGCAGTATTGAGGTACTCGTTGTCGCTGAACGTCGCGGAACCCTGGTCCAGGCTCTTCGACCAGGTATAGGAACCCTGGACGGCGAATCCGTGGCTCATGCGCTTGCTCACGTTCACGAGCAGACCGTTATATTTCGAGTAATCTCTCCACAAGGTGCCGACAATGCGCCCAAAATTGGGGTTAATCCGTTGGATGTTCTTGACCTGCTGTTTGAAATTAGCACCCGGCGGAATCGGGAAAAGGAGATGGCCATCGGGAGCCGTTGTAACCTGAGAAAGAGGAACCTGATCCATGTCCTCAATGCCCAGGGGAACGTGGACGGCATGCGACCCGACATAACCAATGGTCACCGCGGTGTTGGGAGTCAATTGGCGCTGAATCGTGAGGTTCCACTGATCGTTGTAAGCGCGATGCGGATTCGCTTCGATAAAGGCTACACGCGCGGTGTTGGGAGAGAGCAGAGCTAGCCCTTGGGTGGGGAAGTCGGCCGGCGGAGGAGCCTGGGCCGTGCCTTGCAAGAAGAATGGCACACCGTGGGTTCGATTGATGAACAAGTACGGCAAGGGCAGTATGTCGTAGACGCCGAAGGAGGCTCGGACAGAAGTCTTGCCGCTTCCAGTGGGATCCCAGGCCAGGCCTACGCGAGGCGCAAAGTTTCGTTTCGTGGGATTGTTGAAAAACGTTCCGCCGACTCTGGGCGTGGCATCGGTCAGGTTCACCAGAGTGGCGACCTTGCCGTTCTGCTCCGACACCGGCGTAGAGGTTTCATACCGCACACCGTAGTTCAGCGTGAGATTGTGGCGAAGGCGGAAAGAGTCCTGCGCATAGGCTCCAAAAACATCGCTGCGCAAGCCGCGCGCGCCGTTGGTTCCCGGGAAGTCAGAGGTGAAGTCTTGCGGACTATTTGTCAATAGATCTTGGACTGAAGCGTAGTCCCATTCTCCAAGGGGGATATTGGCGGAGTTGAAATTGTCGTCGATCCTGTCGAACAGAAAGCCAAATTGCAGCGTGTGCCGTCCGCGGATAACATTGAGGTCATCCGACGCTTGGTACGAAGTGAAATGAAAGGTATCCGAGCCGGAGGCGCCGAGGCCTCCAGCGGTGCTCAGGTTGCCGGCGGTAAGAAGGCCCACGGGGAGGTTTGGTAGAAATCCAAGGTTCGTGGCCGTATCCAGCGGAGAGATTGCGGAAACATCCTGGGAATCCGCGGCAAACGTGCGGCTGACGCCGATGCGCGCCGTGTTCAGAACGGTTGGAGCGAAGGAATGCTGCAGCGACGCAGTGAAATTATCATGACTGGACGGAGAGCCCAGGAGTTTCGCATTGTAGGAGTCCGGCTGTAATAGCGCGCCGGTATCCCATTGAAAGCTTGACGAAAACCGCGTTGACTCCGAGAAATTGTGGTCAAACTTTCCCACCGTATAGTATTCATGCCCCGTTTCTGCTCCCGCGAAGTTAAAGAAGGCCGTACCATCGCCGTTATCCACTCCATTAGCGACCGGGAAAAGAGCCAGAAAAGGCTGAATACTCGCAGCGATGGGAACGGTGATGTTGCCCGGGCCCTTGGGATTGGGAACAATCCCATTATTGCGAGCTGCGTTGGAAAGCGTGAGCGTGCTTTCTGAGATGCTGCGATCCTGGTTTAGACCCTCAAAGCTCCCGAAGAAGAAGGTCTTGTCTTTCTGAATGGGTCCTCCTAGAGAGCCACCGTACTGATAGCGGTGAAATGGCGGCACGCCAGCCGACGCTGGTTGGTCGAAGTAGTTTCGAGTGTCCAACGCGCTGTTGCGGAAGAATCCGAAAGCGTCGCCGTGGATTTGGTTCGTACCCGACTTGAAGATAGCGTTAACTACGCCACCCGAGGTAATGCCATATTGCGCCCCGTAATCGCTGGTCAGGACCGCAAATTCGCGCACCGCGTCCACGCCCAGGTTGACGTTCAATCCGCTTCCCGGGCTGCCATTCGCGTAGTCGTTTACGATTAGGCCATCGACTTGATAGAGGTTTTCGGTGGGCCGATTTCCCGAAATGTAAAGGTTTTCGCCGTTGCCGCGGGCCGCGCGTGAGTTCGTGGAGTTCGCGCTGGACTGTTGCTCCAGCCCGCCAATCACCCCAACTTGCAGAGTTGCCAATTGCAGCCAGTCGCGGCCGTTCAGCGGAAGTTCACGGATGGCAGTCTCGCCCACCACGCCGCTTATCGTGGAGCTGGTCGTGTCCACCTGTGGCGTGTCGTCGCTAACCACCACTCTTTCCACGACATCGCCGACCACGAGAGAGAAATTCACGCTGATGGAGGCGCCCACAGTTAAGTTGATTCCCTGCCTTAATTGCGTCTTGAAACCGCTGAGGCTGGCCTGAATCTCGTACGCTCCTGCCGGCAAGCTGAGAACTTCATAGTTCCCGTTGCCGTCGGTGGCCACGGTTCGCGTAGCTCTTGTTTCGATGCTCCTTACCGAAACATTGACGCCCGGCACTCCCGCGCCGCTGGCGTCCTGAACGGTACCTAGTATCGTCCCATTCGTTGTCTGCGCCCAGACGTACGCTGCTGGAACGACTTGCAGTAAGAACAGGAACGCGGACAAGCTAAGAACGACTCGAACACCAACACTCCAAGGCTTCATAGTATTGCCTCCCACCCCATCGAAGATGACTACCCCTTACCCCTTACCCCTTACCCCTTACCGTCGACTCCGCGCCCATCGAGGAGCTGGCAGCCGCCGGTTTCCCCACTCCGCTGAAAAATGCGATTGCTGCTCGAGAAACCACAACATGCATCTTCCGGCCCGATCCGATTCTTGACGCTATTGAGTAATACCCGGCCACACTGAAATTAATTCACCTTTGCGTGAAAAAATTCCGGCACGGAAAAACTAAACATTCCGTTCCGGACGCTATCGATGGTGTAGATTTCCCGCCCCCTCGGGTTCACGGCCACGCCCGCGGGCCAGACGAGTCCGCTAGCTGGTCCTTTGATGACCGCGCCTGGCGGAACATCACCGTTATCGGTAATGTCCCAGACTCCAATGAATCCCAGCTCTTGGGAATTCCAAGGTGACGGGGACGTGTCTTCGAATCGGTACGACTCGGTGTTGTTTTTTACCGCAACGAAGATTTTTCCTCGATCGGAGTCCACTTCGACCTGCCGGATGCGCACGATGCCGGTCTTGGGGCCGGCGATGATGGCCTTCGGTGCGATATCACCCTCGTCGGTTCTGTTGAAAACGAACAAACCCGTGGTTCCTTTCCGGCTGTAGCTCGAAACCACGATCAAATTTCGCGCTGGATCAACGGCGACTCCGCGAACCTCGTCCAACCCGGTCTTCGGTCCGCGAATAATGCGGAGAGGCTCAGCGTCACCTTGGGCATCCCTTCGAAAGACGAGGATGTCTTTGCCGCCGTCTTCGCCAACAATGATTTCTCCGTGCGGCACATCCACGGTCACGGTTTCCGGACGAAGGATTTGTGTGTGCGGCCCCTGAATCATTCGAATAGGACTTTCTTCCCCTTTCGCATCGCCGCGAAACACCAAGACAGCTCCCGCAAGATGCACGGGCACTATCATTTCGTCGTGCACAGCATCGTAGGCGATGCCATGCATCGTCCGGCTCAAATGCGTTCCTTGTCCTTCAATTACTCTCACCGGGCTCATGTTTCCGTTTGCCAGCCTGGCAAACACCAGAATTCTGGGTACGCTTACTCAATTGGGAACGAGAATCTGATCGCGTTTGGAATCGTAGGCGACCGCGCCGGGGTTCCCGAATCCCACCGCCGGAGTGCCGGCAGGCGCGTTGCGCACCAGACGCTTCGGCGCAACATTTCCTTGCGCTGTTCGCGAGAACACGGCAGCGGTGTGTTCGCGGTAATTTGTCGCCCAGATTTCGTCGTTCTTGGTGTCGATGCTCACACCCATTGGACCCGAGAGCGCCGTGCGGTTTCCCCGAATCATCCTCACGGGCACAACGTCGCCTTGGTCCGTCCGATGAAAAATCAGAATGGCATCGTTGCCGTAACTCGCGACAGCGATCTCGTCGTGGACGGTGTCCAGGCTCACGCCCATCGGCCAGTTGAGCTCGGTGCGCTCTCCCTGAATCTTGCGCAGGGGAGCCTCATCCTTATTCGCTTCGACTGCGTAGGTGGTTATCGAAGGCAGGTCGAAGCGGCCACCCTTGACTTCTCCTTGCAACGATTCCGCGCGGGTCAGCGGCGCCCAGTTGCCGTGGTTGGCCACCGAAATTTCGCCATGCTTCTCGTCAAAAATAATTCCGTGCGGATCTTCCAGGCCGGTCTGCGGCCCGTGAAGAACTCGCAGAGGCGCATCTCCGAGCGTGGCGTCGCGCCGGTAAACGACGACGGTGTTGGCGTGCTCGACGCTGATTGCAACTTCGTCCCGCTGCCGGTTCAACGCCACGCCCCACGAGCCATGAGGGACGAACAGGATGCGCTTCGGTCTTACGTTTCCTTCGGCGTCGTAGGGGAAAATTTCCATCCGATCGCCGATATCATTATTTACTGCAAAAATTTCGTGGTTCCCGGGGTCCAGCGCAACACCAGCCACGAACATCATTCCGGTGGCCGGCCCACGAACTTGCGTAAGAGGCTCGACCACAACCGGGGCGCCGTTCCCAGCCATCCGGTCATAAAATAAGAGACCGCCTCGGTTCGAATCGCTCATCAACACCCGGTTACTGTCAGGGTCCACGGCAACACTGTGCAGGCTGGGGTAAGGGTCCGCGACGGAACGTACAGGAACGATGTCGCCACCAGCTACACCTTCAAGGTCGGAAGCCTCCACCGTCCACGGCGTCGGAAGAATGCCCGAAGAACAGACCTCAACAGATTCACCTGTCGGTCGAACGCGCCGAGGCTGTTTGTCCATTAGGGGGAGCCCTGCGGCCAAAGCGCCGACGAAGCCTAAAAGAATGACAAACGATGCGCCCCATCTAGCCAGGAGTCGCCCGTGTTCAGTAGGTCGTTGCATTTAATGCCTTTATTTCCACTGGCTATGCGGAAATCCCAAGCCTCTGGCAAGCACGGAACAGGAGCAGGCATCAAAAGACGGTTTGCGCGCGTAGAGCGAACAACACATCTTGATGGCCTATGCAATGTGGGCGCTTGCCCAGCTTGGCTTAATATCAGACCATTTGGGTGACTGTCAAGAAAAATTTGCATCTGGACAATTGGGATTCTTGATTTCTTAAATCCTTGACCCACCTAGGCAGGTATCCTTGAAACGGGTAAACTCGTCGCCTGGTTCGAAGATTCAAGGGCTCCTTTTGCGATTGGAAGGAGACGCTGCCGGGCTCACTCTCGAAGAAAGCAAGATAAAAACCGCACAGGCGCGCTTTTGGACCCGATTAGATTAAGCGACCGAAATTCGGAGCTATCTCCGCGTAGCTCCACGGTGAACGAATGGAAGACGCCGAAAAAATGAACGGAGGGGCCCGGGAAAATTTGCTCGCATCGGCGCGCGCTCGGAAAGGCTTGCGTGACCAGCTTTTGATCCAACATCGAAAACGCTTGGTCTAACGTAATACCTTATGCTATATTCCCCTTGAGAATTCTTATCGCGAGGCTGGGAGTCGCATGGCACGTCCCTCTGTAGAACCGCAATTTAGCATTACTGGAGTGGCGCGACCACGCATCCACGAAGCGGTGGCCGACCAAATACGGCAAGCTATCTTTAGCGGTCTGCTCACTACCGGTCATAAACTGCCGCCCGAACGTGAAATGGCGGAACGTTTTCAGACCAGTCGTGTGGCTCTACGTGAAGCGCTGCGAGCACTCGAAAAAGAGGGAATGA